>JAABVA010004040.1_pt1 | contig 13688 bp, 17 predicted proteins | sample 5560331 | NCBI WGS metagenome assembly JAABVA01 (sample SAMN12812661, study PRJNA571458) | rock metagenome | isolation source: Antarctica rocks | place: Antarctica: Victoria Land, Mt New Zealand sud | collected 2016-01-07 | reverse complement strand
CGTAGAAGAAGGTAATGGGTGTGAAACACGGTTGGAAGACCGATCTCTTTATCTTTTTGTTGATATTTAGCGAATATCTGTAAATAAACAAAACTTCCAATACTAGTGTGTAAATTTCTTCCAGGACAGCAGACCTAAGACCACTGCATGTCAACGTACATTAGTGTAGTCTTCTAAATCAGAAACCATCTTAACCACTACATAAGGTAACTCACTGTTGTCATCAATGCGGTTATTATAGCATTTTCTGAAACCAGCAGGTTCCCCTAAGGTAGATAAGGGTCATTACAGAATCTAAGATGGCTGTAATGTTACTTGACGCCGCTACCTTACCTACCGGAAGGTACTGTTTCCAGGAAGGTGTCTGGTAACTTACACGTAAATTTCTATGGGGCATTCTACGACACACTTCTACACTTCTTATGTTTGAGACTTAGAAACAATTGTATTAGTATGCTTTGCGACTTGTGCCTGCCCTCTATGACCTTGCTGTCCTACTTCGAGGCCTTGCTTAAATACCAATACAGCACTAACGCCACCTCCTTTGCCATCTTGACCCCATTGCTGTACATCATCATCACATCTCCCTCCTCTTGCACAACCGCCACCTGCCCCTTCAAAATTTCCACCAACTCCTCTCACCATTCCTGCTGACTTCTACCCTGCCATATGAACCGTCGGTACTCAATGTTGCCTCTGCTCGTTGCTGTACGGAATATCCGTACCTGCTCCTGTGTCGCCCATACCGAAAACTTTCCTCTTTGCTTGGCGGCAATGTCACCATTAACTTTACCATCTGCACCCCAGCTCGGTTCAGCTCCCCCAACTTCTGTAATTTCGAAACTCTAATGGATTTAGCCCTTAGGCCTTATTGTCACGAGTTTTGTTTTTAGTTAGCAGAGCCTCAAGGTGATTGGGATGGTGATTGGGATGGTGATGGTTGGTGTCGGTTAAACTTGCCCATTAATAGATCGCCCTGCTGGTGCGTGGATTTACTATATAAATTACTCGACTTCTAAAGTAGTAACATCTCTCGTATGGTCATGCCTCTCGCTTCACCCCTGAAGACGTTACGTGTAGAATGACTCTTGGAGTGTGCACTATTACTAGATGAAAGTGAGGAGAAATTAACCCTAACCCTAACTTCTTCTTCTCTCTAGTCTCAATGATCATTATCACTTGCTTGCCAATTAACCTCCTATCTCGACATATATATTTCTCCGTTGTTAGCGCAACTTTTAACCAAGTTCTTCTTTCGTCATGTTTCCACCTTGAGAGAGGAGGCGATCAAGAATCATGGGTATTTGTTAGGGATATCGAGCATGGCTTTCCCAACATGACTATCACCAATGACTATGGCCGTACGTCCTCCTCACGTCTTGCCTGCTCGAAATCAGGTTCCGATCTAAAATCATCCAATTCTTTCCACAGCTCTAAGTAACAATTCTTGTCTCTATCGCAATCCAGAAGCTTGCTCAAAAGATTGTAAATGGATTGCTGGGGGTTTCCATGAGAACGGCTATACACAACTTCTCGAATCTTCCAAATTGTGTGAAGAAAGAGTTGACGGAGATGATGGTCGTTGTCTCTGTTACTCAGTAGTCTGGCCCAAGCTTCCTCTGCCTCCTTTTTCGCTCCAATGCAGTTGATGCGGGCAAATTCGAGTTGCAGCTTCAACATTGCACTCATATCGCAACTCCATAGCCTAGATAGACAGAAAGCTTTACACATATCATAGATTAGGACATTATCATAGAAATGATCCTAACAAGTGGTAGCACCAACACTTTGTTCCTCTATTAGATCGTCATATCTAATAGCCTCCTAAACCCCGTCCTTTCGCTTCCGCTTCGCCTCTAAAAACCTCACCGTTATCCCCCTTCTTTCTACTTCAAAAACGACACTCTATCCATTCAAAAAAACGCCTCGCCGTCCTCCCCCTTCCAAAACGCCTTGTTTCAGACACATCCTCACCGTCAACATCATGACTAAGCCTTCCGCCACTCAACAGCCTCCTCATCAAGTTGAACAAACTGAAACCCCCGAAATTGACCAATCAGAACAGTCTAAACAGTCAAAATGGCAAGAAAAACGCTCTGTGTGTCCCTCAATAGCTGAAATTGTCAAAGACCTTTCGAAAACAGCTATCTCAGAAACGTCATCAGATCAAATTGACAATCTAGAATGTCAGGTCGATCTAACACATCGAATCAATTGTGTTATGGCCTCCCACATGGATACTGCCAACTCCCACCTTGATAGCATGCAAAATGCCCTCAACATCCTACTTTGTCAATTTGAATGTGATTCAAATTGATTCGTCAGTCCACCAAAAGCCTTCGCACAAGCCGAAAACTACATCAACAATTCACTTGAACGCCCTGTCCAAATGTCACCCGAATTGCATACGAATTGATTAGCTTTCAAGGCTAAGGAAGGTGGAAACAATGATTATTATAATGGCTATGTTATGAAGGGTTTGGACAGTGAATGTGTTGGAGCATGGAAAGGAGAAGAGCATGGATACTATGGATCCCAGTCAGTCGTCACATCGACGATGTCGATAGCCTTTCGCCCAGAAGAAATAGGCTATTTCGATTTGCACCTTGACGAAGCCTACGGCAAAGGCGACATCGTCCAAATGGGTAAGGACGTCTACTATTGAGATGTTCACCTGTTTCTAGGACAGGTCAAATCCGTGGCTATGGTTAAAGGAAGCCTTCTTATTTGAAATAGCCTTCATGTTTGTCTTCGTGACTCCGCCCAGCAATGGTATGTCGTCGAGCTTTTGGATCTACAAGAGGACAGTTTACATGGAGGCCTCAGACTTGATAATTGGATCGAGACCTTAACAACTTGTTTCAAGCAATCGGAGCAAGTCGCCTTAAACACCTTACTCAATCTACAATTTAGCCTTGAAGATTTACGAAATGACAGAAGCCTTACGACTTATGTTTAGGCATTTGTTTGAAATGAAAAGAATGCAGGCTTATTCACATCAAATCAGTTGTCATTAGCCTGAAACAAGCTTGCTGCTGAGCTACAATGCAATGTTTCACGGCCTAAATCCGACACAACAATAGCTAGTTTCATAGAACAGCTAGAGGATTGAAAGGACATGTGAAAACGCCTGTTTGGACAGTCACATCGACAGCCTTCATATCAGTATGAAGGACAATAGCCTTGATGTTTTGAACAGCCTCCTCATCGTCCCGAATATTCATCGAATTGTCAAATTGAACGAAATAACACCTTCGAAAACGCTTCGAATCGTGGCTACGAAGCGCAACCCCCTCATCACCAGCTATCATACAATTCCGCTGGCAATGAACGACAGCCTTGTCGACTTGAGTATTCGCCAAATAACCGTTGAAATGAGTCTTATTTTGAACGTCGAAACGAAAGGCTACCGCAACTGACTTACCACGTGGTCGAAAACGAGGCACACAATGACAATGTGATATTGAATCATGACGACGATCCACACCCCACTGACTATTACATGAATCAAGACGCTGCCGTCCCCCCACATGAAGGCTATGCTCATAGAGCAATAGCTAAACGCCTTTACAAATGCACTGAGTGCAGCGAAGCCTTTTTGACAAAGGATAGCCTCAAATATCACACTCATGAGGCACATTATGACTATTTCGCATCCACTTACCACATCGCCATCGCCCTGATAGGCTATGCCACTGTTAAGGCTAACTTAGGAACACTAAACAGTGACCTCAAATTGATTTGCTTGGACTCCGAAGCCTCACACACCCTTGTGGATTGAATTCTCACTGTTGTCGGCCAGATAAATGAGACATTACGGCCAGTCAAAATCAACAGCATCAATGGTGCCTTTATCACAAGTGAATACATCAACCTTCACATCTATATTCACGGCGACAACGACACTACAACTAAGGCCTTTAAGAATATCAAGGCTTATGTTGTTGATGGGCTGGATATAGGACTCCTCATTGACATGGATGTCATGCAAGAGAAAGGCATGATTTTGAACTGTGAAAAAGGCATACTAACTCTAGCTAACCACCATGGTTTTACCGCCATGTTAGGTAGAACAGCGAAACAAGACGCTTATACTATGTCCAAAGACTAAAAACTAAATTCTCGTACACTGCCAAACCTACCACCTTACTTCACAAAAATGAAACTAAGGTAACTTCCCACCTCTAGTACAAGTACTACTGAAGCTTGAGCAAGACTAAGGTATTCGTCGTGAGTGCCACGCTACAGCCGACTTTCTACAAAGTATGTCCTTATGGCCAACACACGCCTTGAGGCGTGCCCGAGGAGTGCCCGAGGCGTGCCTCACCGGCGCCCTGCATCATGTCTCGCTAATTCGCACGCGTCTTCGTGTTCAATTACGAGGAGGGTACATCAGGCATCTTTGGATGGACGGGCGCGGTGGAGCCCAAGCAACATTTTCAGCAACTTCGTTGTCTATCGCGAACACTCAAACCCTTTACCCCTGGCGGAAAGAAGCAGGCGACGAAGCAAAACAAGTGGCCGACCAAGCCCGGAGTGTCAGTAAGGTCAGTGTCCGACCGCAACAAGGAACGCTCGTTCATCAGTTCCTTGATCGACTCGTACGGCTTCAGAGAGACTGACGGTACGAGGGAGCCACTATCACCTTGTGTCATACTATAATGTTGAAAGATGTCACCAGCAAGACACTCCCGACGCCATCCAAGGACTGGATGCTCCGACAGCTACGGCCAGGGCCCGAGCTGACTTCGAGGCAGAACTTCTATGCCCCCGATGAGGTCAATAATGCCGTCAAAGGTCAGATGTGCAACAGACTGGCTATCTCTATGGTGATCGCGGCTATGATGGAATTCCCCAGCTCCTGGCAGGCAACATAGATAACCCCGGATTCCATACTCAGCCAGCCAGCCGCCCACAAACCCCGACTATGCCGCCACATTCTTGCAAGCGCCTAATATGTCGTCTCCCGTTGCACATTTAGCAAGACGACTACTACTTGTACGCGTCGAACCCGTCCTACCGAGCACTTACAAGCTCATGAACAGTAACCTCGTGCTGTCAGGTCCCCCCCTGACCGTGGATCAATCAACTAGCCACTACCGAATACCCACGCTGAGCAAGCACTCTTCCAAACCGGGAGGGGAGTCACAAGGCATGGTGAGATCAAGGAGTGCCGAACCCTATGCTCGATGCTACTACAGTATGCACCTCCATACCCGGAGGTTGTCTGATATGCCATGGTGAGTTCTAGTCCTAAAAGTGAAAACATGAGAACTTCTACCGTAACATGTTCAGATTAGAAAGCACTAATCCTCCTTTATCAATGCAGACATGCTGAGCAGGGACTTCCAGCCAGACAATGTGAGTGATGCTCAACATGTTCTGGTCTTGGACAATCTGATGTGGAAAGATAGAGGACGAGATTGATCACTGGATTCATCACAGAAGTCATGTACAGCAAAGCGACACAACTGATTTCTCAGTTGCCAATCAGCCGATTCAAGGCGGCCTAGTAGCTTGAGAGTATTGTGGAAATCAGATATTGGAAATGGCATAGAGGAATGTCCATCTATCAGAGTAATGAACCATTTCTGTACCCTAGTTATCATCTTAGTGAAAGAATACTTGGCAGATTGAAGGCTTGATCCTCTCAACTACTATGTGATCAGTCTGATGAGGTGTCTAACAAAGGAAAACCGGACAACAATGTATGGACCTCAGGACCCTGATGCCATACAGCATTATTGTACTGATAGTCTGAGTCAGTAGCCGCCATGTCCATTCAGAGCTCACAACTATTCTCAGGAGCACTTGCTACCTACGAGGATTCTGTGTAATGTCACATACTTCAGGCGCCAGTTATCCTTGACCTGCCATAGGCGGATTGGCTATGAAGGATACAGCTTGTAACCGCCAGCGATGTCCCAATATGGGCGACGTAACGTTATTGGCAAGTCCGTGAACAGAAATGGCCTGCTAAGCCGGAAGCCGCAAAGGATGCAGGGTAAGCGTCACGGATTTGAGACCACGAATGAGCGTCATTGAGCATGGGGACAGACGGAACTCTCTTTGGACGCCGCCTCCGGAGGACTGAACAGTTTTGGAGCCCCGAGGAAGAGGAAGAGACTAGTTATGCGAGAAGGCATTATCTGATGTGACTATCTGTCTATATCTAATTCAGCTACAACCCTGAAGTGAGACCTTCTAGAGGCGGCAATGGCTCCTCCCTATGCGCCGCGATCAGCCGTAGGGGCCGCCTCTTATGGTTGCGCCACGGTTGTCACTCGCGTGACCACGACAGGGAAGCCTGGCAAGCCGCAGGCAAGATTGGCAATTCAACCCTGTCCCGCTTCTTTCGTACCCACCTAAGTGGGCAAGTGGCTTTGTACCCTCCTTTGGTGTTGACATCCTAGTCATGATACTGTACAATGCGAGGGGCTTGGCCTCATAGCGCGTGGAAACTCTATTCCTTCACGGCTGAACAAGGCGAGGCATATCGGGAAGTAGTGCCAAGAGAAATCCCGACCCGTTTGACATACAGAAAGCAGCTAGGCCTGGGAAATGCGGATGGATGGCCCTACCAGGCGAGGTGGAGCTCTCGCCCAGGGGGGAATCCTCGGTCCGGAGTATTTGCCCTCCCACCATTGTAATTATGTCCATAAAGGTGGCACCGTGGGCAAAACTGAGCTCCTTGACCACAATGTCATGGAGTTGTCGCGCCAGCTGTCGGAAGCGGTTGTTGTTCCATCCCCAACATTTGGTCGCGTTCACACCCTCATCATCCCAGGCAAAGAGTCCCTTGATCTGATCATGTCATCCTTCTTCAAAATATTGGCTCAGGTGAGTCCTCCCATTCCTGGGTGATCGCTTGACCAGCATAATGTTTGGATTGTTGTACAGTGCACTCACCATGTTGTATGAAAGGAAGGTCAAGCCTTTTCTTTCTAGTGACTGAAGAGGTCGGGTGAACTCTTTCATCCCTCAGGGACCGTTCAAGCCTGACCATGTGTAAAGGAGGGCAACGACGTCCAGAATGTAGGCCTGCACAATCGATTTGTCCTTGGTGAGAAATGCAGCAGTCTTTGCTCTGTCACCATATTCTCTTTTGCGATCTAACCCTAACTTAACCAGTACCCGAAATGACTGATTCAACACATCATTGTGACTCAAGGCTGCCTGGATTTTGCGTGTCTTCTGGAAGCCAGCTTGCATACCATTGTGGGTGAGGTCGAGCCTCCGCAGCGCGGCGGTCTTGAAGGATGGCAGACCATTCCAGTGAAGCATTTTGTCTGGAAGTCATGCGAGACCGCGGCGCTGAAGGCTGCCACGGCAATCCAGACCCTTCCTGGCCCAACAGCACATAACTTCAGAACCCTGATTGTCTTCATCATCTTCCTCTCTGCCTGCACCACCTCTTGCTTCACCATCATTGTTGTTGTCTTCGGACCCCTGCTGCTGGCCTGGACGTGGACGTCTTCTCTGTGGCTGTCATGACGACTTTCACACCGACGGTTCCATGCTAGGGTCGCCGCCCCCGACCAGTAGGCGCAGCGTACGCATGATGGCGCTGATGAGGACCCCAATGATGAGCTGCTGTGCCGGTTCGGCAGGCAGCAGACCCTCAGGACCTGGGTTGATCCTCAAGATCAAGGCCTCTAGGCACAGGAGCCAACGGTTGGTGTTCACAGTCATGAAGGTGTTGATCTCTTTTGTGATCAGGATGTAGTAAGGTCGATGACCATCTTCTTCTTGGTTGTCTTCCTCTGGGCCGTTGTCATCTGCCGTGTGGGTGGGAGCCAGGCGCCGAAACAAGTTGACTGCAGTCAACTCAGACCTCACCACACCACCCTGAGCAGGCTGTTCCCCCAACACACCCATATTGTTGCCGTCCCTGCGGTTCAGGTTTTCGACCATGGCGGTTTCGCTCAGGTCCATGGTTCAAAACAAGGTCAGATTGATGCAGTATTCCTGCTGGACGCCAAAAGAGGTCTTCCTCATGGCAGCCAAGGCGGTGGCCACCCGCTTCTTGATGCGGAGATATGTGTCGATGAGTTGACGACGAAGATCGGGAAACGGGGCGTTGCTGCCTTGCCGGTTCTTCTTGTATCACTCGTCCAAGAGCTTTTGTGAATAGCTGAGTCCTTCAAGTTGCCGCAGCTGAAAGGGACCCACACCTTTCATCGGGATTGTGAACAAATCCTTGTGGAGATTGTAGACTTTATTGTAGACAATGCCATCCTGCACCCTCCAAGGGTTCGTCTCCCGCAGCACAACTGTGGCGCTGCCGGCGTCTCAAGTCATTGCGAAGGAGAACGACCGCGACTGGGTGTGTGGGGTCCCGCCGGCGGGACTGGCAAAGAGGTCGGCCCAGTGCTGGCAGCTCTCGGCCTTTCAGAGCAAGGTGACCACGGTCTTCAGGTTGGCTTCCGAAGTGTCCTCAATGCCGAAGTCGAGCCAGCAGTCTTCGGGCGGTAGATGGCGGTCTTCGACACGGAAGCATTGGTCCAGGTGCTGCAAGAAATCAGCTTGAGCCTCGGCTGCGCTCGCACGCTTAGAGTGCAGCTTCAGGTCGTGACCCGAGACGATGAGAAAGGGTTCTCTGAAGTCTTGGTTGTTAGGCTGCTGGCAGCGCCAAAGGACGCCCTGCCAAAACAGGGTTAGTTCAGCCTCCGGGACCGTGTACTGGATGTTCATGGCGCCCTCGGCGCCATGCAGGTGTATCTCCTTCCTGACGGACGCCTTGCCGGATGCATCGGCGAATGACCGGGGGTGATGCTGCAAGATGTTGTTGCCACAGCTGGCATGCAGGGCAGGGATGACGATGTGATTCAGTCACTGTGTCTGCTGTTTGTCAGTGAGGTGAGTGTTGTTGTTATCTTCGACCAGAAGGTGGGGAAAGAACACATGACAGTCATAGTCATAGTCGCCTGCGGTGAGGCCCTGACCAAGATGCATGTTCTTGACCTTGTGAAGGTTGTCCTTGTTGGTGAATCGCACATATGCGTTCTGGGTGATGCGGCGAAGGAATGGGGGTCGGTATGCGAGCTTGAAACCGCCGTGGTGAACGTTGAGACTGTTTGCCTGAGCGATGAAGCTGTTGATGTTTCAGCGTCGGCGGATTGCAATGAACCGAAGCGGTCACAACCCTTCAAACCTCGCTTCAGACCCGGTCAGGTCCAAGCTTGATGGAGTGTTGGGGTCATCGGCAAGTAATGCATGCCATTGTATGTTGCAGTAATCAGCATGTCTGCCGTCCCACTGTAGGCGTGATTCTGCGGCCAGCGGATTGGGAAGGCTATTCCGCAGCTGCTGGTCACTGGGAAGCTGCTGCAGTCAATAGTCTGTCATGTGTGCAAGGCTAAATTGTGGCTTGCTCAGGCCTGCGTGTTGTTCGGCTGGGTCTCAGTCAGTGGAAGGGTGGAAAGCACCCAAGCTTCTCACTGCACACACAAGACGGAGCCCACGCCGTCTTCAAGATCTGTTTGGCATTGTGGAGCCAACCATGGCCGCCTGAAGATTTGACACCCTCGTCCTTGATTCAAGGTGATTCCGTTATTCTATGAAAATCCTCATCGTCCCCGGTTTGAGGTGTTTCCATTATTCTATGGAAACCCTCATCATCCTCTGCAGGGCTCTTGACATTGAAACGCTGCAGTGTTTCTTGTTCTCCCTTCGACGCCCAAAGACCATTGGCCGCCCAAGGTGTGTGACCCGGGCGCAGCTGGGGCGTTTCTGGGACTTCCATGGTGTCATGACCCAACGCGGGCGAGGGTTGGTTCGCGGGCGATGATGGTATGATGATTGGGTTTGTTGGGCTGCCGCTTGCCCGAATTGAATGACAGGATGAATGAATGGCCACAGTGGTGGTTATGACTGTTCTGTCACGCCGGCACAGGCTCTCTTGATTGTGATCCAGAAGAGCTTTTTAATGCAAAGTCCTCAAGACCTTCAAGACCTTCCAACTGTGTGTCCTGATCCTTGTCAACCTGGGTGGGACCGTTGTCCAACAGCAATATCATTGCAGATTGTGTCTGTGCCACCTCTTGATTAGACAGACCGGCTGTGAGGCTTCTGCTCAACACATCATAACTATGGGGCAGAGGTTTACGGGAAGGTTTGGTGCTTGGGCCTGGGGTTGCTGGGTGAGACTTCAGTGAAGGCAATTGGTCATCCACCGGACTTCTGTGGCACCCAAAGACACTTATTTGTGTGAGATGTTCAGCCAACACATCTGCAACAACAACACATCAGTGCATTCATCATGCAAGTTGACTACAGTCAACATGAACTGAGGATTGTGAACCTACCCTCCAGAGATTGACCTGCCTGACCAACACCTGCACACCCTTTTTGGTTGACCCAACAACTGCTGGTGGGTCGGTGGCCTGATTAGCCGAACCCTCCGTGACACTGTCATCCAGGCCATCCAGAATAGCTGGGGCAGCTATAATGTGGTCAGAGACTGTAGTCAACAAGAAGAAAAGCTATTGGGGGCAGCCAATTTTTGCATACATTGGACTGTAATTCAACCCCAACAAGTTGGTTGACGATTGCATCTGCCGCCCCAATGTTGCTCTCAACCTGACCTTGACTGTGGTCGGCATTTCTGTGTTCAAGACTTCAATCCATTGCCGTTGAGGCTTAGGGCGTAACACTTTTCGCTTGTGTTGCCTCTGCAAGGATGCAGTGTGGTGTTCATCTCTGAGTTTAGAACATAACGCTTTTCGCTTGGCCTTGGAACCGCATACGGCGGGGTGTGCGGTGGGCTTTGTGCGCTGTTGCTGCGGTGGGTGTGGGTGTTTCAATCATGATTCTTGGTGCCTGCGTTGGAACCGGTGATGGGGTGGTGGTGGTGGTGGGTGTAGTGGGCTGAACTTTGTGAAATTTCCGCTAGGTCCCACCACCTAATCCTAACCCGCAACTGCCTACAATTACTAGAAATTCAGTCTCTAATGTCAAACAGTGTGAATATGCTGACTAAGTATAATGTTAGTTTAATTCTTATATATATATTGACTTTTCTAAATGTTTCAACTCAATTTTCAACTCATATGTATCAACACAACTCACAGTGACTCGGACAGTATTTACTTCAGTGTTAATACTGAAAATTCAGTCTTCACTGTAAAACAGTGTAAGTATTCTGACTAAGCATAATGTAAATTGAACTTTATATTTAAAATGACTTTTTCTAGATGTTTCAACTCAATTTTCAACTCATATACATATACACAACTCACAGTGACAGTATTTACTTTAGTACTAATACTAGAAATTTAGTTTATAATGTTAAACAGTGTGAGCATGCTGACTAAGTATAATGTAAACTGAACTTTATATATAAAATAACTTTTTCTAAATGTTTTGACTTAATTTTCAACTCATATACAGATACACAACTTACAGTGACAGTATTTACTTTAGTGAGTAGTACTACTATAGTAATACTTATAAGTGAGTTTTATATGTAAAACAGTGTAAATATACTGACTAAGCATAATGTAAATTAATCATCATGTTTTTACTCACTTTTGTGTTTTTTTTAAAATTTACTGTTTTTTCTCTACTTTTGATATTGAGTTAGTACTAGATATTCAGTCTTGACAGTCAAACAGCACAAGTGTGCTGACTAAGCACAATGTAAATTCACTATATGATATATAATTCATCATTTATATATATATAATATTCTTTACTGATTAATTCACACTCACACAACTCATAGTGACAGTATCATTCTAGTAATAATACTAGAAAATAGTAAAAATATCAGTTTTTTATGCTCAACAGTCAAAGCTTGATGACTAAGTGTCATTTAAATTCATTATAATGTATATTTTTTATTATTTATATATTTATAATCATCAACCCTAACTAATTAACACCCACACAGTTAACAACAGTTGATTTATTAAATTTAAATTAAAAGTTCAACATTCAATATTTAGTTTTTGACAGCAAAACTTTGTGAGTATGCTGACTAAGCAAAATATAAATTCAAAATTCAATATATAATAGTAAAGACCTCATAGTCTGATCATAATATTGAGCTATTTTACACATATATAGTATAAAAACATCAAATTAAAAACATGACATAAATTCAGCCAATGACTTTGAAGACATTCACACTAAACCTTAAATTTTTGCCTATTATTTTGCGGCGACTACGTCGGAGTCGTGGAGGCCATAGATATAGGCTGGGTGGTTTCTATATTTTATTTAAAAAACACATACAAAAAAGTGGTAGGCTGGGCAGCCTACCAGGTAGGGATGGTGTTAGGCGAGAGTGACTTGATAGGATGGTTTTTACTGATCTGAGGGAGTATAGTATGTTGGTGAAAAGAAGCGTCACATGGAGCAGCGTGAGTGGGTATTCCTACTTTGCCCTTCGTCACCAGACTCTAACTCAATAGTATCAATAATTGGTCATAATGTGAACGTGTACTGCTCAATTGTCGACATGTGCTGCACAGATGGTGTGCATTGCTGAAGAGCACTGGCGAGGTAATGTATGATGGAGGCATGGTGTCCACCTGGATCGCTTGTACCGACGAAGGGTTGTGGAAAGTTGAACGATGCTTTGAAGACACGTAAGGAGATGTAGGCATGACGTCAAGCAGACATAACTCGGTATGCGATCTTGTAGGTACTTAAGATGCAGTCGTTGGGAAGACTGCCGGAACAACTGATTGGGAAGCCCGTTCTCCTCCGCTGAAGCGGCATGCTGATCCAGACATCGAGCCAGTACCTTCGAAGGGGGAAAATGTACCTAGGAGGAAATAACGCCTCAAACAACAGGATGAAGACGCTGTACGCCCCAGGAGGACGATATACTTCACGGACTCAACGGAAAACATGAAGAAGCCGGAAAAAGCGGAATCACAAAGGGCCAGTGAGTGCCTGGAGGAAGCATCGATGTTGATTCTCAACATTGCGAAACGGTGTGACTGAGGTAGCCAATCTCTAAGGATGTCATCAAGCCCAAAGGAAAAGATACATACTGTAAGGTATCTACATTAGGGACTATCTTCTCCTAGAGGAGATGGCCAAGCAAGTTGGCGCACACCTAGTGTGGGTAAGAGCAGCCTGGGAGAATACCAAAGAAAAAGAGTGGATTTCATCTAGTGATTTACAAAGGCAAGTTTTGGCCAGTGTTCATCCCAGAACAGCAAAAGGTTTTTTGCAACAAACAAGAACCAGCTCTTCTATGTGGCACTGAAGAAGGGTTGGGGGACGAAAGCAGCTAAACAAGGTTGGCAGCGAGCTCCTGATAATCCCTGGAACGCAGCAATGGCAAAGTGAGGTATTCTCAACATTGATAATCTACAGAAGGAGTCCCTAAAGCGGGGAGAAACCATGAAGACCCAGATTGATGTGTAAGCCGCTGCAGCCGTTGAATGCACCGTAGAAGTTGAGAAGAGACCAATGCACAACGCTAAGATGCCGCAACCTCAATTCATGTGGCCCATGCAAAAGAAAATATCGCACTGTGGTAGCTGCCGCAAGTGTGCTGAGGTACTGGCATTCATCTAGCGAGCCAAAGAGCCAAATATCTGTCTTCTTAGGTCGGGTTGCTTTATATGCCTTCCCAGAATGTCCTTGAGCAACTACATCAGTAATGTAAACCACGGTGATGCGACTCGATCCCTTCTTACGACTTAGCGCTATGAACTCAGCGCGTTTCT
>JAABVA010004038.1_pt1 | contig 13692 bp, 14 predicted proteins | sample 5560331 | NCBI WGS metagenome assembly JAABVA01 (sample SAMN12812661, study PRJNA571458) | rock metagenome | isolation source: Antarctica rocks | place: Antarctica: Victoria Land, Mt New Zealand sud | collected 2016-01-07 | reverse complement strand
AAGTCAACAGCGTTGGCTGGCCTCACCCGGGCCGGAGCCCGGTGCGCCACCGTCGACTGCACCCCAGAGCCAGAGGGTCCAGATGTCCTGACACGGGTGTTTAGAGACGGGGCTACTCCCCTGTATTGACAGGGCATCCCGGTGTCTCGGTGGTTACGGTCCAGCGCGAGGGCAGAGATCATCGCTGTGGGCCGAACACCCAGGCGGGCCGCGTGCACCAGCCGGTCTTGGTGTCGATCCCCGCCAAGAGTCAGCTGATCGCCACGAGCTCCTGCCTGAAGGCGCCGCGCGTCCCGCACAGGAATGACCTCACCATGTCAGGACATCTGGGGTCAGCGCCTGGAACACCTCCCGGACGGCGTCGGGATAGGTGAGGCCTGCTAGCCGACGTCGGGCTGGTTGGCGTCGCCTAGCGCCTGAGCCGCGGTCGCGGCTCGGGCATCAGCGCTGGCCGGGATGCGCTGGGCCGCTGTCACCGCTGACCGCGTCCTGCATGTCGTCGGGAGCTACCCGCCACACCGGGAGCGCGGTCACGCCAGCTCCACCCCCGGGGCTGTCCAACTTCCTAGGAAGTGGGACGACGATCATGTGCCGCATGACGCTCCTGAGCGGGAATCCAAACCGGACGGGTCTAACGGAACAAGATCGCCAACGCACCGGGGCTGACCTGCGGCCCTCCTGATAGACGTTCGGCTACTGAGACGCGCTCCGGTGTGCGCATCTTTGGCGTAGCGGTCTCGCAGCTGGTGACGAACCGGGTCCTCGTCGAACTGGGCGGCGACGGCGTCCGTGGCCGCGTAGATGTTGGGAGTTCGACCTTCACCGCCCGCGCCGTGCCTGGCTCGGTGAGGGAGCTCCAGTCTCATGGGCCGCGCCAGTCCAGGCAGACGACGGTGGCGTCGTCGTGCATGCGTGGGGCGTAGGACCGGACGGTGTGCAGGACTTCGGCGACGCACTGGTGGGGGGTGAGCTGTGCGGTGGCGAGCAGCGGCCCGGACAGCCCGGTCCTCACCGAACTCGGGGCCGGGGGCGCCTGCTTCGAGGACGCCGTCGGTGACCAGCACGAGCCGGTCGGCGGCGATGAGCTGCACGGTCTGGGTGCGGTAGGCGGTGCGCTCGAGCATCCCGGCTGGGAGCTGAGCGTCGAGCTCGAGCGGCTCGGCCCGGCCGTCCCGGACCAGCCACGGCCGGGGGTGCCCGGCGTTCACGATCTGCAGTTGGCCGTCGGTGAGGTCCAGGCGCATCGCGAGGGCTGTGACGAACTGGACGCCGCCGAACTGCTCCAGGAGCTGCTGGTCGGTAGCGGTGACCTGCTCGTCGGGGCGGCCGCCGGAGCGCCGGACGTTGCGCATGACCGCGGTGGCGAGGGCGGCGAGCAGGCTCGCGCCGACGCCGTGGTCCATCGCGTCCAGGCTGGACGGTCGAGGTGGTCGACGTCGACGTTGTAGTCGAAGCAGTCCCCGCCCACCTCGTAGGCGGGGATGAGCTGGCCGGCGATGGAGAACTGCTCGCCGGTGAAGGCGCGCAGCGGCTGCAGGTTCCACTGCATCTCAGCCGCGATCTGCAGCGGCTCGGCGCGCCGGGCGACCTCCACGACGTCGGAGCACATGCCGCAGGCGACCAGGACGTAGGCGACGGTGAGGGCGAGCTCCTGCAGGCCGCGCAGCAGGTCGGCCTGCGCCGGCTGGGCGTCGAAGTGCACCTCCAGCACACCCAGGCGTTCGCACGCAACGACACCGGCACCCACATCACCACGGCACCGCCCGGACCTGGCTCGCTGACGATCACTTGGCCGACGAAGCTCTGGCCGGCGTCGGTGCCCTCGACCGGCAGGGTCAGCGCCTCGCCCGACCGGGGGTTGAGCCGGCGCAGCTCGTAGTCCGCGACCAGCACGCCGGCGTCGCTGGCCCCGGCGTGCTCGGCCAAGAAGTCCCGCAGCACCGGGACCAGTCGGTGCGGTACGGCCTCGTTCAACGTCGGCAGCAGCCCCCCGGTCACGTCGGTCAACGCCATACGACACACCCCTTCGCGGGACCCGTCGGGCGCTGTGCGGCACCTGGGTCGAGGGCGCCGCGCGTCACCTTAGATCGTCAGGGCCGTCGCGCCGCGCGGTGCTCTCCTACGCGGACGGGTCGGGTACGAGCGACAGTTCGGCCCACACCACCTTGCCGAGCGGGCAGGGCTGGCTGCCCCAGCGAGCTGCCAGGGCGTCGATGAGCATCAGGCCGCGGCCGCCGAGGGCGTCCCAGTCGTTGTGCTGCTGCAGCACGGGCAGTCGGCTGTCCTCGTTCCTCGTCCTCGTCCTCGACCACCAGGTGGTCCGACCGCAGCCTTAGCCCGATTCCACCGGCCCCGCAGCCACCGACGCTCTTCGGCAGCGCCTGGATCAACCGACCCAGCGAACCGGAGGCCACCGTTCAGTAATAGCCAGGATCAACTGCTCCGAAGAGGTTCCGCCGGGGCCCGGTCATTCGGTGGGGACCTGAGCTGCCGTGCTGAAGACGGCTGCCGGGTTGGCTACCAGCAGGTCGGCCGCCGCGGCTGCGGAGACGCCACGCTCGGCCAAGCGCGGAAGGAACGCGGTCGACACAAACGCGTAGCCGTTACCCCCGTTGCGCGTCCACATCCCCTTGAGGAACACATCCTGCGACAACAGCACCTGACCGCCAAAGCCGTCGGCGTACAAGCCCGCCACCGCGTCTGCAGTGTCCTCGACCGATGGTGACTGGCCCTCCCCAGGGAAGTTGTATGGCATCCCGATCATGTCGAACTCCAGCCAAGCGCCCCTGGAGGCCACCTCCCGCTGATAGCCCAGGTCTTTACCGGATGGATCCATGTGGCACAGCACGACCGCCGCCGGGTCCACTCCTTGCTCGATCACTAAGTCCAACACCTCGTGCGCACGGCGCTGCCAGCCGGGCAGGTGGATGAGCAGCGGAACCCGGCTCTCCCGCTGCGCCATCGCCGCTGCGACGAGGGTGGCCCTCTCCGAGGTTGTGAATTGGGGACCGACACCGATCTCGCCGATGATGCCTGGACGCGCCCGTGTACCGTCGGATGTTTCGACTCCGTCACGCAGCTCGCCGATCAGCCCGGCGGCGAGGATCTCTGGCGGCTGGTTCCCCAGTACGTCCTCGTCGCCATGCGCGAGGCACCAGCCGCTACCCATTACGATGTTAAGCCCGGTCGCGCGGGCGGTGCGGACCAGCCGGCTGGGATCGCGGCCCTTTCCGGTGGTGTTGTCGACGATGGTTCGTCCGCCTGCAATAGCGAACAGCCCCAACTCTTCGACGGTAGCGCCTTCGTCGTCCATTCGGCAGTTGTCTCGACAGCTGTAAGGATCCTCGCGTAGCAGCCAAGCGTTAGCCGGCGAAACTTTCGCATCCGTCAGCGAGCGAGTGAAGTTCCGCACGCCGGGGTGCACCGCCTCGGATAGATCCTGGTAGACGTGCTCGTGCATGAGCGTGGTCCCCAGATCGCTCACCGAGACTGGGCCGAGGACCGTCTGCACCGGCGGGTCATGGGTCACTGTTGCTCCTCTCCTGAATGTAGCCACCGACGACGGCTGCCCGGAACGACCGGAAGGCAGCCACGGAGTCCAAGGGTACGCAGCCGCGGGTCGCGCCAGCCAGCAATCGTCCGCTTCCATGCCTCCCGGTGACCCGGAAGCCAAGGATCAGCACTGGCCGGTCTTGGAACGTCGTCATCCTGGCGCTGCGGTTGCTGGCACGCCACGCGTCTCACGGAAACTCCCGCTTGAAGAACGTTCCGGGCAACCGGGTTGATGAACCGCATCGCCCACCACTGTGCTCGTCGCACCCCGTTCTCCCCTCATGATTAACGGGTCGAGGACGGGGCTTTCCAGCCGGGCTGATCGGGAATCTTCACCTCTCACCGCGCGTCGTAACCCTCGCGGATCAGGCAATGTGGGACGGATCCCGCGGCTAGCTGGGCACCATGCAAGGTGGTGCTCCAGGCCGCTACTCCGTTAGCTCGCCAAACGGCGTCCCGCAGCGGTTGGCCAGCCGCGAGAGAGTGACCCAATGCACCACAAAACGCATCTCCAGCACCGCTGGTATCGACTGCGTCGATGCAGACAGGGGCTATGTCGAGCCTGCGAGATCCCGCGCCCGAAGCGTAGAGGGCCACGCCCTCGGATCCGAGCGTAACGATGACACAGCCTCGGAAATCGAGGGCAGCTACGCAACGGTCGACCTCGTCGAGCGTCGTAGGCTGCGGCAGTCCAGCCAGACGCGCAAGTTCACTGCGGTTGGGCACGATGATGTCGGTCTGCTGCATGATTTCGGCAAGCAGTGGAAGGTCGTTCGACATCGGCGCTGGGTTGAGGATGAACGTCGCTGAGCCGCTTCCGATTGCGGCGGCCAGAACGGCGTCCTGATTGGTTTCGAGCTGGGCCAGCACGACGCTGGGCCGCAGCCGCTGCAACTGGCTCACGACTTGAGCGGTGTCGACGTGCTGGTTCGCGCCCTGATCAACGACTATGACGTTCTCGCCGTCGTCGGCAACCATCACGATGGCCGAACCGGTGCGAGTGCCCGGGCGCACTAACACGCCTTCAACGTTCGCGCCCACTGCGTCCAGGGACGTGAGGGCGGCGCTACCAGCCAGGTCGTCGCCCACGCAGCCGAGGAGGGCAACCTTGCTTCCCAGCGCGGCAGCTGCGATCGCTTGGTTAGCGCCCTTGCCCCCCGTCGACACGTGCTTGCCCGTCGCGAGCAAGGTCTCGCCAGGGGCAGGGATGCACGTGACGCGCAGGCTCGTGTCGTTGTTGACGGACCCCACGACGCAGATGTCAAGACGGGATGGCACAGCGCTCACAGGCGCTGACCTAGGTCGTCCAGGTTGGACAGCACCAGATCCCAGTACCGCTCCACATCCAGTTCCATGGCCACCTGGACGTTAGGCTCGCGACCCAGCCGGCCGTGCAGGTCCACGACCGTGGCGCCGCGCGTCCACTCCCCGCACGTCTCCACAGCGACGAAGCTGTCCTGCCACCTGATGAGCGTGGGGTCGATCAGCGCGGCGACCGTGCACGGATCGTGCACCGGCGGAGAGTCGAAGCCCCAGACGTCGCGGTACGACGAACCGAAGAATCCCATCCATTCGGAGCACACGCGCCCAAGCTCATGGTCCATTGACCGCATCCGTTCGACGACCGCCGGCGTGGCGAGCGCCTGATGGGTTAGATTCAGGCCCACCATCTGAATCGGCAGGCCGCTCGCAAGGACGACGGCGAGCGCTTCCGGATCGGCGAAGGTGTTGAACTCCGCGTACGGAGTGTGGTTCCCGCGCTCGGTGGAGCCGCCCATGAAGACGATGCCAGCGATCCCGGGACTGACTTCCGGATGCGCCTGTAGCAGCGACGCTACATTCGTGATAGGACCCGTCGCGACGATCGTGACCGGATGTTCGGAGGCGCCGATGACCTGACTCATCAGGTCGACGGCTGACGTAGACGAGGCCCGCAAAGTCGGCTCGGGAAGGCATGGGCCATCGAGCCCGGTAACTCCGTGGACGTAATTTCCCAATTCGCTGTGACCAGTCAGCGACCTCGCCGCACCCCTCGCGACCGGGATGGTCGTGGCCCCCGCGAGGGTTAGGACCTGCAGAGCGTTGCGCGTGGCGTCGCCTAGAGAGCAGTTTCCGAAGGTCGTGGTCACGGCTCGCAGGTCGATCCGCGGGGACTGCACCCCCAGGAGCAGCGCGACAGCGTCGTCATGGCCGGGGTCGCAGTCGTGTAGGACCGGAATGGGTCCGCGAAGAGCGTAAGGCGTGGCCACCGTCAACCTTTCTTGCCGAGCCATCGGAGCATTCCGGCCATGAGTCCATCGAATGCTGGCCACTGCAGGAACTCGGTGGGGCACCAGTGCGGGCCGATGTCGCTCGTCCAGACCAATGACCGGCCAGCACCGGCCTCCTTCGTCGCGATAAGCACGTCGCCGTTGACAGTGGCCACCACCTGCGTGTCGGGCTTGGCTAGGACGCGGTTGTACCCCAACAGCGGAGGGGCCGTGCCCTTCCAGTCGCGGCCAACCGGGTGGTCCGGTGCATCCAGCTGTGGGGTCGCGCCCTCCGGCACCTCCACGCGATCGTCGTAGTCGAACATGGTGACGGGCAGGACTTCGGCGAGCGGGCTACGGGCAAAGTTAGCCCTCGCCTGGAAGCCCTGAAAGCTCAGGTAGCCGCCGGCCATCAGGAGTCCGCCGCCAGCCTGGACCCAGGCCGCCAGGTTCTTTAGCCGGTTGGTGCTTCGGCGACCGCTGATCCACGTTTCTGGTGGCAACAAGAACGAGTTTGCGCCGATGTCGGACAGAACGATGACATCATACGCGCTCATGGCCTCCACGTCGGCTGGGAAGCGCTCCGGGACCTCATGCGCGTAGAGGTGTTCGACCTCGATGCCCTGGCGTCCGACAGCGGCGATGTACTCGTCGGCGCCGGAATGAAACGTCACGCTCGTGAACGAGTCGAAACCTTTGTAGTGCGTTGCCTGGGAGATCCAAGACTCACCAGCCAGGAGAACCCGGAGCATGTGACCTCTCCTTATTTGCAGTTGCTGAGACGGCCCGCGGATTTGGCCGAGCGGTCGATCCACCCGTAAGACGACAGCTCAGCCGCTGGGACGCGGCACGGCACGTCATCGGATCCGTCCGACGAGGCGTGAGAACAGCGAGCTGTTGAGGAAAATTGCGACGATGAGGATGACGCCCTGGGCGATTGGAACCCAGTAGACGTCGACGTGCAGGAGAACCAATCCGTTGGAAATGATCCCCAGCGTCATCGACCCGATCATGCTGCCAATGATCGACCCCCGGCCGCCGGTTAGGCTGGTGCCGCCAAGGACCACTGCCGTGATGACCTCGAGCTCGAAACCCGTGCCGGAATTGGACGAGCCGCTCGCGAGGCGCGTGGCGACCATGACGCCGGCCAGTGCCGCGAAGACGCCGGTGAGAAGCAGCGCCCACAGTTGAATGCGTCGGATGTCGACGCCGGACCGCCGCAGCGACTCACCGTTCGAGCCGACGGCGACGACGTAGCGGCCGAACCGGGTCTGCGAGAAGACATACCAACCGGCAGCAACCGTCGCCACCGCGATCCAGGTCGGGCTATATAGGCCGAGGAACTTGCCCTGTCCGATCGAGAGCAACCAGCCGACGGTGATGGGCGTGCTGTAGCCCTGCGTGATCAGCAGAGCCAGGCCGCGCACGGCGGTGAGCGCGGCGAGGGTCACGATGAACGACTGCAGGCGGCCGTACGCCGTCAGGCAGCCGTTGATCAGGCCGATGGCCCCCCCGACACTGAGCGTGACCACCAAAGCCAGGACAGGGTTTCCGCTCTTGGCCATCAGGGCCAGGACAGCCGCCGTCAGCCCCACGATTGATCCGACGGACAGGTCGATCGACCCCGTCGTGATGACAAAGGTCATCAGCGTAGCCACGACGACGGTGGGAGCGATCTGTCTACCGACGTTCACCAGGTTCTCGCCGGTCAGGAATGCATCCGCCCGGACGCTGAAGAACACGAACAGGGAGACGAAGACGACGAGTATAGACATGACCGTGAAATGCGCCGTCACAAACTCGTACATCGAGCTGCCATGCGTGCGCCGGTCGTCGTGGCGCACCGGCGCCTCGGCTGACGCCGCCATCACTTGCCCATCATCGATGTGACCAGGCCGGAAAGGTCGGTGTCGTTGGGACGCATCTCTCGCCACACGACCCCCTCGTAGAGCACGACAAACCGGTGGGCCACCTCGAAAAGGTCCTGAAGCCGATGCGTGATGAGGATGACACTGACGCCGCGGGCGGAGATGTCGCGTACTAACTGCAGCACCGTCTCCACCTCTTTGGCGGCCAGCGCAGCCGTGGGCTCGTCGAGGACCAGGACCTTGGGATCGAAGGTGACCGCCCGTGCGATAGCCACTGCCTGTCGTTGACCTCCGGACAGGGTGGCGACCCCCTGCCGCGTCTTTTTGATCCGGATGTGCAGCCGCTCGAGGTGGCCCAAGGCCTGGGCGTGCATAGCTTTGTGGTCCAGACGCCGCGACCAGGGCCGGTACAGCTCCCGGCCGAGGAAAAGGTTGGCCGCAACGTCAAGGTCGTTGCACAGCGCGAGATCCTGGTAGACCATCTCGATTCCATGCTCCCGAGCTGAGCGGGGTCCTGACCGGGTCATCTCGGCGCCGTCGACCAGCATTCGGCCGGAGTCGGGAATCTCTGCACCGGCCAGCATTTTCATGAGAGTCGACTTGCCTGCGCCGTTGTCTCCCACTAGACCCACCACCTCACCCGGAGCGATGGCCAAGTTCACACCGCGAAGCGCTTCGATCGCGCCGAAGCTCTTGCGTATGTCCACCATCTCCACCCGCGGAGTTGAGTCACTCCCGGTCATCACGCCACCCGCTATGCGCATAGGTCACGGGAAGATGGACCGGAACTGCTCAACGTTCGCCTTGGTGACGATCGTGATTGGAACGTCGATGAAGGTCTTCGCCGCGCCGCCCCCGATCAGACTCTTGAGCTCACCCACGGCGTCGACCCCCTCCTGCTTCGGGTTCTGCTGCACGATCGCGGCTACCAGTCCGGAGTCGATTCCCCCAATGACCTCTTTGGTAAGGTCCCAGCCGATGATCTTCTTGTTCTTGTTCCCCTTCAGCGCGGCCGCTGCGCCGACGGTCGCCGGCTCACCGGTGGTGTAGATGAAGCTGACCTTGGGCTGAGCCGTCACGAGGTTCTGAGCCGCGGCGGCCGCCTTCTCCTGCACGTTCTCGCCACTCACGCTCTGCGTGTACTTGGCGCCCGCCGCGTCAACAGTTTTGCGGAAGCTGTCTTCGCGCTGGTTTTGGATGAACGAGTTCTTGGCATCGACCACCCCGTAGGACGTCCCCTTGGCCAAGCCGTTGTCGACCACGTACTGGCCGATGGTGGCTCCCGCCTTCGCGTTGTCCACCCCGACGAACGTGTCGATCGTGCCTTTTGTCAAGTTGGAATCGATTGCGACGACCTTAATCCCCTTGTCGCGCGCTGCCTTAACGGCTGGGAGCACGCCGTTGACATCAATCGCCACCACAATCAAACCGGTCACGCCCTGAGACACGAAGTTCTCGATGTCACTGTTCTGCTTTGCTGAGTCATTGTTGGCGTTCGAAATAGACAGCGTGCAACCGGCGTCAGCGGCCGCTTTGGTGGCGCCCTCATTCATCTGGGTGAAGAAGACGGCCGTCTGGTTGATCTGCGTCATGCCGATCTTGCAGGCGGTACCCGCGGGCTTGGCACTGGTGGATCCGGACGTCCCGGCGGATGGAGCTGCAGCTTGGGTTCCGCCGTTGCTGCTACCGCCGCCGCAACCGCTGAGGACAAGCGTCGCCGCCAACGTCGCACCAATGGACCAAGGAATTGAGCGGTTCACTGCACCTCCACGCGCTACTTCGGTAAACGTTTACCGGGCGCTACTCTGTCACAACCGCAAGGAAGTCACCAATCACAATCTGGTAACGACTAGGTCTGGCCGAGAGGATCATGGATGACTGAAGCACCGGGACGGAAGACGCCAGTGACGATGCAGGACGTTGCCGCACGGGCCGGCGTCTCAATTGCCACAGTCTCGCGAGCGCTAACCGGGACCCGTCCCATGTCACCAGCCCTGCGCGAGCATGTCGTGGCCGCCGCAGAGCTTCTGGGATACCAGGTAAACCTGATCGGCCGCGCGCTACGCGTGCGACGCACCTCATCTCTGGGACTGATCGTACCGGATTTGGAGAACCCATTCTTCTCAGCACTAGCGCAGCAGGTCAGCCGCTCCTTCGCGACCTCCGACACCGACGTCTACATCTACAGTGCGGACAACTCACTTGACTTGGAGCGCCGCGGCATCCAGTCGTTTCTGGGCCGGCAGGTGGACGGGTTGGTGCTCATCCCTTGCCATGAGGTGGACAGCCGGGACAACGTTCTGTTGGCGTCTGGCGGCGTCGTCACGGTGCAGTTCGACCGCTGGGTGCCTTCAGCGCCGACCCGTTACGTAGGATGCGACAACCGGGCTGGGATGCGGCTCGTTGCCGAGCACTTGCTGTGCGATGTGGATCTGGCCCGGCAACCACCGATGTTCGTCGGAGCAGGACCCACCTCGTCCACGGCCCACGAGCGACTCAATGCTTTCACCACGTCCATGCCAGGAAGGCGGGTGCTGTTGGGTGACTTCAGCTTTGGGTGGGGTCAGCTAGCGGCCGACCAACTGCTCGACGACGGCCTCACCTCCGGGACCATCGTCGCGGCGGCCGACGTTATCGCGCTGGGGGTGATGGCGGCGGTACAGGCGCACGGGCTTCGGGTTCCAGACGATATCCGGGTGATCGGTTTCGACGACTTGGGCGTTTCGTCGCTGGCACATCCGACGCTGACCTCCATTCGACAGCCCGTTGCACAGATGACGGAAGCCATTGTGGACATTATATTGGGCCGGATCAGCGGGCAGAACCTGGCGACCGAGGACCTCAAGCAGACCTTCGCACCGGCCCTGGTAGTCCGACAGTCCAGCCCGTCCTGTTGTTAATGCCCTCGCCGTTGCAGTAAGTGAACGCAGCGTGCGCTCCATAAGCCGCGCGGCCCCACCCGGCCCCGGATGGCGGCTAACCCCGGTGTTGCGGTAGCGATCTGATCTTGTGGCCCGACACGCGTCGTGGACGAGCGAAAGTGCCTGCTCTGCATGGGATTCTTGTCTTGCTGAGAGACGAGATTCACCGAGCTGAGAGGCACTTCGCAGGTGCACCGTACAACGAGAAGGACACCACCGGCCGTCACCGCGGACGGGACGGGGGTGGTGTCGCATGCCGGGACGGTGTTGCTGTCCGAGCTGGCGGACCGGATCGGGTTGACGGCGGCGCTGAGCGAAGCCACCGACAGCCTTCGGGAACGCCGCGCTGGTCATGACCCGGGTCGGGTGCTGGTCGATGTGGCGGTCGCGATCGCCGACGGGGCGCGCACGATCAGCGACGTGCAGACGCTGGCCGATCAGCAGGGCTTGCACGGCCCGGTCGGGTCGGTCGCTTCGACCGCGACGATCTGGCGGGTCCTGAACGGCATCGACGCGGGCATGCTCGGCGCCCTCCGGGCGCCCCGGGCGCAAGCGCGGGACCGGGCGTGGCTGGCCCGCGGTGAGCTGACCGGGCGTGAGCTGCCGGGCTCGCGGGCCGCCGGCCGCAGCATCGAGCAGGTCGTGATCGACATGGACGCCACGTTGGTCACCGCGCACTCGGACAAACAAGGCGCGGCCGGGACCTTCAAGGGCGGCTTCGGCCATCATCCGCTGGGGGCGTGGCCGGACAACACCGGTGAGGCGCTGGCCGCGCTGCTGCGACCGGGTAACGCCGGCAGCAACACCGCCGCCGACCACCTGCTGGTGCTCGAGCAGGCGTTGTGTCAGCTCCCGGACCGCTGGCGCGACAGTGACCAGCCGGTTCTGGTCCGGGCTGACGGCGCGGGCTTCACGCACACCCTGATCAACGCGATATCGGCTCAGGGGATGGACTTCTCGGTCGGTTTTCCGGTCACCGAAGCGGTCCGCACCGCGATCGCCACCCTCCCGGCGTGGACCTGGCAGGTCGCCTGCAACGCCGACGGGGACCTTCGTGAACACGCCGACGTCGCCGAGATCACCGGACTGCTCGACCTGAGCCGCTGGGCCGGCTCCTGCCCGGGCATGCGGGTCATCGTGCGCCGCGAACTGCCCCACCCCGGCGCGACGCTGGACGCCTTCGAGATCCGCGACGGCTACCGCTACCAAGCCGTCACCACCAACACCCGTCGCGGGCAGCTGGCGTTCCTGGAAGCCCGCCACCGCGCGCACGCCCGCGTCGAGGACCGGATCCGCACCGGCAAGGACACCGGCATCGGTCACCTGCCCTCCAGGCACGCGCACATCAACGCCGTCTGGCTCGAGCTGTCGCTGATCGTCGCGGACCTGCTCGCCCTGACCCAGTCCATGCTGCTGACCGACGAGCCCGCGCTGGCCCGCGCCGAACCCAAGACGCTGCGCTACCGGCTGCTGCACACCGCCGCCCGCATCACCCGCGGCCAGCGCCGGGTGATCCTGCGCCTGGCCGAGCACTGGCCCTGGGCCCTCGCGCTCGCCAGAGCGTTCACTCGCCTGCGGCTCATCCCGCTCCCGGCCTGAAGGCCCAGCATCACTCATCCGCACCGATCCCACGAAGATCACGGAGACACCGGACACTGCGCCGGAGCTCAACCACGTCCCCATCCCCAACCCCGAACAACAAGATCATCAGCGCCGATGATCACGCCTGTTGAAAGACCGGGGCTAACAGTGCAGGCATGGTGACTGGTCAGGTGACCGCCGCGACGCTGCCTTCCGACACCGGAACTGCGAGCAGGCCGCTCATGGCCTGCGCGGTGCGGGCTTTGGACAGGAACTAGCCCTGGTAGAGGTAGACGTCGCGCTGCGCACCCACTTCTCCGCGTGCACGTTGGACGGCAGGGTCCCGAGCGAGGCTGCGTCGCCGTCGCGTCCGAGGGTCACCAGTACCCGCACCGCGAGTCCGTCCACAGCGGCCAGGGCCGCCCGGTAGAGCTCTGTCGCCTCCGGGAGCGAGCCGGCGACGGTGCCCAACGTCAGGTACACCAGCGGGTCGGTGCTGCCGGCCCACCAGTCCGGGAGCGGCCGGGGCCGGTCGTGCGGGGCGGGGTCCCGGACGCGCAGCGTCGTCGGGAACGGCGACGGGTCCAGCGCAGCCGGCAGGCGGGTCAGGTACGGCGCGGCCAATAGACGCTCGGGCAGGTCCGGTCGGAACGACCGCAACACCGGCGCCGCGAGCTCCAAGCTGGCGCGTTCGACCTCGGCCAGGCCGATCGCCACCTGGACGTGCCGCACGCCGCGCTGCTCGGCGACGACTGCCGAGGCGTACTCGCACGGCTCGCGCAACACCAGGTCCGGCCGGAACCACGCGAACGCGCCCTCGAGGGTGGGGAGCATCGCGGTCGTGCACAGCCGGGCGAACAGCTCCCGGTTGGCCAGCACCGCCTGCTCGTCCGGGTCCGCGACACCGAACCGCTCCCACAGCGCCCCGAGCTCGGCATGGGGCGGGTCTTCGCCGAGCACGTACGGCTGGCCGGTCCCGCCAGCGGTCCCGGCCAGCGCAGGCGGCACGACCAGCAGCACCTCGTCGCCCCGCCGCACCAGCGCCGACAGGACGGGCAGCAGCGGGCCCACGTGCCCGGAGCCGCCAGTTGAAGCCAAAAGCACCCGCACTCGACCCACGCTACGGGCCCCTCGCCCCTGCGACGGGTGCTGTCCCGAGAGCCGATCGCCAGTCGGGACACTCGTGATCGTGACCTGTGAAGACCTGCTGCCAGGTTGGCGGGCGTGCCGCCCGTCAGGAGTCAGCCGAGGGCGGTCGGACGGGTCCGCGCTTGGCCAATGGCCCGACGGAGGGCAGGCGGCGGACCACCTGAGCTCCTGCCCGGTTCCCGATGCTTGGTCGCGGCCGCGCTACCCCGGCGCCTCGCTAAGTTCAGTTCAGATAGGGCATCCTCGCCAAGAACGCACCCGTGGCGACGAGCACCGCTTCGGCGTCCGCCCTCGACCACACCACCGTCGCCGTGGGTCCGTCGTCGTGGGCGGCGCCGCTGGCCAGGTTGCGGAGCGCGTATCGGAGGACCG
>JAABVA010004037.1_pt1 | contig 13697 bp, 14 predicted proteins | sample 5560331 | NCBI WGS metagenome assembly JAABVA01 (sample SAMN12812661, study PRJNA571458) | rock metagenome | isolation source: Antarctica rocks | place: Antarctica: Victoria Land, Mt New Zealand sud | collected 2016-01-07 | reverse complement strand
TCCAACGCCCAAGCGCCGCATTGGGAAGGACAGCCAACCAAAGTTGTGGCATTGATTATTTAGACACAACGAAGAGGGCTTACTGAAAGAAGGTGTTCCACATAAGCCTTAACTGTCACGTTAACCCAGGCCCCTTTGTCCCATACGACAAGGGGCCCCTTGTTGCCTCCACCAAATACACCTTTACCATTATATAAGGCCTCTTTCGGAATCAAGGACGTTGGCCGTCGATGTTCCTGTTAAGGGTGACGAGTAACCCAGAGTCTTGACGGGTCCCAAGTATTCGGCCTTCAGTATCCCAGATGCTTCAAGGGCCATCTTGACCGCTTCACCTTGTGGGCCACAAATAAGAAGGACTTTGACACAGCGACACAGTGACACTGTGACGAAATACAGTCGAATGGAGAACTCAGGCAATGATCTTGTCACTGCATTGAAGGCCAGATGGTGTCTTAGCTCACTGTATGACATTTGATAGGTCATGGCTGAAGACTTCACGAAGCTAACAAGGTGAAGCTGAACAGGAGTCCTAATCAGGCAACTAGTGGAGGCCTCTAGCAGGCCAACACGGCACCTAGTGTGTGGAGGTTGTGGACTATGACGACACTGTGGTTTTTGCTGCCTCTGTACGGAGTAGACTTTCGTCATTTGGCGCCGTTATGACTCTCATTGCTTTCGCTGCCTTTACCAACTTCACCGCTTTCACCGTGTCAGCCTTTCAGAGCTTGACATGGATGCAATTTGCATACAAGTACGTACATCGTCCACTCTTTCCTCTGATATAATAACCTCCTCGCCCATGCAGTGCCATATAGTATGAGCCAGGGTAAGAGCAATATTATCTGCCAAGTCCCACCGACGATCCTGTTTCAAGCACACGAGAATCTTAGCCCATCACGTAATTCTTCTTCGCCTCTTCGTTGGGATGGGGACGTAGCCAGGATGGCGAATAAAGTTAGGATGACATGGCTGGATGTGCTCGCGTTGGGCATTGCCTGGCGTAGCTGCCTGAAGCTTCCCTTGCACAATGTCCACCATGGGCCCGCTTGGCGAGGCAGTGAGGATTAGGGTGAAAAGAGCTCGCGATACACTGAGTGTGCAACATCCTATTACAACGGCTTATTCTAGACCTGCGACATCACCATTCAGTGGAGCTGTATGAGGTTCGATTTTGATAGACACTGATCACAGGTCTGCCGAGACGGCTGCTTGGCTGCTTCACCACTCTAGCGGTGCACGTTGAAGCAGTATGGCCTGACTGTCTCAATAAGTGTCGCCGTGGCAGCGGTGCAAGCAGTGATAGCCATTGTGCACCCTGAGCCCAGAGATGGTGTATTCCCTGGAGGCCACTGGTCACTAACTTTCGGGATGCTTCGTCAAGAAATGAACGGTTGAGACTGCGAGCAATCTCCCCTTCAGTATGTGTCTTGTCCTATATGGCTAGCCTCGAGGATCACCAAATAATATTTCCTCCGCACACATCATTCCTCACGACGGAGGGCGGAAGTGAGTATGAGAGGCACAGAATTTGGAGGCAGCAGAGATTATTGTTTAACAGAGACAGTTTATAATACTAAGGATGTATATGCCTCAAGCAATGCGGAACTGGTTGAGAGACAGCTATGTGTAGTGGGTCTTGTTTGATCTCAGAATTGAAGATACAGAAAGATTGAATGTCAGCTTCATCATTGCTGCAGATCGACAGATATGACAACCTGTCACATCTGAGAGGCTGGAGGTTGGTTGATGGAGTGCCCTCCACCAGGCTATCAAACGCAAGCCGCTAGCCGTGCAAAGTGATAGATCATCGTCAAGGACACAAAAAAGGAATAAATAAGAGGCAGATGAGCAAAAACAAATGCTGTTATCTCACGAAACAATATTGTGCATTGACCGTAGTGGAGAGGATACACATCACTCATTTGAGCCTTTGACATTCACGTTTAGGGCCACTGCGTTAAGGCAAATCAGGACTCCGCATATAGCTTTGATATCAACTCTAGAGTGTCTGGGACAATGTGCAGAGTACTATAGAGATAATCCGCACCAGTGGTCATGGAGAAGATTCTCAGACACTGCACATCTGGAAATATAAATACCTCCGCCCCTCTGTTTCGCGACACGATCGACTATATTTCCCATGAAACAAGGCATCTATCACACCCTATCTTGCTTTCGGTCTGGTCCTCCCTCTTAAGTCGGAATATTTCTGTTCGATTCGTCATATCGCCGATACAAACACCAGTGGTCTGCTTCGCAGCCCATACACTCCTCACTCACCAGGGCAAATCCATCCAAGCAGTCCGTAGAGATCCAGTCTGTATGCCCAGTTGAAAGCAGGATCTCGTTAGCACCAAAATCATCGCGGGGTAGTTTAGTATCAGTAGGATGATATGCCCATTGAACCTTAACCTTACACTCAGGTTTCAACTGCGTTTCTATAATTTTGCCTATCCATGGGGTGTTGGTCTGTTCTTCGTTGTTTTCGCCTCTTACATATACGTATTGGCCACACACAAGTTGTTTTCCTTGGTTTCAAAGCACATCAGCCCAGTTGCATACAGTTGCTATGATGGAGGTATTACTACCTTCAAGTATGAAAGATGCTCTTTTTGTCGTGTCTTTGTTGTGGAACCTCCAGCGGCGGAGGTTGCTAGTCGCAGCGTCGGTCAACACCACAACATCCTTTGGAAATGAGAGACTTACCCGCCATAACTATAAAGTATCTCTTCCTCTTTCTTAATATTTTGTCTCGCAAAGACCAAGACTTTGCGACGATCAACAGCATCACAATACTTGAAGATCGCATTCTGATCCGCCTTTTGGGGCCCATGATTGATATAATAGGTTTGGCTCCCGCTTCTGCGTCCGTCGATTGCACGATCTAAGAGGTTAGCTTGTAGCACACTGGATATCTGAAGTAGTACTTACCAGCTGATATGTCAAAAAGGCTAACTATATTCCCAGCATGTTCATGACTAAGGGAGCGTATCTGGCCAGTATATTCGCCTATAAGCCGATCTGCCTCGATATCCTCCCCGGCGAAGAGACCTTTTCCCGCGTCGGGAATATTGGAGACTTGTACAGAAAGCTTTGGAAATTCCTTCTTCTCGAAATAGTTGCTGCAATTAGGATCGCAAGAGCAGCGTAGCGGATCACATTCGTGTTGGTTAACTCGGCAGTTACACGTAGGAGAACAATCGCCTCCATTGCAGCCGCAAGGTGGAAACTGTCGTGTGCATTCAGGTGGACATCCACAGGTCTTCTTGCAGTACTTCTGGTTCACTGCACAGTCACATCCCAATCAAGTACAGGCGCCTTCGTGTGTGCAGTGACCGTCGCCCTTGTGAAATAGAAATTTTAGCGTGCCTCCAAATCCCTCTGTCCTTTGTTCAGGGCCCGTCGACTGTATAGTTGCGTTCTTTTGGGGTTCTCTGGAGGATGCAGTAAAGAGCGTTTTCTTAGCATATCTAGAGTCTGGTAATATGTCCTTGCCTCCGTCCATGTGAGGTATGCGTGTGCTTCGCCGAAAGTTTTTGGAGGTCCATTCGGGAAGCGAGGGAGACGGCGCTGATTCAGTTACTAATGGGCTGCCATTTCCAGTCCGACTTGGTAGCTTTGCCGCCTGCCTTGCGCTTTTAGAGCAGAGCTCGACTGGAAAAACGTCCGCACAGGAGCTGTTTACGCATTGCGAAGGACGGGATGACTTTGGATGCTTCACGCAGTCGTTCTCATCGTTCTCATCCTCTGCTTTGGGGCTCCGTTCCGAAATATCAGATACATCCTCGTGGTGCTGTGGCTCGCTCTCAGTCACTGACAAATTGGATGGGATGGCAGGTGCTTCTGTCATTTCCATCTCAATGCTTCTGGCTCCACTTCGTCCACCAAGCGTCTCCCTTTGTTCGGGACATATCTGAAAGTAGGCCATTATTACTGTGCTCGGATTCTTGAGGATAAATTGCTTACCAAAGCTGTGAATAGAAGGTAGGAAGTATCATCAGACTTTTGTTTGGGCAGCTTCCTTATTGTGGTAAGTTTCCGTCAGTCAGTTGGAGGACTGCGTTTTCGTTTCAATGTCAGCCCTGTGATCTCCAGATTCTCATCACCTTTACATGCCGGGGTAGACGTTCGACTGTACTTTGGTCGGCCGGTGGAGGGTGCCTTTGATAACTTTAGAATTGTGACTAACTAGACCCAAGCGCACTTTGATGGTCATAGGAGATGTGCTCACAGGTACTGCTGCATTGTTCCTCTTCACTCCATTTGATGATGCCTTCTGAATTTCTATGGTAGAGCTGGTGAATGTGGCGGGTAAGACCTGGACACTTGCAGCGGTGATTTCTTTTTCCAATGCAACCTTGGCGTCTGCAGCAAATATGTGAGTAGGTGGTTGTTGGAATGTTCCTGAGGCCAGAAGATAAATAATGATGGCTTGCTGCCCAGGTTCACAGAATTTCCACGTCGTAAATACCCAGTAGTGGCATTCAGGAGTGTCGCCCTCACACCTATGAGTCTTGACAAAGGCCCTATTTTCGATGGCCTTACGTTGTGGTATCTGTTGCGGCTCATTTCCAACGGTAACGGACCATTTATGTCCGTGCAAGATCCACTCACAAGTTCCCAGAAAGATAGTGCAGTGATGGAGAGCCTTGAAGATGGCGATAAAGATAAGGTTGGTATCGGCTGGCGGTGGCAGCTCACGGGCCAATGAGGGAGTACAGTTCGAGCTCAGCAATGATTGCCAACACATGCTGAAGCAATCTTCACCAGACACTCTGGAGTAACCTTTGGCTTCCGATTCAGTCTTCAACTCCCCACAGATTTGATTCTCTGATGGCGTTAGACCACTGATCTATTGTTGCAAGAACGGTCCTACCTTGGTGTAAATCATTTTGTGTTTGGGAGGCCTTGAGCATCAAGACGGCTTCCCTTTCAATGCACTTCCAAGGTCCCTCTCGCGTCATCTCATTGACTTTGGTGATTGAAGTTGTCTCAAAAAAAGAACATATACATCGGCATTCCATCTTTGATTAGTATAGGAGATAGAGGGTTCTGCGAACAAGTTGAAATGCTATTGGAATGACCACCCCTTACTGGGTAGGTAGAAGATGATTTGCTTAAGGTAAGGTATTCAGTAAGGTAGGCAGTGATCTAACTTAAGGTACACATATCGGCGCGTCGGTGCCTTATAGGTACCAATCACATGTAACTGATAGATTTTGAATAATTTAGTACTAATAATGACAAGGTCTACGACACAGCTACTATTATTGTAGTAACACCATCTCAACAACTACCAGGTAACCACAGAAATCCCAGAGGCTCATACCCTTCCTGCCGTCCGCCAACCCCATGTTCCTTCCGCGTCCTATACGCGCCTGATCACCCTCAGATGGCTGGCAGATTGCACCAGGTTGTCCGCGCTGCAAGTAGTAGAAAGGGAATGGCTGTTCAGGAGACGCATCTCCTGGACTCAGAGCAACAACTTTTGCAGCGTGGGCATTTGGCCCAAATTGCTATGTACCACCATCTTGTGGTTGTTCTGCTTTACGCTTGCCCCCACACTATCAAATTTGTGTCATCAATAAAGCCCATGCTAAGGGAGTTTCCTGCTCCCGTTGTTTTTGTTCTAGTAGTGAGCCTCTCTTTACACTGTAATGCCGTTGGATTGAGGTCGCCGCCATGTCCGCACGCGAAAACTGGCAAGAGGACATAATCAGTCTTCCGGTGAGCCGAGCTAAGCTGATCTGAAGTAAAACTATGGAGAGATTGGAGATAACGTTATCGGCTGCCGTACAGGAGAAAGGAGGCTTTCGAAACCAGCAAGATGGCCTTCAGCGATATAGGGTCATACATACTCGGTGGCTCAGCGCATTTACATGTAAATAAACATAAGATTAATACCAACTAGTGAAACAAACAGTAGAACCTCATGGGTATCGAATCTAGATAACCTTTGATGGGGAAAAGTCTACCTGCGGCGTTAAAGACTTGGATAGGTAGTCAGCTCCGAAAATAAAAAGACTTGGATAAGGTAGTTGTCGCGTCTTCGAACACGTCAACACCTCGACACATTAACAATGTAAATAAACACCAGAAAAACAATAGAAATTCACGTGTTTGTATTGATTCCACGAATGCCGTACCTCATGGCATGTGCTGCAGTGATGGACTGCATTTTGCCCCCAAAATTCTTCCTGATGCAGCCCCCACAGAGCACATGTACTCTCCACTCGAATCCGCTCCTTCATAGGCCTCCCGCGAGACACATTAGGTGTGTCAAGGTGGCATAAGCTAGGTGGCAGTCCAGAACTGCCAGCGAGAGGATTGGGGGAAAGTAGACTGGCCGAGGGCAAAGATGCATGCCATTGTATGACAGCAGGGTATGTTGTTCTCCTGGTAACGCTGACTGGAGTAGCTCTGCTCCTATGATTGAGCTTGTGGATCCAGCCATGGTAGACGATCACATGTCTCGAACACGTTAGTATTGCAAAACAACTTTGTAAAATTCAGCGGCCAGAGGCATAATACTAACCAATCTCAACAGCACTCGTGACGCTAACCTCCTCATTTCTATTATTGCGTGGCTGGCAAAAAAAGACGTGGTGATAATATAAACAACCCATTTCTTTTCTTGGTCCGTCATTATCTCCATCCTCCACATTCAAACAGACGCATATATTCCTCCTTTGATTCTATTTCATACTTCACAGCCATAATCATGGATGGAGTGCAATCATTCGATACTGAACGCACCTCTCCATCATACCATGGAAGCACATCTCCATCTCCTCCAACTCCATCTTTTCCTCAGACAATGAATCGGCCTCCTCCTGAAGCAGCGACTCCACTTCGTCCTCGATCAGAACGCTTCGCTTATCCACTGTCTAAGGTCCCAGATCGTGAAGCAACATGTAATGGCCCATATCATCTCATCGCACCATCATATCTAACTCAAATAATCTTAGTTTCCCATCTTCGACTTAGCACTGAGGGCATACGTCAACAACAACTGACTCAGTTCAGAGACATCGCACTTGAAGTCTCAGATCTCCACTCTTCGGTACAGATGATTGAGTTTCTTCGCGACATCCTATCCAGCAGCGGTGCAGGTACAGCACTCCAATGCCTCAATTGGCTTGACCGAGACAACATATCGCTTAGGCAAATCATGGTGAACGTTCCCAACTGCGTTCTCGCTACACTGTTCGGCGAACTTGTGCGGCGTATCATATTCACAACGTCGATTCCCGAGGCCCACACAGCGTTGGACTTATTCAGCCGGATCTTGTATCAGTGTGAGCCGACTCTTTGGTCTGTACTCTTCAAATCATGTGCGGCACTATTGCCGCCAGAGATGCATATCCGTTGCCTGGAGATTTTCACCCTACCAGATTTCATTTGGGGAGAGAAGCAAAACTGGAACTGCGAATTCGTGATCTGCCTCGGCAATCTATATACGGAGAGAAAGAGTGTCAACCGTGGGTGATGCGTTCGATTACCTTTTGCTGTTTGAGACCCTACCTAGGTTACGTCGCGGCTGGGCTGGAACCGCATGTTTGGATTAGCATAGTCATTTTTTATAGTTACAGGTACCTTACCACGCAACGTTACTCATTAATATTGTAAATACCTTACCTTACATAATGTAGTTGGTACTGTAGGTAGGAAGGTAAGGTACCTAGGTAGTCTCTCAGGTACAGGTACCTCACTGTCCTCACTGCCCACATTGCTGTCTTGTCGCTGCCCTTGTCACTGTCTATAACAAGTTACCGATATTTGCACGATAACTCTTATAGACGCCCACAATTACCTATTACATCACAAGCACAGGCCATGATAATCAACGCCAACCCACCAAAGAAGCTACCTACCTTAGTAAGAGATGGCCAAAGATCGTCAAAACTCCTCAGCCATAGCCCTACAGTGGAAAGATTCCAGCCCAACTGTGGTACGAATCAATGAATTCCGATGATGACTTTCAGCCCCGGGACCTCAGTCATTTATGGGTGTGTGGGTGTGGGGCTGCAAGGCTTACGCACACAAACCGAAAGAAAGTCGCCAGAAGAGCACTAAGTTCGATGAATGAAGCGAAGACGGCATGCTTGTTGGATATGAAGGGTCTAACATCTTAAGGATTTGCCTTCCTAACAAACAAAAAGTCATACGAAGACGAGACGTTGTGTTCAAGGATGGATCGAAACACACCATAACGCTCTTGAGATCAAACGCTCGCCAGCTCCACCGCCGGAGCAAACACGTCCACATGTGGAATCACATGTGGAATGACTTAGTACAGACCGGGAAGCGACAAAGACGCCTGCCAAACAGACTTGAAGCCACACACCTGCTCGAGCTTCCTCTCCGATAGCGGATGAAGATGACGACAAGGACAAACCGGAGGATTTCCGTCCAGCTCATATTGCTGATCCGATCAATAACCGTGATGACGGCAACAAGCGAAAGGCTCCGTCGCCGGCATTGTTCTGAAAGAGAGTGACATCCACCAAGATGCTAGAAGCTGTCGCCGCCCCCGACGCCGCTCAGTGGAAAGAAGCCATGGACGCGGAGGTACAAGCCCTAAACAAATACAAAACATGGGATCTGGTCAAGCTACCTATGTATTGTCGTGCCCTCCAGACACGATGGGTATATGGTTACAACGCGACGGAAACGACTTGATAACAAAGCATAAGGTTAGATGGGTGGTTAAAGAGTTTAAGCAATGCTACGGTGTCGACTATAGCGATACCTATGCCTCTGTTGTCATGTCAACTACTTACAGTGTCGCCTTCGCGATAGCCGCCTATTTACAACAATGGTCACCTCAAGCAAGTGGACGTCAAAACAGCATTTTTAAACGGAGTACTAGGGACGAAGGTATTTGGTATACAGCCTATGAAAGCGTGTTGCCTTGAGAAAGCCCTCTACGGCTTAAAGCAGTCACCTTGAGTATGGTATAATACCATACACATGTTTCTAACTCTAGGTTTCAAATGCCTGGCCAGTCTTCAAATACGGCGATCTACCTGGTACTGTAGCTTCCTGCTCCTCAGCCCAAGTAGGTAGGTAGTTTTCGCCTATCTTTGGCACGAAACAAAGGAGAAGCGAGGGAGGTGGGTGGTATGATTGTGCCTACTCATTATATTGATTTATCACTTGCGGCAGAGAGTCACCTAGTACCCCATGCAAGGTTTCAAACCAATAACACATGCGCTGATCAGCTGGCATTCAAGATGAGGCGGTAAGTTGAAGGCAACAGAGCATAAGGTAGGTATTTGTACCTATGAAGGTGACTCACATGTAGGCGAACATCTCCGCCAAATTATGAGGCTTGCACCTGCCCTACCTAGGTAAGTTAGTATGTTTGCCTTCGGGGCCAATCCGCCAGGGTCTGACCGTACCTTACCTACATGACACTAAGCTTGACCTTAGGTAAGGTAGGTACGCTATCAAGATCAGAGTGCGATCATCCATGTCCTTGTGTGGTCCACAGAGCGCAGGAAGCCACATGTATTTGTAACTTACAACCTTGCTGCTTCCTTCATCGAATGGTACAGTTTCGGCTTCAGATGTTGATACCAAGGGTCTAGTCTCCGGCCAATTGTCAAAATAACCTGGAATGTAGGGTTTTCGAAATTCAGTAAACTCCACCATCTACAGGTACTTTCAGAATCAGCACCCTCCCAGCCTATCATCTTTCTGACCTCCAGGTTGGTGGTGTTCATACGGGAAACAGGACATTTTGTGACCTGAGGTCGGAGCGTAACGTTAGGTAGGTGATACCTCACCTTACCTTACATGTGGAAAGGTATGTGTAGCTACCACGTAGCTGTACTTCGTACTAGCGGGAATCAACCAGCTTCCCCGTGTCCTCTACCTTGACCAGCAGATGTTTACAGATTTTTACCCTTCCAAATTTGTGCCTGCATCATGAATCCCTGAAAATATATTCTTTCAATTTGGTTGGGTAATGCCCGGCGAGTAAGGGGCAGGGCAGGGCCTCTCACTTTGTCGGCTGCCGTATAGCCGAAGGCGAAACATACTGGTGTGCCAGGCAACCAAGGTGCGAACTCTTATCCAATAGCAGCTTTAATTCAGCCGGAAGGCAACTGTTCGCAATCCTGACCTTGAGGCTCTGGCCCAGCCCCTTGTAACGCATTCTAGCATATATAGGTTCGTATGATACCTTAAAGCCCCCAAGTATTTCTAACTACTCGTTGAAGTTGATAGCAATTCTAAAACCACATACACACTCCTCAACAAGAGCCGCACAGCACACCTTCACTACCTATTGATACAACGTCTCGCTTCATTATATGATGAGTCAACTCAGCCAAGAGTGCGACTCGAAGTTCGTCTGTCAAAGTCCTTCGGTATGTTCTGCAGGGATGGAAAAACCTTCTTTAAACTGGTGCGTTCTGATTCCGATGTAAAAGGCTAACGTATCAGCTGCTTCGAACCTATCGTAGGGCATTGCTCAAGTGAACAACTTTGCTGATGTGGAACAGGACATCTCCAGGTGCAGGCAATGACTCTCGAAAGTTTGACCAATGTACGAACCTTTCTTTAAAGCAGACACTGGCTACGACCGGTCCGAATGCCACTCCACCACGGACCGGCTTCAGTACACCAATGAATACTTTGAATCTGAAGAAGCGGCCAGCAGGAACGGACTTTTCTTTTGCGGAAGCTTTGCCAAAGGATCGCTTCTCCAAAGGATCAATGAGTCCGAGAAGAGCCGAGGCCCGTTCGAGCAGCAACATCTATAGCTCTAAGCAGGCCCCTGTGGACCCTGATTATGATCGGGGCGACGTAAACACTGTACGCCCCTTGACGGCTGCTAAGCCAATGCTTTTCGATCCAAGTACCGATAATCTCACCACTTCTTTCACCAGAGACATCCCAAATGCACTAGGATTTACAAACACGTCCCACGTACATGACTCCCGGGCTCATGTGTTCCGATCCAAGAAGGAGCCCCTCCCAAGAGGGGACGATCCCCTCTGGGATCGAAAACAAGTACGTCCCTACACCGGCAAACATTCTCCATCTCAAGCGCCGCCCGGTGATGCGCACAAACGTCACAGACCCCACGTGGCCCAGCCTGGCTTCGCGCATACTCAGGTTCAGCCCGAGAGGGATCCAGACTTAGTTCTGCAGCCTGAAACGCGGCCAATCTCACAAGAGCAACTGGTTGCAGAAGTCAAAGGCATTTATGCGGGGCTGGTCATGATTGAGGCTAAATGTGTCGAGGTTGACAACAAGCAAGCCTTGGCCGCACGGGACCCCGAAACTGGCCAACAGGCCAAGCTGAGTAATGAGCAATGGCAAGCTCTCATTGCCTTACATCGAACCATTCTTCATGAACATCATGACTTCTTCTTGGCTTCTCAGCATCCTTCCGCCAGTCCAGCTCTACGCCGCCTTGCAGCCAAGTACACTATGCCTGCACGTATGTGGCGCCATGGAATTCACAGCTTTCTCGAGCTCCTGAGACACCGACTGCCAGACTCGCTAGATCATATGCTGATGTTCATCTATCTTGCCTACTCCATGATGGCACTTCTTTACGAGACAGTACCTACCTTTGAGGATACTTGGATCGAGTGCCTCGGGGATTTGGGAAGGTACCGCATGGCTATTGAAGATGATGACATTCGGGACAGAGAAGTCTGGACTGGAGTCAGTCGCTTCTGGTATAGCAAGGCCGCGGATAAAAGTCCTACCGTCGGACGGCTATACCATCATCTGGCTATTCTTGCCCGGCCAAATGCGCTGCAGCAGCTGTTTTACTACACAAGATCACTTACTTGTGTTCATCCCTTCCAAAGTGCTAGACAGAGCATACTCACCCTGTTCGGAGGGCCTGAGCCAGCTCCCCATCGATCTCTCCCTGCCGACACCATGTTTATTAAGATCCATGACATGTTGTTTTCAAAATCATCTCTTGGGACTTTTTACGATGCTGTCAACCAGCTACTTCCCAATCTTGATCTACAAATTGGTCGCGTTACCGCAAAGTGGAAAGAACAAGGCGTATATATGGTAGTCACTAATATTGCAGCGTTGTTTGAGTATGGGCTTGCAGAAGCTATCTTTAGTCAAATGTTCAGAACAGCCAGGCAGGGCTTAGGCGAGCCAGAGGAGCCGGGGGAGCCAGGGGAGACTGCGACGAACGAAACTGCACAAGGAACACCGATTGATACTATCCCTCACTCACCGACTGAAGTAATCACAGCTTCAAGTTTGCTTACCATCTCTTTCGCATCATATCTGACTTTTTCAATCCTCAAGCTTGCCTTACAGAGGACCGGGGACAAGAATGTTCTTCCTCATGTTCATGTTTCATTGGTCTTCTTGCGAAGTATGTCCCCACTTCAGCACGCAATGCGTCATATTGAAAAAGATGTGCCATGGACTGAGATTGGGTCCTTCTTGAACACCTTGGCGAAGTCACATAAAATAGGCCCTCGCAGCGAGGAGCTACACTTCCCTCAGCCAGAGAAAGGGGTTGGGCGACCTCTGCCCGAAGATTTCGCTATCAATGGTCAAATCTGGAGTCAGGGCTATCACCCTAGTGGGTGGTTCGAGAATGCGATGGTAGACGATGAAGAGCGGTCTCTTGAGCTTCCGTCCATGGCTGAACCGCGGGTTGAAAGAATTTTCTGGCTTGGGATCCGTATTGCTTCAGTAAATTTTCGGTTGATCTGAGACTGAAGGCAATTTTGCTGACATGGTGACCTTCTAGTATGAAAGATATCTACGATATGACAGCGGCTCCAAAACGTTTTCGGTCACTCCGTACGCACTAGGGCTCCAGCGTGAATTGAAAGAAACCTCAATTGGTACTCGATCACGAACCTTGTCCGCGGAAAGAGACATGGATACTAAGATGTCTGGAACGCAAGACGTGAACGCTCCAGCCCTTGGCGATTCCTGCAAGGATTATAGCCCTCAACCGGAGCATGTCCCGCTTCAGTATGAACTGGAATTGGGCGAGGCAAACGACCACTACACCCCAAGCCCCCTCCAACTAGCCGCAAGAAACATCTCTCCTGTCCTTGTTGCCAAAGCCGACGGCAAATCAACCTTCGACCTAGCCGGCGACCGCGCCACCCGCGACGCTTTCTGCATCGCCCGCCACACCAAACCTGCAGTTAAGCTCAGCCGACTACTACGGCCGTATTTTACAGTCCGTTCTTGCTACTCCACACTTTCGCAAACTTGATACTGATTAGCTCTGCAAGAAATTGGTACCGGATACGAACTGCATTCTTAGGCATTTCGAGGACCTCAAGAGCTTGCTCCAACGTGGCAGGTGGGCTGTCCTCATACCGGACAGCGTTTTGAAAGAATTGACCGGAATTGCGGCCAACGACACCGACCCCGGAAGATCTGCACAAGAAGCACTTGAAGCAATCCGCTCCAGCATCAAGAGCACAGCTACCATCTCCATCATAACATCCGAAGGCGCCGACATTACGAAAACAGCTATGTTGCCCGAGGACCAAGAAGAAACGTTTGATTCCGCAGAACCTATGAACATTGATAATGAGATTATTGATATAATCAAGCGTCAAGAAGATTCCAAACCACAAGAGCTCTACCTTGGTTCTGGATTCAATGCTGACGAGGCCAAGTCAGCCGTCCTTGTGACCGACGATCGCGCAATGCACCTGAAGGCCAGTGCATAC
>JAABVA010004036.1_pt1 | contig 13699 bp, 13 predicted proteins | sample 5560331 | NCBI WGS metagenome assembly JAABVA01 (sample SAMN12812661, study PRJNA571458) | rock metagenome | isolation source: Antarctica rocks | place: Antarctica: Victoria Land, Mt New Zealand sud | collected 2016-01-07 | reverse complement strand
GCCGGGGCGGCCCCCCGGGCCTGTCCGTTCGACCTGCACGCGCTGCTGCCGGTTCCGGACGCCATGCTGCGGCACGGCCCGACGCACCCGGCCGCCCTGGCCTGGCTGGCGGCGTATTGGGGCGTTGGCGATGGCCTGCGCCATGTGGCCGAGCGGCCCGACCCACGGCCCGGCCGCCGGTTGCCACGGGATCACGCCGTGATCGGCTACGGCTTCTTCACCCGCGGCGATTCCCCGGACGCCGCGATCGCCACGCTGGCGTCGCGCTGGCCGGCGCTGCGCCTGACGCTGCAACCCCGGCTGGACTGAGGCGACGCCGGATGGACGGCGTCGGCGCCGGGCCAGGGATCGCCGAACCGGAGGGGATCGAACCGGGAGCGGGGCAGGGCGGGGAGGGGCGGACACCGCGCCTGGCGCTCGACGGCTTCAGCGGCAAGCTGGAATGGCTGCTGGCCCTGGCCCGGACGCGGCAGGTCGACCTGGGCCGGCTGTCGCTGCCCGACCTGGTCGACCAGCTCGCCGCGGCCTTGCGCGACGCCGGCGGCGCCATCCCACTTGGCGAGCAAGGCGACTGGGTGGTGATGGCGGCCTGGCTGCTGCTGCTGCGCTCGCGGCTGCTGCTGCCGGCGGACACGCCGGCGCAGCGCAAGGCCGACGCCGAGGCCGACCGGTTGCGGAGCGGCTTGGTTGGACTGAGCCAGATGCAGGCGCTGGCCAGCTGGCTCGACCGGCGGCCGCGGCTCGGGCGCGACGTGTTCGCCCGGGGGCAGCCGGAACTGGTCGGGCTCGAGACCGCCACGGCGCACGAGGCCGACGTCGTCGAGTTCCTATGGGCCAGCCTGGCGCTGTTCGATGACGACCTGCCGGCGGGCGACATGGCCGCGAGCTACCGCCCGGTGTGGCTCGCCCTGCATTCCATCGCCGACGCCCGCGAGCGCATCCTGCGCCTGCTGGCGGACGCGCCGGACGGGCGACCGCTGGACGGGCTGCTGCCGGAGGCGCTGGACGCGGACGCGACGGCGGTGACCCAGACGGGCCTGCGCGCGCGATCGCGCTGGACCAGCACCTTTGTCGCCAGTCTGGAGCTGGCCAAGCAGGGCGATGTCGCGCTCGATCAGGACGCCGCCTTCAGTTCCATCCAGGTCAGCCTGCCCCTGGCTGCCTCGTCGGCTTAGCGCTCGGCGGCCTGATTTCATCGGCGCGCCCGGTTCGGGTGTTATTCGTGTCTGGCCGGCGGTGCTGTCCGATTTTCGCGTGGTTGGCTCAAGCGCTGGTAAATTCCGGGCAGCCACACGGACAACGGCTTGCCCGGCTGCGTCGCATGCTCATGTTTGTGGCCATGTTCTGTGTCAGCGAAACCGAGGCCGCCACGATCCGCAACGCCTACGAGCGGGGAGGGGAGTTGTCGGCCGCCATCGAGCTGCGCCGATTGTTCCCGGGCATCACGGACAATGCCCACGCGTGGACCTGCGCTCGGATGATCATCGGCTGGACACCATTGCCCGAGATACCGGCCAAGGCCACACGGCCGCGCCCAAGCCGGGCATCCAAGTGCTAGGCAAAACGCCTGCGGCTGGCCGCGTCGCCTCCACCTTGGTCGGTGAACACTGGCAAACGCTGACCCGCGCGTTACGACGTGAACATAGCCTTGGGCTTTTCAATTAGGCCGATGCCGCAAGCGGCTCAGTGCCCTCGCTAAGGATTGCGAGATAGCGGCGGTAGCCGAAGACACGACCACGCTTCCGGCCGGTAACCTCCTCCACGACACCAATGCGTTCGAGGTCGGCGAGCGCGGCATTGACCGTCGGCGCGGACAAGCCAGTTCGCTCGACAAGTTGGTTGGCGGCGAGATATGGGTTCTGCTGTAGAAGGTCGTGGACGCGGAGCGCAGAACTGGCGCGTTCACTCCTGGCCGTGATGCGCTCGCGATCTTCCTTGAAGAGTTCGACGATGCGCGTCGCGGCGTCGAATGCCTGGTTGGCGGTGTCGGCCACGCCAGTGAGGAAGAATTCCAGCCAAGCTTCCCAAGCGCCATGCTCGCGCACCTCCTGCAGCAGCCGATAGTAGTCGGCGCGATGCGTTTTGAGATAAAGGCTGAGGTAAAGCAGGGGCTTCCGTATTACGCCGTTGACGCACAGATACAGCGTCACCAGCAAACGCCCGATACGCCCATTGCCGTCAAGGAACGGGTGGATTGTCTCGAATTGGACATGCAGAAGGCCGGCTTTGATCAACGCGGGCAAGCGAGACTCTTCCTCGTGCATGAACCGCTCAAGAGCGTCTAGGCTGGCGCCCAACTCGGCTACTGGCGGCGGCACGAAGAGCGCGTTGCCGGGTCGAGTGCCACCAATCCAATTCTGCGACCGGCGGAATTCGCCGGGGCTCTTCGTCTCGCCCCGCCCACTTTGCAGAAGGCGTGCGTGCATCTCCCGGATCAGGCGGAGAGAGAGCGGCAGCGTTTCAAGTCGTTCCAGGCCAAACATCATGGCATCGACGTAGTTCGAGACCTCGCGAATATCGTCGATCGGCTGGCCGGCCTGCGCCTTGGTCTCGAAGCGAAGCAAATCCGAAAGCGTCGATTGAGTGCCCTCAATCTGGGATGAAAGGACAGCCTCCTTGCGCGCATACATGTACAGGAAGAGTTCCTGGCGGGGGAGGAGCATGGTGATGCCGTCCAGCCGGCCTAGTGCTCGCTCGGCCAAGCTTAACGGGTTCAGGAGCGCGAGCACGTCGATTACCGGCGACGGCGGGAGTGGTGGCGGCACGAACGCACGCACAACCTCGCCGGCGACTGGCACTTCAACGAAGCGGCCCAGTCGCGAATGGGGCTTGAACTCGACCATTCTTGGCATTGTGGCGCCGCACCTTTATTTAAGCAACGCGGCCTTGGCTTAAATAAGCCAAGACCTAAGAAACGCGGCCTTAAATAGCGGGGCAGGATCAATGGGTGACGGAGGCTACCACAAAGCTGCAACCCACCTGTCCACTGTTTCTGGGATGCCCCGACCAGCACCATACGCCGCAGGCGAAGCAACTTGGTCTTGGGCGGCCGAATGCCTGATCCCTAGGGATGAAGCCTTTGTCCCAAGAACCTTGCCCATTTCGGTTTGCCGGGCGCCGGAGGTGGAGTCCAATGCGTCTACACGATCGACCGATGTACAACAGCCGCGAGACAGCTTCCGTGTCGCACCTCTTTCGAAACGGGCATTCCACCACCGCATTTCGGGCAGTGTTTTGGATGGCATGCGCGGCAGTATGCCCTGCCGCATCGCGCGCACGGGCCAAGGGCCGCCGGCACGACAAGGTGCAGCGCATCGTCACAGACGAGGCGTGGCCGCTCCACCGCCGCGGTGGCATCGCAAAGAGGCAATTCGAGGCGACGCGCCAGCGGGTTCCAGTCCAGCCGCAGAGTGCGATCCGCCTTGCGGCGTCGGACCTGGACCGTGAAGCGATGCACGGGCATCGTCAGTTCGAGCGTCTGGACCCACTCGACCGTCACCCGCGTCGCATATTGCCGCGCGAGGTCGTCGAGCTTGGCGCGATATTCCCGCCCAATCGCCTCGGACCGCTGCTCCTCCCGGTGTCGTCTCGGATCACCGTCGGGGAACGCCAGCGCACGGCACATGGCCTCGCGATGCAGATCATTGTGGTAGAGATGCAGCCGGGCTTGGTCACGGGCATGCCGCCGCCGCAACCCCCTGACAAACGGCTCCAGCGCCGTATCCAGCCGGGGCGGCAAGGCGCGGGCAACAAGGTCGAGCGCGCGCCCGCGCTCCCACATGGCGGGCAGCTCGGCTTCATCCGGCGGCATCGGGTCGGACCGTTCCCCATCAACAAGCGTCTGCTCAAGCGGGGGCGTCAGCGCGGCTATGACAGCGTCCGGCACCGCGCCGGTCGCCAGGTTGATGCCAAGACGCAGCATGAAATCGCGCTTGTCGTCCGACACGGCAGAGACGCGAAAATCCAGCAGGAGGTAGCGAGTCCAGGCCGGGGTCGCGCCGATGAGCCGAAACGTCGCGTTGTCGAGCACGAACGCGTGGTCGAGCATGCGCTCGGGGTCATCCGGCGTCCGGACCACCATGGGCAGGACGCGCCGGGTCCAACGGCCCTCGGTGCCGAGCACGCGGCCAAAACGGGCGAGCCAATCTTCCTCCAGGCTGACCCGTTGGCCTCCCGGCGGCAACGTGGCGCCAAACCCCAAACGGGAGAACTCGCCGATGTCCAGAGCCTGCCGTACGGGAAACGGGGCGAGCACTTCCAGGCCCTCAGGATCGATCTCCTCCACCAGCGCACCCTCCCGCCGCAACAGGGAGGCGACGAACTCCCGCATCCGGCCGTCAGGCGATCCCAGGTCAGGCGGCATCGAGCTCGTTCCCGAACAGCGCCTCGTCGAGCTGCTTGACCCCGTCATATTGCCGGCGAGCGGCGAGCAGCTGGTTTTCCAGCTGGGTAAAAGCATCGTCGCGACCCTGGTCGGTGGTCTGCAACCAGGCTTCCAGCACCAGTGTGGAGAAGTCCTGCTGTTCGTCCACTTCGCCAAGGATCGCGCCAACCTCACCGACCACCAGTTCAAACATGTTGATCTTCTCGTCAAGGATGCGCAGCACCGCGTCCTCGAGCGTGCCCGATGTCACCAGGTTGAAAATGAAAACCTCGCGCGTCTGGCCGATCCGGTCGATGCGGCCGATGCGCTGCTCGATGGCCATCGGATTCCACGGGATGTCGAAGTTGATCAGCGTGTTGCAAAACTGCAGGTTGCGTCCTTCGCCGCCGCTCTCGGTGCAGAGCAGGATTGGGACGCGGTCGCGGAATGCCTCCACCGCCGCGTCTTTCTGCGGGCCGGTCATGTCGCCAGCAAACATCGCGAAATGAGTTCCCTGGCGGTGCAGCCGCTCGGCGAGGTGGGCAAGGCTGTCGCGGTGGTGGACGAACACCAGCTTCTTCTCGGCCGGGTTCCGCGCGAGCAGCCGCAACAGGGCGGCCTCCTTTGCGCCGGCCGGAAGCGCACGGATGCGGGCAAGGAGAGTGGTCCAGCGTGGATCGTCGCGGTGACGTTCGGTGAAGCGGCCAATTGCCGCGGCGGAGGCGGCCGGCGAGGAGCCTGCGGCGGCCAATAAATGCCGCAACGACAATCGGTGCTGCGCCGTGCCCAACGGGCTGGCGCCCGAAGCCGCCTCGCGGACAAGGGCGGTCAGCTCGTCGTAGCAGGCCGCCTCCGCCGCGTCCGAGGCCGCGCGCAAGGTGGAGGCGTGCCGCCGGGGCATGTGCAAGGCGGCGAGCGCGCGGGTGTTGCGCACCATCACGCCGCGCATAAGGTCGCGCAGCCGCTCGTGATTGGCGGGTTCGCGCGGCTTGCCCGGGACCATGTGGACGGAGCGGAATTCCTTCTGGGTTTTGAAGATGCCGGGCTGCAGCAGGGTCAACAGGTTGTAGAGTTCCAGCAAGCTGTTCTGCACCGGCGTCGCCGACAACAGCAGCAGAAAGCGTTTCCGCAAGCTGTTCACCAGCTGGTAGCTGGCGCTCGCCTGGTCGCGCAAATGATGCGCCTCATCGACGATCACCACGTCGTAGTGCAGGCCCGCCAGCAACTCCGCCTGCTCTTTGCGGCGGGCGGACGCGATGGAGGCAATCACCCGGGGCTGGGCCCAGAACCGCGCGGGATCGCCGCGCAGCAGGGCATCGTGGCTGGTGGCGCACTCGATGCCGAACTTGGCGGCCATCTCGTCGCGCCATTGGCCAACCAGCGACGCTGGGGTGAGGATCAGGACACGTTCGGCCATGCCGCGCAGGATGTACTCCTTGAGCACCATGCCCGCTTCGACAGTCTTGCCGAGCCCGACCTCGTCGGCCAGCAGCACCCGCCCGCGATACTGCTTGAGGACCTTGCGCACGGTCTCGACCTGATACCAGTGCGCCTCCACGCCCCGTAGCGTCGGCAGGCAAAGCAGCTCGTCGAAACCCTCAAAGAGGCTGAGCCGGACCAGCTCCCGGCGCAGATCGAACAGCACTCGATCGGAGGTCTCGATCGCGCCAACGATCTCCACCGCCTCGGGATTGGCGAACTCAAACGTGACGTCAAACCCCGCATCCAGTTTTGGCAGATCCGCGATCACTGGCAAGGCGGGGACAGCCGGTGCCGGAGTACGTCCGCGCGCGAGCAGTGCGGGGGACCGGCCAAGCGGGACGGGCTTGTTTGGTGAAGCGGAAACCCGCGGTACGCCGGCACGATCCAGCGCTTTGGGCGGTTTTTGAGCGCGCAATCGCGCGGTGCGGATTCTGCGCAATTGCGCGAACAGCCAGTCATCCATGGCCGCGTCACCGACGAACCAGGGCAGGGCGGCTTGGTCGGTGCTCAATCCACCGGCCTGGAGCATCGTCCAGGCCGGTGTGAACTGGCCCTGCTGCGCCATCGCGATCGCGGTCAGAAGAGTGACCGGCTTGCCTGGCCGGTAGCGCTTGCCATAGCGCTTGAGGAAACCGAGCGCGCGTGTTGGCAGCTCCACGGCCAGGGCGGCCAGGGCAGCCAGCAGGAGCAACTCAGGGTCGGTGGCCCAGGCCCGCAACGCCTCCTCCGCCAGCTCAAGCACGTCCGGGGATCGCGCGCCAAGTTGGGCACGCACGCGGGCAATCCAGACATGTCGACCAGGGTCCATGGCAGTCGGCCGACCCGGTTCCGGCCCCAGATCCGTCAAGAGATCCTTTCCGGTGACGCTCCGCGGTGAGCTGGTCTCATTGCTCAACACCTCGACGGGACGCCGCCTTGATTGCTGCTGGGCCATGCTGACCAGACTATCCCACCGGGAACCATCGCCACCAGAGGATGCCGTGAACCCGTTGAAGAAAACGCAAGGCAACTAGCTGGTGACCACCTGCGACGGGTCCAACCGCAGTCGTTGGGACCGCCTGTCAGAGGTGCCGGCACGCAACACCACCTACGCGATCGGCACGCCGGGCCATTTGTGGCAGCTCACCGCGAAGGGCAAGACGCCGGCCGCGCACAAGGGCATAGTGCATGTGGCCGAGGTGATGGCGACGAGGGCGGCCGACGTGGTGGCGGATCCGGCACGGTTAGCACAGGCCAAGTCGGACTAAGCGACCCGCCTTATCCGGATGCCCTATGTCTACCCGTTGCCGGACGGCCCGGAGCCTTTGGTGATGTAGCCGTGACAAGGAGAGACCATGCCGGCCGACTCTGCGATACGCATTGTCATGCTCGACGAGGACCACGTCATGGCGCTGGTTCGCCACGGCATGGCCAAAACCAGCATCGAGAACGACGCGATGATCCGGCGTTTCTTCGCGCCCGAGGAATGCGACCCGAACCGGCTTTATATGCTGGCGCACGGACTATCGGCAGCCGACGGAGTCGAGGTCGTTCAGGCCCGGGGCGACCCGCTTGCGGTCGCCGGCGCCCAAGTCATCCTGTTTCGCCGTGGCGTTGTTGATGCCGCGACAATCGTTTCCTGCCCCGGCCTGTGGTTGGTGCAGCGCCTCGGAAGCCGGTCCGACGGAATCGACCTCGCGGCCCTGCGCGCCCGTGGCGTGCCGGTCTCCTGCCTTGCTCGCCGAACGCTGGCCTACACCGCCGAGCACGCCATCCTGCTGATGCTGGCGCTCGCGCACCGCCTGCCCGACGCCGAGCGGGCGGTGCGCAGCGGTGCCTATGACCCGGCGCGGGTGATCTCGCCCGACAAGGTCGCCTATAATTGGACGGGGCTGTCGCGGGTCGACGGGCTGCATGGACGTACGCTCGGCATCATCGGGCTTGGCGAGGTCGGCGCCCTCGCCGCCCGCATGGCGGCGGGCTTCGGCATGCGGGTGATCTACGCCAACCGCAATCCGCTCCCGCCGGAACGCGAGGCCGCGATTGGTGCCCGCTTCCGCTCGCTCAACGAACTGATGTCCGAGGCGGATTTCATCTCCATCCATGCCCCAAACACGCCCCAGACCAAAGACTTGGTAAGCGCCCTGGCGATTGCCCGAATGAAACCGACGGCCTTCCTGGTCAACACCGCGCGCGGGCCAATTCTGGACGAGGACGCGCTGTATGACGCACTCGTCGCGGGCCGCATCGCCGGGGCCGGGCTCGATGTGCACGGTGTCGAGCCGCGCCCCAAAGATGATCGGTTCTGCGCCCTACCGAACGTGATCCTCACGCCGCACATCGCCGGCGGATCGCGGCTGGGGCTGCTCGACGAGGTCGCCGCGATCTACGACAACCTACGTGCGGTGCGCGCCGGGATGCCGCCGCCGCATGACCGCGTGACCTGACCCGTCCTTGCCCGGCACCTTCCCATCGCAAGAGCGCGCGCCTACCGTTGAGGCATAATGATCGGCGTGGAACCAACTGTGCCGTGGGAGAGGATACCATGGCCAGTCGTGACGAGATGTCGAGCGCGATAGGAAGATTCCGACGCCGCGCCTTGATCGGCATGCTGCCAGCCACCCTGCTGAATCGGGCAGCCTTCGCTGATGAATTCCACCCGGTTCCGCTCCCGGTCGGCGAGACCCGCACCGTGCGTCTCGCCGTCGGCGGCGTGGCCGACATTACCCATGTGGCTGTTTGGTACGCCAAGTACGCCGGCCTGTTCGACGCCTTGAAACCGCTTGGCGTCGACGTCGAGGTGGTGCCGTTCGGCGGCGGCAGCGACTGGCTGCTGGCGCTGACCAGCGGCCGGGTGGACTTAGCCCATGGCTACTATGAGAACGGCGTGCGTGCCCGCAGCCAGGGCCGCGACGTGATCCTGCTCGACAACATGGTGGCGACCCCTGGCCTGATGATCGTCGTGCGCGCCGATCTGGCCGATCGCGTCCATACGGTGAAGGACACGTCCGGGCTGATTTGGGGTGTCACCAGCTTCGGCTCCGCGACCCACGCCGTCGCCCTGCGCGTGACCAAGTTCTACGGTATCCTGCAGACCGCGGTGAAATGGGTCGGCGTTGGCGGCACCACCGGGCTGTTGCCCTCAATCCGCGAGAAGCGGGTCGATGTGCTGTGCAGCACGCTGATCGCCGCGATCCAACTGGTGCGGGAGGGCAGCGCCAAGCTGCTGGTCGATCTCGTGCCCGAACAGAGCGTGACCGAGATCTACGGCCATCCCTATCTGGGCCTCGGTCTGCTGGGCTCGAAAGCATACTGCGACAAGGAGCCGTTCGCGACTTTCCAGGTCGCCAAGGCGATCCGCGCCGCGATCGTAAAGCTGAAGACCACGCCGGCTGAGGAGGTTGCCAAGCTGCTGCCGGCGGAGTTCCAGGCGGGCAGCCTGGTCGACACGATCCGCGTGACGGCGGGCGCCTTCGCCCCCGACGGCGAGGTCTCGCTCGCGGCCGCCACGGCCATGATCACCGAGATGGCCGACCTGAAACTGGGCCGCGGCATAGAGCCGGCCGACACGTTCGACAACCGGTTCATCCGCGCCATCAAGGCCGGCGCTTGAGCGATCCGCTGATCGCCATGCGTGATGTGGCGCGGCGCTTCCCGGGCCAGGGCGGGCGCCCCCGCTTCACGGCGGTGCAGGACATCACTCTCGACATCGCGGAAGGCAGCTTCGTCGCCGTGGTCGGTCCTTCCGGCTGCGGCAAATCGACCCTGCTCAACATGATCGCGGGCCTCGACGCGCCGAGCGAGGGACGCATTACCGTGGCGGGCGACATCGTCGCGGGCCGCCTGCGCCATGACGTCGGCTACCTGTTCCAGAAAGACGCGCTGCTCCCCTGGAAGACGGTGCAGGCCAATGTCGAAATGCCGCTGGTGTTCCGCCGCATGCCGGGCGACCACGGCGGGATCGCCCGCGAATGGCTGACCCGTGTCGGCCTGGCCGGGTTCGAGAAGAATTTCCCGCATCAACTCTCTGGCGGCATGCGCAAGCGCGTGGCGCTGGCCGCGACCTTCGTCTACGGCCCGCGCATCCTGCTGATGGACGAGCCATTCTCGGCGCTGGACGTGCAGACGCGCAACATGATGGAAAACGAACTGCTCGACCTCTGGCAGCAGAACAACAAGACCGTGGTGTTCGTAACCCACGATCTGGAGGAGGCGATCGCGCTCGCCGATCATGTGGTGGTGCTGACCGCCAACCCGGGGCGGGTGAAGAAGCAGTTCCGCGTCACGCTGGATCGTCCGCGCAACGTGAACGACATCCGCTTCGACGACCGGTTCCGCGATCTGCATGCTGAAATCTGGGAGGCGTTGCGCGAGGAGGTGGCGCGCAGCTACGCGCTGCAACGGCAATTGGTGCATGGCTAGGCGCTGGCTGGGCCGCGCGAGTCCGTTCCTGGTCGTGGCGGTGCTGCTGCTGGCCTGGGACGGAGCCGCCCGATTTGATTTGGCCGATCCGCGCTACCTAAGCCGTCCAGGGGTCGTTGCGGCGCTGATTTGGGAGTGGACCCGCTCAGGCTATATCCTGCCGCATGTCGCGGCCACCTTCGCGGAAGTCGGGTTCGGCTATGTCTGCGGCACGGTGACGGGCATGGCGGTGGCTTTCCTGTTCTTCTTCCGCCCGCGCGTGGCCGAGCTGTGCGACCCGATGGTCGTGCTGCTCAACGCCGCCCCGCGCGCCATACTCGCCCCGTTCGCGGTGCTGATGTTCGGCATCGACCTGATGTCCAAGGTCATGCTGGTGACGCTCGTGGTGTTCACCATCACGCTGCTCAGCCTGTCTGCCGGGCTGAAGGAGGTCGATCGCACCATCGTCGACAATGCACGGGTTATGGGGGCGGGCACGCGGGACCTGACGCGGCATGTCTATGTGCCGGCCGCGCTGGTCTGGGTGGTCAGCGCGCTGCGCGTCAGTATCGGCCAGGCCTTCACGGCGGCGATCGTTTGCGAGCTGCTGGGCGCCACCAAGGGGCTGGGCTGGATCGTCGCCGCCGGGCAGGCGGCGGTGAAGCCGGAGTGGATCATGGCCGGGCTGTTCTTCGCGGCCGTGATCGTGGTGCTGATCGACGTCGTCATCCTGGCGCCGCTGGAACGCCGTGGCTCGCACTGGCGGGTGTTCTGATGCGCGTCGCGATCGAGCGTTCGGCGGTGGTGGCGGCTTTGCTGGTGCTGTGGCAGGGACTGCCGCTGGTCGGCTTGGCCGACCCGTTCTTCATCAGCAGCCCCGTGCTGGTGGCGCGACGGATCTGGGAGTGGCTCGCTGATGGCGAACTGCCTGGCCATGTCCTGGTGACCACCACCGAGGCCTTCGCGGGACTGGTGATCGGCGCCGTGCTGGGGGCCGGTTTCGGACTGGTATGCGGCTTGTGGCTGCCGGCACAGCGCGCGCTGCTGCCGCTCATGACGGTGGGTAACGCCCTGCCTCGCCTTGCATTCGCGCCGCTGTTGATCGCCTGGTTCGGCTTCGGCATGTCGTCCAAAATCGCGCTGTCCGCCTCGGTGGTGTTTTTCTTCATCTTCTTCGGCGTCTATTCCGGCATCCGCGCCGGGAACCAGCTGCTGGTGGCCAATGCCAGGGTGATGGGCGGGCGTGGTCTACCGCTGCTGCTCCATGTTCACCTGCCACAAGCCTTCCTGTGGATCATCGCCGGGCTGCGGCTGTCGGTTGGCTATGCCTTCGCCGCCGCCGTCATTGGCGAGTATCTCGGCGCCGATCGCGGGCTGGGCTACCTCATCGTCTACGGCAAGGAGATGCTGGACATGACCCAGGTGTTCGCCGGGCTGGCCGTGGTGATCCTGATCGTCGGCTGCCTTGATGTCGGCCTGCGCCGCGTGGCCCGCGCCGGATCGCGTTGGCGTGGCGGCGAGACGCGGCTGTGAGCGTCACGCTGGACCTGGTGCGCGCGTGCCGGCGCTTTTACGCCACCGGCGTCTGCGATGCGGCGCTGGCGCAGGCGCGGCGCTGCGTGTTCGACGGGCTGGCGGTGGCGCTGGCGGCGGCCGGCGACGAGGCGATCACCATTCTCACGCGCGTCACCGTGCCATTCGGCTCGCCCGGCACCACCAGCGTCCTCGGCGGCGGCATGTTGCCTGAGGAGGCGGCGGTTCGGGTCAACGCCACGATGACGGCGCTACTGTTATTCGACGACAATAGCGGGCCGATGTGGGGCCATCCCACCGCGCCGCTAATGCCGGCGGTGTTCGCCATCGCCGAAAGCGTCGACGCCAGCGTCACCGAAGCGCTGCAGGTTTTCGTGGTCGGCTACGAGGTGGAATGCCGTCTCGGGCGCGTGCTCAACCCTTCCGCCTACGAGGCCGGCTGGCACGCCACCAACACGCAAGGCACCATCGGAGCCGTCATCGCCTGTGCCCTGCTGCTGCAACTCGACGAGACCGCGACCTGCATGGCGATCGGCATCGCGGCCTCCCTGGCGGGCGGGCTACGGCGTAATTTCGGCTCGATGACGATGTCGCTGAATTGCGGCGAGGCGGCGGCCAACGCAGTGCGCGCCGCCCGGCTCGCGCAAGCCGGTTTCACCGCGCACCCGGACATCTTCGGCCAACCGAATTCCTATGGCGAGGCGCTCAGCCGTGAGTGGATCGAGGCCGCCTTCGTCTCGATGATCGCCGGGATCGGCGCGCCTCCGGTCATCGTCGATCCCGGCCCGATCCTGAAGCTCTACCCTTGTGGCCAGCCGACCCTATATGGCGTGGATTGCGCGCTGGCGCTGATGCGCGACCATGGCGTGACGGCCGAGGATATCGTCGAGATGGAATTCCGCGTCAGCTACATCCTGCCGCGCACCTTGATCCACACGCGGCCGACCAACGCCATGCAGGCCAAGCCGTCCATGCATTATTGCGTCGCGGCGACCTTCGTGGATGATGGCCCGAAGCTGTCATCATTCACCGACGCGGCGGTGATGCGGCCGGAAATTCGCCGGCTGCTGGACTGTAGCCGCTTCGTGGTGCGGCCCGAGTATCAGGAGCACATGCCGGGCGTGCGGGAGCGGGCGTTGGAGTTGCCGGTGACAGTGTGGGTTCGCTTGCGGACTGGCCGCGAGGCGCAGGTGACGATGCACCACCATCGCGGCATGCCGCAAAATCCGGCGACCGAGGAAGATCAGATGGCCAAGTTCACCATGTGCGCGCAAGGCCGCGCTGCGGCGCACGACGTGCTGGCGATGCTGAACCGGCCCGGTGCGGCGATGTGCGAACTGCTCGGCCTTGTCAGGTGAAGGAGAGTAACCGTGATTGACCGCGCCATGCTGGTCGGCACCTGGAAACTGGTGGAAACGCGCGCGCACGACGCGGACGGAAACCGGCTTCCACCACCTTATGGCGGCACAGGTTTGGGAGTGGTCAGCTTCGACGCGACCGGCCGCATGGTTGCGGTGTTGTGCCAAGGCGGCGAGGTGTCTGAAGGCACCCAACGTGAATACAGCTCCTATTGCGGCACCTACACGTTCGATGGCGCCACCCTCGTGACCCGCGTCGACGCGACTGCGGAGCCGGCGCGGATGGGTTCGGACCAGGTTCGGCGCGTCAGCATGGAGGGGAGCCGCATGGTGCTGCGCCCGCCGCCGCGACCTCGGCGGGGGCTGATCCAGCACCGACAGTTGGTTTGGGAGAAGATTGGCTAACCACCTATCGAGCAAGTGCTCTCCGAATTTCAGTAGGCGGCGCAAAACCGAGCGGAACGTGTCAACGACTTTGATACAGCCGGGTTTAGAATTTAGGCTTGGATTAGTTGGGTCGGTTTATCGACTTTGGCCTGGGCAAGACAGCTGGCCCGTTGGCGTAATCTTGGCTGGTTAAGGG
>JAABVA010004034.1_pt1 | contig 13708 bp, 16 predicted proteins | sample 5560331 | NCBI WGS metagenome assembly JAABVA01 (sample SAMN12812661, study PRJNA571458) | rock metagenome | isolation source: Antarctica rocks | place: Antarctica: Victoria Land, Mt New Zealand sud | collected 2016-01-07 | reverse complement strand
GAACAGAAGTAGCGTCATCCACGCTCGTGGCCCTTCGACTGGGTGTCTCAACACCAGCCAGTCTGGAAGGGTCACGAGCCCTTCTACCTCAACGCCACGCCCTCACCTCGAACCGCGAAGAGCCGGAAGAACGCATGCGCCAGCGACACCTGACCGGTGTTGCCGGTCAACAGGTTCAGCCCGATGGCCCCGATGATCGCGGACATGCAGAACAGCCCGGTCTGCAGCAGCGAGCTGGACAGGTACAGCGGCAGCACCGCGACGATCAGCACCACGAGCATCCGCAGCACGGTGGGGATTCGGAGACGGCGCCGGGGACTGCCAGGCCGATGATCGCCCGTGCTGCCCGTGGGGGTCGTTGTCCTTTCGGTGGCGCTAGACACGGGCGATCTCCTTGGTACCGAACAGGCCGGATGGTCGCCACAGCAGCACGAGGATCATCACGATGTAGGGCATGATCGAGCCGAATCCGCCGCCGAGGAACGGCAGCTTGTCCTCATACCCCGACGTCAGGGTCTCGGCCAGACCCACTACGACGCCCCCGAGGAGTGCTCCACCGGCGGAGTCCAGGCCACCGAGGATGGCGGCAGGAAACGCGCGGAAGGCGATCAGCCCGGTGGTGTTCGTCAGTCCGGGGGTGGGGAACGCCACGAGGAAGATGGCGGCGATCGCGGCCAGCACTCCGGCGATGACCCAGGACAGCATCGATACCTGTCCCAACCGGATCCCCATCAATGAGGCGGCCTCACCGTCCTCGGCCGCCGCTCGCGTGGCCACCCCCCAGGAGGAGAACTTGTAGGCCGCGAAGAACAACCCCATCACCACGATCGCCACCACGATCGCCGCAATCCGTGCCTGCGGGACGGTGAACCCGGCGATGGTGACCAGCTTGGCACCCCAGGGGTCGCCGGTGCTGAGCACCTGGGAACCGATTCGCCGGGTCAGCTCGGTGAGCAGCAGGATGTCCACCCCGATGGTCAGGATCGCCAGCGAGTTCGCGTCCCGACCCCGGATACGGCGAACGAGCACGAACTCGATGACCAGGGCAGCCGCCCCGGTGGCCACCAGGCCGAACAGCAAGGCCACCCAGAATCCGAACTGCTGATGAGTGACGCCGACGACGTAGCCACCGAGGAGGACCAGCGAGCCGTGCGCGAAGTTCACCACCTCGGTGGATTTGTAGATCACCACGAACCCGAGGGCGATGAGGACATAGATGAAGCCCAGCGACACCCCCTGGATCAGCAGCTCGACGAACTTGGTCACGACGGTTCCTCCGTAGTTGCCGGGTTTTCGGGGGCATCCGACTCGTCCTCACCGGAGCCGAGGTAGGCGCGGATGACGTTCGGGTCGTTCTGCACGTCGGTGGGTGGGCCGTCGGCGATGAGCCGCCCGAAATCGAGCACCGTGACCCGATCGGAGATCTGCATGACCAGACCCATGTCGTGCTCGACCAGCAGCACCGAGATGCCCAGGGTGTCGCGGATGCTGGCGATGGCGGCGGCCATCTGCGCGGTCTCGTCGGCGTTCATGCCGGCGACCGGTTCATCCAGCAGCAGCACACTTGGTTCCATCGCCAGTGCCCGGCCCACTTCCACCCGCTTCTGGTCGCCGTAGGACAGCAACCCCGCCGGCTGGCCAAGCTTGTTCGCCAGCCCCAGGAAGTCCGCGATGTCCTCGACCCGTGCGGCGTGCCGGGCGCGTTCCTTGGTGGCCGTCGGCAAGGCGAGGCCCGTGGACAGGAACCCGGCCCGGGTCAGGTGGTGGCGCCCGAGCATGAGGTTGTCCAGCACCGATTGCGTCTTGGACAACGCGATGTTCTGGAACGCGCGGCCTACCCCGAGGGCGGCGATGCGGTGCGGGCGCAGCCCGCTCACTTGCCGGTCACCGAGGAAGACAGCACCCTCGGTGGCGGCGTACACCCCGGAGATCACATTGAAACAGGTTGACTTCCCCGCCCCGTTCGGTCCGATCACCGCGTGGATGGTGCCCGGCTGCATGGTGAACGACACCTTGTCCAAGGCGGTGACCCCGGAGAAGCGCACCGTCAGCTCCTGTACCCGTAGCGCGGGTACCGTGGCCTGTTCGGGTGCCTGGGCGTCGGCGCTCACGAGACCCACCGGCTCAACCCGCGCATGGCGTGGGACGCACCAGCAGGTTCCCTGGCCACCGACCCGCTAGGACTCTCCCCGAGGTAGAGCCGCTGCACCGCGTCGGTGCGGGCCAGTTCGGCCGCGGTCCCGGACAACGAGATCTGGCCGAGGTCGAGCACATAGGCCAGATCAGCCACCTCCAGCGCCATCGCGGCGTTCTGTTCCACCAGCAACACCGACACCCCACGGGAGTTGATCTCACCGATCACCCGGGCAATCTGGCCGATGATCCGTGGTGCTAAACCGAGCGAGGGCTCATCCAGCAGCAACAAGCGTGGTTCGGCCATCAACGCCCGCGCGATGGCCAACATCTGCTGTTCCCCACCCGAGAGCAACCCCGCGCGCCCATGGCGCCGGTCGGCGAGCACCGGGAACATGTCGTAGGCATCCTTCTGGAGACGTCCCCGCGCGGAGCGTGAGGAATTTCCCAGTGCGCCGGCCCGCAGGTTCTCCTCCACGGTGAGCCGCCCGAAGATGCGTCGGCCCTCCGGCACCTGCACCACACCCGACGCCACGATCACCGCGGCGTCCCGGTGCAGAGCGCGCACTGCACCCCCGTAGGTGACGTGCAGGTCATTGACGTCGAGCATCAGGTCGCGGCCGACTTGCGTGGCGGCATCGGGCTCGGTGAGGTGGACAGATCGGCTGGTGGCGATAACAGATCCACGGGTGTTCCTTCCTGTCGAGAGGGGTGTCAGCTCGCCGCGCAGGCGGATGGTGTGGCGTCGAGCAGGTGGTGCAGACGAGTCCGCTTGGTATGCAGGTAGGCGGCGTCCTCGGCAGTCGGGGCGCTCAGTAGTGGTTCGCGGGCGGTGATGTGCACGCCGCCGGCGACGAGCTGCCGGTATTTGTCGGGGTTGTTGGTCAGCAGCCGGATGGCGGCCACGCCGAGGTCGCGCAGGATCTGCGTGGCGACGGTGTAATCGCGGGCGTCGGCCGGAAGTCCCTGGGCGAGGTTCGCCTCCACGGTGTCCAGGCCCGTGTCCTGTAGCGCGTAGGCACGGAGCTTGGCGGTCAGGCCGATGCCCCGACCCTCGTGCCCCCGCAGGTACACCACAATTCCGCGGCCTTCAGCACCGATGCGGGCCATGGCCATGTCGAGCTGGTCACCGCAGTCACACCGCAGCGACCCGAAGACCTCGCCGGTCAGGCACTCCGAGTGCACCCGGACCAGCACTGGCTCTGCCCCGTCGGCGACGTCCCCCAGCACGAGCGCAACGTGCTCGACGTCGTCGTAGACGCTGGTGTAGCCGACCGCCCGGAACTGACCGTGCCGCGTCGGGATGCGGGCCTCGGCGTCCCGCACGACGTGCTTCTCGTGTCCGCGGCGCCAGGCGATGAGATCGGCGATGGAGATCATCGTCAGCCCGTGTTCATTCGCGAATTCCCTCAGTTCCGCGGTGTGGGCCATTGCACCCACGTCGCGTTGGCTGACGATCTCGCTGATCGCGCCGGCCGGCCGGAGCCCCGCCAAGCGGGCGAGGTCGACGGCAGCCTCGGTGTGGCCGGGACGCACAAGGACGCCACCACTATTCGCGCGGAGCGGGAGCACATGGCCGGGGCGAGTCAGATCGTGCGCGCCACTGTTGCGGTCGGCCAGCAGACGGATCGTGAAGGCGCGATCGGCGGCCGAGATGCCGGTCCCGATGCCTTCCCGTGCGTCGACCGTCACTGTGTAGGCGGTGCCCCGCTTGTCCTGGTTGCTCGCGCACATCGGTGGCAGCCCGAGACGGTCGCAGTCCTCGCCCACCAGGGGTACGCACACGTACCCGGAGGTGTGCCGGACAATGAACGCCACGAGTTCGGGAGTCGCCTTCTCCGCGGCGAAGATCAGATCGCCTTCGTTCTCCCGACTCTCGTCGTCGAGCACCACCACGGCCTTGCCGGCGGCGATATCGGCGACGGCACGCTCGATGCTGTCGAACCTCGTCACGATCGTGGAGGGCGTGGTCATCATTGTGACCAGCTGAAGGGGCCGCGCCGCGGGTCCGCGTCGGTGGCGGACCGGGGGACGGCCCCCATGCGCCGCACGAAACCGTTCTCGTGGCCGCCGAGAATGCCGTCGAACCAGTTGGCGGTCTCGATGAGCGCGGGCAGGTCGACACCGGTCGGGTAGCCCATCAGCTCCAGTGTCTGCACCGCGTCCTCGGTGCAGACGCCGCCGACGGGGGCACCGGGCACGGCCGGGTGCCCTCCTGCCCCGGTCAGGGAGGTGTCAATGTTGCGCAGGCCCATCCGTGCCAGCTCGGCCACGTTGGCCACGCCCATGCCGCGGCTGTCGTGGATCTGCACGGTGAGCGCCTCCATCGAGGACAGTGCCGCTGCGAACGCCACGGTGTCGTGGACCTGCAGCGGACTTGCGTACCCACTGGAGTCGGCAAGGATCCAGTCTGGGACCCCGAGGTCCAGGAGCCGGTCCAGCACCGGTTTCAGGTCGTCGGGTCGCCGGGGCAGACCGACCGGGCCGCCCCAGGCGAAGATCAGGTAGGTACCCAGGCGCGTGCCCGATCCCGCAGCGACCGCACGCATCTGCTCGAGGACGTCCAGTGAGTCCTCGGTGGAGCGCCCGGTGTTGTTGGCCGAGAACCCCTCATCGACCGACAACAGGAACCACGCGGCGTGCGCCCCGGCGTCGATGGCGCGTTTCAGACCGGTGAGGTTGCCGACGCAGCACTCCAGGGAGACCCCGCCGGGCGTTGGACCCGGGAGAACACCTCCGCGGCGTCGGCCAAGCCGGGCACGAGGTCGGGCCGGACGAACGAGGACACCTCGACAGCGGTGATCCCCGCCGTCGTCAGTCGGTCGACGAGCTCAACTTTTTGGGCCGTGGTCGCGGGCTGCGCCTGGAGGGCGAGCCGGGGGGAAACGTCGCGAATCCGGATGTCTGGCATGGACTGCTCCTGGTGTGCGTGCGCCCAGAGGAGGGTCGCCGCTCGTCGTGATGGTGGGGTCAGAGGTGGCGGGTGGCGCGCATGCCGGAGCTGTGGGCGTCCCAGGTCTCGGTGGTGACACCCTCGTCGCGCAGGGCAACCTTCCGGATCTTGCCGGTGGGGGTGCGGGGCAAGCTCTGCGAGAGCCGGTAGTAGCGGGGCACCATGAAGTGCGGCATGGTCTTGTCGCAGTGGCGGAACAGTGCCTCGAAGTCGAACGACGTGGCGTCGGCGGCCTCGAAGACCGCCATGACCTCGTCCTCGTCGAGCTCGGAGCGCACTGAGACCGCCGCCGCCTCGTGGATGCCGGGGAACAGCATCAGCGAGGCTTCGACTTCCTGGGAGGAGATGTTTTCCCCCCGGCGCCGCATGGCGTCTTTCTTGCGGTCCACGAAGTAGAAGAAGCCGTCGTGGTCGGTGTAGCCGAGGTCGCCGGTGTGCCACCATAGGTCCGCCATCCCCGCCAGGGTCGACTCGGGGTCGCGGTGGTAGCCCTTGAACGTGATGTTCGCCATCCGCGGGCGGTAGACGATCTCCCCCACCTCGCCAGGAGAAAGTTGCTTGCCTTCCTCGTCGTGGATCTCGAGGATCGTGGAGGCGGTGGGCTTGCCGATCGAGCCCACCTTGCGACCCTGGATCGGGTTGTAGGTGACGTTCTTGGTTTCGCTGGAGCCGTAGCCCTCGACGATGTGGATGCCGAACCGCGCCTCGAATCGGTGCAGGACTTCCGGTGGTGCGGGTGCTGCGAAGACCCGCTGCACGTGGTGGTCGCGGTCCCTGGGCGAGGGCGGCTGCGCAAGGAGCATGGGAATGATCGAGCCGAGGGCGTTGAACTGCGTGGCCTCGGTCTCCCGAATCTCGTCCCAGAACCCGCTCGCGCTGAATCGAGAAGAGAGGCAGATGGTGGCACCGGCGTAGATGGCGTGCAGACAGCTCGCGATCAGTGCTGCACCGTGGAACAGCGGCAGGCAGGTGTAGAGCCGGTCGCGGGTCGTGGTGCCCATCGCGACCGCCACCTCGCGGGCCATGACGACGCCGGCAAGGGATGGCGACAGAACGCCTTTGCTTCGGCCCGTCGTGCCGGAGGTGTAGCTGATGCCGCCGATATCGCCAGGCTGCACGAGGGGAAACTCCGAGCGGACGTCGGTCTTTGCGAGCAGGTCCGCCCACTCGTAGGTTGCGGCGTCACCCTGCGGCAGGCGCTCGGGCGCCCCGTCGAGGTACACGACACTGGTGACGGCGGCCGGCAGCGTGTCGAGGTCGGCGATCGGGCCGGCGAGCCGAGCCTCAGTGATGATCGCCCGCGAGTCGGAGTGCTCGATGGCGTACTCGAGAAACGACCCCTTGTAGGCGGTGTTGACCGGCACAAACCGCAGACCAGCGCGCCCGATGCCGAAGCTTGCCATGAGGAACTCGGGCCGGCTGGACATGAAGACGCTCACCGCGTCACCTGGCTCGAGTCCCAACGAGATCAACGCTGAGGCGACCCTCGAAGCGCCCTCGTCCAACTGGCGGTACGTGGTCTCAGTGCCCTCGAACATCACAGCCGGCTGGTCCGGGGAGTAGTTCGCCCGCGAGGCGAGGAGCCCATTGCCTGTGCCCCCTCCGAGGTCCCGCAGGTCGAGACTGCTCATCCGTTCCTCCATCTGATCAGCTGATGATGTGGCACCGTCTGGTGCGTAAGCATGCTTAGTTTAGACAGCAGGCTTATACGACGTCAAGCACAGAGCGCGGAGAGTTCGGGTGGACTAACCCGCAGGCCGCTACGGCCCCGTCGCTCTGCCCCCGCGATGCCTCACCGTCGGGGAATCAAAAATTGGTGATCGCTGATGCCAGATGGAGGGCTTCTGCCAGTGCGCGGAGCTGGCCGAGTCCGATTTCGGATGGGTTGCTGGGGAGGGGGTGCACGGCGACCTGGTCGGCACCGGCGTCGAGGTGTTCACGTACTCGGGTCGCGACGGTGTCCGCGTCACCCCACGCCACAAGGGCGTCGACCAAGCGGTTGCTGCCGCCGTCGCTGAGGTCATCCTCGGAAAACCCAAGAGCCCGAGCATGGTTGACGTAGTTTGGGAGTACCAGCCGCGTCGCCACGTGGGCGCGGGCGATGCGGCGCGCGACATCGGGGTCTGCTTCCACGACGACCGCTTGCTCGGGCACGAGCAACGGCTGCGGACCGAGGAGCTCACGCGCTGCGGCCGTGTGCTCGGGCGGGACGAAGAACGAGTGCATCCCGACCGCCCGCTGCCCGGCCAGTTCCTGCATGCGGGGTCGTAGTGCGGCCAGCACGCGGGGCACCGGCACCGGTGGCGGCGGCATGGCTGGCCCCCAGCCCGAGGACGAAGCGGTTCGGGTAGGCCTCACCCAAGGTGTTCGCCGCAGCGTTCATGGCGGTGGCGTCCCGTACCCAGATGTTGGCGATACCGGTGGCCACGACGATGCGTTTGCTCGCCGCAAGCAGCAGCCCGGCGTGGGTGAAGACCTCCTTCGTGGTCGGCGCCTCACCGATCCACACCGCGCCATAACCCAATTCCTCGATCTCGATCATCGCGGTGCGCGCCCGCTGGGCCGGCACCGAGCCCAGAGCCGCCAGCCACACACCCACCTGCCCCAGGCGCGAGGCCACTGAGCGGGCATTGTCATTATCTGCTTCGGTCATCCTGTCCTTATTCCTTACGGTCCACGCTGATCGAAGCGATTGGTCTCCGACCATGCTTACGCGTAATGGCCCCACGCCGAAAACTTCGCCGGTACCGCCACTAGCGGTGTCGAGGATGACGCGAATGCATTCGTATCCAAGCGCTTCGGGATTCGCAAGGCGCGTTGCGGGTACACAAAAAGGAGGCGCGGAGAAATACGCCATAACGAGTCTTCGGTCAAGCGCTCCGAATGAGGCAGGTTAGTCTGGTCGAGCCTTGCGCCGTCAGATTGATTTGCTCTGGGTGGTCTCTTTGATCTCGGTTTCGACCAGGCGCGCGCACTGGCGGAGCATGGTGTCCAGTTGGGCGATCTGGTCGTCATCGAGGACCTGGGTGATTGTCGAGTTGATTTTGTTGACTTCCTCGTCCATTTCGGCGAGAGCGGACAGACCTTTCTCCGTCGGTCGAAGTGAGAGAGCCCGCTCGTTCTCCGGCCTCGGATGCCGCTCGACGAATCCGCGGCCCTCGAGTTGGGTGACGATCCTCGTCATCGTCTGCGGACGGACGAAACACCGACGCGAAAGTTGCGCGAGCGAGAGGTCCGGTCGATTGGCCATGATGCGCAGTGCGGTATAGCTCGACAGGGACATGTTCCATTGCTGCAGGCGAAGGTTGCCGATCTGATGGGTGGCGCGGTGCAGTCTCGCCACCGCGTCGACGACATACGTCGCACGGTCCATTTGTGGGGCGGGGCCCGCAGAGACGTCGTCGCCGTCGGGATGCGCGGTGGTCGTCATCTGCCCAGCGTAGGGGGTTGGCTCCATGGAGCGCGGCAACCGGACCGGTCGTCGGGCGCGGGAGGACGCGGGAGCAGCCACGACTGGTGCAGGGTGTTCAGAGTTCGCGTTTGACACGCTGCATGAACCCCTCGAGCTCAGGATCCCAGAGCCCCTGAGCGCCAGTCGTGAACAGGAATGCATCCACGCCGAGGTCGCGGTACTGCGCGAGTGATTTCATCACCCGATCCGGCGTGCCGACCAACGCCGCAGAGTTGGCGAATCCGCCGAGCAACGAGACGAGCCGGGTCCAGAAGCAGTCGTCGTGTAGCTCCTCCTCGGCGATGGCCAGTTGGCGCTCCCTGCCCACCGACTTGTCGGTTGTGGAGGAGCGCATGTAAGTGTTGGTGCCTTGGGCGGCGACAATCGTGGTCTCGGCCTGGTGGGCAGCCTCCCACGCTTTGTCGTCGGTTTCCCCGAGGAAGAGTCGGAGGCTGAGGGAGAACTCCGGGGCCCGGTCGTACTTGACTGCGGCCGCCGTGACTCGCTTGATGCGCTCCTGGGTACCGGCAAGGGGTTCGCCCCACAGCATGTACATGTCGGCGTGGCGGGCGCCGAAGTCGACGGCCTCGTCACTGTCGCCGCCCATGTAGATCGGCACCTGACCGCGGACCGGGCGGACGAGCTGCTTGACGTGTTCCTCTTTGTAATACGTGCCCTCGTGATCGAAGGATGCAGGGTCGGTCCACACCTGCCGCATGACGTCGAGGTACTCGTTCGCACGCTCGTACCTGATCGCCTTCGCCGTGTAGTCACCCTCGCGGTGCAGATCTTTGTCGGAACCCCCGATCACGAGGTTGATCGCGAGCCGCCCGCGTGAGACGACATCGAGGGTGGAGAAGTAGCGGGCCGCCGCGGCCGGGTCCATGACTCCGGGGCGGTGCGCGACGATGAGCGACAGCCGCTGCGACATCGACAGCATGTGCGGGGCGTAGGCATGGTTGTGCGGCCAAATCGAGGAGTATCCGATGAGAACACGGTCGAGTGCCTCGGACTCGTCAAGCTCCCTGGTCCGCTGATTGAGCAGGTCGACGTCGGTCTCGTTCGGGTGCATCGGGCTGGTCACGCTAAATACTTGAACCATCAGATTTTCATCTCCTCGGGAGGACGAACGGCCCGGTGGGTGGGACCGCGGTGTTCATTGGATTTGTGGCAGGGCCACGTCAGGCAGCTGCCGTGGCCACACAGAATGCTTTTCGGTGGTAGATCAGCGGGACGACCGGTGCCACATCGATCGCCCGAGGCGCGCCGATAACGATCTTGTGGTCACCCGCCCAGACGATGCGCTCGAGGTCGCAATCGAGCCACCCAGCGGTGTCGACGAGCTTCGGAAGGCCCTCGACGTCGCGCCAGTCGATGCCGCCCATCTTGTCGGCCCTCTTGCTCGCGCACGCAAGTCCGATCCACTCCTGGTCCGCGGCGAGGAGATTGATGCCGAAGCGAGCCGTGCGCTCGATCATCGGGAGCAGACGGGAGTCCAGTGCCAACGCCACCAGAACCAGCGCCGGCTCAGCAGACAGGCTGCAGAAGGAACTCACCGTCGTCGCATGCGGTTGCCTGTCCTCCATCGCGGTGACCACGGTGACCGCCGACGGGACGTTCTGGAACAACTCCTTGAAATCCGCGGTCGCTGGCGCACCTGCGAGCGAAGTCGAAACGCTTCCTGTAAGCATGCTTATGGGCTATCAGCCTGCTTACAAAGTGTCAAGCCCCGGACGGGACGAACGTCGATCCGAGGAGTCGACGCTGGGAACAGGCCGGGGGCCCGCGCCAGTCCGCCGCCCCTAACCCCAGCCAGCGGTACTGCGATCGAGTGCGAGCGAGCGTCTGCCGGCCCGCGAAGCATCGCCGTTGACCACCTGTAAGCATGCTGCTCTAATAGCAGCACGCTTACAGTCGCCCCTGCGAGACCCCGGTCACCATCGGCCGCCGCGGGACGAGCCACACACCCCGGCGAGTCGAAACGCGCAATGCTCCTTCGGCACGCAACAGCCCCATCAATGACACACTGGAGTGAATTAAATGGGAACGGTCCTTTCTATTCGAAATGCGCGTGCGCTCGCGGAAAACTGCATGGTGGCGATCGGCCATACGGACGCCGAAGCCAAGATTATTGCCGATCACCTGATCGACTGTGAGCTACGGGGCTTGTCCTTCGGCGGCTTGCCGCGCGCACTGTCGATCATTGAGCGGATTCAGCAGACGACAACACCGAGACGCCCGACCGAGCTAGTGAAGGAGACGCCGGTTTCCGCTTCACTCGACGGCGGCGACCAGGTTGGCTACCTGGTCGCCCGGCAGGCCACCGACACCGCCCTCGAGAAGGCAAAGACCACCGGTCTCGCGGTGGTAGGCGCTTCGAAGACCTGGTACACGGGGATGTTTTCCTACTATCTGGAAATGGTGACGAAGGCCGGCTTCGCCGGGATGATCGCCGGTAGCGGTGGACCTATTGTCGCACCACACGGCGGTACCGAGGGCCGTTTCAGCACCAATCCAATAGCCTTCGGGTTCCCCTCGACGACGACTCCGGTGATTTGGGACATTGGCACGTCCAGCGTGATGCTGGGCGAAGTCATGCTGCAGCAGCGGCTTGGCGGCCTCCTGGCCGAGGGTCTGGCCTTCGCCCCAGACGGACAACCGACGCGTGACCCGGGTGCTGCGCTGGCGGGCGCCTTCACTGTCTGGGGAGGTCACAAGGGCTCAGGGTTGTCCCTCGTGGTGCAGCTCCTCGGTATGATGGCCGGACAAGCAACAGCTCCGCGAGGCGTTTCCGACTGCGGATTCCTCATCCTCGTGGTCGACCCCAACTTGCTCACCTCGGCGGAGGACTTTCGACAGCGAGTCTCCGACTACGCCGATAGCGTGCGGTCCACCCGACCGCTCGACCCACACCGCCCGGTCCGTGTGCCATTTGACCGCTCCGTTACTGAGCGGACCAAACGGCTGTCGGAAAACGCGATCGAGGTGCCGAACGAGGTTTATGAAGCTCTCATTCGAGTGTCCGGCTCCGCAGTCACTGCGTAAACATGGGCGATGAGCAATGGCTGAACCTCGCCTGTTGTTCCCTTAACCTCGATCCTTCATGCCGCCGTGATCCCGCCGGTTGAGAGGAGCGCTGCGACCTCGTAGGCCACGCGCAGACGGTGCTCATCGGCCGCGTTCTGCACCGTGCGAGGGCCTTTCGCCCATTCGCCCACCGCACCGGTGTCCGGCGCGCCGCCGAGGTAGGCAACGAGCCTGGTACCGAGCAGAGCGGGTAGCCCGATTACCAGCGTCGCAGTGTCGCGTTACGCCACACGCGGTCAGTAGGACGGAAGCGACCCGGAAAGCTGTGCCAAAGAGCCAGCGGCACTCAAGCTCTCGAAGGTTGATGATGGCGCCTCGTTAGTCTGCGAACGGTCGAGAGACCCGCTGCTGCTCCCAATGAAGAAGCTCTTCGACAGGTTGCGTTGCAGTTCCGCGCTGGACTAGCGCGATCTCGAAAGCCAGAGACAACGCCATCGCGCTCTCCGTGAAGAGGAGGGCGGCGTCGGCGAACTGCACGTCGGTCATAACCGTCTCGAACGGGCCGGGTTCAAGTACGACGGACCCGTCGCGTACGGCGTAGTCGTTGTGCCCGATTGCGTTACGCAACGGGCCGAGCAGACCTTCGGCAAGCGAACGGGTCATGGCGTTGTCGCGGACGTGGTGGACAAGGGGAGCAGTGCGTCGTGCTGCCGTGGACTCGGCGTAGGTCCTCGTACCCAACTGGGCAAGGATTGTGGCGGCAAAGTGCTTGCATGTTCCTTCGTAGATGTCCTGAACGAAGAGCAGCACGCTGCGGACAGCAGCCCGGTCATGCTGGGCCGCCGCGAGCATGTTGTGGAGCGTGTCGCTGGAATCGACGACCACCGTGAGTGCTCTCCGGTGCCTGCCGCGCCACTCTGCGTCCAGTACGAGAGCGTCGGAGGGGCCCGGCACCGCCAGCAATCTGTACAGCGCCGCTGCCAGTGAGCAGAAGCGGTCATAGTCGAGGAGAACCTGGGCGACGGTTGATACCCAGAGGACTCCGAGACCTCCCGCGCCCAATGGGCGAAGCCGAGTCCGCCGAGGCGGTGATCCGAGGCGCCGGCCGGAATGGCGTAGCGGATGCCGCCGTGGGAGCGGACATCCTCCACGGCGTTCTCCCAGCTCTCCTTGAATCCGATGCCGAAGCCGAAGCCGGCCAGCTCGACGTGGGCGCCCATGATGCGCGAAAGCAGGATGTTGCCCATGTGGTCGTTCGCCGAGTCGACCCAGCTTTCCTGCACCAGCCGGGCCTTCATCCCGAGCTTGGCGGCGACGGCCGCAACCTGGCGGGTGGGGTTGGACTGGATGCTCCCGATGGACACCAAGGTGTCGGCTTCCTGGGCGAGTGCGTCGGGGACGAGGTACTTGAGCTTGCGGGTCTTGTTGCCGCCGAAGGCCAGGCCGCCGTTGCAGTCCTCGCGCTTGGCCCAGATCTGGGGTCCGCCCAGGTTCGCGGAGAGCCGCGCGAGCGGGCGGACGGGCTGGGACCGAACAGCAGCGGGTAGCGCGGGAAGTCATCCAGCCTGGTCATGGGTCTCCTTCGGGGTGTCGAGCAGGGTCTGCCAGTTGGCGCGGGTTCGATGTCGGCGACGAGCACTCCGTCGTGTTCGGCGGTGAGTTCAACGTCGTGCCCGGTCGCCCGGGCCAGGTCGATGCGGTGCATCCACGGGTCGCGGGTGAGGATGATGTCGATGAGGTATCCCAGCGTCCACCGCTCCGTGGCGATCCCGACTGGTTGTGACATCGGCAGGATGCGGCTGCGGACGAGGCCGGGCGTGCGCCGGCGTCCCTTGGCGGCCTTGGGCCGATGACCTCGAAGCGTGCGATCAGCTGGGCAGGGGAGTCGTCGGCGTGCTTAGCGATCTGGAGGGCGGTGAGGGCATCGATGAACTCGCCCTCGGACTTGCTGGCAGCCCGCATCTGCTTGACCTGCTCGGGCAGCGACGCCGACATCTCGGCCATGCCGACGATGTGACTCACGAGGGCGCGTTGGCGGACAGCGGCTTGCTCTGGGCGGCGTTCTCGGCCGCCCGTCGCTAGGCTCGAAACATGGACTTCAGGTACCTCGGAAACAGCGGACTCAAGGTCAGCGAGATCATCTA
>JAABVA010004032.1_pt1 | contig 13710 bp, 14 predicted proteins | sample 5560331 | NCBI WGS metagenome assembly JAABVA01 (sample SAMN12812661, study PRJNA571458) | rock metagenome | isolation source: Antarctica rocks | place: Antarctica: Victoria Land, Mt New Zealand sud | collected 2016-01-07 | reverse complement strand
CAGGGTCGTCAGGACCTGTTCGATAGCCGCATCGGCCTCCCATCAGGCATCTGTGCAACAAATACTAGATCAAAGCATCGAGGACGCGAGAAAAGCGGCGGTTTCAACTAGCACCAAAGGTTATTAAAGCTGTCACCACCGGCAGCTCTGTTAGCGTGCTCCGTCGCCGGTGATCACTAAGACAGCATGGGGGGAACGAATGCTCAACCTCTCGGCGCCCCATACCGGCGTAGGCGCGGGCGCTATCGACGGAGAAGCCAGTCCGCGCCCTGCTCCCGCCGTGGACGCATTGGTCCGCGCGGTCCAAAACGGTGAGTTGGCTTTTAGCGCCCTGTACGAGCAGTACCTGGACCGCATCTACGCGTACGTCCGCTCACGCACGGCCAGCGACGATGACGCCGCCGACCTGACTCAGCAAGTCTTCTTACAGGCGTTACGCGCACTGCCTCGCTATCGCGACGGCGGGACGCCGTTCGCGGCCTGGCTCTTCCGCATCGCGCGCAACGCGGTCATCGACCACCAGCGCGGCGTGCGTCCGAGCATGGACTGGGACTCTCTGCCTATAGCGCTTCAGCCGGTGGACGGCCAAGATGTTGAGGCGAGCGTGCTGCGCCGTGAGCGCCTGGATCGGCTGCGCGCGCTACTCGGCCGCCTGGGGCAGGACAAACGCGAGTTGCTGGCCCTGCGCTTTGCCGCCGACCTGACCATCGCCGAGATCGCCGTCGTGATCGGCAAGAGCGAGGCCGCCACCAAGAAAAACCTCTTTCGTACCCTGCACGCCCTAAAGGAGCAGGCCCATGACCTCGCCGACTGAACGCCACAACGACCTGCCCGACACGACGCTGGACATCCTGCTCGCCGACCTACACGATGTCTACACGGCGCCAACCCCGCCGCCCGGCCTGCGCGCGGCCATCGAACGCCTGGAGGAGGCGCCCACGCCGGTCATGTCCCCGACGCGCCCCATCGCCCGTCGTTTCGCGCTGCGCCGTCGGGGCCCGCGCGCCCTTGCTGTTATCGGCGTGCCGGCCGCGGTCGTCGGGATCGGAGCGGCGATCGCTGATTCAGGCCTGGTGCAGCAAGCGCTCAGTCTCCTGCCGGGTGGGACCGATCAGCGCTATACCGTGGCGCTGAACCAATCGCGGAGCGCCTGCGGCTACACCATCGCGCTCAAGACGGCCTACGCGGACCAGAATCGCCTGGTCATCGGCTACGACGTCGACGTCCCGCCTGGCCGCACGTTCGCCGATATCGACCTAGCGGGGCTCACGGCCACCGACGCGCGGGGGACGCGCCTCGCGCCGCTGAACGCCGCGGACACCTCGAACTTCAACCACGCGGCCGGCGCGGCGCACGGCAACGTGCAAGAGTTCGACACCGGCGCCGCCCTTATTAGCAAGATGCTGCGGGTACGCCTGGCGGCGACCGCCCTGCGGGGAGAAGAGATTGTGACGGGCACGGCGCCCGCGGCCACCTCCTGTGAAACGGATGGCGTCGTCGCGATGACACGGACCGGCTACGGCAAGCCGCGCCGCGCCGTCACCGTCGCGGGGCCATTCGCCTTCGACATCACCATCCCTTTCAGCCCGAAGGTACGCGAGGCCGCGCCCCATCTCAGCGGGACATCACAGCACGGGACGACGGTCACCCTGGAGCGGATCGTGGTCACGCCCACGGAGGCGCGCCTGTTTGTGCGCGGACCGGACCAACCCCGCGCGTTTTTCTTCCCCAAGCTTTACGCGGGCGGCGTAGGGTTCGATGCGGCGGAAGGGACGCCGATCGGCCATGGTTTATGGGTGTGGCGCTTCTTCCCTCGTCTCGGGTCGCCCATCAATCACCGGCCCTGGCTATTCGGCGACCATGGCGCGTGGACGATCAAAGTGCTAACGGACAGTATCGACGTCCACAATAGCAGCGAATGGACCGGGTCGGTCAGCCTCAAGGTGACGGTACCCTGACGCTATGAAGGCTAGCCCTCGCCGCCGAAAGAGCGCGGGGCGCCGATGGGCGTGGGCGTCACGAGGCCGGTCAGTTGGTCGTAGAGCCGCTCGCACTCGCTAGGGTTGCCGAGCGCCGCGTCGACACACCCGAGCAAGCGGTCGATGGTGAACGGCTTGTCCAGTATCGTGATATCGTGGGCGCCGACGCGCGCCAGCCGCTTGCGAGCGTCGGATGCCGCGGCCGTCATCAGTACGATCGGCACGGAGCGCATCTCGCGGTCGAGCAAGAAGACGTTCAAGACTTCCCAGCCGTTCATGCCGGGCATCAGCACGTCGAGCAACATGAGGTCGGGATGGGCGCTTTTAGCCAGGCCGTAGGCCTCGCGCGAACGGTTGCACCGCACGACATCGTAACCTTCATCACCCAACACATCGGACAGCAAGACCAGCAAATCCTCGTTATCATCCACGGCCAGGATGCGTTTTGCCACAGGCGAGGTCCTCTCACAGACTATTGTTAGCGTAGGCGGTAGGCAGGGGGAACTGTTATCCAAAGTATAGCACGAGCAAGCAGGGCGCCCGCTATCGCCACGAGCAGGTACAATAAAAGAAAAACAGGGGTGTGACAAAGACGCTATGCCCACGCTCGGTGAAACTTTCCGATCGGCGCGCGACGCGAAGCGTGTCAAGTTGGCGCAGGTCGCGGAGACGACTAAGATACCGGCTGAGCGCCTACAGGCGCTCGAGGCCGATCGTTATGGAGACCTACCCGACGACGTCTACACGCGCGGCGCTATCCGCAACTACGCGATCTACCTGGGGCTGTCGCCGGGGGAGATGGAGGCGCTCTATCGGCAGGCGCGCCCCGCGCTGGTCAAGCAGGCGCCGCTGTCCACGGTCTCGACACGGCGCGGCCTCGCCGTCGTACCCGCGGCGGCGGCCGTCCTCGTCCTCGTCGTGCTGCTGCTCATCGCGCTCGTGGCGCTGCATGTCATTATTTTGTGAAACTGGAGGAAATATGGCCACGGATTCGTCGTTTGACGTCGTGTCGGAGTTCGATCGACAGGAGTTAGTCAACGCCGTCGATCAGGCCGAGCGCGAGATGCGCACGCGCTACGACTTGAAAGACACCAAGAGCGAGATCAAGCTGGAGAAAGATAGCATCGTCATCACGGCGCCGGCGGACATCACGCTGAACAGCGTGCGTGACCTCGTCGAGTCGAAAATGGTGCGCCGCAACCTCTCGCTCAAGATCCTCAAGCTGGGCGACATCGAGCCCGCCGCAGGCGGCACGGTGCGCCAGACGCTGACGCTGCAACAGGGTATCGCACAGGACCTGGCCAAAGATATTACGAAGGCGATCCGCGATACCCACCCCAAGGCCAAGGCGCAGATCCAGGGCGACGCGGTGCGCGTGACCAGCAAGAGCAAGGATGAGTTGCAGGATATCATCACCACGCTCAAGGCCAAGGATTATCCCGTGCCATTGCAGTTCACGAACCGCCGGTGAAAAATCCTGTGCCGGGCGATAGGCCATCATCGGGTCCCGAGCGGGACAAAGCGCGCGCGCGTCCGTCCGCTACGCGCCGCGCCAGCTTTGGGTCGCCCCAATCGCTAGTCGGGCGCGCGCAACTCCCCAATCTGCTCAGTCTCGCACGCCTCATCGCCACGCCGGTAGTGGTCGCGCTGCTGCTGGTGGCGCCGCCGCACCGTATCGCGGCGGCGATTCTATTCGCGCTGGCTTCGATCACCGACTACCTGGACGGCTACCTGGCGCGCCGCTGGCAGGTCGTTTCGCAGTTCGGCGTCTTCGCCGACCTAATGGCGGACAAGCTGCTCGTAGCAGCCACGCTGATCGCCATGGTCGGCGTCGGCGTCGTGCCCGCGTGGATTGCCATCGTCATCGTCGGCCGCGAACTCGTCGTGTCGGGGCTGCGCTCGTGGGCGGCGGCGCGCGGCGTCGTCATCCCCGCCGGCATCTGGGGCAAGGGCAAGACCTTGCTCACGCTCATCGCGGTAACAATCGCGATTGTCAATTGGTCCGCGCGTCTATCCTACATCTTGCTGGTTGCGGCGACGATTCTGACGCTGCTGTCAGCACTGGACTACATCTATCAAGCATGGAAAATAGCGGACCGCTAGGGTAAACGCCCACTTCTACGCGCGGCGTGGTTATACTAAGTGGGAATCATCCGCTCAGTATAGACAAACTATCCGAATGAGGAGAGAGGCAACCAATGGTAACGTCGTTATTTCGACGTGAGTCGCGCGAAGAGAAAGGTGCCGTCGCGACAGAACGACGCAACATCCTCGTCGCCGTCGCTGGCAATAGCATGGACGAGGACCTGGTGCGTATGGCCTGCACCATGTGCCTCAAAGGCAAAACCGGGCGTGGCCGCGTCATCACCATCAACGTGGTAGAGGTACCCCGTACGCTTCCTCTCGACGCCGTGGTCGACAACAGCGCGAACGACCGCGTGCTCGATACGGCCATCGCGGTGGCGCAGGGCCTGGGCGTGGAGATCGAAGCCGAGGTGATCCAGGCGCGTGAGGCGGGGCCGGCGATTGTCGACGAAGCAAACGATCGCGGCTGCCGCCTCATCATGCTGGGCTTGGTCCCGCGCTCACGCTTTGGGCAGTTCGACCTCGGGAAGACCGTTCCCTACGTGCTAGAGCACGCGCATGGACGCGTGTGGGTCGTGCGCGACGAGATGTAAACGTAGCTCAACCAGCGGTCACTGTTTGAAATAGTCGACGTTGATCTGAATGAAGCGCTCGTACTGGCTAGGGACCTCGTCTTCCGCGAAGATCGCGTTGACAGGGCACTCGGGCTCACAGGCGCCGCAGTCGATACACTCGTCGGGATTGATGTAGTATTGGTCCGCGTCATCCGACGAGTAGATGCAATCCACGGGGCACACCGCCACGCAGCTTGCGTCTTTCACGTTGATGCACGGCTCCGTAATCACATACGTCATTAAACGTTTCCTTCCATACCCTGGTCGTGCGTCATGTCTAGCGCATACTACCTGTAGCCGGGATCATCCGTCTTTCAACGCTACTCTGTAAGGCTAACGGACGTATCCACTCCGGCGCAAGAGAAAAATATCCCTCGCCCCCTCTTTCCATGGAGAGAGGGGGGCGAGGGATATTTTGTTAACAAGCGGCCACTATGACGGGTTGATGTTGCTGCTTTCCGTGGCGGTCGTTGACGAGCCGGGCGTCGCGCCGTTGGCACCGCCCGGCGCCGTGCTATCGGTCGCGGCGTCCTGCGGTGGACTCGGCCAATACTTGCTGTCGTCGTCATCGGTGTCGCCGCCGAGGCCCAGATCGCGGCGCAGACTGTTGACCCGCTCACCAAGTGGACCACTAAGCGGAGAAGAGATGAACGCCACCGCTCCGCCGATCAGCAGGCCATAGAACAGGAAGCGTACCACGCCCCCGCCCTTTTTCTGCTCCGGCAGCGCACCCTTGGCTTTCTTGGCCGTCTGCTTGGTCGTCTTGGTCAAGTTCTTCTCGGTCTGGTCCAGCGCCTTCTCGGCGCGCTTCTCGGCTTCCTCGATGCCGCCGGTCAGCGCGTCGGACAGCGAAGACAACCCGTCTTTGGTCAAATCGACGAGTTCCTTGATGCTCTGTTGAGTGGCGTTGGAGGCTGAGTCGATGCCTTTACGGGCCTGGCCGGACACCTTACCCACGTCGACGGAGGAGCCGCGGCTCGCGTCCAGGGCGCTGCCAGGCGCGAAGAGGGTACCAAAGCCGGCGGCCAGCAAAGACAGGCCGCGTAGCAGTCGCGGGATGTCGTTGGCGTCGATGTTGAGGGTGAGGTTGGGGGCATTCTTTTGCGCGTCCTGCACGACATCGCCGGCGCGGGTACCGAGCGACTGCAACGCGCCACCCGCCGCGTTGGCTTTGCCCTGGACATCGGACTTCTTGGCCGACTTCTTGGCAGTATCTGCGGCGTCGGAGAGCGCCTTACCGGCGTTCTTCTGCGCCTTGCGGGCATTCTTGCCCAGGTCGCCGTTGCTGGCGCCCTGCGCGGCTCCGGCCGCCTTGGCGCCGAGCGTGCTCAATGCGCCGCCGGCCGCGCCCTTGATCGCGCCGACTTTAACATCGCCGACGGTATCACCGACCGCGTCGGCCACCTTCTCGACAGGACTCTTACTGCGTCCCCACATAGACATGATCCTCCTTCAACATAATCAGTGTTCCTCAGAATAGCGGGCAAGATATATGCCACTCATGACGCTCCAGCCCAGCGCCAGCGCGAGTAACATGCCCCACAGCGCTAGCGCGATGAGGCTAATCCGCACGCCAACTGTAAAAGCGCGCGGTTCATACGTGAAGCTGACGCGGTGCGTCCCCGCCGGGACGGGGACGGCGCGGAACACGGCGTCCGTGCGCGCCAACGTAGCAGGGCGGCCGTCGATGCGGGCGCGCCAACCAGGGGCGTACGTATCGCCGAGCACCAGCACGCCCGGCGCCGAGTCCCGTACGGTCACATCGACATCGTTGAGTCCGTAATAGGTCACGACCGTTGAACTGGTCACCTTTACTCTCCCACTAGTGGAAAGAGGGATCGAGGGTGAGGGTATCGTTTCCCCTCTCCCACGGTTAGGGAGAGCCGGTTGGGCTGTCGGAGCGCAGCGGAGAGAGACCAATCCGCATGGTTGGGCTGTCGGCTCCGCGGATCTGAGAGACCAATCCGCATGGGTCGGGGGTGAGGGAATGGTCGCCGGATCAAGCAGCGCGGTCATGCGCGGGTCGACGGCGCCGGAGCCGAGGAGCGCGGTCGCATGCGCGGGCGCGGCCCAGCGGACGTCGTGGACGACGAACGCGCGCGGCATGACGCTGCGGTTACGGTAGACGCAGCCGGACCCATCGCCGTAGACACGCTGATAGTAGCGCGCGTTCAGGCGCACGGCGCAGGCGCTGAATATGTATTTGACATTCATGAGGTCGAGCGCCCGCCCGCCGGCGGGGCTCGGTCCGGCCGCGGCGAGCGCGAGGCGCATGCCGCCCTTCCCAAAGCTGGCGGCGAAATACTGTTCGTAGGCCGCGGCATAGGCCGGATCGTAGCCCCGCACGTCTTGCAGCCCATAGAGGCTGGAGAGCGAGGGCCACAGCGCCGTGCCAAGCCCCACTACACGATACAGCGAGTGGTCGCCCCCGATGGCCTGGACGGCTGGAGGCGTCGCCGTCACCGTATCAAGCGGTACGGTGGCGTGGTATCCGACGCCTAGCGTGAAGAGATCGACGGCGCACAGCGCCGGCGCCAGGGCGCGCAACACCGCGCCGTTCAGGCGTCCCGCGCGATACAGCCATAGAGCGACGGCGAAGAGGGCCAGCCAGACCACGGGAAGGGCCGCCTCAGCCACGGTCCCCAGGGGGAGATCGTGGGCGCCGCGCTGTGCTGGCAGGAGGAGGGCGATACCCGCGGCCGCGCAGACGCCAAGGCCGAGCAGCCACAGCCAAACCAGCCGCCACGTCCCGCGCCGCATCGCCGTCTGGACTAGAGCATCAAGTCCATAGCCGGCCAGCACAGCCAGGGCGAAGGCGTACTCGACGCGCAGGCGCCCGTTCTGCGCCACACGCAGGACCGGCAGCGCGTCGAGCAGGGCGGCCAGGGGCAGGCGTAGAGCCATGCCGAGCGCGATGAGCGCCACGGCGCCAAAGAAGAGCGTGGAGGCGGTACGATGGCGCCACAGGGCTATGACGGCGAGCACGAGCGGGATAGAGCCGTCGTAGAGGGCCAGTTCGTTGTAGCCGCCGTCGACGAGCGGCGAGCCACCCATATGCCAGGTGGGGTTCCCAAAGAAATCCGGGATCAGCGCGAGCACGAGCGTTTTCCATTGCGTCGGGTCGCCCAGGAGCGGCAGGCTCGCGCCGCCCAACGCCAGCGTGCGGTCGGCCGACGCTTCGCTGGCCGAGATCTGCGCGAGCGATGGCAGCAGGTGCGCCGCCGCTATCGCCGTCCCCAGTGCGGACGCGCCGGCGAGCAGCGCCAGCGGTCCGACCACCGCGCCCACGCGCCTGTTATCACGCCATGAACGCGCGACGCGCCAGAGCGCGTACGCGACGCAGAGCATGAGGGCATGCGCCGTGCTTTCGCCGTGGCCCGCCAGTAACTCCAGCGCTACGACGGCCGCCAGGCCCAGCGCGGGCCACACGCGGCGTCGCGCCGTGATGACGTAGTCGACGGCGAGCAGCAGCCACGGCAGCCAGGCGATCGCGCTGCTCATGGGATGTTCGAGCCACACCATATAGGGCAGGCCGAGGCCGAACGAGAGCGCGGCGAGCAGCGCGGCCGGGCGCGACAGGGCTAACCGGCGCGCGAAGAAAAACGTGCCAACGAGCGTCACGGCGAGATGCACGGCCGCGCGTACACCCAAAACATCGGCGGGCGACAACACCCACTCCAGTATGAGGTTGATCGGGTAAAACACCGCCGTCTGCATCGCGCCCAGGAACGGAGTCCCGGCGAACGCGTAGGGATTCCACAGCGGCACTATACCGTGGTGGAGCGCGTTGGCGGCAAGCGCCGTCCAGGGGTAGAACTCGGTAAGGGCGTCCGAGTCGAGTGGATTGACGGGTAGAGGAACCGGACGCGGCGCGAGCGGGCCCCACAGCGGGTCGTGCGAGTACAGGATGTCAGCGGGCAGAAGTACCTGATGCAGCAGGATGACCTTCCAGAAGAAGGCCGCGCTGACCGCGCACAGCAGAAGCACGGCCGCGGGCGACGCCAACCGGCGCGAGAAGCGCGCGATGACGCCGGCCGCGACATCTGGCGTGGCGGCATACTCCGCGACGCGCGCGAGGGCGCCGATAGTGGGTACGGACGTGTAGGATCGGTCATGCATCGGCATCAGTGTGACTACTCCCAGGGCTAAAGCCCATGGGCTTCTACGGTTCTTCCCCGAAAGACTGTAGTCCCAGTCTTCGTATGTTACGAGCGGCGTTCACATCGCGAGAGAGGGTGAGATGGCAGCACGGACACTGGTAGACGCGCTCGGAGAGCGGCATTTTCTGGCGATGCCCACATCTGCTGCAATTCTGGCTCGTGTAGGCCGGGTTCACCACTACATACCGTCGCCCGGCGCTTGCAGCCTTGTACGACAGACAGGAGGTGAACATCGACCATGCGGCGTCGCTGATGCTCTTGCCAAGACAATGGTTGTGGACCATGCGATCGACGGACAAATCCTCAACCGCGATAGTGCCATGCTGGTTGACGACCTTCCGGCTCTGCTGGTGCGCGAAGTCCTTGCGGCGGTTGGCGATGCGCTCATGGATGCGCGCCACCACCTTCCGACGCTTGCGGCGTTCCGGTGTAGCGCGTTGTCCCTTCTCTGGCCTCGGCTCTTTGGAGAGACGACGTTGCGCCTTCGCCAGCACCGCCTCATCAGTACGGAAGAAGCGCGGGTTGGCAACCTCCACGCCATCGCTCATCGTGGCGAACGACGCCAATCCCACGTCGATGCCGACGGCGCTCTCGCGCGCGGGCAGCGGCGTCTCGTCTACCGCGCAGGAGAAGGTGACATACCACTTGCCCGTACCCGTGCGCTTGACGCAGCAGGTCTTGATTGTGCCCTCTAAGGGGCGATGGATGACGGCCTTGATGTGCCCGATCTTGGAGAGGAACACGCGGTTGCTGTTCACCTTGTGCCCACTGCCGGGGTAGCAGAAGGAATCGTACCAACCGGCCCCACGAAAACGCGGGTAGCCCGGCTTCTCCCCTGCCTTGACACGTCGGAAGAATGCCTTGAAGGCAAGGTCGATGCGCGTCGCCACGTTCTGCAAGACCTGGCTATACACACGATCAAGCGCGGGCCGTTCCGCCTTCAACGCGGGGATGCGGGTCACCTGATCGTACAGGCTCACGCCCGTTTCCGTCTCCTCCCACGCCACCTTGCGCTCTTCCAGCAGCCGGTTGTACAGCCAACGGCACTCATCGAGGGTGCGCTGCATGGCCGTCTCCTGTGCGGGCGTGGGGTAGAGGCGATACTGGAACGTCGCTTTGAGCATACCTCAATGTAGCATAACGGGTGGTATCGCTACAGCCGCTGAAAACAGGTGAAGGGCTTATATCCCAAACCTTCAAGATTGGGTTTTACGTCCTAACTCCATAACGGCACATCGCGCAAAGGGTCATTCAGGGCAAATCATCCGTGGGGATAATTATTGACTCAACTCCGCTCGTACGACCAGGCGCTCGGTATCGACGAGGTAGGGCGTGCAGGTGATGAGCGTGAGCGTCGCGCCGCGCGTCGGGCGCAGCACATCGACGGCGGTGGGCGGGACGACGCGCAGCGCGGTGACGCGATAACGGTAGACGCGCGCCCCGGCATAGACGAGCGCCTCGGCGCCAGCCCGCAGATCGCCCAGACGGCGAAACACGGCCCCGTCGGTGTCGTCGTGGCCCGTGAGGGCCTCGTTGCCTGCATGGCCCGGCCACGCCGTGCCCGTCAGGTAGGCGGCGCCGTACGACGGCGACTGCCAGGCCCCGTTCGCGACGTCAAGCGTCTTCGTCGTCGTATCGATACCCACCGACGGAACGACGAGCCGCGTCGGCGGCCCCAGCGCCCCACCCGTCCGCGGCGTCGGGCCGGACGCGCCGACCAGCGCGCCAAACCCGATGGCGGCGGTCCGCTGCGCCATCACCGCATAGACGCCGAGCCCCGCGACGAGCAACGCGGCGCCAATCGCCGGCGCGATAAACCGCCATCGTCTTTTGCCTGCTTGCGCGCGGACACGACCACCGCGTAAGAGCAGCAATAAACCGGCCACGAGCGGGGCAGCGCGCAGCGGCCCCCCGCCGGTCGCGGGGATCGTAGACGGGGCAGCGGGCGGGGCAGGTTGGGGCAGCGGCGACGCGCCACGGCGCAGGATCTTATAGGCCACGAGCGCTTGCTGGATGCGCCCATCCGGCACGGGCACAAAGCGGTTCGTGGCGAAGTCGTAGCGCACCAGGACGGTCCCGGCCGCCAGCGTCAGCGTGGCCGGTTGGCTAAGGTTATCGAGTTCGGGCGCGTTGCCGGACGTAGGCGACGCGCCCACCACGATTGTCACGCCGCCGGGTGTGTCCAGCCCCGCGCCCGTCACGCGGAAAACGGCGCGCGCGCCAGCATATGGCGGCGCCGTCCCACCACCGGCGTGCAGTATGGCGCCGCCCAAAATTTGCACGACGCAGTCCTGTGAGATACCAGCATGCACGTTGATCGTGCCATGGAACGGGAACGTATTGTGTTGCGGTCTATCACACTCTAAAGGGCTTGTTAGCGGGTGAGTGACCATTGCAGAACTGTCTGCGGGGGTCGCGCTGGGCCGCGCGACCGGAACAGCATCGTGCAATAACGGCAAAGTCCTGGCCGCATGAGCGGGACGCGCGTAGAGGGCCAGTAAGAGGACGCCGGCGAATGTGAGGAGGCGGGTACGGCGGGTACATGTCATGTCCTTATGATGCGCCATACGGCGCCTTTAGCGCCAGGGACGCGGCGCGAAGTAATACTCTCTGTTGTCTTAATGCTTCGTTAGTGGGACGCTGACCGGCGGGGGACGGCACTGCGCGGACAGATGGACCAGCCCAGGATAGGGCATTGGTCCGGGGATGTAAGTTGGGGTGTAAGTTTAGGTCCCGTTTGCCGTCATAGTTAAAGTAGGATGATACCGAGCGGCGTCATTCGGAGCGGCCCCAGTGGATCGACAAGAGAGGTGGAACAGACATGACACGACGACACGTAATGGGAGCCCTTGGACTGACCGCGCTGCTCGGCGGCGTGGCCGCGCCAATGGGTGCGGTCACCCACGCGGCGCATCCCGTGGCCCAGATCCGCCACGACGGCAAGGGGGACAAGCATCACCATGGCGACGAGGGCAAAGGGGACAAGCGGCGCCATGGCCTCGCGCGGTTCAAGGGGCTAGTCGCGTCCTATACACCGGAGGTCACCGGAGCGGTAACAGGGACGCTGGTCATCCAGGAAACGCGAACCATGACGGTTTCGGTGGCGGTGGTGAGCCGCACCGTGATCACCGTGCAGCGGGGTGCGAGCCCCACGCTGGCGGCCGGCGAGTTCGTTCATGTGGCGGCGGTCTACAACAAGACGACGGGCGCGTATACGGCGCGGGACATTCGCATCCTGCGTACGCATGCTGATGAGTCGGGGAAGCTAAAGCACTAGCCCGCCCATGCCTGATCGGGGGATGACGCGCTGGAGTCCATCCAGACGTGTCATCCCCTGGCTGGCTGCGTTGGGTATCGACGCCGGCCTGCGTCAGCACACGCGCCCCCCGACCGGCCTCGTAACCCGCACAGGTGTCATAGCCGTGCGACAGCAAACACACGCACCGTGTTGGAGCGCGCGTTGGCGACGAACAGGCGCCCACGTCGCGCATCCAGCCCCAACGCGACCTCGCCCGATTGCCCCGTCGTCGTGTGCAGGAGACGGCCCGTCCGCACATCCAGCACCATGAGGGCAGCGGGGCCACCTAAGGTGCTACTAACATCGGCCAGGGGTTGCAGCAGCACGACGATGCGCTCGGCCCGCGCGTCGATCACCGCGTCGACGAAATCACCATACGGTTCGACCAGTCCTGAGGTAGTGCGCAGCACCCGCCCATTGTGCGTGTCGACGACGCTGATAGTCTCCGGGCCCCCACCATTCATCTGGACATCGTAGGCGTCCGGGCCAGCGAGCGCCACGGCTCGCCCCGCCGTCACACTTAGCGCGAACGCGTCGGTCTGCCAGTATCCGTTTGTCCCCGCGCGGCGCAGGGTCGCCCCCGTCGTTTCATGGAAGAGAGTGGCGTGGGAGACATATTGGTCGGGGTCCTGGCCGTCGCGCGAGCCTTCCTGCATGGCGACGACGTGGCCGGTCACGTCGTCAGCCGCCATGGCGCGCTGACCGACCCGCTCGGTGAGCGGGCGCGTCGCCAGCCGCCGCCCCGTCCGCGCGTCGAGCACCTCCAGGCAGCCAAGCTCGGCCTTGTTCGTATCCGTCGGCGCGGGCGGGCAACTCAGGCCCGAGGCCACGAAGAGGCGGCCGGTGCGCGCGCTCACCGCCAGCGCCGTGCCGCTCACGCCGGACAGCGTTCGCACCAGAGCGCCCGTCCGGGCGTCGAGCACGCTCGTGGTACCGGAACTGTGACCATTGGTCGCGCCGGGGTCGGCCGTGAGCGCGAAGGCGCGCCCGCGTCGCTCATCGACGGTGAGCGCCATGACGCCGGCGCCTACCTGTGTGGTACGGATGAGAACACCCGTCGCCGCGTCGAGTATGCTTACGCTGCCCGGCCCGACCGGGTACAACTCATCGCCGAGTCGCCCCTGATTCACGACGTAGAGCCGTCGCGCTGCCACATCGAGCACCAGCTGCACCGGATTGATGCCCACCCGCGTCGTGCGCACGAGCGCGCCCGTCGTGGCGTCGAGCACACTCACGCTGCCTGGACCGGTCGGCTCGGGCAACGGACCCTTACCTAGCGGACCTCGCGTGAGCACGAAGACACGCTGGGTGCGCTCATCCACCGTGATGGCGATGGGGTTGGCGCCCACCGGCGCGGGCCACGCCCCAGCCGCGCGCGGCCACGCCCATCGGCTGGCGTGCGCGGCAACGGATGGGCACGCGTTGATGGACACGCTGACGACTAAGACTATTACCTACAACTTAAGCTTGGTGGGCGGTTTGTCAAGGGGTGAGTGATGGGCGAAGTGTACTACTATAGAAGTATGAATGATAACAAACACCCCATCGACACCCCGCGCCGTGTCCGAAAGAAG
>JAABVA010004029.1_pt1 | contig 13715 bp, 15 predicted proteins | sample 5560331 | NCBI WGS metagenome assembly JAABVA01 (sample SAMN12812661, study PRJNA571458) | rock metagenome | isolation source: Antarctica rocks | place: Antarctica: Victoria Land, Mt New Zealand sud | collected 2016-01-07 | reverse complement strand
TCGTGCCAGACGCGCCGCATCTCTTCGGTATTCATCTTTTGATTTCCTCTCACAAACTCTTCTGTTCAATGCTCCTTTTCTTTATCATATCACCTTCACAGGGTCTGCAAAAAAATAAATCACACCCGGTGACGAATATTTTATCTCTAGCAAAATACTGGTGCTAGCTGTGGAAGCGTTCCCATGAGTTGTACAATATGGGCGTAAGACAATACAGAGAAATGTAATTAGGAGTATCATGATACAGGCACTTATCTTCGATTTCGATGGGCTTATTCTGGATACAGAGGAGTCAGAATTTCAGTCATGGCAGGAAGTGTTCGCAGAAAATAACGCACACCTTCCGCTCGACCAGTGGGCTGTGTGTATTGGAAGCGGAGCCGAATCGTTCGATGTCTACAGCTACTTGGAAGAGCAAATCGGGCATGCAGTCCAGCGAGAAGAGATCGCGAAAAACCGCCGTATGCGCCACAATGAACTCCTTGCACTCAAAACCGTCCTCCCTGGCGTAGAGTCATACATCCTCGATGCCAAACGCCTTGGCTTGAAACTGGGTGTCGCCTCAAGTTCCTCGCGTGCATGGGTCACAGGCCACTTATCACGCCTCGGCCTGCTCTCCTACTTCGATTATCTGCGTTGTGGCGATGAGGTGCAGCACAAAAAGCCCGACCCGGAACTCTACCTCGACGTTCTCAGACATTTTGCTATCACAGGCAAACAAGCCATCGTGCTGGAAGATTCACCCAATGGCATCCGAGCAGGGCAGGCTGCTGGCATTTTCAGCGTCGCCATTCCCAACGTCGTCACCGGACAACTCCCCCTCGAACACGCCGACCTCCGTCTAGCATCAATGGCCGACATGCCACTAGAGAAATTGATTGCGCTCGTTGAAAGCAAACAGCAACAGGTGCGAGCATGAGTAGCTATGACGAGATTGCGGAATGGTACGACCAAAGCGTGCGTGCTGGCTCACTTCTTCATGAGCTAGTTGAGCCTGCACTTTTTGCGTTGCTAGGTGACGTACAAGGGTTACGTATCTGTGACCTTGCATGTGGGCAAGGTGTTATGGCGCGAAAGCTTGCCCAACGTGGTGCGCGTGTCGTTGGTGTAGACGTATCTACAAAACTTCTTGAGATTGCACGCAAGGAAGAGCAAAATGAACCACTCGGCATTGTCTACATCCATGATGATGTACAAACATTATCTACGCTTAAAGATACGGAATTTGATGGAGCGGTGTGCAATATGGCATTGATGGATATTCCTGATATCAATGCTACATTTCAGCAAGTTCAGCGTATTGTGCGTTCCTCTGGCATGTTTGTCTGCTCCATTGTCCACCCCTGTTATCCAACACGTCGGGTAACGAACGATAACACCGTGCCGAATTACTTTGAAGAAGGCTTCTGGCGTTCAGACAACGCGAATGGTGTACGTGGCAAAGTTGGTACCTATCATTGCACTCTGAGTACCTACATGAATAATCTAGTCGAAGCAGGCTTCATGATACAACACCTCGTTGAGCCACAGGCAACAGGACAGCTTGCGGAACGAGCTCCAGCTCATCGAGAGGTACCAGCAACGATGGTATTTGCATGCAGGAAATTATGAATAATTGCCCCTACATACGTGGTGCAATACCACAAAAGCCCACGTTGCTCCACCCAATCTCGATTGCTCTTGCCTGTCCATGCTTATAAAGATATTCATACAGCGCATGAGCTTTTGTTGTCTCTTTCCAATCTTGTTCAACTTTCGCAAACGGACTACGTGCCGTTCGTTCGCCCCCTGAACCATCGCCATCGACAACTGTATCAACAACTATTCGTTGCGCTCCGCTATGGAGCAAACGCTGACCAAATGTCTCAACGCTCGTATAGGGCAGACATGGGCTAACCGTAATTTGTGTATGCACACTCCTCTCACTTGCGGCCTTAACTAGCCGCCATCGTTTCTCTAACAATGGACCACCCTTGAGATGTTTCAAATACGCCTGATCGTCTGTCTCAATCGTGACCGATAACCATGCGTAAGGAATGTTCTGCAACAATGGTAAGTCACGTTCTGCAAGTGGTGAACGAGTTTGAATAACCAATAGGTCCAGGTCTGGATAACGCGCAAAAACCTCAAGGCACTGCCGCGTCATTTGGTGGATATTCTCAAGTGGTTGATATGGATCGGTGGTACTGCTCATAAAAATACGTAGTTTGCGTCGTGTCTCTGACTTCATTTTCGCCAGCGTCGTATCTAGCAATGTGGCGGCATTCGTCTTGACCTGCACGGCCTCGCCCCATGCAGCAGTAAAGCCACTAAAAGACCAGTTGGGGAGAAATTGCGCGTAACAATACATACCACATGTTGTTTGTCCGAAGCCGCATCCGACATATGCCGATAACGCATGCGTGAAGGGATACAGTCCCTCCGACAAAAAACCGTTACGCTGCGGTGTCAAAATTCCCTTAGCCTCTTTAAGAGCAACTTCCATGTATATCCCCTTCCTGCGATAACAACGATTTAGTATATTTATTCTATTCTACTCTCTTTATCGGGTGTACACAAGCATGTTTTTTGAAGGATGGTAACAAGCGATATATTTTGATGATAAGATGACAACATACATGTTTAATAACATTACCAAACCAGAAAAGGACAACTCACATATGCCACAATCAATCATACAGGTTGATGCCTTCACCAACAAGCCATTCGCGGGCAACCCTGCCGCCGTCTGCATCTTACCTGAACCACGCGACGAACAATGGATGCAGCAGGTCGCACAGGAAATGAACCTTGCCGAAACTGCGTTCCTTGTCAAACAGGATGATGGCTATAGCCTACGCTGGTTCACGCCGCTAGTCGAGGTCGATTTATGCGGCCATGCGACGCTTGCCAGTGCCCATGTGTTATGGGAAACAGGCCAGTTGCCAGCAGGCACACAGGCACGCTTTCATACCCGCAGTGGCCTATTAACGGCTGAGCAACAGGGTGATTGGATCGAGCTAAACTTTCCCGCCAAACTCGCACAGGAAGTGGACGAACCAGCGCACCTGCTACAAGCTCTAGGTGTGCCAGCCCAATACATCGGCAAGAACGAGTTCGACTACTTAGTAGAGGTAGATTCCGAGGATGTTGTGCGAAATATGCGCCCCAACTTTTCGCTGCTGGCCTCGCTTCCTGTGCGTGGCGTCATCGTTACTAGTCGTGCGAACACGGAGGATTATGATTTTGTGTCGCGCTTCTTTGCACCACAGGTCGGTGTGAATGAAGACCCCGTAACAGGTTCGGCGCACACCTGTCTCGCCCCCTACTGGAGCCAGAAACTCGGTAAGGATACAATGGTTGGCTATCAAGCTTCTACGCGTGGTGGCATCGTGCGCGTACAAATCAAGGGGGATCGCGTTCTGCTCGGTGGGCAAGCGGTAACTGTGCTGCGTGGAGAACTGGTATAAATGCAAGAAGGCTGGTTGCTTATGTCTTACATAAGCAACCAGCCTTCTTGCATTTGTTGCATTATTAGCTGCTCATAGAGGTTGTATGCTCAGGTTTGACGACAACAATTACGCGCTCATCGCCGGGTTGATGAAAGGGGTAGACATCCTGATTGATATATTTCTTCGCCATAGAATTGATGAACTTGTTGTTCTCATCCTCATCTATATGCTCCACTGTTCCGCGCACTTCGAGATAGCGATACGGATCGTTGGGATCGACGATTGAAAGTGCAATGTGTGGGTCACGGCTAAGATTGCGATACTTCTGGCGATCTTTTGTCTGACTGAACAAAATGTGTTTACCATCCCATCCAAACCATACAGGACTGGTTTGCGGCTCGCCTTTTGGCCCAATTGTGGCAATATGTGCTAATGCATTCGACTCTAAAAGATCGTTAAACTTCTCTGAAATTGCTGTTGCCATGATAGTATTGAAACCTCTTCTATATTTTTCTTAGGTACTATGTTTGAAATAGTATTCGTACTATCCTATACAACGAAATGAAGATGGTTTCTATTCCCAATAAGCTGTATACGACATTTGTATCGCCACCACAAATATCATATACTCTTCTTCAGAAGTCACCGACACAGGTGTTGGTAACAAAAGCTATTTCGCTGTAAGGAGATACTCCAATGATCCAATTAACCGCTCTCTACGGACATCCCCAGGACTCAGCCGCCTTTGACAACTACTATAAGCAAACGCACGCACCGCTTGCCATGAAAATCCCAGGACTCAAAGGCTACATCGCCAACAAACCGTCCGCTGTCACTCCCCAGGAGAAGTCGCCCTACTATCTCATCGCCGAACTTTACTTCGACAGCATGGCTTCCCTACAGTCTGGCCTCCAATCCAACGAAGGCCAGGCCGCCGCAGGTGACACCCAAAACTTCGCCACAGGTGGTGTCTCCCTCGTCATCGGAGAAGTAACCGTCTATGCTCCTGTCTCTGTGGGCTAAATTGGCTTGACGTTGTAGACGTTCTCGATGTTCGCACACGTTGTCGATGGGGACCCGGGCGTGATAAATCAGCCCGTACATTGTTCAATCCTGGTATCTTAGCGAGGTTGAACCACTTGTACGGGCCTGATTTCATCACGCCCTCGTCCCCCACACCATTTCCACAATCATAGACACCTTTCCCACCCTCCGTCGCCACCTCAGAAATTCTCCCAAAATCATTGACATCTCCACCATATTCTGCTAACATGCCTGTGTTGCACCCATAGCTCAGTGGATTAGAGCATCGGGTTGCCTACGTAAGCTGGTGTAGCTCAATGGATAGAGCAGTGGCCTTCGAAGCCAGAGGTTGCAGGTTCGACCCCTGTCACCAGCATTAAAGCTCATAGTCTGCTGCCCATTTAACGTGCATTTCCTGGTTATTTTTCGTTGCTACCAATCGTAAGCAGTTTTCCGTATCTTTCACATGGGCAATAGGGATAAGGTATATCTTAGCTAGATCGGGGCTATACACTGCAAAGTAGTCTACATCGTTCGTGTAGCTCATCCTTTTTGTCTCCTTCCTTCCCTTTTGCCCCTTATACAACAAACTATAGCCATTAAACCGGAGCGTTGCTTTGTCCCTTGAAAGCCATGCTGTTTTGCACTGTACTTTCCAAAATCGTCCCTCGGCATCCTCAATGACGAGATCGTAGCGATGCATGTACCCATTCGGAGTTAGTACAGTATACCCTGCCTGAATTAGCGAGGCGGCAATCACCGCCTCGCTTTCTGCACCCATTGACCCTTTTATACCTTTTTCCTTTGCAGTCGCGAGTGGGTTTTGCTTGGTTCACATCTGAATAGTCAAGATTATCTTCCCCTTCAAGCTATGAGTGATAAAGCGTTTGTAATAAGAAGTATACATGGCTTCTCATCATATTTCAATGGTTTTCGGAATCAATTTGACGGAATTATGGGTTTGGTTTATAATGACGCAAAGTAAGCTTTGGAGGATGCCTTGAGTAAGGACTGGTTAACAGCCGATGAGATAGCAGAGGACCTGCGTGTCCATGTGGCTACTGTCCGTGAGTGGATACGACAGAAGAAACTCAGGGCTGCAAAATTTGGGCGAGATTACCGTATCAAACGCAAGGATTACGAAGAATTTATAGAGAAACACTACAATGTGGATGATGGTGAGCAAAAGCAGTAAGAGAGTGCCGCAAGTTCGAGTCTTGCTGGGTGCGCTTTGTTGAACCCATCCCTCAACCCTTGCCAACATTGTTTATTGCTCACAGGGCGTTATAGAATAAGGCCCGTACATGGTTCAATAGCACCCACATTTCAGAAATTGAAGAGCTGTACGGGCCTTATTCTATAACGCCCTCGCCCCACCGATTCCGTTTTAGAGCATTGATACCATCCCCAACCCTCTCCTAACATCAATCGCTTTTCTCCTCGCCCTCACTTTCCCCCTTCTCCTCTCTCCCCTCCAAATACTCACGAAACCACTCCACCACTTCCTCATGCGTCAAACCAACAATAGCCACTACCTTATCCACAATTTGCCCATCTTCATTAGTCCTCCACCATAAACGTGCGATGTTACTTAGAGCCATTCCACTACTATATGTATGCCTACTACAAAAACGTCTTTGATGGTTATACCGTGCCGTTCGCCTATCTTGATCTGGACCTGTTAGCGCAAAATATTCGTGATATCGTGGCGCGTGCCGAGAATAAAAAGGTTCGTCTTGCCTCCAAATCGCTACGCAGCGTCGCCGTGATAAAACGCATCCTCGCGGCCTCGCCCACATTTCAGGGCGTCATGAGCTTTACCGCTCCCGAAGCCGTCTATCTCGCGTCGCAAGGTATCGGCGATATCTTGATTGGCTATCCCACATGGCATGCCGACGATATTGCCGCCGTTGCGCGTGCCACCGCCGATGGAGCCAGCATCATCTTGATGATTGATAGCGTGGAACATGTGGAGCAGATCGAGCGTATAGCACGTCAACATGGAGTACGTTTACCGCTCTGTCTCGATATCGACATGGCGACGCAATTCCCCGGTTTACGCTTCGGTGTGTGGCGTTCGACCGTCAAAACGCCCGCGCAGGCGCGACCAATCATTGAACGCATCCAGACCTCCGAACACGTCTGGCTCGACGGACTGATGGGCTATGAAGCGCAGATTGCAGGCGTCGGCGATCAGGTCGTGGGTCAGACATTGAAGAGTGCGTTAGTCAGGCAACTCAAACGTCGCTCGGTGCGTGAAATTGCCGCACGACGTACAGAACTAGTTGAACTCATTGCCTCCTATGGGAAGCCTCTACGCTTCGTCAACGGTGGAGGCACTGGCAGTATGCTCACCACGCGTACAGAACCCCTTGTCACTGAAATCACCGTCGGCTCCGGTTTCTACTCACCAGCCCTCTTCGATAGCTACCGGAACTTTCGCTATCAGCCAGCCGCAGGTTTCGCCATCGAAATCGTGCGCCGCCCTCATGCCTCAATCTACACCTGTCTCGGCGGTGGCTACATCGCCTCCGGCTCGACTGGCCCCGAAAAACTACCTAAACCCTATCTACCAGCAGGTACACGATTGACTGCAAACGAAGGTGCTGGCGAAGTGCAAACACCCATCACATACAAAGGTAACATAGAACTTACTCTCGGCGACCCCATCTTCATGCGTCACAGTAAAGCAGGCGAACTCTGCGAACGCTTCACGCACCTGCTGCTCGTCTCAGATGGCGCCGTCAAAGGCAAGGTCACAACCTATCGCGGTGACAGCCAATGTTTCGTATAGCCATTAACTCTGAAATTAGGCTAGCAAAGATGGAAATGCTGTACGGGTCTGATTTATCACACCCTGTTGGCAACAAACAATGTAAGGGGCAATGGTCGATGGTGACGAGGGTGTGATAAATCAGACCCGTACAGGTGGTTTAATGCATCATTAAGAAAAGGAGAACACCACTCGTGACACTACATAACGGTCAATGGACCAACTGGTCTAGTTCGGTTCAATGTACACCTCAGCGCGTCTTCAAGCCGAGCAGCATCGGCGAACTCGCGGAAATGATGCAGACTTATGGACATGACGGGCGGCATGTGCGCGTCGTTGGTGCTGGACACTCGTTTACGCCGCTTGTACAGACCGACGATGTGCTGATGTCGCTTGAACGTTTACAGGGCGTCAATGCCTTTGACGTGGAGCGTGGCACTGTAACAGTGCGCGGTGGCACATGGCTGAAAGACCTCGGCGATGAACTCTTCAAACGTGGCGTGGCGCAGGAAAATCTTGGTGATATTAACGTGCAGAGCATTGCAGGTGCCATCAGTACGGGGACGCATGGTACTGGTACTGCCTTTGGCTCGCTTGCCACTCAGGTCGAGAGCTTTACGCTCGTCACCGCTGATGGTAGCATTCTTGAGTGTTCGCCGGAGCGCAACCCCGATATTTTCAAAGCCGCTCAGGTCTCGCTCGGCACGTTAGGAATGATTGCCGAGGTGAAATTGCGCGTTGTACCTGCGAAACGTCTCCACTTCAGAAGCCAGCGTGAGAGCCTTGCACAGTGCCTCGCGCACCTCGATGAGTACAAGCACAACAATGATCACTTCGAGTTCTACTGGTTTCCCTATACAAAATCGGTGCAGACGAAATTTCTCAACGAGACGAGCGAACCTACTAGCAAGAGTTCGCTGTGGGGCAATTTCAACAAGATTGTGCTGGAAAACGGCGTCTACTGGCTGCTCTCCGAATGTAACCGTATGCTACCGAAACTTTCCAGCACCATTAGCAATATCTCAGCACTAGGCGTGGCCTCGGTGGATGAAGTCAACTATAGTCATCTGCTATTCTCGACGCCGCGCATGGTGCGTTTCCAGGAGATGGAGTACAATATTCCCGCCGAACATTTCAAAACAGTTCTGGCGGAGATCGAAGCCTGTGTGCAACGCGAACGGTTCGAGGTGCATTTTCCCGTTGAATGTCGTTTTGTCCACGCCGACGATATCTGGCTCAGTTCAGCATATCAGCGTGAGTCGGCCTATATCGCCGTTCACATGTATCAAGGTATGCCCTACAAAGCGTATTTCGAGCAGATCGAAGCCATCTTCCGTCGCTATCAGGGACGCCCACATTGGGGCAAGCTGCACACGCAAAATGCACAGAGCCTGTCAATGCTCTATCCGCGCTGGCACGATTTCCGCCGTATCCGCAACGAACTCGACCCCAAAGGTATCTTCCTCAACAGCTACCTGCGCGAATTGTTCGACGCTAACATCTTTTTCAACACCATTCCACAGGCGGGCCTTGTCGGTGCCGCGTTGCCACTTTGCTACGTCATCGGCTTTGTCGTTGCCCTATTGATGGCAAATCAGTACAGCGAGATGTCACGTGAACTGCCCTCAAGCGGCTCTGCCTATACGTTTGTACGCGAGGGACTTGGACCGCGCTGGGGCTTTTTGACAGGCTGGATTGGCCTGATGGCGGTTGCGCTTGGGGCACCCTACTCGTTTATTTTAATGAGTGCCAATTTGCAGACGCTGGTCTATCGCTGGTTCGGCCTCAACCTGCATTGGAGCTTCTGGTTCGTTGCCGCCACTGGTATCGTCTTCGCCCTCTGCTATACGGGCATCCGTCAATCGCTGACCATCGACCTCACCTTTCTTATTTTTGAGATCGGCGTCTGTCTCATCCTTGCACTTATTGTGCTATTCCACGTTGGCGGTCAGGGTGGCTTGACTCCTGCACCATTTACTACGGCAGTGATACCCAAAGGCGGCGATCTCTCGATTGGCGTGGTGCTGGCAATTCTCAGCTTCATTGGTTTTGAAACGGCTGCTGCCCTCGGCGAAGAGACGCGCAACCCACACTGCAACATCCCACGCGCAGTGTATGGCTCGATGCTTGTTGTGGGTGCCTTCTACATCCTGATGGCCTACACTGCGACCATTGGCTACGGCGTCAACAACATGGCGACAGGCTATGCCAATGACGCTGCCCCCTTCGATACCATCAGTCGTCACTTTAGCGGCGGTGTCTTTGTCGCGCTGATTGATCTTGTCGGCGTCTTCTCATTTTTCGGAGCCGCCCTTGCCATCGTCAACGGCGGCGCACGCATTCTCTACGCCGTAGGACGCGATGGCCTGCTCCCGCGCTGGCTTGCATGGACGCATCCCACACGCCGACGCCTGTTGGTGCCGTGACGCTCTTATGCGTTATCGGCCTTGTAAGTGGTATCCTGCTAGGCATCTTTCTTACACCTATCAACGCCTTTGCGTTTCTAGGCACGCTCGACGCCCTCTTCGTCATTCTCATCTACATACTCGTCAACATCGCCTGCCTGCGCTTCTTCTGGCGTAAGCGGCGCGAACACTTCAACTGGTTTCGCAACGGCCTCTTCCCCGTGCTAAGCACGCTGATTACTATTGGCATCTTTATCGCCGCCATCGCCTCCCCCGGCTCTGGTGCCCTTGCCGCCATTCCCTTCGTTGTCGGCATTTGGCTCGTACTCGGTGTAGTCCTGTTATTCGCTTTCCGGTCGAAAACGTCGTGAATTATAAATCTCGACGACGGTGTAGGGACCGATTGATCGCGTCCTCGGTGGGGCTGGGGAGGGTTCGCGTTGACGGAAGAGAATCGTTGCCAACGTATTCCCTTACCGCCCCACCCCTGGACGCGATCAATCGGTCCCTACGACGATGTATCACATAGAGTTTGATAATGTATTACAGTGGTGCCCCAATATACCATTGATTACCGAATGCATCCTTGACCCCGGCGCGTCGTTCTCCATCAGGCTGATCGGACGGTTCCAGAATTGAGGTTGCACCAGCCTGTAGTGCTTTCCTATACACTTCATCTATATTATTCATGTACAGGTAGATTGCGGCTGGCATCGGTTCACCCGTTGAAGCACCACCTATCATAACCATTGAATCGCCGACCCGAATCTCGACATGCGTACCCCCTGCGGAGCCTGTTGTACGATAGGTTTCTACCCCTCCGAACGCTTGCCTGACAAAATCAACCAGTTTGTCCGCCTCGCGCACCATCAAATACGGCGTGACAGTGTGAAAGCCTTCACGGACAGGTTTAACGACCATTGCTTGCTTCCTCCTTATACTTTGTCAACAACTGTAACTTGAACCTCTACAAGCATACCCAAAAAAGGAAAATATGTCAAACAAATGTTCTATTTTGGCTTATGATAAAAAGCAACCACGCTCTCCGCAATCTGCATCACACGTTCACGTAATGCTTGCGGCTCGACAACTTCGACCTGCGCTCCAAAAGCCAGCACGTAGCTACAGGCCGCTATCTCGGTCTCGAATAAGACGTGCAATGTCACCCAGCCATCGTCATCCGGTGTATCAGTCTGTTCAACGCGCACATATCTTCCTACGCTATCAATGTATGGTAGTGCATCGGTTGTCATTCGCAGCACTGTCGGGTAACGCGGCAGGTTGGCGATAAATAGTGACGATGATTGCGTCCAGTGTGTCGCAAGATCGAATGCTTCAGGGCGCATACACGGCTGGTCGATGATGTGTGCCTCCTGAATGCGCGAGACGCGATAGTTGCGAATATCACCGTCGATGGCCGCGACAAAATACCACATGTTACCCTTCGCCACCAGTCCAAGTGGATCGACAACACGCTCTACTGTGCCATTGCTCTTAGGATAGGTGAAACACAGTTTTCGCTCCTGCCAGATTGCCTCCTGCAAAACAGGAAGCGTCGGCACTACATCCTTCGTACCATGCCAACCCGCGCTATCTATATAGATACGTTGGCGCACATATTCAGCATCGCGCCGGGCAACTGAAGGCAACGACGCCAGCAGTTTGATCAGTGCCGCTTCGGAAGCATCATGCAAACCCAGATCGGACAGCAGACGTGTTGGGTTGCTCAAAAAGAGTGTCTGTACCTCCGCCTCATTCAATCCCGTCAGGTTTGTTTGAAACGTCTCAAGCAACATACAACCACCGCCGATGCCTCGCAGCATCGTCACCGGCACACCAGCCATACTCAACGCCTCCATATCGCGATAGATAGTGCGTTCCGACACCTCCAATCGACTCGCAAGCGCCTGTGCCGTCATACGCCGATGCACCTGCAACAATAACAAAATCGAGAGCAACCTATCCGCTCGCATATTATGTCCTCACCTTCTTGTCGCAATGAATGGTCTGCTCTTAATATGCCAACCTTCATACAACGGCTTTTCGTAGGGACCAGATTTATCGCGTCCGAGCGCAATTCATTGCGCGAAATCCCTGCCAACTATGTCTGCAAGCCACATCAGAATCTATCTCGCGCGATAAATCGCACAATCGGACGCGATAAATCTGGTCCCTACGAAATATTACTGGACGAAGATTGACAGGATACTTTGTATCCTACCACGCAAATATGACATCTGTTGTCAACTAGTCGCATGTATACTTCGCTCAATAATCATCGTTCAGACGAAACAAATTGAAAGGAGTTTCTTATGCACTACGGTATCTGTCTACCCAACATGGGTGTTGATGTTCATGCAGTGGTGAGCCTCGCCCAGGACGCGGAAGAAGCGGGTTGGGATGCTGTACTTCTCTGGGATTGTATCGACATGGGGCGCGAACACGCCCCTACGCTCGATCCCTGGATACTTTTAGCTGCCATTGCTGCGACCACAAAACGCATACGTCTTGGACCAATCATCACACCTTTATCGCGTCGGCGTCCCTGGAAAGTCGCACGCGAAACGGTCACGCTTGACCATCTCTCGAACGGTCGCATGGTCTTACCCGTCGGGTTGGGAGAGGTTAACGACAGCGGCTTCTCCAAAGTTGGCGAGCAGACAGACCGTAAGATACGGGCGCAACTATTGGATGAAAGCCTGGACATCATCACTGGCCTGTGGACTGGCAAACCATTCAGCTATGACGGAGAACATTATCATATTCAGGAAATGACGTTTTTGCCAACACCTGTACAGACACCACGCATACCTGTATGGGTTGTCGGAGCCTGGAAACGTCCTAAATCGTTGCAACGCACACTGCGCTACGATGGTATTCTTCCCGCCAAAATGAATGCTGACGGCTCGTTCGCCGATATGACACCTGCCGACATACGCGACATGAAAATCTATATCGACTCACAACGCACATCAACTACATCATTCGATATCGTGCTTGAAGGTGAAACCCCCGGCGACAATCCTGAGCAAGCCGCGTCAATTGTACGTCCCTATGCCGAAGCTCGTGTCACATGGTGGCTAGAAAGCGTCTGGCGTACACCCGAAACACAGGGCGGCGTCGAAGGCATGCGAAAACGTATCAAGCAGGGACCACCAAACTTTGAGTAATCTCTTATACAAGTCACACTGCTTCTTCCCTATGCTTAGCTTCTACGTAATCTTGTCCTACTACCACTTATGCTGAGATGAAACAGAATGACAATCCATCTATGTATGTATGTAGCTAAAGCGATAGGAGGATAAAAAATGGATACACTCAGTGCTATGAACTTTGATTGGGTTTCTCATGAACGTGAGAAGTATATCTGGGAAGATATGTATACACGCTCCTGGGATGAAATTATAGGGCGTGTGTATCTGCTCAAGGCTCATAGTGACGTTGAAAATGAACGGTACACAGAGGCACTTGCGGATTTTGAGCAGGCCCTTGAATTGTTCTCGAAAAATGGTGTAAATAAGGACTACTACTATCGTGCCCTTGCTGACAAAGCATTGGTGCAATGTCTACTAGCACAATATCAGGCAGCACTCTCTACACTCGATCAGGCATTCGCACACATCGACGAGTTTTATCGCGATTCGATGCTGAACAATCGTAAAACAATCCTTACGTTAATAGGTACAGCGTCAGATCCAGATGTATAAAAAATCTGATGCAGGTTGATGATCAAATACGGCAACATCGCCTGTAGATTCCATTATCATGCTACAGAGCTACCTTGTTGTATATACCCTTTGTTCTTTGTAAATCGTGCGAGCTTGAAACGCTCGATATCGACAGGTGCCTCTACACCCTGTACAAGGCTGCTGAGAATTTCACCTAGGACAGGGCCGAACTTGAAACCATGACCGGATAACCCCGTTGCAAGCACGACACGTGAGTCACACGGCAGGGTGTCCAGGATGAAATCTTCGTCGGGCGTGACATCGTACATACATGCATCGACATGGACCAGTTGCGCCTGACGTAGCGCGGGCAAAAGATCGTACAACTTTTCTACCGTCTGCCCAATCAATACCT
>JAABVA010004023.1_pt1 | contig 13731 bp, 21 predicted proteins | sample 5560331 | NCBI WGS metagenome assembly JAABVA01 (sample SAMN12812661, study PRJNA571458) | rock metagenome | isolation source: Antarctica rocks | place: Antarctica: Victoria Land, Mt New Zealand sud | collected 2016-01-07 | reverse complement strand
GTTTGCGGCATTTCTCTGTATATATATGTCTGGACTTAGCTAAAGGCTGTGCATCGAAAGCTGCCACATTGTCCTTGACACTATCATAATATATCTTCCTTTCGTTCTCTTGACCAGCTCGTCTTCCCCAGCGCGCAAACTCTTTCATGCGCTGGTTCAGAGACGTTCATCCCTCGAACTCAGTCTTATGTAGCCTGGTCTTTGATCGAACACGTCTTGGGAGAAGCAATCGCCAAATGCCCTCCTTAGCCTCTTCTCCCGATATGCCTCCCACCGTGGCGGAGAAGGCAACCATCGGTGCATCTGTCGAAACTGTCTCTACGAATGAGTGTTCTCCGGGTAATCCACGATATCACGAAAAGGGTGGACTACGAACTTACGGTGACGATGTGGATCACGACCGCGAACCGCCGGTAAGCTGTTTTCTAGCTGGGGACTAGTCCAAATAATTCTGGAAACGACAACTGATAAGGTTGATCGATAGAGGACCATGAGGAGAATCATGTCCCTAATTGCTATGGCTTTCCTCTGGACTGGCTCTCAGATTCCAATATACATCTTCGGTAGGAGCCAACCAGTCTGATTGTGTTCAATGGGTACTGATGTTGAGATAGCTGGCGTTCCTGCCTATATTTACCGTGATCTCGGTGGTGTGGATCGGTGGATTTGGTTTGTATGTCCATATGAGACTAGTCCTCCACCTATCATAGTTACTGATGTTATCAGGCCCTGGCTTATCTTCTTGCCTTTGCGGCCGTCTGTCCGTTTGTTGGCTCCCTCTCTGATCTGATAAGCCGTCGTTATGTGGCCATCATTGGTGCATGTTTCATTGTCGTGGGCATGATTGTCTGCTCTACCGCCCACACGATGAACATCTTCATTTGTGAGTATGCCCAAGTCACTGTACTTGCTCTCTGGAAATCGACTTATACTAAGGCTCCTGGATTCCAGGTGGCATGACTCTTGCAGGCGTAGGAGCTGGCATCAACGAGCTTACTGCCTTGGCCGCAACGTCTGAGCTCGCATCCACCCGGAAACGCGGCAAATACATCGCCATACTAATCTTCAGCATCGTTCCGTTATGTCCTTCCGTTCTCTGGGCCCAATTAATCGCTAGCAAAGCTGGGTGGAGATACTGTGGGGTCCTATGCGGAGCTTGGGCTGCGGTGGGGCTTGTCATGACGATCATCTTTTACTTCCCGCCTCCACGAGTGAACAGCAAAGGCTTGACAAGGAAGGAAATCATCCAGCGGATTGACTTTACGGGAGGCTTTCTGGTAACTTCTGGGATGATTCTATTTATGGCAGGCATGCAGTGGGGTGGATATCAAGTGAGCCACCTTCCACATTATCTCGTTGTGTTCCAAAAAAACTCTGTCCTAACGTTCAGTGTTAGTATCCGTGGAATTCCGCTCACGTCCTGGTGCCCCTAATCCTGGGTATCGTCCTCCTGATCGCCTTCTGCGTCTGGGAAACCAGGTTTGCCAAATTCCCCATGTTCCCCGCCCGGCTCAAGCAAGACCCTCGAATCCTCGCCCTGACCCTCGTCATCACATTCGTGTCCGGCGCCAACTTCTTCTCCATCCTCATGTTCTGGCCCAGCCAGGCCTTCAGCGTTTACGGTCAGGACCCGGTCGGCGTCGGCATTCGTAATCTTCCCGTCTTCTTCTCCATCTTGGCCGGCGCTTGCATCGTGCTCTGGCTTCTGACCGTCTTCCGCGGCCGCGTCAAGGTTCTCATGATAGTCTCTGCCGTCTGCATGACAGCCGGTGAGTTTTCCCACATGCCACCCTTCCGTCCAAGGGCCTGACCCCCGCAGGCTGCGGCTCCCTCGCCGTCGCCGACGTCAACAACCTCTACCAGCTCTGGGGCCTCCTCGTACTCGGGGGCCTCGGCATCGGCGGCATCGTTGTGCCCGCCACCATCATCACGACCATCATCTGCCCGGATGATCTGATCGCCACCATTACGGCCTTGACGCTCGCTATCCGCCTCATCGGGGGCATCGTGGGCTATACCGTCTACGTGAATCATATCCCTCCTACCATATACCTTACATGAACGACATACTGACCACCAAACAGTACAACGTCTTCCTCAACAAGTTTATCCCCCGGGCGGAATACTATATCGGCGGCGCCATGGTCAGCGAGCTCGGCATCACAAACGTCACCTATATCACCGAGGCCATCATGCTGACGGGCACGACAATGCTTGACGGTCTCAGGCAGATCCCCGGCATCGGCCACAACGAGACCGCCTACCAGATCGTCGTCAAGGCGGGCCAGATGGCGTATGCGGAGAGTTACAAGTACGTTTATTATGCGAGTATTGCCTTTGGGGTCGTCAGTATTATCGCGGCTTGCTTTTCGGGCGATATCAGCAAGTATATGGATGATCATGTTGCGGTTGTCATGCATTAGATTTATGATTCTGTGGGCTGTTGGGGGTTGAGTTGAAGGGTGGGGTGGTGGTTTCGGTGCAGCGTATATGGTCGATATCTTGTGAATAGATGAGTTTCTCCCCACGGCCATCTTGGGCGGAGCGGATTTCAAACATGGACGGGTTTATGATCCGGGCGAAGACTGTACCTCGTTGGGTTCAACACACGAGACATTCGAATACATCTCGCTCTATAAGGTACTTGTAGCTGATCAAGCATCCGTTTAGATAGGATAGGACTTGTATATAGTATAATTAGCCGCGATGAATCCGCCCAATAAGCAAAAGGGTATATTTGTACTCCACAAGACCAAGACGCCTATTTCCATGCAGCACCAGCAATGTAACAGCAAGAAGAAAGACCCACCACCCATCTGCCAGAAAAGCTTCGTCCACCCGACCTCTGGTCTCAACTAACCCGACTCACGCCCCCTCCCAACGACTGAAACCCCGACGACTCCCACCTCTCCCGGAAATCATCCGACCCTTCCTCCATCCCACTATCCCCCCATCCTCCACCTCCCTCGCCAGACACCTCAACGCCAACCCCTCCATGGACCTCCACAAACTCAAACTCCGAGCACAAGCACCCACAACCCGCTAAACACTCCCACCCGTTCATCCCCTTCCCCTCCAGCGTCTCAAGCCAGTCCCTCAGACAGGACGCATGCACGACGTGCCCGCACACAAAGCAGGGCGTGTACAGCGTCCCGACGACCTCGCCGCATGCTGAACACGGTTTGTGTCGGAGCTGCTCCGTCGCACACGTAGCACATCGAGTCTGAGTTCTGCCATCGCCTTCCTTGGAGTGCAAGGACGGCTTCCTGCAGGTTGGGTACGTATCTCGGACCTCGAGACCGCGCCAGATGGAAGGGTTGGGGACTTCGGCGTGTGTCTTGCCGAGGGGAATGAGGGTCTTGGTGTGAGTGTTGTTTGTCCGAGAAGAGGAGGACGGAGGCGCGGAAGGCGGGGGTAGGCCGTTGAATTTCAGCAGTTCGCATCTTTTGAGCGGTAGATTCCAGGTGTCGAGTATCTGTGCGTAGGCGTTCCTGTAGGCACGATATTGCCATTCGTGGCTTGGCGTGAGGAGCGGGATGCTGGCGTAGCCTTCCATGTCGAAGAGATTCTGGTTCTTGAGAGTGATCTTTACCGCCGGGGTGCCGGATGTCGCGACGTTCATTTCGGACTCGGACTCGGAAGCGGAATCAGCTGGCGGGGAGGGCTCTTGTTTGGTGCTAGAGCCAAAGATACTGGTTACGCCCCATGTCACGGCGCTTGCAGGAGGGACACCAACGAAGCTTTGAGTGGGGCTGCGACCTTTTCTGAAAAATGTTGTTGGTGGTGAGGAGGACGCTGAAGGGGCTAGGGAAAACGGACGTGAGAGAGAAGCGGTGAAGACGCTTGTAATGCTCGAGTTAGAGCGTCGTGTGTGGCGTTGTTCTGGCGATACTGATAGGCTTTTGTTGTGGGAGCGTGTTCGCTCCCCACCCGTACGGCTGGATTTATGGCTGGTCGGCGGTGTTGTGCCGGTGGAATATGGTGACAGTGGATCGCTACTCCAGACGCCGGTGGATGAGTCTGCAGAGCCGTATATTCCTAAAGGAGTCCCCAATGATCTCGGGGTTGGTTGAGCCGTCCCACTTAGCCGATGAAGACTCCAAGCAACATCTTCTGATGGGAAGTAGCCCGGAATGCATATTGGATCTATTGCACTACTTGTAGCGGAGTCAGCCGCATGAATCTTACCGGAGGTTGGACGGCTCAGATCTGATGCACGAAAGACTGGAAGCCTGGAAACTTCATCCCTTATTCGCACCTCACTGAGGACGCATGACATCATGGCAAGCATCTGCACATCCGCCAACCGCTCGAAGTGCTTGAATCTGTATACCATCAGTCTCGACATCTACAATAGTTAGGGTTGAACTCACAATGCTTCGACCAACCAGCTTCGACCAAAGGGATGCTGACCCCAACGGACCCGCCCAGTCATGCTGTTTTGGTCTTTGGTGTCATCGTGGGATAGATCAATTGCACTATCTCTCCTGTTAATATGATTCAATGCACGTCGTGCCATGACCAGAACAGGCTCTTTCCTATAGGGCTGAACCATAATCTTCAGTGGCACGTTATCTTGCAAGAGGAGCTTTAAGAAAGCCCAGACTACCGCCAAATCCTGGTTCCCATGGTCGGCGGCTACTTTTGCATTGTGTGCGCTCACGTCTGGCCCATCTCCAGAAATGATATATTGTTTGGCTAGAGCTTCATTGGCCGGTAAAAGGTCTTCAGTGTTGTGAATTGACACAACGTTCCTTGGTCTTAGCGACTTCAGACCACCGGTGGCGGCACTTGATTTCTGAGACGGATCGGTAGAGCGGGAACGCTGCAGTCCGAGTGGACCACCACGCCAGCCAAGGGAAGGGCGGAAGCCGTCCGGGAACGTACTATCAACATCGGAAGAGCCAGATGAGCGAGAAGATGACGTGAACGAGTCTTCTGATCCGTCAGAAACTGTGTCGTCGGCTGTATCGACCGTGCTTGTTATGTTCCTTGGTCCCGGTGAACAAGTATGAAAATGGCCAAATTCCTCGAAAATCTTCTGATTACGAGAAGATCGGTTACCATCTTTGGATGCAAGTGTACCAAGAAGCAACTTGGGTGGCTCCTCTTTAGGTGGGAAAAAACAAACAAGTTTGCCATTGTGTGCCCAGATAGCTCCACAAGCTTTGGGCAGCGGGATTTGGGCATTAGCATTAACAGGCCCTAGCAGCCCCGAGCTACTCAATTCTAGGTCTTGTGACTGGACACCAGCGTAATGGCCCAGCTCTTCATCATCGTCATCACTTGAGCTTACGGGTTCTTGATCCTCCATAGGCCATGACATGCAGTCTTCAAAGCTGCGCTCACCCAACAGGTAGCATAAGACAGCTTCCAACGATCCTTTGCTTCGAAGGACAAAACTTTGCCCAATAGTCTCAAGCTCAGCCAAGATGGTCTTCGACGTGTCATCAGAGATCGAGGACGTCCTTTCGAGCTTGACCTTTAGTGGAGAAGCCTGAGGGTAATCCGCGGGAAATTGAATCTCTGCCTTAATATAGACAAATGTTCCAGATGCACCCCAAGGACCATTCATTGAAACAACAGTGTGTCCTGCACGCACATCGACAGCTTCGAAGTGTACTCTACTGAACTTCTCACCGGCATGAGTAATCTCATCTCCCAGCTTTTCAGGGGAGTCTGAAGTCTCAAAAGGGTGAAAATCCGAGGACAACGTAGAGAGTCGAGGACCCGAAACGCTGCCATGTCGACTATAATTGCCAGGCTCGCGTTTGCCAATCTTGACCCCTCTCATCCATGCAATCGGGTTGATCTCCTTCCGAGCCGAGTTCTTCCCATGCATCCCAGATCTCGAGCTCATGAAACCGCCATCTGCCCATCCTCGCGCACTTGGAATCGGAGCTTTGCGCATTCCGGAAATAAGAGCCCCATTAGGTGTGCCTGCAAGGCCAGTTTCGCGTCTATGCAGAGGTCTGGTTACAGAATTTGAAGTTTCATCCTGCTGAGGTCCTGCAGCCTCATCCCTGAAGGTTCTGTATTCGGCACCCTTGCGTGTGAGGTTCAGCTTTCTGCGAATCTCTTGCCCTTTCACATAGCCAATCTTGCTCAAAGTCTTCTCGTCCATGGGATGCAACCGCAAATGGCGATCTGTGCCCCAAGAGACGAGCTGAAACTCACGATTGTCGATGCCATCGCTAATTTCACCTCGAGGCCTCCACAAAAACTCCTTCACCTGATCCCGGTGACCTTCAAACCTTCGAACTGGTGGTAAAGTTACGTGCTGCTCTTGCCCTTCGCCCAGGCGGCGATCATAGAGATGCAAATCGTTGTTCCCGCGTTGTGGCATCGCCAACAAGCCCCAACCGAAAGGTGTGTGCCGAGCTCTCCAGACCGGAAAACATGTGCGAATTGTTCGTTCGGGTTGGTCATCAAGATTGGCGTAGTCCCAAAATTTGATGGTCTTATCAAGGGAACATGTCACGATACCAGTCGATCTTGTTCGGTTCCAGTCAATACCATAGATCTTTGTGTCATGCGCTTCTATGGAACGTAGAGGATATGCTCCTTTCCGATCATCCCAGATGCGAAGATATCTATCATGAGACGAAGCAATAATATGTGAATCCTGCCTGTTCCACTTGACTTGAGTTGCTCCAGCAAACCAGTCACAAAACGTCATGGCCGGCCTTGCTGGATGCCGTAGATCCCAACAATGAACGAAGCTGTCCACTGCACATGTCGCTAAGATATCGGGATGGTGTGCCGAGAAGTTGATATCTGTGATTGCTCGAGTGTGAGCATGCAAGACATGCTCAATCGAAGCATGCGAGGACCTCATTTCCAAGTTCCAGACCAGAGCCTTTTGATTTGAGGTGCTGACGACCCAGAAGTCTCGAGCGGCAAAGGGCGACCATTGTACGTCCGCAACTTCCCATGGGGTATGATGCGGGAGATGTCGAGGCTGAGAGTATGGAGAATCAAGATCGATGACATGTAGCCCCTGTCGTCTACAGCAAACAAAGCTGGATCAGCAAATCGTTGATTGCACAATACGCTAATCAGTCAGACTTACGAAGCAAGGACAACATCTCGTCCACAAGGCGATATTGACATGGACCCAACGGGCTTGTCAACATGAATGTCACTATTCTCGCCAAAGGTAGGGCTATCGAAGGCCGACGTCAGACCTTCAGCCCTTGGTACATCCATCTCCTGTCAATTCGGCTCGACCAATTCCAGATTCCGCTCCCTGTGACCTGCCCCCAAGTCTGGTAATCCTGAATCATCCATTGACGCCCATGCACTGATACTAACAGTCCAGGATCCCGTATCGGACAGTCATCTGTGTACCAGATAGCAAAGCCCTTCGAGCTTCAAACACAAAGGCGAGTCAGAATATGTCCATAGCATACTGGAAGCAGACGAGTCTAAAGAGTATTATGTAGGGCAAGCGCATGGCTCGAAGCTTAAGCGCAGCCGCGCGGAAGCACGGATGAAGCGACGCAGAGTCTTGGCGGGACACTACAACCCTTTCTTTGATTCACGGCATCTGCTTGCTGGACAGCTCTTGCCGCACTAAGAGGGCCCTGAAGCTTCTAGATCTTAAACCGGCAGTGCTACACCTTCTCTGCTTGTTCTCAGTGTCTCATACCAAACGTGGTATTAGTAACGACTGCCCGCAGCCTTCCTAAGACCCTATCAGTGCTGTTGAAATCAACACACAGTCAAGGCCTAGAGTCAAGACGTCGCAGGAGCACTATCACGGCCTGCCTTACCTATAACTGCCAGCGCTGTATACCCTCTCAATTCTGGGTCTCGTGGTATTACTTCTATATCTCGAAATTAACATATCCTACCGTCAAATCCCGCCGCTATGGCCGTTCTACCCAAGAGGATTATAAAAGAGACAGAGCGACTCATGGCCGAGCCGTATGTATTGCAGGGAGTACTTCTCATCAAGAGCCACAATGCTAATGGGTTCTCCAATAGGGTGCCAGGCATCAGCGCAATACCTCATGAAGACAATTTACGATACTTTGATGTTTTAATACACGGACCCTCTCAATCACCATACGAAGGCAAGACAATCCGTCCCGAGCTAAAATTTCGAGGCTTATGAACGATCATAGGGGGCATATTTAAACTAGAACTCTTTCTTCCAGACGACTATCCAATGACTCCCCCAAAGATCAGATTCCTCACAAAGATCTATCATCCTAACATAGATAAACTTGGTCGTATCTGTTTAGATGTTCTCAAGAGTACGTGCCCCAAACAGTCGACCTAGGAGCAGACTGACCCGTTTAAAAGGCAATTGGTCTCCTGCGTTGCAGATCCGGACCATCCTATTGTCGATTCAAGCATTACTGGGAGCACCTAATCCAGATGACCCCCTGGCAAACGACGTGGCACAACGATGGAAGGAGAATGAGCCGGCGGCTATACAGACAGCACGGGAGTGGACACGCACACATGCAACGGCGTAGTAACCTCTGCTTCCGAGGGTGAGAAGCTCGATGATGCAACGATACGATGAGAGATGAACACAGGACTATGTCCATGCGTGGGTGGACTGCGCAGCTCGAGAGGCATACAGTCCCATCTTATCAAGCGATGCTTTCCTTTTCTCCAAAGAATCTCCTCCGAGTGCTTTGAGTTGAACCGTACATATGTGATATCTGATTGATCAAACACTGCATGATTCGTGCAGATAATTCTGACTAAGGCAGATTCCATGCTTCGCTCGATCCACGCCGCCGAAATGTCCTTGCCCTATCCTGACATGGTGCATAGCCTGCTACGGTCTGGGGGCCTTGATGTCTTGTCTGGACACGAACTTCAAGCTAAATGTTCTCTGTCTATGCTATGGAACATATTAGCGCTGCATCTCAATTCAGAACGTGTGACCTACTTGACTGATGATATGGACTAGGTGCGACCAGATGCTGTGATTGCCCTGGAAACATACCATATGAGCGCACCAGGTGTATGTTTGCAGAAGGTCGAAGCCCCCAAGATTCCTCGGACTTGCAGTTGCTCATAAATGCCTTGACTAATCCAGCTTCTTCTCGAATGAAGTGGTAAAAGTGACAGAGAATCTCAAGTGCGGATAAAGCGGACCGTCAGCCATCTGGTGCTGTGAGATTAGGGGGTTGTATGCTTCTTCCCGAGAGCCTGACAAGGTCTTGTTTGTCTCTGCTTCATGCTGCTCATCACACGTTCCTTCCTCTGCAATTGGAGACCCTCAATACTCCGATGTCTCTCCTTGCATTTCCTAATGCTCTTGGTCACCGTACTACGGTAACCGAGCGGATAATGCCATGATCTAGGGCCATTGCCTCAAAACACACCTCCACGAGACATGTCGAACTCTGCAATTTGGCAGCGCAACAATCATAACCGACTTGTTCGTTCGGTCTGAACCACATCTGGTATATCCTCCGGCCTTTGGCCTCTGGTAAGCTCACTGGTCTCTCCACGAACCTGCCTGCTGCCTGTAACAGCTGCATCCTTGCCTTCGATTCGCTCTTGGCGGCGTTCAAACTGACACTAGGCAGGATTAAGCAGGCGATTGCCTCTGCATACCGCAGGAAAGACTTGAGTGGTCAGCTGGAGCAACAGGGTAGTTCTGACGGCTTGGCGAAGTCCCGAATAACGGCCGTGTTTGCCACAACTAAGTAGTCGTCAGTGCGAGTTTTCAGCATTCTAGGATCAAAGGTGAGAAGCAGCTGTTGCTAAGGTGGATGACAGCCAGACTAACAAGACTGAATAGGCCAAAGCTCGATTCCCAGTTGCACATCTGGCCGTGTCTTAACTTAAGAGAGTTCGGAATCGGAGATAGCCCATAACAACCCTACTTTGGAGTCGACAAAGGTATACAGCTTTAAAATGAAGCTGAAAGCGTTCAAAGCGAAGCCTAAGCGTGGTGCAAGCCCTACGCGCGGCAAAGGAACTCAAGAATTGAGTGGGTTGGGTACTGGCAACTTAAAAGGTCCCGATGCCGAATTCAGGAGCACGTTATCTACCCAACAAACCTCTGATGCTTCGACCATCGATCCAGCCAAAGACTACGACATCAGAGTTCGCACCGATCCTTCTCTTGACTACGAAGCTCACACCGATCCTTCTTCTTACAAAATGGGTGCAGTCATGAGCACTATAGGTACCTCACTCCCGCCTGACGCTCTTATCGTGAATCTGGCAGGCGCGAGTGAAGCCAGGTCTTCGGTGTCTGCCGTCTAATGCAAGCTGACAGATTACTTGGGTGATGTAGCTGATTCCGACCCCGGCGTTAGTTCGTTTGGGAGTCAAGAAGCCTGGTTACATTACCTAGGCTGTCCTGATCCCGATGCTGTTGATGCGAGTTACGGAGCTTTCGCTCACGTCAAACTGTCGCCTCGCCTGGAACATCTGAAAAACACCGATTTCAAGGCATTCAAGGTATGTCACGGACTTAGCTCATACGATGCTATGCTTGTGGTTCAACTGAACTGATCCTAGCGATATAGGTTGAAGAGATGTGTTTTGAATTTGACTGTCAAGCCGTCTATCGCTACACTGAACAGCCAAGTGAAGAACACCCAAACCATCTTCGGCTTTGGGCGTCCAAGAACCTCTGGTGCTCCACTTGCACGAAGAATTGTCCAATATGTGGTGCTCCGTGTTGCGTACGCAACGAAGCTCTTCAGGTTATATCTTCAGCCACCAGCACCTTGGATGAGAAGACGAAGGCGCAACGAAGGTTAGATCGGATGGAGCGCTGGATTACTATTAGCCTGGACGAAGCCACCTTCGTGATGTGCACGGAGTGCAACTGCCTCGTTTGCCCCAGTTGCTGCGGCTTGTGTCCAGATCCGATTTGTCGTGATCTGACCTGCAAGGTACGTTTCACACTTCCAATATCTTTCCGGATTCTGATACAAGCGTAGAAGTGCAAGGAGGACCCATGGGCGCTTTGTGACTGGCATACCCCAGTCGCTTGATGTCGGCGCAAAGGTCTACACACGTGTGGGTCGACAACGCAGGATGGAAGACTGTGATATGGTGGCTCTTTTATGCAGGGCAGACTATGTTTTTATCACCTTCTCTCTCTGTTATAGCCATACTCCGCTGCTCCTTGCCGGAAGCTTACAAAGTCTTTGTACCTATCGTCCGCTGCTGGTGGGCCAGAAGCGTATAGAGTTCTTGTAGCTACGAATGAAATAGTTCTGCCAATTCTGATGTTCCCTAAATAACGTCTCATATCTGGACAAACCCGGATACATTTAAGTTAGGGGTAACACAAGATTCACGTCGACCCATCTGAATCGGCTAGCGCTGCCCTAGGCCACGTGACCCACACTAAGCGATTTCAAGATACGCAATCATCAATCGCGACGACAGTCGACAATCCGTAAATCAAACATTTCCTCACCAACAAAGGTCACGCATTCAACGCCGCCAAAATGCGTACCTTCGACGACACATTCAGCGGCGACAAGATCTACCCCGGCAAGGTACGCATCCTTCGCTCTCAACGAAGATTCCAGCGCATGATCACCCCCACTTTGACGACTTTCCGCGGTAGTCGAAGGAACAAGTGAAAGCAATATGCTCTGCGGAGCTGCATGGCTGATGGAACGTTGTATGAAATTCTAGGGAAAACTGTACGTCCGCGGCGACAGCAAAATCTTCCGCTTCCAGAACGGCAAGACGGAGTCCCTATTCCTGCAACGAAAGAACCCGCGTCGGATCGCGTGGACGACGCTGTATCGGAGGCAGCACAAGAAAGGTATCTCCGAGGTCAGTTTCCCCCGTCCACCATCAATCGCCGGAAAAGCGTCGTCCAGCCATCCAGGGAAGATACCGAACCCCTCTCGCGTCGGGAAAAAACGTGCCCGGGGTCCAGCATCTATCACCGACCTCTCACTAACCCCATCTCCTCGACGCACAGGAAATCGCCAAGAAACGCACGCGCCGCACAGTCAAGCACCAGCGGGCCATCGTGGGCGCCTCGCTGGACGTGATCAAAGAGCGACGAGCACAGCGACCGGAAGCGCGGGTGGCGGCGCGGCAGGCGGCGATCAAGGAAGGCAAGGAGAAGAAGTCGGCGGCGGAGAGCAAGAAGAAGGCGGAGAAGGCCAAGACGGCGGCCGGGGCGGCGAGGGGCCAGGCGGGCAAGATTCAGAGCAAGTTGGGGGCTAAGGGCGCGCCGAGTAAGGTTAATGCTAAGAGTCGCTGATGTGGGGAATGGGGTTTCTTGTTGCGTTGAGTGTGGGGGAGAGGGAGGGAGAGGGGAAGGGACGGCGGCTGGGCTGGATGGATGATTGGGGTCGTCTGTGTAGCTAGCTAGCTGTTGAAGTCCCGTCTCGAATCTTCCTATCAACTTCGTCCATTGCGGTGGGGCGGTCTCGGATCTAGCATGCTTGAGATGGGAGTTTGGGGTCCTTCCACTCCGTGAACCCGCACAATTCGCTCGACAATATGCAACTTGAACCTGAGGCTACGTGATAGGTATCCTGTCGGAATTGGAGCCGGCACTACATCCTTTGCAAAGGGGAAATAGCCATGACATACGGATCCCGGAACTTCGAGGATACAATCTTCTTGCCTTGCTCCGTTCGGGTCTTGATCAGATCAGCTTACCCGGCCAAGCGGAGCGTAGACGATGTCTTCAATCTGGCATCCTTATCGTCACTATGTACACCACCCTCGAGACCATTCATGCTCTGTCTCTTATTTTCCTCTTGTTCTTGGCAGATGTCACGTCAATGCTCTCATCGGTAAGGTAATGGTACAGCATGCCACTTTGGCGGCTGGGTCACTCTATCAACTTATTCTGTGCTTCAATTGCCGAACGTATGAGGAAGAATGTCGAGACTGAACTCTCGCCACGTAAAGGCGAATCTACAGTATCACCAAACGGGAATGCGGCAATCGTGAGGGTACTGGCGTCATAGATGAACTCCATCAAATAGACCTGCCTGCTGCATGTATTCTAGCCGTCTAATCTCACATGGTCTATATGCTCCAACCATCAATTGACGGTTCCCAAACTCCGAGTCTCTTTACTCCCCTCTATAATAAATCCAACCCCCCCTCCAAGACCCACCCCTCTCCCCCCTGCCCGCACCCACCTCCACCCCTAAGCCTTGGCCCAATCCTTCCCCATCACCAGCGCCTCCGCCTTCTCGAAAAAATACCCCCGCGCCTTAACCAGCCACACGAACCAACTCGGCACCCTCCACCCAAACAGCAAGCCAACCCCCCCATTCGGCCCGATCGGCACCAGCTGCGTCGTGGTCTGACTCTGCTTATGAATCTTCTGCGCAGCGGACCCGGCCGCCGCCAGATCGACGAAGATGGAGCTCGCGAGCGGCGCGATGGCGTTGTTCACGTCGAAAATACTGCCGAGCGAATACGACGCGACGTCGCCGACGGCATAGACGCCGCGCGTGCCGGCGGCCGTAGCGCGGAGCGTCTCGCCGTCCGTGGCGACGTGGCCGCTCGCCGTCAACCACGCCGCGGGGAGGAAAGCGGAATTGGGCTTGCCGCCGGTGGCGTCGATGAAGAGGTCGACGCTCCGCGTGCTGCCATCGGAGAGTTCGAGACGGGTGCGGCCCGTCGCTGCGTCGAGGGCGGAGGAGGAGGCGAGGCGCAGGTCGTGCGTGACGGTGACGCCGAGGCGGGCGAGGTAGGCGGCGGCGTCGCGGCCGGCGCGGGGGGGCAGGCGGTGGAGCAGGCGGGTGGTGC
>JAABVA010004022.1_pt1 | contig 13732 bp, 13 predicted proteins | sample 5560331 | NCBI WGS metagenome assembly JAABVA01 (sample SAMN12812661, study PRJNA571458) | rock metagenome | isolation source: Antarctica rocks | place: Antarctica: Victoria Land, Mt New Zealand sud | collected 2016-01-07 | reverse complement strand
TGGCCTGACCCGACCGAGCGATGCGCGCCGTCGTGCAGCGGGTGACGTCGGCCCGGGTCGAGGTCGACGGTCAGACCGTCGGCGAGATCGGGACCGGGCTGCTCGCCCTCGTCGGCGTCACGCACGAGGACACCTCAGCCCAGGCGGCCGTGCTGGCGCGCAAGCTGGCCGAGCTGCGCATCCTGCACGGCGAGCAGTCCGTCATCGGCACCGGCGCCGAGGTGCTCGTCGTCAGCCAGTTCACCCTGTACGGGGATGCGCGCAAGGGACGGCGCCCGACCTGGGCGGCGGCGGCACCGGGGCCGGTAGCCGAGCCGCTGATCGACGCCGTGGTCACCGGGCAACGTGAGCGAGGCGTTGCCGTCGCCACCGGACGGTTCGGCGCCGACATGCAGGTCTCGCTCACCAATGACGGGCCGTTCACGGTGCTGCTGGAAGTGTGAGCGGCCACGTCGACGTGAGTTCAGCCCTGCTTCCCGCGGCAGTCCGTGCGGTCTTCGGACGCCCCCGGCAGCCGGTGCCGTCAGCCCCGCTGGCGCAGGGCCAGAACCTGCCCGCCTGCAGAGCCCCCTGCCGCTGACGCGCCGCGGTTGGAGATGTAGACAGTGTTGTCATGGACGGCGAGGCCGGTGGGCGACGACAGGCCTGTGCTGGCCACAGTCGTCCGGGTTCCGGCGCGACGGTCGACCCGGATGAGCGCACCGGGCGCTGGCGGCGCGAACAGGCCGCCCTGCTGGTACTCCAACACCAGCAGACGACCATGCTTGTCGAACGCGATGTCGCTGATCGAGTCGAAGCCCGAAGCGTAGACGGTCGGCGCGTGGCCGGGAACGACCCGCAGGACGTTGGCGCTGCCGGCGAACCCGCTGAGCTCGGAGACGTAGAGCGCGCCGTCCGGGCCGACCCGGACCGAGGTCGGTACCGCCTGTGTCGGTGCCAGGTGCCGGGCGGAGTCTGAGGTGGACGCCCCATGTTCACGGGGATGACCGCCAGCGTGCTGATCTGCCCGTGCGGACTGACCCACAGGATGTCGTTGCCGGCCGCGTCGGCTACCGCGAACCCGCCGCGGTAGGGGATAAAAGCGTAGGGGTCGGAGTCGATGGCCGGCTGGTCGCCCGGAGCTCCGTGGTCGGGGTTGTGCGCCGCCTCGTACGCGGCGAAGTCCACGCCCGGGATGCTCGGCCCGCGCCCGCCCCTCAGACCGATGACCAGCTTGCCCAGGTCGTTGCCGGCGGGGCCGTACGGGTTCGAGCCGTTGGTGGCGCTGATGTTGGTGGTCTGCACGACAACCACCGGGGTCTGACCGACGATCGCGACGTCGGCCGGTCCAGCTGCAGCGGCTCCACCGGCGCCCGCGACCGAGGACAGGCCGCGCATGAGGCGGGTGACGTGTCCGCCCGCGCTGATCCTGGCGATATCGCCGGTCCGGCCGACGCAGGCCACCCCCTCCTCGCCCGTGGCGCATGGGCCCTTGCCGCCGGTGCCGGCCTCGGCGACGTACAGCGCACCTTGCGAGAAGCTCAGGTGCCGCGGGTTGTTCAGCCCAGTTGCCACTACCGACAGCGCACTGCTGCCCGGCTCAGCCACCGCCGGCGCTGCAGTCGCTGCGGCCAACGGACCCCCCGGCTGCCAACACGGCTGTTGCCGCCAGCATCGCTCGCGTGCGTGCAGTGATCCTCATACGGTTTGACGCGATCGCTGTGAGCGACGCCGTGTCGCCAGCACGCCGGCCACCGTGGCCCCAGCCGATCGACCAGGCAGCTCAGGCTGCGCCGAGTGCCCGCAGGCGGACCTGCCGCAGCCGCTCGATCTCCGGCTGGTCGTCCAGGGCCGGCAGGGCACCGTGCACCCATGTCAGCAGCAGGTCGGCCAGTGCCGGGTTCTGGGCGAGCACCGGACCGTGCAGGTAGGTGGCGAGCACGTGGCCGGCGACGTGCCCCTCGGCGCGGTCGGGCGTGCCGTTGCCGATACCGGCCCTGACGTGACCCAGCGGTGACCCCGCCGCGCCTGGTAGCGGCCGGGTCCGTCCGCCGTGGTTCTCATAGCCGAGCAGCGGTGGCAGCCCGAGCGCCGGGTCGGGCTCGACGACGACGTCGCCGACCGCCCGGGTTGGCAGCGGTTCGCCATCGGCAGCGAACGAGCGGCGCGTCTCGACGTCGAGCAGGCCCGCCCCCTCGTGTTGCCTGCCGTCCATACCGGGAAAGCTGTGCCCGACGATCTGGAACCCGGCGCACACCGCGAAGACGACGGCACGCGCATCGGTGACCCGGCGCAGCGTCTCCCCGTCCCGCAGCCCGGCCGACGCGAGCACCTGGGGCTCGTCCTCGCCGCCGCCGAGCAGGTAGATGTCGCACTGCTCGGGCAGCGGCGACCCGGCGGGGACGGGCACCACCTGCGCGGGAAGCCCGCGCCAGCGCAGCCGCTGCGCCAGCACCATCGCGTTGCCGCCGTCGCCGTAGGTGCCGAGCAGTTCGGGGTAGACGAGCGCGATGCGCGTGGCGGACTCCCTTGGCTGCGTCACACTGGTCAAGCGGCATCCTCCGTCCTGCCCAGGCGGGTGAGCACGTCGCGGAACGCGGTGTAGTTGGCAACGACGTCGACGACTGGCACACCCGCAGCCGCTACCGCCTGCTCGACGTCGTCGTGCAGCGTGTGCGTGACCTCGGCGTAGGCCAGCCGCACGCCCACATCCTCGCGCCGCTCCCCGCACACCAAGACGCGGCGACCGGCCAGCCGCTCGAACGGCACGTCCCACAGCCAGGAGGGGTCCCTGCCGTCGGCGGTGCGGCTGTTGAAGGCGATGACGATGGGGCGCGGGGGCGCGGACTCCAGCAGCTCGAGCATCTCGACCCACCCTGCCGGGTTCTTGGCCAGCAGCAGCCGGGCGCGGCGACCGGCCTCGACCGGCACCTCCTGGTAGCGGCCGGCGACATCGCGGATGTCCTGCATCGCGCCGAACGCCGCCGCGGGGTCGATCCCCATCACCTGCGCTGCGGCGGCGGCCATCGCGGCGTTGGCGAGGTTGACCCGGCCGGGCAGCGCCAGGCGCACGGTACGCGGCTCGCCGTCCCACAGCACGGTGTCGAGGCGTTGCACCTCGACCGACGGCTCCGGGCGGGCGAAGTCGCACGAGCTGCACAGCCAGTGCGGGGCGACCGTCGCCAGCGGGGTGACGCCGCCGGAGGTCGCTGCCGGGTCGGTCGGTGCCCCGGACAAGTCCGCTGCCGAGCGCCGGACCAGCAACGATGCACACACTGGGCACACCATCGCGTCGGCGGTCCAGTTCTGGCCCGCCGAGACCCAGCGCTGCTGGGCGAAGCCGTGGGCGGCGAACACGACCAGCGGGTCGTCGCAGTTCGCCACCGCTGTGCAGCCGGGCAGCTCAGCCCCGAGCGAGCGCCATAGGCCGGCGATGCGTCGGGTCTCGTTGGAGCGGTCGAGCTGATCACGGCTGATGTTGAGCAGCGCCACCACCACGGGTTGAACCGCTCGGGCCACCTGCGGCAGCCAGATCTCGTCGACCTCCAGGGCACCGGCGGCCGACCAGGGCCTGCGGGCGAGGGCATGCAGCACGCCCGGCCCCATATTGGCGCCCCCCGAGTTGCTGGTCACCGGGCCGGCTGTGGCGAGCGCGCTGGCCAGCAGCCGCGTCGTGGTGGTCTTGCCGTTGGTAGCGCTCACGCAACCGAGCACCCGGCCGGCGGCGAGAGCGGGCATCAGCTCGGGGTCGGCGCGCAGGGCGACCTTGCCCCCGATCATCTCGCCCGAGCCGCGGCCCAGACGGCGCGACGCAGCCGAGGCTGCGTGCTCGAGCGCGACAGCGAGCCGAGCGCGCGGGCCCAGCCGGTGTCGAACCGGCGGTTGCTGGGCGGCTGGCACGGTCATCCGGGAAGCCCGGCGTTGCTGATCTGCGCGACGCCCCGGGCGCGAAGAAACACCACCGGATCGGTACGGGTGCCGTCGAGGCGCACCTCGAAGTGCAGGTGCGGACCGGTGGAGTCGCCCTCCGACCCCACCCGGGCGATGGCCTGCCCAGCGGTGACGTGGCCCGCCGGCGGCACGAGCAGGTCCTGGTGCCGCATGTGCCCGTAGACCGTCTGGACCCCACCCGGGTGCTGCAGCACGATCCAGTTGCCGAAGCCCTGCGCCGGTCCCCAGTAGAGGACGTCGCCCTCGGCCGCTGCCTGTATCAAGGTTCCGAGCGGTGCCGCGAGGTCGACCCCGGGGTGGCCGTTGTGGCCGAACCGCTGCGTGACGGCGAACGTGCCGGGCTGCAGCGGCAGGGTCCATCCCGTCCCGGGGACAGGCGCTGGCACCCGTGCCCGGCCTGGAGGAGCAGCCCTCCTTGCCGGCTGCCGAGCAGGGCGGTAACGCAGCGCCTGCACGTCGGACCCCGGCACGGCGCGGGCGGCCGACACCTTGGCCGCGGCAGGATCAGCACTGACAGGCAGGCGGATGACGAGCGCGGCCCCGGGCACCAGCCGCAGGGTCCGGCTCAGGCGCTTGTCGACGACGACGCCCACCCCGGGCAGCCGGCTGGTAGCGAAGGCACCGACGCGTTCGGGCACCTGCACCCCGTTGCCGAGCGGCGTCACCTGTCCGAGCTTGACACCGAGCGCGCTGCCGACGGCGTGGGCCACCGCGAGCTCGCCCAGCTTCACCCGCTGCCACAGCCCGTCGACCGAGGCTGTGTTCTCCGGCGTGTCGTTGCGGAAGTTCGAGGGGTCGACCCCCACGGCCGTCGTGACACCCTTGCCGAGCCGGACCCGAGCAGCGTCGATCTGCAGCACGCCGACCGCGTGGGTGGCGCGGATGAGATCCGCGACCTGGCGGGGTGTGACCGTGGAGCCGGAGACGAGAAACAGGTCAGGGTCGGCCTGGCCTGTCATCGGGACCACGGGCGGCAGTGTGACGGGCACGCGACGGACCGGCCCGCGACTGGCCGCCGGCCGGCTCGTGGGCGCCCGGCCTGCTGCGACTACTCGCTGCTGCTCGGTGGGCGTGCCGGCCTGCGCAGGGTGTGTCGACAGCCTGACACCCGCGACGGTGCACACCCCTGCGAGGAGTACCGCTACCAGCACCGCACCGACGAGCGAGGACCCGGACCGCCGTCCACCGCGGACCCTGCGCGCGCTCACCCCCGACTGCTGGGAGCGCGACGTCGCCGCTGTCGCCTGCCTCGGCATGTCGGCGCACTCCTCCTACTGAGCTGCAAGCTTGAAGGGACGGCTGTCGCCGGCCCACCACGCCCGCCCCAGAAGGCGCTAACGGCGCGGCTGCCCGAATGCTAGAGGCCTACTCAGCCTCGTGTGGGCCGCGAGCGTGCTCCTGTGGACGACGGCGGCGGCGCACGAAATACGCCGCGGCCAGCGCCACCACGACCACGGCCAGCACGGCATACGACGCATTGCCGACCGCGCTCTGCACCTTGGGCCACTGGTCGCCCGCCTCGTACCCCACGACGCCGACGACGACGGCCCACAGCACGCCGCCGATCACGTTGGCGATGAGGAACCGGGTGTAGTGCATGTGCGCCATGCCCGACAGGCCGGGCACCAATGCCCGCAGCGCCGCCGTCCACCGCCCGAGGATGACGCCCTTCGCGCCCGACCGCCTGATGAACGAGCGCGCCGCCTGCAGCTTGTCCTCGTCGAGCAGCCGGTCGGGGATGCGGCGCAGCAGCTCCTCCCCATACTTACGGCCGACGACGTACCCCACCTGGTCGCCGGCGACTGCACCGACGGAGGCCGCGACGAGCACCTCGGCCAGGGATACGGTGCCGCGCGAAGCCGCCACCCCGCCGAGCAGTACGGCGATCTCGCCGGGGAACACCACCCCGACGAAGGCGGCCGCCTCCAGCGCTGGCAGCAAGAACACCACGGTCAGGACCAGCCAGCGAGGCAGCGTGAGGATGCGCTCGACCGCGCCGTCGATGCCGACGGTGCTGACGACAGCGATCAGCGCGCCAGCAGCCACGAGCAGACCAGCGATGATCAGTGCTTGGCGCAGCCGCCGGCTCCGCTGCCGCTGCTTCGCGGACCGCGCCGGCACGTCGGTCACGTCGGTCACGGCGGTCACATCGGCCGCGGCGGGCGGGTCGATCTCGCCCGACCGCGCCGGCACGTCCGAGGCCTTCACTGCACCGACGCTAGCCCTTCACACTCCAACACGGCAGCGTAGGCGTCGACCTCCCGGCGGCTGATCGAGGTCGGTAGCTCCAGGCTGTGCGCCTCGCTGGGCAGCAGGCCGACGGCGCCGGCCCGCTCCATCACGCGCAGCTGGGCGACGACATCCTCACCGAAGCCTGCGCTGCCGATGGCCTGCCAGAAGCCGAAACCACCCGACGCGGTGAGGACTGCCCGGTCCATCAGCACGCAGCCGCTGGTCCAGGCGACGCGGTAGGCACACCACCGGTCCGGCGGCTCGCCTCCCGTCAGCCCGCGCTCGTCGCCGAGGTGGACGACGTTGGCGGCGTTGTGCAGCCTCCACCGCTCCCAGCCCGCATCACCCTTGCGCAGGCGTTCGGGCTCGACCCGGCCGTCGACCGGCTCGAAGGCCGCGTGCTCGACGGGCCGCCGGTCGCCTGAGTGCGACAGCCCCGTCATCGCCATTCCCACCGCGCCGCAGCGCAGCCGGCCCATAGCGTCGCACATCCGAGCCAGCGCCGCCGGTTCGAGCAAGATGTCGTCGTCGAGCAGCAGGACGTAGGGCGCGACAGCCTGCTGCAGCAGGTGGTGCCGGTTCTCGGTGACGCCGGCTTCGCTGGGATGCGCCAGCAGCCGCACGTCGACACCGCGGCGGCGCAGCACCCGCGTGACGCCGGCGACGACCGGGTCCCTGATCGCCGCCCCAAGCGCCGACTGGTCGCTCACCACGACCCGGGCGGGCAGCACCTGCTGGCCGACCAGCCCGGCGAGCGTGACGCCGAGCGTCCCGCGCGGGCCGCCGGTCGGGATGAGGACCTCGACCTCGTCCCCGCGCAGCGGCGCCGCCCCCGGGCCGCTCGTCACGGTGCTTGATCCTGCACTCCCGACGCTGCCTGCAGCCGGGCGAGCACGCTCGTCGTCGACCGGTCCTCGAGGTAGGGCAGGATCACCACGCGTCCCCCGAGCGCATCAACGAGGGGAGCCTCCGGCAGCATGTCAGGCGTGTAATCGCCGCCCTTGACGTAGGAGTCGGGCCGCACGGCGTCGACAACCTCGGCCGCCGTGTCGCCGTCGAATACCACCACGTGGTCGACGCAGCTGAGCCCACGCAGCACGGCCGCCCGGTCGTCCTCACCGTTGACCGGGCGCGACGCCCCCTTCAGCCGCTTGACCGAGGCGTCGCTGTTGAGAGCGACGACGAGCACGTCGCCGAGCGCCTTGGCCTGGTTCAGGTACGTGACGTGGCCGCGGTGCAGCACGTCGAACACGCCGTTCGTGAGCACCAGCCGGCGGCCTCGCAGCCGGTGAGCGCGCACCACACTCGCGAGCCGGGGCAGGTCGAGCAGCGTGGCGCCGTCGGCCAGCAGCGTGGCGCGCAGCTCGTCGGCGGTGCAGGCGGTCGTGCCCGGCTGCTGGCAGACCACGCGGGCGGCGGCCGCAGCGAGCTCCCCGGCCGTGGTCGCGTCGGCACCCGCGCGGAGGGCAAGGGCCAGAGCGGCCGTGAATGAGTCGCCCGCGCCCGCGGCCTGGCTCGCGGCGACCGGGTCGGCCCATAGCCGGTAGCTCGGCCGGTCGCGCTCCAGCAGGACCGCGCCGTCGACGTCCAGGGTGACCGCCACCAGCTCGGCTCCCGCTGCATCGAGGACCTGCTCAGCGAGGCTCTCCAGCGCCGCAGCCCGGTCTTCACCGGCGAGGGCGTCGGCCGCCGTGCCGCCGAGCAGCGAGCCGACCTCGACGGCGTTCGGCTTCACAGCAGTGGGATGGGCGCTGCGCCAGCGACCGGGTTCGCGGGCATCGACGACCACCAGCGTCGGCGCAGCCGACTGCAACTGCGCCACCCGCTGGACCACGGCATCGGACAGCACCCCGAGCCCGTAGTCGCTCACGACGACGACATCGGCACTCCCCCACAGCGCATCGAGCCGGTCGAGCAGCTGCTCGGTAGCCCCGACCGGCAGCGGCCCGGTGTCGCCCTCGTCGTAGCGCAGCAGCATCTGGCCGCCGGCCAGGATCCGCCGCTTGGCGCAGGTGCGGCGACCCGGGACCGTCTGCACGTCTTTGCCACAAACCCCGCGCTCGTGCAGCGCCTGGCGGAGCGCAGCGCCGTCGGCATCGTCGCCGACCGCCGCCAGCAGCCGCACCCGGGCACCGAGCGCCGCCAGGTTGACCGCGGTGTTGCCGGCCCCACCGGGCACGAGGTCGGCAGACGCGACGTCGACGACCCCGACGGGCGCCTCGCGCGACAGGCGCAGGCCGGAGCCCGCGAGCCAGCCGTCGAGTATCGGCTCCCCCAAGACGAGCACGTCGAGCTCGGCGAACGCGGCGACCACGTCGAGCGGCGCGCTCACCGGCCGGCCGCCTGTTCGAGCACCCGCAGCCAGTCGCCAGCGAAGCGTTCGATGCCGAAACGCTCCCGCGCCCTGGCGCGAGCCCCGGCCGACAACGCCGCAGCCTCGTCAGGGTCCTCCAGCAGCCGGCAGGCGTGGGCGACGAGCCGCTCGGGGTCGGTCTCGACGTAGCCGCTCACGCCGTTCTGCACCGCCGCTGCCATCTCCGTCGTGGCAAGGCCGAGGACCGGCAACCCGAGGGCCATCGCCTCGCAGACCGCGAGCCCGAGCGAGGTGTAGCGGATGGGGTTGAAGAAGAAGCGGTACTCCGGCAGCCGTCCGTGCAGCTCGGCGAGCGGGATGTCGCCGATGCCCTGCGGGAAGTCGTCGCTCGCCATCCCGGCGAGGTCGAGCGGAACCTGTGCGGCGACGCGGGTGAAGACGTCGGCGCCGAGCCGCCGGCCACGCCGCGCCAGGTTGTTGACGACCGTGATGCCCCGCGGTGTGCCGCCCGTCCAGCTGAGCTCCGCCGGGACGACGACGCCGTGGTCGATGGTGCGCGTCGGCGTGATGCCGCTGTCCCACATCAGGGCGTTGAACGGGGTGACGTGCACGAGGGTGGTCGCCGCATCCTGCACCGGGTGCAGCGCGTCGTTGGGCCAGCCTCGTGGCGGGTCGTGCTCCAGGTGCACCCGCGGGAGTTCGCGGTGCTGGTGCGGTGAGAGCACGGCAGCGCGGTCGTGCTCCCAGTTGCAGATGCACTGGGTGAGCACGACGTCGTACTCCCCCCGCGCCACCTCCTCCGCGGGCACCTCGACCACGTTCTTGGGCCAGGCGAACGAGCCGCTGCGGCCGCCGTAGCCCTCGGGCCGGCCCTCGCGCACCGGCAGGTACCACTGCACCGGAACGTGCGAGAGGTACCAGAGGTAGGAGCCGTGGACGTGCCAGGTCAACACCTTCAGCGGGGTCACGCGGCGACCTCAGCGGCCACCCGCTGAGTGCCGCCACTCGCGAGCGTGGCCAAGGTGGCCGCCACGACCTCCGCGGGCTCGACGTCGAGGCACTCCTGCGCGTACGGGCACCTGAACGCGCGGCAGGGCGTGCAGTGGGTCGGACGGTTCAGCACCGTGGCCGGCGCGCTGCGCGGGGCGTACTGGCCGAGCGTCTCGGTCCCCGCGAACAGCACCACCTGTGGGGTGCCGACAGCGTCAGCGATGTGCATCGGGCCGGAGTTGTTGGTGACGACCGCGCCGGCCCGCGCCACGGCGGCGACGAGGGCGGGGACGTCGAGCATGCCGACCAGCGCGTCGCGGCCGCCGCTGACCTGCTCGACGAGTGCGCGCTCCGCCTCCGTGCCGACGACGACCACCCGCGTCCCGACCGCACGCAGCCCGGTGACGACCTCGGCGAACCCCGGGTAGCGCCGGGCCGGAGCGGAAGCGCCAGGAGCCAGCAGCACCAGCGGACGGGCGCTGGCCTCGCCCAGCACCTCGGCCGCCCGGATGGCGGCGTCACGCGGGACGACGAGCTCGAGACGAGGCCCCTGGCGCGGCACCCCGACGGCGGCCAGCATTCGCAGCCCCCGGTCGACCTGGTGCGCGTCCTGGTCGTCCGGACCGGGCAGCACCCACGACGACAGCACGCTGCCACCGAACTCCTGCGACTGCCCGACCCGCACCGGCACGCCGGCGAGGTAAGCAGCGTAAGCGGCCGGCCACGGCGACTGGCTGAACGAGGTGCTGATGACAACGGCGTCGTAGCCACGCAGCAGCGAGCCGAGCTCAGCCTCGCGCGCGGGGTCGAGCGGCAGGGTGCCGGACGCGTCCTGCCACGCCGCCCGCCACGCATGCACGTGGTCCACGTGCGGCAGTACCGGCGCCAGCGTGGCTCCCCCGGGGGAGGCCAGCAGGTCGAGCTGCGCGCCGGGCGACAGCGCCGCCCGCAGCGCGCGCATCAGCGGGGTAGTGAGGATGACGTCGCCCAGGTTGTCCATCCGCACGAGCAGCACCCGCGCGAGGACGGACCAGTCGACGGCGACCCCGCGCAGGGCGGCGGGATGCGCCGGCGGCGGACCGCTGTCGGATGTCACCAGGCCCCCCTCTTCCACGCACCGAGCCGGCCACCGCTTGGGGAGCCGCCGTGATGATCCCTTGCCGATCAGCCTGTCCCCAAACGCTGCGCTGGGAGCAGTCACGGTGACAACCCGTTACGGAGGCGCGCCCGGATCGAGAGCAGCCGGGCCGCTTCGAGGTGCCTGGAGGCGGGCACCTCACCGCCGTGCCCGACACCACGCCGCCGGCTGCGCCGCCAGAGGTCACCAGCACGAGCTCGCACGAGGAGATCACCGACCTGCTGCGGGCCACCGCTCACTCCGCGTTCGGCTTCGAGGAGCTGCGGCCGGGCCAGCTGGCTGCGATGCAGGCCCTGCTCGACCGACGTGACGCGCTGGTGGTGCTGCCGACCGGCAGTGGGAAGTCCGCCGTCTACCAGGTGGCTGCGCTCCTGCTGACCGGGCCGACCGTAGTGGTCTCCCCGCTCATCGCCTTGCAGCGCGACCAGGTGCTGGGCCTGTCCGAGCGGCTCGGCGACGCCGACGGCCTGGCCGCCGTTGCCGCCAACTCATCGGTGGGCGCACGGCAGTCGGAGCAGGCGATCGACGCCGTGTGCAGAGGTGCCGCGGAGTTCCTGTTCCTCGCCCCCGAGCAGCTGGCCAAGGACGAGATCGTCGACGCGCTCGCCCGCGCCAAGCCCTCGCTGTTCGTGGTCGACGAGGCGCACTGCATCTCCTCCTGGGGCCACGACTTCCGCCCGGACTACCTGCGCCTCGGCGCCGTCATCGACCGGATCGGCCGCCCGACCGTCGCCGCGCTCACGGCCACGGCGAGCCCCCCGGTGCGTGCCGAGATCATCGAACGGCTGCGGCTCGACGACCCGGCACAGGTGGTGCAGGGCTTCGACCGGCCGAACCTTCGCCTGGAGGTCGAGGGCTTTCGCGACGAGCGAGCCAAGGATGAGGCCGTCATGCTGCGCGCCATCAGCGAGGCCAAGCCCGGGATCGTCTACGCCGCCACGCGCCGTCGGGTCGAGGAGCTGGCGCGGTGCATCGCCGAGATGGGCATCGCCGCTGAGGGCTACCACGCGGGCATGCGAGCGGCCGAGCGCGACCGGGTCCAGAGCGCATTCATGGCCGGCGAGGTCGACGTCGTCGTGGCGACCACCGCCTTCGGGATGGGCATCGACAAGGCCGACGTGCGCTTCGTCCTGCACGCTGACATCGCCGACTCGGTCGACTCGTACTACCAGGAGATCGGTCGGGCAGGGCGCGACGGCGAGCCGGCAGTTGCCTGCCTGTTCTACCGCCCCGAGGACGTCGGCCTGCGCCGATTCTTCGCCTCCGGGGCTGCCGACACCGAGGCCCTGCGCAAGGTCAGCACCCTGATGCAGCACGCCGACGGCCCGGTCGAGCCCTCGGACCTCGCGCAGGAGGCCGGCCTCAAGGACAGCAAGCTCACCAGCCTCGTCGACCTGCTTGAACATGCGGGTGTGCTCGAGGTCGAGGACGACGGCACCATCGCCGCCAGCCCCGACGGGCCGGCCCCCAAGGAGGCCGCGCGCGCAGCGGAGGAGGTCGCCGACCAGCGGCGGCACGTGGAGGACTCCCGGGTCGACATGGTCCGCGGCTACGCCGAGACCCAGGGCTGCCGCCGCCAGTTCCTGCTGTCCTACTTCGGGGAGACGCTCCCCGAGCCGTGCGGCAACTGCGACACCTGCTCGGCGGGGACCGCCCAGGATGGGGCCGACGCCGGCGACTCCCCGTACCCGGTCGGTAGGCAGGTGCGCCACCAGGCGTGGGGCGACGGGCAGGTCATGCGCTACGAGGGCGACCGCGTGATCGTGCTGTTCGAGGAGGTCGGGTACAAGACCCTGTCGCTGGAAGCAGTGGCGGCGAGGAACTTGCTAGTTGCGCTGGACTGACATCGCAGTCTTTGTCAGGCGAGACCGCAATTGTCTTGACCGGATGGTCGTCCGGTCGAGGGCGTCGAGACCGACGCAGGCGGTGGCGGCACCGAAGTCCCCGCGTCTGTCCTGATGTTGCAGCTGAGCGCGGGCACCTACGTGTCCCAGGCCATCAGTGTCGCCGCTCGCCTGGGCGTTCCCGACGTGCTGGACAGTGCCCCTGCTGACATCGAGACGATTGCTCAGCAGGTGCACGCCGACCCGGGAGCTTTTTACCGGCTATTGCGAGTGCTCAGCGACGTCGGCGTCTGCTCCGAGCTGCCCGGGCGACAGTTCGCCTCGACACCGCTGGCGAGCTGCTGCGCATCGAGGTGCCGGGCTCCCCGCGAGGCTTGGCCACGATGGTTGGACTGCCGTTCCACCGCGATGCCCGGACCGACCTGTACGAGTTCCTGCAGACTCACCCCGGCGACGCCGCGGTCTTCGATGCCGCCATGACGGCGGTGGCGACGCAGATCCTCGCGGCCTTGCTCACCGGGTACGACTTCACCGGCGTCGACAGCGTGGTCGACGTCGGTGGCGGCTCAGGAGGACTGCTTGCCGCCATCATGACCGAGCATCCCGGCATCCGCGGCACCTGGTTCGACCAGCCGTCGGTCCTCGCTGGGGCGGTGCCGGTCTTGGCGGCGGCAGGCGTCGTCGACCGCTGCCAGATGGTCGGCGGCGACTTCTTCGTCTCCGTCCCGACCCAGGAGGCGACCTCTACATACTCAGCAACATCGTCCACGACTGGGACGACCAGCAGGCCGTCCGCATCCTGCGCACCGTGGGAGCTGCTACGAGTCCGCATGCGCGGCTGCTGCTCGTCGAGCAGGTGTTGCCCGACGGGGTCGAGCCCTCCATGGCGAAGCTCATGGACCTGGAGATGCTTGCTGTCACCCCCGGTGGACGGCAGCGGAACCCGACTGAGTACCGGGCACTGCTCGACCAGGCCCGGCTCACCGTCAGGACGAGCGTGGCGGCACGCCTGGGCGAGCGCACGAGCTACGTCGAAGCGGTTAGCGCCCGCTGACCGAACCCGCGCGCACCGACCTCACCCGACTCCGGCTGCACGCAACAGCGCCGCCGTGCCGGCTGCCAGGATGACGACTCCGGCGAAACCCACCCGCAGCCGTAAGGCCACCGCCGCTACCGCCAACCCGGCGGCACGCGCATCAAGCACGAGCGTGTGACCGGTGGCGAAGGCGCCGACGGCGACCAGGGCCATCAGCAGGGCCACCGGCAGCAGCTCGGCGAAGCGCT
>JAABVA010004021.1_pt1 | contig 13733 bp, 14 predicted proteins | sample 5560331 | NCBI WGS metagenome assembly JAABVA01 (sample SAMN12812661, study PRJNA571458) | rock metagenome | isolation source: Antarctica rocks | place: Antarctica: Victoria Land, Mt New Zealand sud | collected 2016-01-07 | reverse complement strand
CTCGGCTGTGGCTTGAGGGTGGGCCCTCGACGGCGCTGACCGTCGGTCGCAAACCAGAGCCAATGACTCGTGGAACCACTCAGTGGTCGGGTGGAAACAGCTCGGCTGGTGCCGTGTCGACGGGTAGCGGTGGGGTGAGCTGTTCGGGTCGGGCGTGGTGGGTATTGTCGCATTTGCGGAAGGGTCCGGTGGGCCCGAGCAGGACGGTCATGATCGGGTCGGCGTAGGTGGTCCACCAGGTGGCGGGGCCGGTGGCGCCGTCGAGGCGGGTGGTTTCCCAGGCTCGCCAGAGGGCGTCGAGCCGGTCGAGTGCTTCGTCGTGGAGCCACCAGCGGCGGCACCAGAAGAACCGGCCGCTGGTGTCGATGGGGCGGGCGTAGACGATGACGAGGTACTGCCGGACCCAGTCGGCGACTGACGGGTAGGCCAGCTGCGGGGTCTCGCTGGGCTGCTCGGGGCCGGGGATCTCGGTGTCGGCGGGGAACCCGTCCCCGAACCCGCTCCAGGCCGCCGGTTCAGGGTCACGGCCGGGTGTTCCGGTCACGCCGCGGCCGTCCGGTCCCGAGCCGCGGCGGCTGCTGCGGCCCGGCGGGCCGCGCGGGGCCGGCCGGCGTGGACGACCTGGCGCAGCGCTTCGCCGGTCGTCCCGGCGGTGGCGGCGGTGATCGCCGGTGCGTGGGGGCCGTCCTGGTAGGGGACGGTGCGGATGAGGGTGGCGGGGGTCCCGGAGACCAGGACCACGGCCCGGCCCAGGGGGAGCGCGGCCAGCTGTGCTGGGTCGAGGACGGGTTCGCGGCGGGCGGAGCGGCTGGTGGACCGCCCGGACTGGCCGTGGCTGACGCTGTCGGTGGGCCGTTCCCAGGTTCCGATGAGCTCGGAGAGGTCGGTGAGGAAGTCCCGGTCCTTCACCCCACCGGCGTAGACGAGGACGTTGGCGGAGTCCCGGAGGGTCTTCCAGCCCTGCTCGCCCCACAGTTGGACGCCCTGGGAGGGGGACTGGACGTAGGTGGAGAGCAGGATCCCGCGGCTGCCGTAGTGGGAGTAGAGCTGGGGGAGGTCCTTCCACCGGCAGACGTTTGCGGCCTCGTCCAGGACCCCGGTCAGCGGCACCGGGAGCCGGCCGCCGGGGTGGGTGGTGGCCTCGCGTTCGGCGGCCTGGGTGACGGCGACGGTGAGTGCGGTGACCAGGGCCCCGGCGGAGCCGCGGCCCTCCCGGCTCAGGGAGTAGAGGGTGTCGCGGCTGGTGACGAACGCGGCGGGGTCGAACGCCCGGGCCCTGGCGGGGCCGGTGGGTGGGGTGACCCAGCGGGTGGCGGTCGGGTTGGTGAGGCACCCGACCATCTGTAGGGCGGTCCCGTAGACCCCGGCCCGTTGCCGGTCCGGGGAGTAGACGGCGGCGGCGACGGCGTCGGCGACCGGGTCGTGCCCGGCGGCGCGGAGCAGGACGGCGGGTTCGTCGTTGGTGGGCCGGGTGAGCCAGGTGTGGACCGCGGTGATGGGCCGGTGGTCGACGGCGGCGGCGAGGAACAGCCCGGCGAGCAGGGACCGGGCGGCCCCGTCGAAGTAGGCGTCCCCGGTGGCATGCGGGGTGCGGGCGTCCTCGGCGAAGTGGTCGGCGAGGTACTCGGCCTCGGTGAGCCCGTGCACCCCGGCCAGGGGGTCCCACCACCAGGTGGGGTCCGCCCCGACGATCCGCTGCGGGTCGAACACCCACACCTGCCCGTCCAGGCCGCGCAGGGCGGCGGTCCGCTCGACGAGGTCGGGCTTGTTGGAGGTGGCGATGACGGGGCCGGGGGCGTCGAGGATCGTGGGGATCGCGAACGCGCTGCTCTTCCCGGACCGGGTGCCCGCGACGATCAGGGTCACCATCTCGCACGAGCTGTACAGCGGGCGGCGGTCCGTAACGGTCCGCCCGAGCAGCGGGCCGGGGGTGTCCCCGACCGCGGACCCGAGCCGCCGGGCGGTGGCCAGCACCGCAGGCCCGGTCAACCGGCGCAGCGCCCGGCCGCGGCCGAGGTGCCGGGCGGCCGCGTCCACCGGCTCCCGGCCCCCGCGAACCTTCGCGGTGACGGTGAGGGCGGTGATCCCCAGCCCGGCCAGGACGATCAGCAGCACGACCCCGGCGGCTACCCACCCGGTGACGGTCGGGGGAGCGGTGCTCCGGTCCAGCACGACGTGGCGGGTCAGGGTCACCGGGCCCGGCGGTCGCCGCGAACCGGTGAGCAGGGCGTCGGCGGTGGCGGCCAGCCACAGCCCGGCCCCGCCGACCGCGACCACCGTGAGGATCGCGATGGGGGCGATCAGGTAGCCGCTGTCAGTGCTGGCGGTCGACCGGGTCCCGCTGGTGGCGCTCACGGTCGTGGTGGGCCTTCCTGAGGGTGGCGGCGTCGACGGCGAGCAGGGTCAGTCCGAGCAGGCCGAGCAGCTGCACCCCCAGCAGGACCACTGCGAGCGCGACGCGGTCGGTGTCCCGCTGGGCCAGGCCCGCGGCCGCCACGACCAGGACCGCGGCGACCAGCAGCGGACCCCGGGTCCGCGCGACATCCCGCCCCGTCCGCCGACCGGACCGCCAACCGGACCGCCAACCATCCGTCCGCTGACCGCCGAGCCCGTTGGGGATGTCATGGCCGGTCGGGTCCGGGGTGGGGGGCACGGGTGGCAGCGTTCCAGCGGTGGCTGGTGTCCCGCCAGGTGGCCTCGGTCGCGGTCCGCCGGACCCGGAACGGCACGCCCGGGCGGGAGCCGACCTTGAGTAGGAACTTCCCCAGGCCGGGTTGTTCGGTGCCGTCCCCGCCCCAGTCCTCGGGGGAGGACCAGGAGGTGAGCAGGTCCCGTTCGGCGCGGGACAGGGTGACCAGGCCGGCCATGGCGTCGATCTCCTCGTCCTGCAACGCCCCGAGCAGTTTCATGTCGGCGCGGGAGAGGAACCCGCGGGCGATCTTGCGGTCCTCGGGGTCGGACAGCTCCAGGTCGTTGGGGGAGTGGGTGACCATCGCGAACGCCTGCCCGTCGGTGCGCCCGAGCCGGGTGACCTCATCGATGCGCCGGGCCATCCCGACCCCGGCGCGCAGGGACCGCCACAGTTCGTCCATCACCGCGTAGTAGGTGCGGTGCGGGGCCAGGCCGGCGTCGGCGAGCAGGTGCGCCCCGAAGATCGCGGCTGATCCGGCGTACCAGGCGTTGAGCAGCGCGGCGCCTTCCATCCGCCGGTCCATCCGGTTGATCCGGGAGATGTCCAGACACACCGCGGGCGCCTCGAGGTCGATGGCGTCCTGGCGGTTGTGGGCGAAGGTGTCCCCGAACGCGCCGGTGGTGATCGACCGCAGCGACATCACCAGCCCGGCGGTGAGCCGGTCGTACTCGGCGTCGTCCCGGGTCCCCAGCACGGTCCGGACCAGCTCCGGCCGCTCGGACAGGGCCGCCAGCAGCTCCGGGAGGACCGGGACGGTGTCGCTGCGGTCGCGGAGCACGGTGAGCAGCGCCGCGAGCGCGGTCTCCTCGTGCTCGCGGAGGCGTTCCCCGCGGGACAGCTCCAGCAGCGCGGCGACCCCGTTCTGCTGCCAGCCCAAGAAGTCCGCGACCGCCGCGGTCCACTCGGCGTCGCCGAGATGGTGCTCGGCGGTGTGCAGGGCCTCCCACAGCCCGCCCGGGTTGAGCACGTTCAGCCCGCCCAGGCCGCGGCCGATGGTCGCGACCTGCCCACCGAGACGGGCGACCAGGTCGACGTAGTCAGGTTTCAGGTCGCCCATCACGAACGGGACGTGGCCCTGGAACACCGCGCCGACCACGAGCCGGGCGGTGAGGAAGGACTTCCCGACCCCGGCGTTGGCCAGGGTGAACGACCCGGGGTTGGAGATCACCTTGTGGAGCAGGAAGTTGATGGGGTCCGCGGCCACCGTGGTCGCGGTGAAGTAGTGCTGCCCCAGGACCGTCCCGATGTTCGGGACCCCGCTGCCGGCGGCGTGCGGCCACAGCCCGCAGACCTGGCGGGTGGTGCCCCGCCACTCCAGCGGCGCCTCCACCCAGCCGTCCGCGCCCCCACCCGCCCCGGCCCACCCCCGCGGCCCCGGCCGCACCACCCGCGCAGCGCGCTGCGGCGTGCGGGCGACGTGGGCGTCGGCGCGGGCAGGTCGGGCCGGACGGGTGCTCTCGGAGCCGGGGCGACCGGCGTTTTCCAGTCGGGACTGGAGGATGTTGGGTAGGCGCATCAGCCGGCCTTGGCCTTGACCCGGCCGAGCAGGGTGTGGCGGGGCAGCACGATCCCGGTCGGCAACGTGGCGGCGAACGCGGCGGGCTGGTAGCCGTAGCAGGGGCGCAGCGCGATCCGCGCGGGGCCGGCGAGCCGGTTCTGCACGGTCGCCCGCGCCCGGGGCAGGTCCGCGGGGTCGGTGACGGTCGCGGACACGAGCATCCCGAACGCGACGAGGCCGGCGCCGGCGGCTTCCTCCTCGGCGGCCTGGGCGGCGGCGAGGCTGTCGGCGCGGTCCCGGGCGGTGACCCGGTTCTGCTGTCCGGTCTTGAAGTCCGCGGCCTGCACGTCGTGGTCGACGGTGTCCGCGGCCAGTTTCGGGTCGAACGGCCGGTACAGCAGGGTCACCCGTTTCACCGCGATCCGGTCGTGCGGGGCGAGCAGGTCGTGCAGGACGTCGCTGTGCACGACCCCGCGGGGGGGTCGGCTCATCGACCAGACCACGGTGTGGCCGCTGTCATGGGTGTAGCTGTCCCGGTGGGCGGTGTGGGACACCGGCCCGGCGTCGTCCCAGTCGATCCCCGCGCCCGCATCGCCGAGTGCGGCGATCGCGGTGGACTGCGCCGGGTCATACGCGCGGCGGACGAACGCGGACACCGCCGCGGAGCCCATCGCCCGCGGGCGGGTGCCTGCGCCGGTCCCGACGAGCAGCTGCAGCAGCTCCGGGACGCTCGCGCCGATGTCGGCGGCCATCTCCGCGACCGGGCGTTTGCGGCCCTCGGCGATCCCGGACCAGGTGAACTGCACGACCGTGTCGACCACTGCGGAGGCCTGCGGGTAGGTGTCGGCGATCTCGGCCATCACCTGCACCGCGAGCGCGGGCGGGTTCTGTCCGCGTTGCGCGGCGAGTAGCTGGGTGAGTGCCACCCCGGGGTCCGGGGCGGTCTGCACCGTCACCGAGCACCCGACCAGGTGTTCCTCCAATCCGAGCTGGGCCAGGAACTCCCCCCACCGGGCGACCTGCCGGTCCACCGCGACCTGGTCCACGAGCTCCGCGCCGGTGGAGGAACACCGGACCGCGACGGAGAAGTCGTGGGTGGCGGTGGCCTGGATCAACGCGAACGGCTGGTCGTAGGCGTCCACGCAGTCCCACAACCGGGTCCCGGACGCGATCCCGGGCAGCTGGTGACGGCCGGTCCCCACCGGGGCGACGACCCCCGCGGCGTACAGATACCGGCGCGTGGACCGGGACCGCCGGTAGGCCACCCACCCGGCGGCCCGGACCACCACCGGCCGCCCGGCGACCGGGACGGTGGTCGCCGCCAACGCCACCGCGGTCAGCACCGCCGCGACAACCGCCGCGAGCAGGGACTTCACGAACACGGCCATCACGACCGTGACCACCCCACCGCCCAGCAGCAGCCCGGTCCCGGCCACCGTCAACGGACCCAGCCCGCCCCCGGTGGGCCGCCGCCAGTGGGAGTAGGTCCGCGGCCCCCCGGCGGCGGTCCGGTCCTGCTGGGACTGGGACATCAATTCTCCTCCGAGCTGTCAGTGGACTCCGCCACGAACCGGTCCGCCGCGGTCGCCGCGTCCCCGACCCGGCGCACCCGCTGCGCGCCGGATCCGGCCGCCCGGGCACCACCAGCGGCCCCGCCACCACCGCTTGGGGCTCTGCCTGCGCCTGCGCCGCCAGCGCCGCCTGCCGGTGCGCCACCGGTCGCACCGGCACCCGCCCCGGACGCTGCGCCCGCCCCCGACGCTGCGGCGGCACCCGCGGTCGCTGCGGCGCCGGCCGTTCCGGCTGCGGCGCGCCCGCCGTTGCTCGCAGCACCCGCGGCCCCGCCTGCGCTGCCCGGACTGGCTTCGCCGCCTGCACTGGCGGCGCGGGTTGCGCCGGCGGTGGCTCCGGCGCGGCCGATGAGCCGTCCACCGGACGCGGCGCGCGGCCCGACCGCGGCGGCCTGCCCGCCGGGGGCGAGGGCGAGAGCACCCGTCGCGAGAGCACCGATCCCGGCCAGCGCACCGGAGCGGCCGGCGACCGCGGAGGTCGCGGGGACCAGCAGCCGCAGCATCACCGGGAGCAGCAGGCCCATCATCAGCAGGCACACCCCGCCGAGCAGCCCGTCCTGGGGGGTGGTGCCGTCCTGGACCCAGTGGAACGCGACCGCCAGCAGGGTCGCCCCGGCGGGTTTGACGAGGACGAACGCGAGCAGCCAGGCGGTGTGCTTGGCCCAGGCCTGCCGGCCGGTCGCGGACATCGACGCCGCCGCGGTCAGCGGGAGCAGCCCGACCAGGACGGTGACCACGATGGTCCGGAAGATCAGGGTCGTGATCATGACCAGGGACCCGATGCTCCCGGCGAGCGCGAACAGCAGCATCAGGGTGCTGCCGGAGTTGTTCACTGTCATCCCGGTCGGGTCGCCCAGTTGGTAGAGCTTGGTGGCGAAGTCGGCACCGACCGCGTCGTTGATGATCCAGTGGCCGTAGGCGTCGCCGGCGGCGAGCAGCCCGGAGATCAGGGGTCCGACGAACACCCCGGCTGCGACCACCCGGAGCAGGACCGCGCCGAGGGTCCGGGCGTGGGTGGTGCTGCGGGTCAGGATCACCAGGATCGCCGCGGTCAGGGTCGCCCCGGCGGCGACGGCGTTGACGATCCAGCTCAGGTGGGTGTCCAGGAAGGAGATCTGGGAGTTCCCGGAGCTGACGTCCGGGCCGGGGAAGGACATCCAGAACGTGAACAGCAGCTTGACGATGTTGCTGACGCCCTTGACCAGGGAGGTGACGGTCGCCTCCCACCCGGCCGCGATCGCCGCCCCGGGTGCGTTGCAGATCTTGCCTGCGCCGGGTAGGTCGCAGGGGTTGGGCAGCGCCGACAGCGCCGCCGGGAACGCTGCGAGCGCCGGCGGGGGTGCTGCCGAGAGTGCTGCCTTGGGGGTCACCGGGTGCCCTGCCAGATGGTGAACCCGGCCGGGGAGGTTGTGGGGGTGGTGGTGGGGGTGTCGTCGCCGTTGGGCTGCAGGACGAGTTTCCAGTCCCCGCCGTTCCACGAGACCGTGGTCACGGTGACCGTGAAGTCCCCGGTGGATGCCGAGTTGAGGAACTGGATGACGGCTTGGGCGGGGTTGTAGGCCAGGAACCGGTACCCGGCGGTCTGGGTCCACCCTCCGGCGGGTGGGGTGATCTCGGTGCCGAGCTGGCTGCGGGTGGACCGCCACACCGCCACTCCCGGGCCGGGAACGACGGAGGTGGTCAGGACGGTGGCCCAGTCCGCGGCGAGGATCCGCCGGACTGGGAGCTGGGTCGCCGCGAGCAGTGCTCCGGTCGGGGAGTGGGTGAACCCGGATGCGACGTCCCCGGTCACCCGGCCCGGGCCGGCGGTGGCCGAGGTGGGGATCAGGACGCCGTGGTAGTCCGTCCACGCCGTGACCGGCGCGGCGGTGGGGATCGCCGTGTCCACGGGCGCCGGCGCCGGCGCCGTGGGACCGCTGCTGGAGGTAGCCGTCGGGGTGGCGGTCGGCGCGGCGACCGGGGCGTTACCGCCGTGGTGGTTGACGACGGCGGCCACCGCGGCGGCGACCAGGACCAGGACCACGACCAACGCGGCCAGGAAGCTGGGCGAGGACCACACCGACCCGGTGCGGTCGGTGCGGTCGCTGTCGGTGCGGTCAGGGCCGGTGGTCGGTGGCATGGGTCAGGTTGTCGCCCAGCCGGCGAGCAGGAACGCGGCCGCGCCGATGATGCACCCGAACAGGACCCGACCCAGGCCACTGACGTGCCCGGACCCGGGCCCGCGGTCGTTGAACGCCAGGATCAGGGTGATCCCGACCCCGATAAACCCGACGACGGCGACCACCCCGAAGGTCCAGCTCGTCCAGGACAGGACATCGAGGATCTTCCCGCTGCCCGGGGGCGGCTTGGAACCAGGGTTGGTGAGGGTGGCCAGCGCGGCGGTGCCGGCGGCGGTGACGGGATGGGTCATGACGGCCTCCAACAGGGGTCGGGTGAACGGGGGTCGGGTGAGCAGGGGTCAGGTGAACGAGAGGTCACCGGCGCCGACGGCGACCGGGTAAGAACAGCCGCGGGACCGCGACCAGCGGTGCTGCTGACACGGCCGTTGCCGGCCGGGCCGTGACGGGCTCGGGGGCGGGTGGGAGCGGCGCTCGCAGTTCCGTAGGGACGCTGCCGCCGGGGCCGGCGACCGCGGCCACTAGGTCCGCCCGCCAGCCCAGGTCCAGGACCGCCGGGACGATCCGGCGGAGCCGGTCCAGCTCCGCCAGCAGGGACTTCTCGGGTCGGGCCGGGGACGCGGCGACCGTGACCGCTGCGCGCAGCCGCAGCCCGGCCGGGACCGCACCGGAGGCCCACTGGCGGGCCGCGGACCGCAACCGGCGCAGCCCGAGGCCGCTGACCCGGCCGACCAGGACAACGTCCCGGGGGCCGCCGAACGCCGGGTCCGGCCAGCCCCGGTCCGCGTCGAGGCCCGCCCCGTCCAGCAGTGCGGTGACGGTGGACGCGCCGGCGCCGCCGTGCACCCCCAGCACCCACAGCGACGCGGTGCCCGGGTCGACCGTCCGCCCGGACCCGTGGTGGTCGGTGACCGGCCCGTCCCACACCGGCAGCAGATCAACCGCCGGCGGCGGATCGACCACGACCGTGGCCGCCAGCGACCACGACAGGGACCCGGATTCGGTCGGCACGGCCATCGCTACGGACCCCTCTTGGCCGTCCGACCCCGCGACCGGCATCGACGCAGCCGTCGCGGGAGCGCGCACCATTGACCTCCGGGCAGGGACGAGCACAGCCGGCACCCGGCGTGCGCTCTCAGCGGATTGATTCGTCGCTGACCATACGCGGAGAACGCAACCGGATGGGTGAGCTGCCCGACGCGTCGACCGCGCCGTGCTGAGCGGGGCTCAGCGCAGCGCGGGGAACAGCACCGAGGTGATCAGGACCCCGGCCGCGAGCCCGGCGGCGACCTGGGCGGGGGAGTGGTCACCGAGCCGGACACGGGACCAGGCGACCCCGGCGACCAGGGGGATGGTGAGCAGTGCCCACGGGCCGAATACGAGGACCAGGGCGGTCGCGCCGAGCGCGGCGATCCAGCTGTGCAGGGAGATCTTCCAGACCAGCGTGACGGCCACGGCCGTAGCCGCCTCGAGCAACACCGTGCCCAGGTAGGCGACCAGGGTCCCCGGGGCGTGACCGACCAGCGCGATCAGCCAGCCGGTGATCATGCACGTCAGGCCCACGAGCAGGGGGCCGCGCCGCTGGGAGCGCCGGCCGATGTGGTGGTCGGTCAGCCGGCCGCGCCGGACCCCGACCAGCACCCAGGTGAAGGGGGCGATGGCGAAGAACACCGCGGTCACCACCGCCCAGCCGATCCCGCCGGCGACGGTGTCCGCGGTCGCCAGGGACAGCACGACGGGCAGGACCCCGAGCAGGACGGCGGGGGCCCCGATCTCGGTGAGCGCGCGGGCGGTGCGCTGGGGTGTCATGCGGCGGGCACCCGGCGGTCCGGACCGCCGTCAGCGGTATCGGCGGCAGACGCGACGGCAGGCATCGCGGGAGCAGGCGCAACGGCAGGTACGGCGGGAGAGGACGCGGCGGGGAGGTCGGCGTAGGCACGGCTGACCCTGCGCAGCCACCGGGTCTCGGCGTCCGGGGAGCTGTCCGCTGGACCGGCCGCAGGGCTCGTGGGTGGGCTGCTGAGCGCGGGGGCCGCGCCCTGAGCGCGGCTACACACGGCCGCGGCGATGTCGAGAGCGGCAAGCTGCGCCGGGTGGTGGGGCTCCGGGCCGGGGGCCGCTGCGCCCGCGGTGTGGTCCCACCCGACCGGTCGGGTCAGCCAGGGCCGCAGCGTCAGCAGACCGTCGTCGATCTCCACCACGAGCCGGCGCACGGTGAAGGCAGGGTCGCGGTGACCGTCCGGGCTGTCGGGATCGATCAGTGCCGCCATCAGGCCCGCGCTGCGCAGTGCCTCCCACAGCGGAAGAAGGTCCGCGCGGGCGCCGTGCAACCGCCGCCGCGCCAGGTGCGGGGGGGCCAGCGCGGGAAGGAACGCCCCACCGAGCGCGAGCAGTGACGCCCCGGCCGCCGTGCCCGCGGACACCGGGGCGTACCAGCTCTCCCACCCCTGCGCGCCGGCCACGGCGCCGACGGTGAACAGCACCCGGCAGGCCACGTAGACCAACCCGAGGACACCCCCGGCGGACGTCGCGGCCATCCCGGCCGTCAGGGTCCGGCTCGACGCCACCCGGGCGTACCGGCCGGCCCACACGGCCAGGCCACCGAAGATCAGGACGAACGCGGCCAGATAGGGGACCTCATACGCCCAGTACCGGGGCTGCGCGGCGAAGGCGACCGTGAACTGACGGGTCTCGACGGTGAACCCGGCCACCAGGAACACGGTGACCATCGCCGCGGCGAGCGCCCCCAGCCCAACCCAGAGCCGCCGGGCCGCGCGGGCCGCCGCCCCGGCGGTCTCCCGCTGCGCGACCAGGACCGTGAGGATCGCGGCACCGGTGACAAGTCCGGCGACGTCACCGAGCAGCTGCGCCAGGTTCGGGACACCGCTCACCCGGTCCAGGTCGGCGAAGACCCGGTCGATCCGCACCGTCCAGGCCACCGCGAGAGCCAGCGCGGTCACCCACAAGGCGCGCCGGGCCAGGCTCGCCGGGCCCCGCCAGCTGGCCCGGGCCCGGGTGAGGACCACCACCCACGCCGCGACCGCGGCGACCACCGACACCGCGGACATGGCTCAGCCCTCGAAGGTGGACTGCAGCCGCTGCGCCAGCTCATCCACCGCTGGGCTGGCCGGGCGGGTTTGGTCGGCGTAGCGCTGGGCCACGACCGTGGCGAAGGTCTCGGCTTCGAGTTCCTCCTGGTCGCTGTAGCCGTCGCGGCGCAGCATCCGGCGGGCGGCGCCGGCGACGTCCGGGTTGGCGGCGGCGACCAGCTCGGCGAGTCCGCCGCCGGGGTGGTGGTCGAAGAGCATGTGGCCGAGCTCGTGCAGGACGATCAGGTCCTGGTGGGTCGGGGAGGTCATCGCGTCGTAGTAGAGCTCGTCGCGGTCGGGCATCTCCACCCACAACCCGCTGGGCACCCCGGCCCGTGCGGTGTCCAGGGGGAACAGGACCAGGTCACGGCCCCGGTCGGCGGCAACCCGGCGGCACAGTTCCCGGACGTCGAAGGGCACCGGTACCGCCAGGGTGGCGAGCAGCTGCTCGCAGCGTGCGAGAGCACCGGGGACGTCCACGTGGACCGAGTCTGCCCTCAACCGCCGACGTTTCCGCCCCGACCACCGGCCTGGGGACCGTCCGGACCGTCCGGGATGTCCGGTCCGGGGAGGCCTTCGGCGCGCCGGGCCATCTCGATCATCTGGGCGATGGCCTGCAGGCTGTCCGGGGACAGCCCGGCGGCGCGGGCGGCGACCCGGTGCACGGACTGGTCGCGGAGCAGGGCGATCGAGGCGAGCTGGTCCTCGATCCGCCGGTAGGACGCCTCGTCGAGGAAGTAGGCCAGGGACACCCCGAAGAACCGGGCCAGCACCTCCAGGTGCCGCAGGGTCGGGTTGGTCCGCAGGCCCTTGCGCAGCTGCCAGAGGTAGGACACCGAGATCGTCGCCCCGTCGACGCCGCTGTCGGCGCGGACCCCGGCGACGACCTCCTCCAGGGTGAACTCGTCCCCGTTGGGGGACAGCACCCGGGTGAACAGCCCGTTCAGCTTGTCCGCCAGCGAGCTCGACCTACCCGCCGGCGAGCCGGCCGGCTGTTCAGCCGACGGGCTAGAGCCGGGCGGAGCGTCTGACACGCCCACCTCCGGCCTCTGCTCCCTCGTCGGTCATCGACGTTCCTGACCGTCACGGTACTGATCACCGCTCGCCCGACACCCCGACAGGCTTGCCTGACATGACAGCGGACGGCTACCGTCCTATCCGTCCGCTGAGGTAGCAGAGGGGTGAGTGTGGGGCATCGGTTGGCCACTGACGTGCCCGGCCCGATCCTTCCTGCCCACAGCGGCACCGGCTACGGCGGCACCGGCCAGGGCCGGGGTGTCGGCGCCGACGGGGGTGGCCGGTGCCGGCGCGGCTGACCGCTGCCGCGGCCGCGGTTGCGCTGACCGCCGGCGTGGTCCTGTTCGGTGGGGGAGCCGGCACCGACCCCGCCGACCCGACCGTCGAGGACCCGACCGGACCCGGTAGCGGTCAGCTCAAGGTGGGGACGGTCCCGGCCGCCTACGTCGGTCTGGTGGTCCGGGCCGGGTCGATGTGCCCGGAGATGCCCGCCCCGGTGATCGCCGCGCAGGTCCAGACCGAAAGCGCGTGGGACCCGCGGGCGGTGTCCCCGGTCGGAGCGCAGGGGATCGCCCAGTTCATGCCCGACACCTGGGCCGCCGCGGGGCGGGACTGGTCCGGCAACGGTGTCACCGACGTGTGGGACCCGGCCGACGCGATCCCGTCCCAGGGTGGGTTCGACTGCTCGATCGTCGCCCAGCTCCGCCCGGCGCTGGCCGCCGGCCGGGTCCGCGGGGACCTCACCGACCTGGCCCTGGCCGGGTACAACGCCGGCGCCGGGGCGGTCCTGGCCTACGGCGGGGTGCCCCCGTTCCCGGAGACCCGGGCCTACGTCATCCGCATCCGGCAGCTCGCCCTGACCTACACCGCCCCCACGGGTCCGCCGAGCGCGCCCGGGCTGCCCGGGGCACCGGTCGGGTCCTTCGCGGCCGCGGAGATCGCCGCCGCGACCGCCCAGCTCGGGGTGCCTTACGTCTGGGGCGGGGGTGGCCTGGACGGGCCCAGCGGCGGGCCGCCGCCCGGGTTCGATTGCTCCGGGCTGGTCCGCTACGCCGTCCACCAGGCCAGCAGCGGTCGGGTCACCCTCCCAAGGACGGCAGACGCCCAGGCCCGGACCGGAGCCCTGGTCGCGCAGGGCCGCGGATCGAGCATCAACCTCGCCAGCCTGGCGCCGGGTGACGTGATCGCCTTCCAGAACGACCCCGCCGAACCGGGGATCTATAGCCACATCGCGGTCTACCTCGGCGCCGGGCAGATTATCGCCGCCCCCCACACCGGTGACGTCGTGAAGATCCAGCCCGTCACCATCCCCTACTGGACCAGCACCACCTGGTCGGTCCGCAGGTATGGATGATTCGCCGGCCGGTCCAGCTCGCCGCCGTCCTGATCGGCGTCGTCCTGGCCGCCGCGGCCAGCGGCTGCGCCCCCACCCCGAGCCCAGCACCTGCCGCCACGGTCCCCGCGACCCTGTCCGCGGCACCGACGCGCGCGTCCACGGCAGCATCAACGGTGACGGCCGAGCCCTTCACTCCGACGCCGGTCCCCACCGGCCGGGCCGGCACTCCCGCCGATGGGCTCCCACCGACCTCGACGCTGACCAGTTCGGACCCGGATGTCGTCGCGACCGCCGGCCTCACCGCCTACTACCGCGCGGACACCGCCCTGGACCTCGGGCCGGCCGACACCCACCGGCGAGCCCTGCCCTGGACCACCGGGCAGCTCACCGCCGGCATCCGCGGCGACCGACCC
>JAABVA010004020.1_pt1 | contig 13734 bp, 15 predicted proteins | sample 5560331 | NCBI WGS metagenome assembly JAABVA01 (sample SAMN12812661, study PRJNA571458) | rock metagenome | isolation source: Antarctica rocks | place: Antarctica: Victoria Land, Mt New Zealand sud | collected 2016-01-07 | reverse complement strand
TCCGCACGATGGCGCCGTCGTGCATGCCGGTGATCCGCTCCAGCATCGCCTTGGTGATGGTCGTTGCCCGGCTGGGCCGCACGATGCCGGCCCTCACAGCATCCAGGTAGGTGGCCGCCTCCACGAGCTGCTGGGCGAGCTGGCGCGCTTCCTCGGCCGTGAGCATTACGTTCTCCGCGTCCAGCGCAACGTAGAACGCTGGTTCGTGGCCGTGGATCTCGGTGCCTTCGGCGAACACGGTGGCCGCCGTTTCCCGGACCGAGTCACCAGTGCCCAGGACCGTCGGCCACGTCTTCAGGTTGTGATCTCGACGGACAAGATCGTCGGAGCACAGCGCCCAACCGTCCCCCTCGTGCTGTGCCCACTCGGGCAGGGGCACGTCGGCCGTCGCAGCGACGGCGCGGTCGTGCTTGACCTCCAGGACCGCGATCTGCCTCATGGTCACGTCGACGTTCTCCTTGGGGGAGATCTCCATCAACTCCGTGCGCTGCTCGGAAAGGTCGGTGATCTGCTTGGCGGTCAGCTCAGCGGCAAGGTCCCCGAGCCAAGCGGTCAAGCTGCTGTCGTGGGTGGTGTTGGTAGTGCTCATGGTGGTGTCTCCTGTCGGATGGCACCCTCTGCCTGCGGTTCCGTTATCGCGCGTATGTTGCGCGAAACAAGAAAGAGGCCCCCGAAAGGGCCTCTGACCTGCGGTAATGCTGGTGCGCGATACTGGGAAGTGACCAGTAGGTGGTCCGGGGGAAACCCTCGCTGTGAACGATGGTCCTCAGTTCCTGCCTGGCCCGCTGCAACGTGCGATCGGAGAACCCTGCACTGCGTCCGGCTTGCTCCGCGGTTGCCGATTCCATCCGCTGAGCACTGAGGTACTGCTCCAGCCACGCGCGGCCGTGTCCTTTTCTGAGCGGTCCTCGTTGGCCTCGCTGCGCGGCACGCGCTGGAGCAAGTCACGGACTGAGGTGTCCGACTCTCCCAACCACGCCACCCGCCCGACGCTGGTCATTCCCCCGTCGTCGGCGGGCACCATCGCCTCGTCAATGCGATAGCTCAGCGAGGGGACGTCCAGACCCTGACCATTGCTCTTGATCACACTCATGGTGCAAGTGCCGGCGTCGTCGTCACGAGCGCATCCCAGGGCCTGGCGGATGATCTGGCCGTAGGCCCCGGCGCCGCCGATGGCGTCCAACGGTTCAGCGTCTTTGGTGTTCTTCCGGAAGTGTCCGATACCAACAATGGCCGTGTTGGTCTGATGCGCCACGGCTTTCAGCATCTCCAGCTGCGGTCGCACGTTGCTGTTGTCGTTGTGCTGCCCGGACAGCGAGCTGTTCAGCGCATCGAGCACAACCATTGCCGGGTGCAGTCTGAGGATGGCAGCTTGCAGTTCATCCAGATCGGCGTTGACCAACAGCGGTGAGCCGTCAGACTGCCCATGGACCACATCCACCACATGCAAATACTCGGGATCACCACCCGCTGCCAGGAACCGAGCCTTGAAAACCGATTCTGAATCCTCGGTGAGGCTGTAGAGGACGTGCTGCGGCTGGCCGTCGAAGTCACCAGCCAGAGTGCCGGTGGTCAGCTCGGCCGCCCACTGTGCCGCGACCGTCGACTTGCCCACTCCGGGCTTGCCCACCAACATCGCTAGCTCGCCAACGGGCAGATAGTCCTCCAGCAGGTAGCGGGTATGGGTGATCTTCACATCCCTCAGCGACCGGACGCGCAGGGAACGGCCAGGCTCATGTGGGCGTTCGGCGCCGCTTTCCCTCGCCTGCTCGCCCAGTTCGGGCATCGGCAGTGTGGGCACGTCTGGAACGGCGCTCAGTGTCGATCTCGGGATAGAATTCTCGACGGAACTTCCTTCTTTCGCGGGACGGGATTCTGGGGATGGAGCGGCCTTCCGGTCACGGGGGGCCGCTTCCCATGTGGACGCTTTGCATTCTCGGCCCTGAGTCCCTCTTGGCGCCCAGATCTGACCTCCCTTGCTGGAAACTACACCGGCGGGGAGGTAAACGTGGCTCAGCGACGATCTGTGGGCCTGTTTCGGGGTCATCAGGCACACCACTTCACCGGGCCCCTGCGGAGAGCTGAGTTGATGGTGCGGGCGGCCTCCACCTACCCGAGTCCGGCCCCCACCGCCGTTCGTGCAGGGTGTAGAACACGGTCGAATCGCCACCTTCCGCAGCTCGACACGCCACCCAGTGCAGCGCGGCATTCCGGTTGCTGTGTCGCAGCCGTGGCCACCCGTGCACCAGCCGTCTCCGTGGCACCGGGAGGCCAGCACGGGCCGCCGTAGTTGTGCCGGGCTCAGCAAACTCGCGCAGGTGTGATGGCACTGGCTGCATGGGGTGCTCAACCCCTTGGCCGCGTGGTCCAGGGCTGCGGTGAGCAGAGTCAAGGCGTAGTGACCTTCGACTTCCGAGACAGCCGGGTTCCCGAAAGCATCCGGGCATCCTGTGGCGGCGACGGCAGCGGACCAGTTTGCTGGAGCCCGGAGACAAAGTCGGTGATCGCAGACCGGGGGATGCGACGTGCCCGGCCGATTTGCACCGATCGGAGTTTGCCGGTGTTCATCAAGCGGTAGATGGTGTTTCGCTTGATACCGAGCGCCGTGCACGCCTGCTCGACGGTAAACAGCTCGACAGTCTCGTTGGTCACTGTGGCTCCCGAAGGTTGGTGGTTTACTGGTGGTGCTCAGAATACGCCTTATCCACTACTTCATGGCCGTCTTCTAATGTGGCATTACCTTCTCACATCACCTTTTGCCATCCATTCTTCACAATGCCCGTGCTACGATTACTTCACATCATTGCTCGTGACTAACTATCATGCTCTCGGCTCCCGGAGGTGCAACCGGATGGCAGCACGGCGAGGCCACGGCGAGGGCTCAGTGTTCTTAGACGCATCGCGGAGCGCTGGACGGGACTGCTCGACCTCGGCACCGATGCGCAGGGGCGCAGACACCGCAGGAAGTTCACCGGGCGCACCAAGGCAGACGTGCTGGAGAAGATGCGGGATGCCCGCCGGGCGACTGACGATGTGTACCCCTCGGCGCGGCCAGGGACACGGTAGGGGCACTGCTGGTGGACTTCCTGGCGCGTGGCCTGCCGTCGACGGCGAAGGCACCAAAGACGATCGAGGGCTACCACGGGGCCGTGGTCTACCACCTGGTGCCCCAATTGGGCGCCCGGAAACTACGGGAGCTGACCCCCGATGATGTCGAGTCGATGTTGCGGGCGAAGGCAGCGGCAGGGCTGAGCCGAGCGACGCTGGTGCACATACACGGGGTGCTCACCCGCGCGCTGCGCTGGGCAGAGGGCCGGGGCAGGGTCGGCCGAAACGTCTCGGCTCTGGCCAACACCCCGCAAGGGCATCGCCGGACCTCCAAGGCGATGACGGTCGAGCAGGCGCGGGCACTGCTGGGCGCAGCTCGCACAGACCGCCTGGAGGCACTGTGGACCCTTGGCCTGACGGTACCGAGTCGGCCCGGAGAGTTGACAGGGTTGAGCTGGGCCGACGTTGATCTTGAGGAGGGCATCGTGCACTTCCGGCAGGCACTCCACCACGGGCCAGGCGGAGCGTTCACGCTCGGGCCGTTGAAGACCGAGCAGTCCCGGCGGTCGGTGGAGGTTCCCGCCGTGGTGGTCGCGGCACTGCACCGACGGAAGGCCGCACAAGCGCGAGAGCAGCTCACGGCAGGGTCGGGCTGGACTGACACCGATCTCGTGTTCACCACCGGAGTCGGGACACCTGTCGACCCCTCACACCTGCGCCGGAACCTCCGTGCCCTCGCCCTGCGTGCTGGCCTGCCCGGTGTGTGGACGGTGTACGAGTTGCGGCACTCGGCGGTGTCGATCCTCTCGGCTGCCGGGGTGCCTATCGAACAGATCGCGGATACGGCAGGTCACCGGAACTCACGGGTGACAGCGAGCGTCTACCGGCACAACTTGTCCCCCGTGATCAGCTCGGCCCGTGACCCGATGGACCAGGTGTTCAGCACAAGTCAGTGACAAGGCGAGGGAGCCAGTTCCGGCGACCGTTGGCTACCAGTTCGGCCCCACCTCGCCCCTCGGCCCTGGCTGTGTCTGACTCCCAAGGTTATTGACCTGCTGTTTCTCCGGTGGAGCTGAGGGGATTCGAACCCCTGGCCTCCTCGATGCGAACGAGGCGCGCTACCAACTGCGCCACAGCCCCGGGTACAGCGTGCGAAACACTAGCAGGCCACGCCGACGAGCCGCCCATCGGCCACGCCGGCGAGCCCCCGATCGCTGACCGGCTACTGGCCGGAAGCCCGCGGGAGCTCGTACTCCCGCACGTGCTCGTCCAGCTCGGCGAACGCCGGGTCCTCGTCGTCGATCTCCAGGACCACGGCGCCGGGCCGGCGCAGCCGCTGCGGGACCACCCCGAACTCGTCATCCGCGGTGGAGTCGACACCCAGCCGCGCCCGCCCGAGACGCGCCATCCGACGTTCGCGGATGTCCTCCTCGATGCGGACCTGCCGACGCAGGTACCCGAGGTAGCCGACCAGACCCAGATCCAGCGCCACGTGCACCACCCACAGGCTGCTGAACGCCACCGCGGCGAGGATCGCGGTCAGCACCGCGCCGATGAGCAGGCCGAGCACGACCCGCTGCCGGAACGAATACCGCGCCATCCGCGCGACCGCATCGGCCTCGGGGTCGTAGCCACCACGACCACTGCGTCGACGCGGAGCCTCAGCCTCAGGCCGCTCGTCGACCGCACCGTCCTCGCCCGCGCCGAACCTCTGGGCGTCGGAGATTTGATCGTCCACAGCTGCCTCCTCATGGTTGTGCTCGAACCAGTCCGGGTCACTGGGGTGTCCCACCCCGGGGGCCGGCCGTCGTAATCGCGCGCCGCTGCCGCCGTGGTGCAACACCCTCGTTGCCAGTGCGGCATCGCCGGTGCGGCGAATTTCCTGCCGATGCTCGGCCACCATAGGCACCAACACCACCAACCACGCCGCGACCAGGACCACAAAAATCAAGGAGCTGGGCACGGCGACCTCCCCACGGGCACAACGACAACGAACTGGATGCTCACGCTAGCGACAGCGGCCTCGGCAGTGCGCCAGGCGCGCCGGATCTCACGCCCATTCCGCCCGGCCGAGGTGCACCAAGCCCCCGGCGGCCGAGCGCGGCAACTCATCCGCGGTCAAGGCCACCAGGAGGTGATCCCGCCACTGCCCGTCGACGTCCAGATACCGGCGCAGCAAACCTTCCTCCCGAAAACCGACCCGCGCGAGCACCGCCCTGCTCGCCATGTTCTCCGGGCGCACCGTCGCCTCGACCCGATGCAGCCCTACTGGTCCAAAGCAGTGGTCCACCGTCAGGGCGAGCGCGGCGCTAGCCACCCCCTTGCCCGTGTGCGGAGTGGCCACCCAGTAGCCCACCCACGCCGAGCGCAGGGCTCCCCGCACCACGTTGCCCACGGTGACCTGCCCCGCGAAGGCGCCGTCGAGCTCGATCGCGAAGGGCAGCATCAGCCCTCGACGCGCCGAGGCCCGCATGGAGGAGCAGACCATCGGCCAGACCGCCCCGTTGTTGCGCCCCCGCCAGCTGCCCGTCCCGGTCGGCTCCCAGGGCTGCAGCTGTGCCTCGTCCCGGATGCGGATGCTGCTCCACTCGCCGGCGTCGCGCAGTCGGACAGGGCGCAGGCGCACTATCCCACCGGCCACCCGCAACGGGCCCGGCCGGGCCGGCCACCCGGGATGGCGTCGGTTCGACCGCCGTTCGAGCACGCTCATCGAACGCGCTAAGCCCGCTGCGCAAGGAAGGCGACCTGCACCTCGTCGCCGGTGCGCACCTCGGTGACCTCGGGGTCGACCAGCACCAGGCAGTTCGCCTCCGCCAGTGTGGCCAGCAGATGGGAGGACGAGCCCGGTGCGCCGCCGAGGGCCTGCACCAGGTAGTCGCCGGTGGATTCGTCGCGCATCAGCTGCCCGCGCAGGAAGCCGCGCCTGCCCTTGATCGACGTGACCGGCGACACGGTGCGGGCGGTCACCACCCGGCGCAGTGGATTGCGTTTGCCCAGCGCCACCCGGACCAGCGGACGGACCAACACCTCGAACACGACCAGCGCGCTCACCGGATTGGCCGGCAGCAGGAAGGTGGGCACCCGCTCGCCGCCGAGTCGGCCAAAGCCCTGCACCGAGCCGGGGTGCATCGCGACCCGGTCGACGCTCACCTCACCGAGGTCGGCGAGCACCTCCCGGACCTGCTCGGACGCGCTGCCGCCGACCGCGCCGGAGATCACCACGATCTCCGAGCGAATCAGCTGCCCCTCCACGACATCACGAAGCTTGCGCGGGTCGTTGGGGGCGATGCCCACTCTGGTCACGGCGGCGCCCGCATCCCTGGCGGCCGCCGCCAGGGCGTAGGAGTTGACGTCATAGACCTGACCAGACCCCGGCGAGCGGTCGATGTCGACCAGCTCGCCGCCGACGGAGATCACCGACAGCCGGGGGCGCGGATGCACCAGCACCTTGTTCTTGCCCACGGCGGCCAGCAGACCGACCTGCGCGGCGCCGATCACCGTGCCCGACCGCACCGCCACGTCACCCGGTTGGACGTCGTCGCCCACGTGCCGCACGAAGTCGCCGGAGCGCACGGTATCGCGCACGGTCAGGCGCGCGGCGTTGCCGTCGGTCCACTTCAACGGCAATACCGCATCGGCCAGGGTCGGCAACGGGGCACCCGTCTCCACCCGCACCGCTTGGCGCGGCTGCAGACGGGTGGGCTGGCGGGAACCAGCGCTCACCTCACCCACCACGGGCAGCGTGACGACGGCCTCCGGGCTGTCCTTGGCGGGCTGCACGTCGATGCTGCGCACCGCGTAGCCGTCGATGGCCGCCTGGTCGAAGCCGGGCAGCGGGCTCTTGGTGACGACCTCCTCCGCGCAGAGCAGGCCTTGGGCCTCAGAGATGGCGACGCGCACCGGCCGGGGCTTCACGGCCGCGTCGAGCACCCGGGCGCGCTGTTCCTCGACCGGTCTCACCCGCGGGTCCCGTTCTCCAGGCGCTGCTGCAGGTAGGTGCGCAGTTCCGCACCGTAGGTAGGGTCCTCGAGCGCGAAGTCGACGGCCGCCCGCAGGTATCCGCCGGGATTGCCGAGGTCGTGGCGACCGCCGCGATGCACGACGACGTGCACCGGGTGGCCCTCGTCGATCAGCAGGGCGATGGCGTCGGTCAGCTGGAGTTCGCCACCGGCGCCAGGCGTGATGCGGCGCAGGGCGTCGAACACGGCTCGGTCGAGTAAATAACGCCCGGCCGCGGCCAGGGTGGACGGTGCCTCTTCCGGCGCGGGTTTCTCCACCATGCCGATCACCCGCTGCACGTCCGGGCCGTCGCCGCTGTCCTCGACGGTGAATACCCCGTAGGCGGACACCTGCTCGATCGGGACGTCGAAGGCGCACAGCACGGTGCCGCCGTGGCGAGCCCGCACCCTGGCCATCTCAGCAAGCACCCCGGCCGGCAGCACGAGGTCGTCCGGCAGCAGCACCGCAACGGCGTCCTCGTCGTCATCCAGCATGCTCTCCGCGCAGCCCACCGCGTGGCCGAGTCCCAGCGCCTCCTCCTGCAGCACCGAATCGACGTCGAGCAGGCCGGGGCCGCGCAGCACCTTGTCCAGGAGCTCCGTTTTCCCGCGCGCGCGCAGGGTCTCCTCCAGTTCCTTGTCCGGGCTGAAGTACGTCACCACGCTCTCCTTGCCGGGCGAGGTGACGATGAGCAGGCGCTCGGCCCCCGCTTCCGCCGCCTCTCCGGCCACCAGCTCGATCCCGGGCGTATCCACCACGGGGAGAAGCTCCTTGGGCACAGCTTTGGTGGCGGGCAGGAAGCGGGTGCCCAGCCCGGCGGCGGGGACGATGGCCGTCCGGAACTGGGGAGGCGTTGCGGAGCTGGTCATATCGCCCACCTTATCGGCGTCGGCACAGAACCACCGGCAATGATGGCGGGGTGGCCACAACGGGTGCGGGCGATACCGAGCTGAGCGAACAGGACGACGCCGAGCGCAACAAGGCGCGGTGGCGGCGCCAGATCCTGGCCGCGCGCCGTGCCCTTGATTCCGCGACCCGCGCCCGGGAGGCAGACGCGCTGGCCGAGCACAGCGCCGAGCTGGCTGCCGGGTGCGCCGTGACCTGCGCTTATGTCCCGGTCGGCACCGAACCGGGCTCGCTGGCTCTGCTCCACGCCCTGCGCGCACAGGGCAGCCAGGTGCTGCTGCCGCGCACCAGGGAGCCGGGCGCACTGGACTGGGCGGAATTCACCGACGTCGACAACTTGGTGCCGGCGCGGCATGGTCTGCGGGAGCCGGGGGGCCCGGCGTTGGGCCCGGAGGCCGTCGCCCAGGCGGACCTGGTGCTGCTGCCCGCACTGGCGGTGGATCGCTCCGGAACGCGGCTGGGCCGTGGCGCGGGCTTCTACGACCGCTCTCTGGCCGCTGCCCGCAAGGCCCGGCTGGTGGCGGTGGTAAGGACCGAGGAGGTGCTCCCGCGGCTGCCGCGGGAACCACACGACATCCCGGTGCACTGGGCGCTGACTCCCGCGGGACTGATTCGGCTGGGTTTGACGTTGTAAACTCTGGTTGGCACTCCGGCTGTGGGAGTGCTAACACGCTTGCGTGCACCGCCACAGCACACCCTTCGCGGAGGACTTCAGTGCCCACGTACTCCTATGCCTGCACCAACTGCGCACACCGTTTCGACGCGGTGCAGTCGTTCACCGACAGCAACCTCACGGTGTGTCCGGAGTGCTCCGGGCGGTTGCGCAAGCTCTTCAACTCGGTGGGCATCGTGTTTAAGGGCAGCGGCTTCTACCGCACCGACAGCCGCGCAGGTGCAGTGACCGAAGGCGCGAAGAAGGAGAAGGTCGACGCGAAGAGCTCCGCCTCGGACGGGGCCAAGTCCAGCGGATCCGACGGCGCGAAGAAGAGCGAGAGCAGCACGTCGACCAGCACCGCCGCGAGCAGCAGCGGTGCTCCGAGCAAGGCCAACTGAGACCGCGTTGTCCACAGGCGGCTGAACCATCCACAACAGCATGCGCGCGCAGCCCGCTGAGCGCGGCACCATTGCCTAGCGTTGGCCTCCCAGCGCCCGTGTCGTGGCGCCGCACAGGGATGGGGACGGATGGCCAACCACGCAAGCAGGTCTCGCCGGGCGCCGCGGCCCTCCGCCCCGATCGTGCCGCAGCGGCGCACCAGCCTGGCACCGTTGTGGCGTGAGCAACTCTCCCGCTTGACCCGTCCCGGCTGGGCCCGCACGGTGCACATCCGTCGTGCGCTCGCCGCTGTGCTGGTGGTGCTTGCCGGGGTGTTGGCGCTGCGGGGTGACCCCGCCAACGACGGGACCGCGGTGGTGGTCGCCGCCCAGGACCTCGCGCCCGGACAGGTGCTCACCGATGCCGACCTGCGCGTGGTGCAGCGCGAGGCGCACACCCTGCCCGCCGGCGCCGTGGTCACCAGCAGCGCGGCGACGGGACGCGCACTGGCCGGCGCCGTGCGCAGCGGAGAATCACTGACCGATGTGCGACTCGTCGGCCCTGCCCTGGCCACCGCAGCCACCGGCACGCGCGGCGCGACCTCGGTGCCGGTGCGCCTCACGGATGCCGACATGGCCGACCTGCTGCATCCGGGGGACACCGTCGACGTGCTTGCGCTCGGCGAGAAGCGCGGCGGAGTGACCACGATCGCCAGTAGCGCCACCGTGCTGACGGTGCAGCCGGGCGACCCCAAACGTCGCTCGGAAGGTCGACCGGTGCTCCTCGCCCTGCCGGCCGAGCAGGCAACGGCCGTCGCGGCGGCTTCCCTTTCCCAGTCCATCACCGTTACATTTCGCTAGCCATAGTCGGGGGGCGCGGGTCGGCTGCTCCTCGCCGAACCTTCGGGACTGAGGAGCGCCCATGGTCAAGGGATTCAAAGAGTTCATCATGCGAGGCAATCTCGTCGAGCTCGCCGTCGCCTTCATCATGGCCACCGCCTTCGCCGCGGTCGTCAAGGCGTTCGTCGGCGTCATCATGGGCCTCATCGGCAAAACGAGCGGCCAGCCCAACTTCGACAACTACGCGCCGGGCGGTCTGCCCGTGGGCATCTTCATCACCGCGACGGTGACATTCCTCATCATCGCGGCAGTGGTTTACTTCGGGGTGGTGCTGCCGTACAACACCCTGCAGGAGCGTCGAGCCAAGGGCCAGGAGGAGGAGCCGCCGTCGGACGACGTCGCCCTGCTCACCGAGATCCGCGACCTGCTCGCCCGCCAGGACCAGCCCCGCGGCTGACGTTCAGCACCAAGCGCCGATGACCACCACGCACTGGCTGTATCCCACCAACCGGAATCGGCAGTGCTGGGTCGGCCGCGAACCGGAGGACGTGCTGGCACCGGGCAATGTCCGGGCGCGCGAGCGCACCAATGCCGACGGCTCCGCCAGCTGGCGGCTGAACTCCGGCTTTCGCACCATGCGGCCCGGCGACATGGTGTGGCTGTACGCCGCAGGTGAGCAGGTGATCTACGCAGCCGCACAGGCGCTGGAGGTCCGCTTCGACGAGACGGAGCAGGAGTGGCTGGTGGACGTGGCGTGGTGCCATGCGGCCACCGACCAGCTCGAGCGAGAAGCGATCCCGCGTGCGGATTTCGGTCAGATACCGCAGAGCGTGCAGCGGGCGGGAGAGGCGACGTCCGCCGTGCTCGAGCAATGGCTACGGGCACACGGAGCGCAGCCGCCGCAGTGAGCCGGCCGGTCAGCCGTGGTGCGGGGGGACGTTGCGCCGCAGCTCCGCGTCGGGGTCGCGCTCGTCGGGGTCGCGCTCGTCGGGGTCACGGTCTTCGATGTACCCGGGGCCCCGCTCGTCCCGCGTGGTCTCCGGCAGCACCTCGCCGAACACCCACTCCAGGCGTTGCCGCTCGCGCCGCGCCGCCCGTTCCTCGGGCGTCAAGCTAGTCGGCATCGAGGCCGGACAGCTCCTCGATAACGTGCGCCACCAGCGGCGTTAGGGTCGCCATGCCGTCGCGCACCGCCGCCCGGGAGGCGGCCAGGTTCACCACCAGCGTGCTGCCGGAAACCCCGACCATGCCCCGGGACAATCCCGCGTCCACCGCACCCGCGGCGAGCCCGGAGGCCCGCAGTGCCTCGGCAATGCCGGGCACCGAACGGTCGAGCACTCCCGAGGTCGCGTCGGGGGTGACGTCGCGGGGAGAGACGCCGGTTCCGCCGACGGTGACCACCAGGTCCACGCCGCCGATCACCGCGGTGTTCAACGCGTTACGGATCTCCACCGGGTCGGCCGAGACCGCCACCGTGGCGTCGACATGAAAGCCCGCCTCGGTCAACAACTCAGACACCAGCGGACCCGTTGCGTCCGGTTGGTCCTTGTGCGCGGTCCGGTCGTCCACGATGACGACGAGTGCGCGGCCCAACTGAGGGGTGTCCAAATCCATGAGGGTCACCGTAGTGCGCGCGGTGGCGGTGTCCGGAAGGAGGTCGACGGAAAGAACCGAGGCCACCCGCATCTCAGTTCCCTGCCTTCACGGTCGTGCCCTGCAGCGTGGCCTGCACCGTGTTCGTTGCGCCGCCGGAGTTCTTGACCGTCAGCGTCACGGTGTCCCCTGGCGCATGCGAGCGAATGGCGGCCACCAGTGAGTCGCCGTCCGGAATCACCCGGTCGTCGACTTTGGTGACGACGGTGCCTGCCTTGATCCCGGCCTTCTCGGCGGCACCCCCCGGCGTCACCGCGGCGATGGTGGCACCGGTGGACGGGCTCGTGGTGCGGGAAGAGGTATCGGTTATGCTCACCCCGAGCACCGCCTGGGTCGCTTCACCCTTGCTGATCAGCTCCTGGGCCACCCGCTTGGCTTGGTCGACGGGGATGGCGAAGCCGAGGCCGATGGACCCTGACTGCCCACTCGAGGACCCACCTCCGAGCGAGGCGATCGCGGAGTTGATCCCGATCAGCTCACCGTTCATGTTCACCAGGGCGCCGCCGGAGTTGCCTGGGTTAATGGCCGCGTCGGTCTGGATGGCGTCGAGTACCGAACTCTGCCCACTCGCCTCGCCGCTGGCTCGCACGGGGCGGTTCAGGGCGCTGACGATGCCGGAGGTGACGGTGCCGGCCAGTCCCAGGGGCGATCCGACCGCGACCACTTCCTGCCCGACGGCGAGATTGCTGGAGCTGCCGATGGCGATCGGGGTGAGGTTGCTCTGGTTCGCCAACTTGATTACCGCGATGTCCGAGGAGGGGTCGCGGCCGACGATCGTGGCCGCCGCCGTGGTTCCGTCCTTCAGGGTGACGGTGAGCTTTCCCGCGCCGCCGGCCGCCAACGCGACGACGTGGTTGTTCGTCAGGATCAATCCGTCCGAGGACAACACCACCCCGGAGCCCTCCCCGCCCTGGCTGCCCGCGACCACCTTGATCTGCACGACGCTGGGCAGCACCTTGTCGGCCACCTGCTGCACCGAGCCGGCAACGGCGGCGGCCGGCTGCGCCTTGGCGCTGGTGGAGGCGGCGCCCAGGGTGGCGACCGGGGCACCGGTGGAGTTCTGCTCGCTCAGCGTGTAGCCCACTCCCCCACCGACACCACCGGCGAGGACGGCGAGGGCCACCGCCCCGGCCACCAGCCGGCCAGCACGCGGTGACTTGCGCTCGATGGTGGCCGTTCCGCCCCCGCCGTAGGGCGGTTGCTGGTGACCGGCGTAGGGGTATCCGGGCGGGTACACCGGGTACTGGCCGGTCTGCTGCCCCGGTGCGTACGGGCGCTGCTGGTACTGCCCCTGCCCCGACCACATCGGAGGCCTGGACCGCTCCTGCTCCTGAGATTCAGGCTGATCCGGGTCGCGGGGACGCTCGCTGCCGTCTGTCATGACTCAAGAATGCTCCGCATGCCTGAGAAGGTGCTGAGATGATGCTGGGGGTTTGCCATGACCTGCAGGAGCATTCACCGCGCGCCGGCAAGCCGCAGCCGGATCCGGGCCCCACCGCGTTCGGACTCCTCGGCCCACACCGCCCCGCCGTGGCGCAGCGCCACCTGTTTGACGATGGCCAGTCCCAGGCCGGAGCCGGGCATGGACCGTGAACTCGTCGAGCGGTAGAAGCGCTCGAACACCAGTGCGCGATCTTCGGGGGCGATGCCGGTTCCCGCGTCGCTGACGACCAGCTCGATGTGCGACGGGTCGACCTGTGCCATCACCACCTGTACCCGCTCCCCGGCCGGGCTCCACTTCGCCGCGTTGTCCAAGATGTTGAGCACCGCCCGTTCGAGCGCGGCCGTATCGCCGACCAGGTGCCATGGTTGCAGCCAACTGTCGAACTGCACCTCGCTGCGGCGGCGCCGGACCCGCTCGAGTGCGTGCTCCACCACATCGGCAAAATCCAGCGGTTCCTGCACCACCTGCGGCGCGTCCTCGCGGGCCAGCTCCACCAGGTCGCCGACCAGCGTGGACAGTTCCTCGATCTGCGCGACGACGTCCGCCCGCAGCTCGGTGCGGTCGGTGTCGGACAGCTCCGGTGCGCCGGGCTTGCTCGATGCCATGAGCAGCTCCATGTTGGTGCGCAAGGACGTCAGGGGCGTCCGCAGTTCGTGGCCGGCATCGGCCACCAGGCGGCGTTGCCGGTCTCGGGAATCCCCCAGCGAGAGCAACATGGCGTTGAAGCTGCGGGTGAGGCTGGCCAGTTCGTCGTCGCCGGTCACCCTGATGGGGGTCAGCTCGTCGGTGCGCGCCACCCGCTGCGCCGCGGC
>JAABVA010004019.1_pt1 | contig 13734 bp, 25 predicted proteins | sample 5560331 | NCBI WGS metagenome assembly JAABVA01 (sample SAMN12812661, study PRJNA571458) | rock metagenome | isolation source: Antarctica rocks | place: Antarctica: Victoria Land, Mt New Zealand sud | collected 2016-01-07 | reverse complement strand
CGCGGCGCAGCGGCCGGCCGCCGCGGCGCCGAAGCCCGCCTGAGCGCGCGCCGAGCCTGCGCGCCTTTCTTGCGGCGCGTCCGGCGGCGCCAGGGCTGCTTAATTGGGATAGGGCCGCCTGCCTCTGTCGCGGGCCGAAGTCCGCCTGCGCGCCCTTCTCGCGGCGCCTCCCCGCGGCGCCGGGGGCTGCTCAGCGCCGTGGCAAGCTTTCCGGTTTTACCGTCCGCCCATGTCGCAGGCTGCTGGGGGTTTCCTGGCCTAGTGAAGCGGGGTGTGGTAGGGTGGCGCTGCGCAGCTCCGTGCGGCAGGGGCGGGCGGGCTGTCATGCGCGTCATGGCAGGGCCGTGGGCGCATCACCGTGTTGAACTGATATGCAGCACTGGGCGCTCTGGCGCCTGGAATGTGGCACCTGAGAGGGAGTGGCCAGTGTGGCATGGTTCTGCCGTGCGGGCTTTGCATCGAGCCTCAGTGACTGAGGGCCGGATGGGCTGCGGAACAGACCGTGGAGTGCGCCTCTTGACCATCAGCAGCTGCCATTTTGCCCGCGCCCGTGTCGGGCGGGACCCAGTTGGCCTTGCATGCATGCGCACGCTTGCAAGCACCAGGGCGCGTGCTGCTGTCCGTGCCAGTCTGGGGCTGTTGTTTCTGTATTTGACCGATCCTTGAAGAAGGCCAGCTGAGAAGGCCCTCCCTGTCCGCTGGTGCACCAGCTTAATTTTGCCTGGTTTGGCAAGATAGGGGTGGAGTCTCAGACTCGGAGTCTGGCTGGGCATGCCATAAAACAGTCTTCTGTGGCCAGGAGAGTCGTAGGGTGCCATGTCGAAGTATTCGAGCTTGCAGTGTGTGTCTTGGTCCTGTTCAGTCGGCCCCCTCGTGCCAGCAGGCTAGCGCAGCGCCCTTCAACAGCGCTGCAGATTTGCTGTCCAGCGCCTGATGCGCAGTGCGCATGTCTAGGACAGGAGAGAGCATGAGAGTTTGGATGGTGTCTGTAAACAGGTTCCTTGGGAAGCTGTTTCTTCGAAACGTGATTATATCATGCCAAATTTGTTTTTGCGATGGAGCTGCCGAAGAAGAGTTCCTGATGATCATGGGTTTGGCCTCGTAGTGCGCGCAAATCAGTGAGACCCACGAGGACTAGTGATGGATTAGGCGCCCTGGAAAGGAGCGAGGCTGCACCCCGCTCGCTCCCGCTCCAGCAGGATGTTCAGGGCGCGCTGCGGGCGCTCCACACGCAGCGTGGCGGCAATATGCGCAGCATGTCTGCTGCCGGTCCTGCTGGCGTCAGCCGATGGAGCAGTGTATGGCCAGGCGCTGGGAAGCGGGGGGCAGCTTGCAGAGGAGGCGGCGGGACTGAGCGAGTCAGAGCCGCACTCCGAGCCAAGGGTGCGGCTGCGCGAGGAAACCGCCTCGCCGCAGGTGCGCAGGCTCACTGTGACAGCGCAGCAACGCTGCTGCGTAAAGGCCCGCTTCTGCTCGCAGTCGCTATGAGTGCTGTTTGCTGTCCATGTAGTTACAGCACTTTCTACCGCGAGCAGTGGATTACGAATACGGGCCCGCGCATGCACGGCGCCCACGCTCTGCTGTGCGCACACGCAGAGCGCAGCGTCACGAGGTAGTTTAGCCAGCAGGGGCCGCGGAGCGCATAAGCCGCCTGTGATATCAGCATCAAAGGAGGAGGTGCGCCCTGCAGTGTGTGGACTCAGGTTCTCCAATGGCCTTGCCAGCTCTCGGCGTGTCTCAGCAACATGGAAGCGCGTCTGCGCCAACCAAGTGCGCTCTGCAGGGGCGGCGCGCCCTGAGCGCCAGCGTCGGGATGCGCCACACCGCGCTGAAGCAGCACGCCGCGGCAGGCCGCTGCCAAAGCACTTGGGCGCGGGCCGAAGCGGCGCTCTCGGGCCGAGGACCTGTCCTCGCGCAGGCACGGGGACAGCGGGAAGCGCGGTGCGCCCCGCAGCGTGTCCCACGTGCACCTGCGGCGCCGGTTCAGGACCAGCTGAGGCGGCCGCAGTCCAGCACATCCCGCTGCGAAGGATGTACCTGAAAACACTTCCTGGCGTACACACGGCCCCGTCCCGCTCACGTCCTGCCAGCGCCCCGTGTCACTCCTCTCCGCTGAACAGCGCCCGGCGCCGCCGCACGCGCCAGGCATCGTCCGCCACTTCCAGCTGCCCGGCCAGTTCCCGGCCGCGCACGCGCCGGAGCACGTCATCATGCACGTGTTCATCAAGGCGCTGCAGACAGACGACGGGATCACGTTCCGCGGTGCGCGCGCTCCCGCGCCCTGCGTGTCACTGTCTAGCAGCTGCTGCCCGGTGTGCTGCTCATGCGAGTCGGGCGCGGGTGCTTGGCGCCGCAACAGTGGCGAACTGAGCCGCTGTCGCACCAGCCCCGCTGCGGATCCGCGCATCTGCAGCGTGCTGCGTGCGGCATGAGGCCAGGCACCAGGCGCCCTTCAGGCGCACAGGGCTCCTGACATGCCCTGCGTGCCGGCAGGGTTGATGTTTGCGGCGAGCGTGGAGCGCAAGTGGTACAGCCTGAAGGACACATACATGTGCCAGCCGTTCTTCGACAAGCACGCGTACCCTGGCGTCTCCCTGAGGTGCGGCCTGCGCCGCCCAGGCACCACCCATGCACCGCCTGCGCCCACAACAGCCAGCAAGCGGCCTTCGCGCAGGCGCTCGCCCCTGCACGGCGTTGGCGCACCTGCTGTACGAGGGGGGGGTGGCTTGCGGAGGGCCTCCATGCTGACCATGGGAGCCCGCACAGGGAGATTACGGGAGCGGGCCAGGACGCGCGGGACTGGCAGCTGGTGACCTACGCGGATAATCTGGACATGCACGAGACCGACGAACCAGCCGAGGGTACCAGCGAGCGCCGGTGTGCCTGGACATGACCGCCTGTGCCTGGCGTCAGGCGTTCTGCATGCAGCCGCGTGCCATCGGCGCGCCGCCTCTGGCTGGCAACAGGCGCCCTGGGGCGCCGCCGGAGCGCGCCGTGCACAGCGCTCCCGCAGCAAGAAAGCGTGCAATCCGGAGCACCCTGCGTGGCTGCCATTTCGGTTCTGGCAGGCCGCGCCGCGCGCGCCTCGGAGCGACCGCGACGCGCCGGCCGGCGCGCAGGCGGATATGCACGCCGGTGCCGTTTGAGGGCACGCTGTCGGAGGAGGACGCGCTGCGCGACTTCCAGCTGCGCGTCGCGGGCTTTGACGCCTACGCGCTGTATACGCCGGGTGCTGCCCGCGCGCGCGCGGCCGTGCGCGCCGGCCGAGTTGCGGCCTGCCTGCGCGCGATGCATCCCGGCACGTTCTATCGCACTCTGCTCGAGTAGGGCGCCCAGCTAGAATGAATAAAAAAAGTCATTGCATTCTTGTGCTTGATAAAGGGCGCGCCGGAAGGGACCCGGAGAGCGCCCACGCGGCCCCCGGCCCGCGCGCAGGCAGGGCGATGCGCGCGGCGCCGCGGCCGAAGCACCCCGAGTACGCGCCGGGCCCGCGCGTGGCTGCGGTGGTGCACCCGTTCCTGCACCCGACGCCGCAGGCGGTCGTTAACCGCATCCTGCTGCACTACGTGGCCTACCACATCCGCATCGGCTTTGCGCAAGTGGTGCAGTACACGCAGGCGCGCGCGCTGCGGCAGAAGCATCGCTCGTCCTGGCAAATGAAAGTTAGACACGCAAGATATGCAAGGACGGCGAACTGCGCCGCCGCCCCCAGCCCGCAGCCCTGCGTGCCCGCGCGTGGCGGCTCCCGCCGCCGGCGGCCCTGTGGTCCGCAGGCCTGCTGGGGCCTGTAGTTGTGCGCCGTCCGCAGAGGGGCCGCCCGCTGCCGGCGCGCCGGGCGCGCGGGCTGTCCGCCGCGCGCGGGGCGGCGCTCACGGCGGGGGCGGCCGGCGGCGGCCAGGTGACCTACCTGCGCGGCTTCTACGCGGATGAGCGCATCATGGCGTACGTGCGCGCGGGGCACCTGGTGCTGCAGCCGTGGACCGACCTGGCCGAGTGCGCGGGGCCGCCGCACATCAAGTGCTGGCAGACGATGGTGTACAGCCACGCGGCGCTGGACGCCTGGGGCTCCGGCACCGCGTACCTGCTCTACGCCGACCCGGACGAGTACCTGGTATTCCCCAACCAGGCCGCGGTCGGCAGCGTCGGCGACGTGCTGCGCTGGTGCACCAATGACGCCGCGCAGGCGCGCGCGGCCCGCGCTCCCGGCTGCGCGCCCCGCGCTCCCTGCTGCGCAGCGCGCTGGCGCTGCTCCCTGCACCTGAGTGCGCTTGCGCGTGCACGCTCGCCCGGCGGCGCCTTTGATCCGGGAACCAGCGGCCGCCTGCCACGCCAGCGCACACATGCCCTGGGCCGCGCCGCGTCCCTGTGCATGCACGCCAGCCTGCGATCGGCCTGGCTTCCTGGGGTCTGCGCGGCCGCGCGGGTGTTGGGTGCCGGTCGCGGGAACCAGCAGGCGAGAGCCGGCGGTGCTGCTGCTGCAGCTGCAAGGACAGGGTTGCGGAAAGGGGCAGGCTCACATGGTGACCACTTATGAACAGCCCCTGCCTGTCCGTGAGTGCGGGTGCACTCACACTCATGGCGCCGCGCGCATGCAGGTGACAGCCATACGCTACAACGCCTACTGCGACGCCAAGGACTGCGGGAGGCAGGGCGACATGGCTGCATGGATGCGCAATTCGAGCGCGCACCCGCTGCTCTCCTACAGCCGCCGCAGCGTCGAGGCCATCGCACTCGGCAAGACCTTTGCGGACCCGGACCGCCTGGCGACTTATGAGGTGACGAGCCTGGTCACAGAGCATGTGCCTGATGCCATGGCTGTGGCACGGTTGCATACACAGATGCCAAGCTCGGCGATGCCCCTCACCCTCCGCAGCGGAATACTGGGCTGCCTGCAAGGCCTTTCATGATAAACCTCATGAGCTGCTTCCTGTCGAAGCTGCACAGCAGTCACTGCCAAGCACTCGAACCACCACAATGTGCGTGGTCCGCAGTGCACATTTCTTGCATCTACAACTTGTCTTCTGCCACCATAACTGAGGCGTTGATACCAATTGCTGCCTGTTCTTCGCTCAAGAGCGTGTCACAATCTAAACTCTCCCGCGTGGCCTCGTTTGTAACACGCATGCGCTAAGGGTTACAATCAGAACATGTAGTGTCGGTACTGATCATGCATGCATGTCGAGGTGCATGTAGCGCCTGCAGATGCGCGATATGACGAGCTGTGTCTCAGAGGAAGCCATGCAGCGCAGGAACCAGCCAGCTTTTCTAGGTTCATGAGGTGCTTGCACTCAAAGCTGGCTCGAGGCGCTCGCACAAAGCATGTGCGTGCCCGGCAGGTGCACAACGGCGTCGGCTTTGTCGAGGACGACAGCAATCCGCTCCGCCTGAACAACGACTGTGGCTTCATGCTGCATGTGCTAAACCAGTTCGGCTTCCGGGATTTTGACGAAGCGACCGTGACCGACACTTCATGGCAGTGGGCGCTGAATGGCACCTTTTAGACACTGAGCGCTGGCACTTTTAGGGTGGGGCCGATGGTGGCCCTTTCTGTGTGAAAAAGGAGTGCGGCTTACGGGAGGCCGCCTGCATTGGCCGTGGCTCAGGGCTGACCTACTAGCTATCCAGCACGAGAGACAGGCCTTTATTGGGTGAACACAGGAGACAGGCCTTTTTGGGTGCTGTACCACCACTCAGCCAGCCAGGTTGCATGAATGGTGACCCGCAAAGCCACATCGGCGGCGTAAGCTGTGTGGGTATTCTCATAGCGGGGCTAGTGCACATAGCCTTTCCAGCAGACATCCCAGCTTTTTGGGTGGCCCAGGCGGCAATAAACTTGTTTAAGCACTCTGTGTTCTTTCCAAAAAGATTTGCCTGGCATACACACCAGGCATGCTGCGGCACACAGCGGGTGACTTATGATGCAGCCACTTTTGCTGATGTCCGTTGTCGGGGCGTCCTGAGTGAGCCTCGTGCATATGGGTTGTCGTGTTGTTGTGCGTTGGTTCTTGCAGCTTACGGGGTCGTCTCTGGGGTGCCTCCAGCAAGCCAGCTTTCACGTCCGTGTGGCATATTGCCATCATGGCTGACTTGAGAGCTGCTCTCCTGCGACGCATTTTGCAGACTGCAAGGACAGGCTAGATGGGGCTGATTGCGCAGACTTCATGTTGCGGTTGCTGAGCTATTCCCCACCGGCGGGCAAGGCATGTCCCTCTAGTGTATTGTAAAAGACCTTTTGGCACCAGGGCATGCTGTCCGCTACGCACCCAGCAAGAAACGATTAGCCGCCACAACAATTGCCGAGAGTCTGAACAACATCATTGCCCAGCCGGGCCTTTCTAGCTCCTGCCCCTAGCGACCTAGCTCATTTCCCTGTTGTCCCCGACTCCCCTGCAACCCAGAGCCGGCTGCAAGGTAGCGCTGTGTCTGTCTATACTGGTACAAACTGAAGGGGACAAGCCACATGCAGATCATTGCAGAGCACCTTCACCGATTGGAGCACACGAGCTGCACACTGAGGCTGACATGCTGCCGCACCTCAGAGAACACGCACGGCATGAAGCAATGCTGCCAAAAATGGGCCAAGCGCATGCGCGCTGTCGAGGCACGCCGTTGCAGCCAAGCGGCCCGCTGCTATGCGGCAAAGGCCTGCCGTGGCGCCTGGCGCCGCCGGGCGTCGCCCGCAGCGATCAGCGGGAAACTTGCCGCCTGCCAGCCCGCCGACCAGGTCAGTCCCGGCGTCGGACACCCGTAGCAGGGTTGTAAAGCACACCATTGGGCAGCAGCCTGGCGTGCACAGCCCCTGCCTGCAAGGTGCTGCTACATTTGCTCGCATCTGCGTCTGGCACCATGGCACACGCACGGGGGCACGCAGCACACGTGGGCGTGCACAAACGCAACCTGTCTTCTTTGGACAGAGGCGCGTGGTGCGCGCCTGCAGCGCGAGGATGGCCTGCTTCTCGATGGCGACCGCCATGCTCTTGCCGCCCGCGCCGGGCGGCAGCACGATGTAGGCGGCCTCCATGCGCGGCCCGCCGCGCACCGCGCCGCGCAGCTGCCGGTGCGTCGCCAGGCGCCCTGCGGCATTGCAATGGCACACGTCGGGGCGCGTCCACCCCATGCATGCATGCACACCTACGAAGCAGTTTCTTTGGCATCCACACTGCCTGCGCAACCCTGCGCACGAATATGTGCAAACAGGAGGGCGCGCGTTTCAGGTCGTCCGTCTCGCCGCAGTAGAACGCGCCGTCCAGCCGGCGCACAACGTACACGCAGCTGTGCCCCACGGTCGCCGGCGGGGGCACCTGGCCCGCGCGCACCACCTGCGGTCCAGGCCGGTGTCAGCGAATGAAGCTAGAGAGGAGAGCAGGAAACGTTTCTTTGACTGTGCGGTGGACCCTGTCCTAACGATGGTCCAGGCTCAGTCCATGCCCGCCCATTTGGAATCCTAGCGACGCGTTTCAGCGTCGCTAATAACTCACCATGAAGAATGAGGAAGAAGACAGGCTGAGGAGGAACAGATCAAGCAGCGGAAGCATGCCTGCAGCCCTGACGGCCAGGTCTTACCTGTCCACGCCGCATGACAGGGCAGGCGCGTATGCAGCAGTAGGGTCAGCAGAGCGGCAGCCTGGCGCGCCTGCACTGGCAGCACCAGGTCCGGCGGCGCGTCCGCTGCGCCGCTCGTGCCCGCCCCGCCGCCTCCAGCGCCGGGCGCAGCACCATTCCCATTCACATGCCCGTTGCCGCCCGCAGCCGCCCAGTCAAAGGCGCTGCTGCCACTCGCCTGATCAGGCTCGGCGCTCAGGCCCTGCACTGGGCCTGCCAGCACGGCGGCGGCCGCGGTGAGCAGCACGCTCGCGGCCGCTTCAATGGTCTGCCGCAGCCTGCGGGAGCGACGCACAGACGCGTCACTCGGGCAACTTGTTGGTCAACAGCACAGTGCACTCTGCTGCGTTCAAAACAGTGCAAGTGTCGCGCAGCCTGCTCTCTGCAAAAGCCATTCATTGAGGCCACAGGTGTCAGATCTGCCCAGACATGCCTGCATGCGGCACTGGTTGTCCTGCTATGACTGGAACGCATGAATGTCCATCTGCCAAGTGCGTCAGCTATGCATCATCCAACACACGCAGGCACTCATGGCAGGCATCTCATCTGAGACCTGCAGGTCAGAGGCAGGTTCGGCCGCACACCCGGCGCCGTCACCGGCCTCCCCGACATCCGCATCGCTGTCGTCGCTGTCGCGCAGCCTGCGCGCGACCGCTGCATACCCGGCGCTGCGCTCCGAGGAGCTATCAGCGCCCGGCGAGGCCGGCCCGGCCGCCGGCTGACCAGCGGGTGGATGCCTCAGGAGCTCCTGCCGGTAAGCCAAAAGACGCGCTTGGTGCTGGGTAGGGTAGGTAATATGGCGGGATGAAGAACGCAGCCCGCGCTACATGCCTACATTGCCATGTTGGCAGGCACAATGATTGAGCTTATAAGGCGCTTGGATTTGTCAATAGCCAAGCACGAGCCACAAAGATGCAGATAGTAGCCCAGTGCTGGATGCGATATCACAAAATGACATTGCACTTCACCCCGCTAAACCAGCAAAATCGAACACACTGGCTATCCCCTAGCATCACACCAGGAGCCCGCACGCGCGGTGGGAGACCCATCAGCACAAGCTCTGCATGCTCTCATGCCATGGGCGCCACGCTATAATGCGCAACATTCTTGCTACGGCCAGGCGGCGCTTGAGACGACCCGCGCTGCCAAAGCAAGACATGTCGATCACGCATCGCTGCTGGTGTGGTCAGTTAGAAGCGCCACCTGGTAGAGCAGGCTGGCTCGCCGCAGGATGCCAGGCGGCAGCTTGTGCTGGCGCGCCACCTCAAGCGCCATGCTCTCGACGCACGTCCCGTCCACCATGCGCCAGGTGGCCTCCCGCGCGCCTGCAGGCCCATCACGACACAGCGTGGGTCTTGTGTCTATATTGGCTGAGGGTACAGAGGTCTTGGTAAATCACCTGTGACAGGTCAATTTTCCGTTCATACCGAGCCCGGCATCTACCCACAAAGCGCCAGCGTTTTAACACAGCACGCTGGCGCTGTGTCAAAAGTGTTGCACAACATATTCAAGCATCTTCACATAGCATGCGGCACAGCCGCATGCAATGCACTGCGCTTCAGAACGTGCCGCTGGCACCCTGCAGCGCGTCCTTGGGCGCACCCGGCCCCGCGCCGCCGTCCTCCGCCCCGCCAGCTCCTCCCCCGGCTGTGCGCGTCTCCATGCACTTGAACACCAGCCCGGGCGCGTCCAGAGGCAGCTCCAGCAGCTGGTGCAGGTGCCTGGCATGCATGAACCCCATGTTGACCCATGCGCCCGCACAGCCTTGCGCTGTCATACCACGTCCACTTCACATGACAGCTGACATTGTGCACCATGCATGCATGCACATCTTTGAAACACCAGCATCAAATGTGGTGACAGAGGGCAATGGTTCAGAGGCGTTTGGTGCTTACACTGTGTCCTCACTGGCCTATGTGCGACCAAAGTGAGAAACAGCGAGTGTGAGATGACACATGGAGCCGGCTGCGCTACGGCGCCCGGGGCGCACGTGGCGAAGATGCCCCGCGCGCCCGTGCGCGCCAGGTGCTCCAGCAGCGCGGCCGCCAGCGCGGTGCCCGCGCGCGCCTCTGTGCCCTTGCCCAGCTCGTCCACCAGCACAAGCGCGTCCGCGCCCGCATCCTCCAGGACGTACCTGCGCCCAAATAGGTTAGGGCTGGCACGCGCTTCAGGCGCCTTTCAGCGCGCAGAGACGAAAGCCTGCGCTCGCTTGAGCCAGGACGGGCTCGCCCGGCATAGTGGGACGTGCGAATGGCGTCTGCGCGTGGGTGCGCCTTGCATGGGGCGAGGACACGCTGCGCCGCGCCACGACATGCGACATTTTTAGCACCCACTGGGATGAGGGAGCTAGCTCACAGAGGGAAAACGGTCGCCATCTTGGCTTGTTTTAAAATTAGCTATACGCCTGCCCAGCCACAGTGGTAAGCAGGGTGATTGTGCACACAGACCACATGCAGGACAGGCGCGCGTCATCGTCGGGACTGCCTTGCATGAGTAAACGCAAGCCTGGAAATAGCGTGGGGGCGCAGCAGTAATCATGATGTACAGCAGGGGGATTGTTTTTGTGGTACATACCTCATCTCCTGCATCTCCACCGCAAAGGACGAGCGGCCCTCCAGCGGCGCGTCCGCGCTGAACGTGCGCAGCATGAAAGCATCCGTGTACGGTACCTGCGCCGCCCAGGGCGCGCAACAGCTCACACCCACCAGCATGCCCTGCGTCAGCATGCGCAGAGGTCACGCAGATCAACTCCAGCTACCCGATGCTATGACGCTCCAAGTTGCAGCAATGGCAGCATCAGCGAGCATGCGCACAGCACCCACGCTTGGTCGCGCCGAGAAGCGCACCGCTGGATACCGCCTGGAATGTGGGCAGGGTCTGTCAGCCCAATGTGTGTGCAAGGGGGGAACCACCACTCTCACCTGGGCGGACGCAACGGGCGCATAGAAGCCGCAGGCGGCCAGCAGCGCCACGGCAACCGTGGAGCGCAGCACGGTGCTCTTGCCCGCCATGTTAGGCCCTGTCGCACCGCTGCCAGCTCTCAGCAAGCCCACAACTTCGACAGAGAGGCTTGCTTCTGGCCGGGTGCAGCCAAGCTGTTATGAGGGTGGGGTAGGATAACAGGCGCCTTTGAGCACCATGCGAAGGCTGTTGACTCGCATGCACCGCAGCCAGCGGTCTGAAGCCTGGGCCGCGCCTGTGAGCAGCGCCATGGAGCCCAGCGCGAAGGAGTTGCGCACGGTGCCCGCTGCGCGCCCGTCCAGCCAGTACGGCCACATGCCGTCCACCTGCCGCTCGGCCCTTCACGGTGACGCTGTCGCCCTGGGCTCCGCACACACAGCGCTGCATGTCTGCTCCGCGGCCAAGGCCTGGCGGGCGAAGTTAGGCTGCTTGGCAGACTCCGGGCGAGACGGCGCCGGAGAGGAAGCAGGAGCGGCGCATGCCTGCATGGCCGCGGGCTCCCCGCGCGGCAGCTGCTCCGGCTGCGCCCACCCGCGGCGCGCGGCCTCGCGCACGTGCGCCTCCAGCGCGCTCGCCACCACCGCCAGCGACGCGGCCGCCGTCATTTGCGGCAGCGCCGGCTGCGCGATCACCCCCGGCGCGAAGCAGTGCACGCATGCGTGCGATAGAGGAATGACTGACTTGATGCATCCTAGCGCTGCTAGAGGGTGGTGCACCATATGGATGCGCCATACGCCTGTACAGCCAGGTCGGAGAGCTGACGCAGCGCCAGGACGCGATGTGCAATCAGCTGTGCTTCACGCCCTGATCGCATGACCTACCTACAGTGGTCAGCCTACAGCGCGTCAACAGCTCTCTCGGCGCCATCGCCCACCTCGAGCTGCTCGGCCAGCAGCACCAGCTGCTCGCGCACGGCGTCGTGCGCGTTGGCGCACGCGGCGCGGTAGCTCTCTAGCGCGGCCTCCAGCTCTGGCGTTGCATACTTCTCCCTGATGACCTTCCCGTTGCGGTCACGCGGGTTGTCCAGGCCCAGCTCCTTCAGCGCCGTCGCTGCCTAGAAACAGCGATGTTCTTTAAGGCAGCTTCTCTCTTGAGTGCATGTGGGCATGCCAGCAAGGTCAAGCGTCGTGTAGGGCACTATTGTAATGGCGTGTTGGTTGAGTGTTGCGGTGGAGATTTGGAGCCATGTCACAGCTGCACAAAGCTGAAACATGCATGCACGCATGATCATGGTTTTGGCGCTGTCTTACACCAGTGGGTGAGCAGGGTTGCGAGTCTGCATAGGGGAGGGCGCACGTGCGAGCCCTTGAACAGTGCAGCCACACGGCATTGTTGTGCCTGTCGTGCACGACGCACGGGCCCACTTTGGGCGCGTCGCGCTGCCGGCTGCGCGCCAGCAGCGCATCCAGCACGCTGTTGACCGCCGCGACCACGGCCGCGCCCGCGGCCTCCACTTGCGCACCGACCCCTGGTGGCCGCCATCGCAACGGGCCAGGCCATGCAGAGGCGCTTGAGCGCCCTGCGCTCGTGCCTGCTACGCAGCACACAGCACTGCATTGGGCACTGCGCATTTAGCCTTTGTACTCGTGCCACGGCCGCGGATCGATGGACTGATGGAGCGCGGCCGCGGGAGACGGGCCGCACCGCGTCGACCTGCGCGCGCATGAGCTCCGGGCGGACGCGCCCGCGGAAGGTCTCGTTGTCCAGGAACAGGCGCCGCACGACCTCCACGCCCCCCGTCTGCGCGTAGCGCTGCGGCCTCACGGCTGCCAGCGCGGCGGCGTGGCATGATCGCACAGCTGGCAAGTCCGAGGGGCAATAACAGACGGGCGGTGCGCTCATGCTGCGCTTTGCAACGCCGTGAAAAGTGCTGCATGTACTCTCGTGCATGTGGCACGGCCTTGCCATTGCTGCAATTATGCGAAGCTGGCTTAGTGCGCGCACTTACAGGCCCCCAAGCCTTGCAGCCACGTGCCAGTACCTGCTCTCGTGGAAGCGCAGAGCGTGAGACTTCAAGCCAGAACGGGCCAGAAAAGGGAAATGCCAAGAGCAGCCGCACCCGCTCTACATCCTCCTCCTCCTCCTCGTCATCGCCATCTGACTCTGCCGAGTCATCCACCACGGCGCGTATCCTCCCGACGGCCTCCCTGCCAGGAGCAGGCCTTACACGCAGTCACTGTCCGCCTTGCATGGGAGCAAGAGCGCAGACAGACACGACTTGAAGCTTTCAGGCTCTGCACTTTCAGCCATGGCCAAGGCAATGTTAATGTCTTGCCATCAACATTCTGGCCATCCGCAGCACCAGTACCCTGTGCAGGCCAGGTCTGCAACTAATCAATACAATCATTGATGCAACTCAGCAATGAGACTCCGCTTCTCTGCGCCACAGGGCTCACAAACCATGTCAAGCCCGTGCCCGCACCGGCAGGCGGCAGCTAGGTCGTCCAGGCGCAGCTTGGTGCCAATCTCCAGCTGGGTTGCGGGCAAGAGCGCCTCTCCCAGAGCACGCAGACCTGCCCATCATCAGCCATGCAGCCTTCTTTATTGCTCCACAAATGAGCACAGCGAGCAGCCGTGAAGCTGAGTCGACGCATTTAGCGCCCTAGCACCGGCACCCCTGCAGCTCCACAGGGACCCGCAACAGCATGATCAGCAGTCCCGGGCCCTGCAAAACCACTGCAACACACTGCACTCGTGCACCGTGTGGCTGGAACCCCCATGGCCCCGCAGCCTGTCTCCTTTGATCAGCCCTTGAGCGGCGCGCCTGGGGCCTCCGCCACATGCTGTACAGCACCCAGCACGGCCGCCAGCTCCTTGAAGAAGGGCGCGTTGCCCTGACGCTTCCGGATCTTGACCGCGATGTCGCTCGCCGCGAGCGCCACCCACTCAGGCAGTGGCTCTGTGACCTCTGCGCGCCAGGCACAGCAGGCTTGCCAGCAGCCCGCACCGGTGCGAGCGATGACGCGGGGCGAGGCGGGCCGCGAGCGCTTCGAGAAGCAACCCCACAAGCTCCTTGCACAGCTGCTTGCAATTCACGATGAGGCCATGGCCGTGGCAGGTGCATTGACGTGCTTGCAGCCTGACGGCCTACAGGGAGCTGAGGGCGCGCCAGAGAGCAGGCGGCAGGCGGTGCGCAGCGCGGCGCCCACGTCGGGCGGCGGCGGGTGCAGC
>JAABVA010004018.1_pt1 | contig 13735 bp, 10 predicted proteins | sample 5560331 | NCBI WGS metagenome assembly JAABVA01 (sample SAMN12812661, study PRJNA571458) | rock metagenome | isolation source: Antarctica rocks | place: Antarctica: Victoria Land, Mt New Zealand sud | collected 2016-01-07 | reverse complement strand
CACCGTCGACGTACACACTGGCTGGTCCACCGGACAGCACGACGGCCGCCGGCTTGCGCGCGACGATGTCCGCGACGGAGGTGGTGTGCGGCACCACCTCGGAGTACACCTGGGCCTCCCGCACCCGCCGGGCAATCAGCTGCGCGTACTGGGCGCCGAAGTCGACAACCAGGACCGGGTGGGCATCATCGAGCAGCTGCTCAGGCGTATCGGGCACCCGCCCAGCCTAGTTTCCGGCTCAGCCGGCCTTGGCATCCGTCCTGTCGTGCGCCACCGTGAGGGGCAGTTGCTTGCCCACCGGCGGAAGCTTCAGCTCACCAGGCGCCCCCGCGGGCACCACCGGACGTCGCGGTGCCACCGGGTCGACCCGGGAGTAGGGGGCGGACTGCTCGGGCCGGGAGTCGTGCTCCCCCTTGTTCGGCCACAGCGAGAAGGCGCGCTCGGCCTGCGCGGTGATGGTCAGTGAGGGGTTCACGCCGAGGTTCGCCGAGATGGCCGCGCCGTCGACCACGCTGAGACCCGGGTAGTTGTAGACCCGGTGGTAGGGGTCGATGACGCCGTGGTCGGCGTCCGCTCCGATGGTGCATCCGCCGATGAAGTGGGCCGTCAGCGGTATGTCGAAGATCTCGCCCCAGGTGCCGCCGGCCACTCCGTCGATGTGCTTGGCCATCCGTCGCGTCGCCTCGTTGCCAGCCGGAATCCAGGTGGGGTTGGGCTCACCGTGTCCCTGCTTGCTGGACAGCGTGCGGCCGAACACCGCCTTCTTACTGAAGGTGGTGATGGAGTTGTCCAGGTTCTGCATGACGAGGGCAATGATCGTCCGTTCGCTCCAGCGCCGCACCGACAGCATCCGCAGCAGCATGAGCGGGTGCCGCAGCACCTCGGCCAGGAACTTGACCCAACGCGGCACGGGGCCCCCACCGTCGGTCATCAGGGTCTGCAGCAGACCCATCGCGTTGGAGCCCTTGCCGTAGCGCACCGGCTCGATGTGGGTCTTGTCGTCGGGGTGGAAGGACGAGGTGATCGCCACTCCCCTGGTGAAGTCCCTGGTCGGATCCACCTTGTACGCCCCGGCCCCGACAATCGATTCGGAGTTGGTCCTGGTCAGCTCGCCGAGGCTGGCCGAGAGCCGGGGCAGGCGGCCCTGGTCCTTCATCGCGAAGAGCAGGTTCTGGGTGCCCCACGTTCCGGCCGCCAGTACCACCTGACCCGCGGTGATGGTGCGCGGCCGTTTCCGCACCCAGGCACCGGTGCGCTTGGTGGTCACTGCCCAGCTGCCGTCCGCGCGCTGCTCCAACCCGGTGGCGGTGGTCAGCGGCAGCACCTCGGCGCCCGCCGTCTCCGCCAGGCCCAGGTAGTTCTTCACCAGGGTGTTCTTGGCGCCGACGCGGCATCCGGTCATACAGGAGCCGCACTCGGTACAGCCGGTGCGCTCGGGGCCGACGCCGCCGAAGTAGGGGTCGGCCGCCTTCTCGCCCGGCGTCCCGAAGAACACCCCGACGGGGGTGGGGTGAAAGGTCTCGCCGACGCCCATCTCCTCGGCCACCGCCTGCATCACGACGTCGAAGGGGGTGTGGCTGGGATTGGTGACCACCCCGAGCATCCGCTCGGCCTGCTTGTAGTGCGGGCTGAGCTCGTCCCGCCAGTCGGTGATGTCGCCCACTGCTTGTCGGCGAAGAACGGTTCCATCGGCTCGTACAGCGTGTTGGCGTAGACCAGCGAGCCGCCGCCCACGCCCGCGCCGGCGAGGATCAGCACATCCCGCAGTTTGTGGATACGCTGGATGCCGAAGCAGCCGAGCTGGGGCGCCCAGAGGAAGCGCCGCAGGTCCCAGGACGTCTTGCCGAATTCGTCGTCGGCGAAGCGGCGACCGGCTTCCAGGACACCGACCCGGTAGCCCTTCACGGTGAGTCGCAGGGCGGCGACGCTTCCGCCGAACCCCGAACCGATGACCAGGACGTCGTAGTCAGTGTGTGCCACGTGCCACCCGCGTATCTGTGTGTCCCATCACCATGGGGCCGCCAATATGTGTGACTAACGGTAACGCATGAACGTGGCGCGGTGCATCAGGCCCGGACGGTCAGACCGACCCGCTGGAACTCCTTGAGATCGGAATACCCTGCCTTGGCCATCGCCCGGCGCAACCCCCCCACCAGGTTGACCGTGCCGTAGGGGTCGTCCGAGGGGCCGACCAGCACTTGCTTGAGCGAGGGACGCTGGTCGTCGACGGCTACGGGCATCACCGCGCCGCGGGGCATCGAGGGGTGCGCGGCGGCCGAGGGCCAGTACCAACCCCCACCGGCGGCCTGTTCGGCCTCGGCCAGCGGTGAGCCGAGCATCACGGCGTCGGCCCCGCAGGCGATCGCCTTGGCCAGGTCGCCGGAGCCGTAGATGTCCCCGTCTGCGATGACGTGCACGTAGCGTCCGCCGGTCTCGTCCAGGTAGTCGCGCCTGGCCGCCGCGGCGTCGGCGATGGCGGTGGCCATCGGGACGCCGATACCGAGCACCTCGCCCGTGGTGGTGGCCCCTTCGCTGGAGCCGTAGCCGACGATCACCCCGGCAGCACCGGTGCGCATGAGGTGTAGCGCCGTACGGTGGTCGCTGACCCCACCGGCGACCACCGGGACGTCGAGCTCGGCGATGAAGGTCTTGAGGTTCAACGCCTCCGGGCCGGCTCCCCCGCCGCCGACGTGCTCGGCGGAGATGATGGTGCCCTGTACCACCAGCAGGTCGATACCCGCCTTGACCAGCGCCGGCGTCAGCGCCGCCGCATTCTGCGGGCTGACCCGCACCGCGGTGGTCACCCCGGCGGCGCGGACCTGCTCGATGGTTACGGCAAGCAGCTCGGGCCGCAGCGGAGCCGCGTGCAGCTCCTGCAGCAGGCGGATCACCTCGCTCGGGTCGGCCGAGCCCGCCGCGAGTTCGGTGACGCGCTTCAGCTGGGCGGCCACGTCGGCGTGGCGGCCCCACAACCCCTCACCGTTGATGACGCCCAGGCCGCCCAGGCGCCCGAGCTCGATGGCGAACTCCGGCGACACCAGGGCGTCAGTGGGGTGGGCCAACACCGGGATTTCGAAGCGGTAGGCATCGAGCTGCCAGGCGGTGGACACCTCCTTGGAAGAGCGGGTGCGGCGCGAGGGAACGATGTTGACGTCGTCCAGCTCGTAGGTGCGACGGGCGCTGCGGCCCATGCCGATCTCGACGAGGTCGCGCACGTGCCCCCCTTTCTCTGGTGGTGTTCAGGCTGGTTCTAGCGGCTGGTGTAGTTCGGCGCTTCCACCGTCATGGTGATGTCATGCGGGTGGCTCTCCTTGAGCCCCGCCGCGGTGATCTGCACGAACCGGGCCCGCTGCAGCTGCTCGATGGTGTCCGAACCGGTGTAGCCCATGGCCGAGCGCAGTCCGCCGATGAGCTGATGGGTGACCTGGTTGAGCGGTCCACGGAACGGGACGCGCCCCTCGATGCCCTCCGGCACGAGCTTGTCCTCCGACAGCACATCGTCCTGGAAGTAGCGGTCCTTGGAGTAGGACTGGGTCTGCCCTCGGCTCTGCATCGCCCCGAGCGAGCCCATTCCCCGGTATGTCTTGAACTGCTTGCCGTTCACCAGGATCAGCTCACCGGGCGACTCCGCCGTTCCGGCCAGCAGCGACCCGAGCATCACCGTGCTCGCGCCGGCAGCCAGTGCTTTGGCGATGTCCCCGGAGAACTGCAGCCCGCCGTCGGCGATGACCGGGATGCCGACCGGGGCGCAGACGGCTGCGGCCTCGAGGATGGCCGTCACCTGCGGCGCGCCAACGCCGGCCACCACGCGGGTGGTGCAGATGCTGCCGGGTCCGACGCCCACCTTCACCGCGTCCACCCCGGCTTCGACGAGGGCGGTCGCGCCTTCCCGGGTGGCCACGTTGCCACCGATCACCTGCACCCGTTCGCCCACTTCGGATTTCAGCTTCGCCACCATGTCCAGCACGGGACGGCTGTGGCCGTGGGCGGTGTCCACCACCAGCACGTCGACTCCGGCGTCGCACAGCGCCATGGACCGCTGCCAGGCGTCGTCGCCGATACCCACCGCCGCGCCGACGAGCAGGCGGCCGTCGTGGTCCTTGGTGGCGTCGGGGTACTGCTCGGTCTTGACGAAGTCCTTGACGGTGATCAGTCCGCGCAGCGCCCCGTGACCGTCGACGATCGGCAGCTTCTCCAGCTTGTGCCGGCGCAGCAGTCCCAGCGCCGCTTCCGCCGTCACGCCGACCTGCGCGGTGACCAGCGGCGCCGGCGTCATCACCTCCGCCACCCGGCGGCTCTGGTCCAGCTCGAAGCGCATGTCGCGGTTGGTGATGATGCCCACCAGCGCGCCTGACTCGTCGGTGACGGGCAGGCCGGAGATGCGGAACCGGGCGCACATCGCGTTCACGGTGGCCAGGGTGTCGGTGGGTGAGCAGGTGACGGGGTCGGTGACCATCCCCGCTTCTGAGCGCTTGACCGTCTCGACCTGGGCGGCCTGGTCCTGCAGGGAAAGGTTGCGATGCAGCACTCCCATGCCGCCCGCCCTGGCCATCGCGATGGCCATCCGCGACTCGGTGACGGTGTCCATCGCCGAACTCACCAGGGGCACCCGGATCCGAATGTCCCTGGTGAGCTGAGAGGAGGTGTCCGCCTCGTTGCGCATGACCTCCGACGCGGCGGGCAGCAGAAGTACGTCGTCGAACGTGAGCCCGAGCATGGCGACCTTGCCCGGGTCGTCGCCGCCGGTGTGCACCGGTCCTGCCGCACTGCTCATCTGTTCGACCTCCGCATGTGACGCTGCCCAGCCGGTCCCCACGGGTCCGAAGTGCTAGGTAGCCATCGTATCGGCTAGCAGCGAGCGCCCTATCCTGCGTACCGTGTAGGTGTGCGTGATCAACTGCCTCCCGGACTGCCGCCCGACCCGTTCGCCGGAGACCCGTCGGATCCGACGGCGGCGCTGGACGCCTTGGAGCCCGGCGAGCCCTTGGACGCTGAGGAACGCCACGCCGTCGAGGAAGACCTGGCCGACCTGGCCGTCTACGAAGCGCTGCTCGGGCACAAGGGCGTTCGTGGGCTGGTCGTCTCCTGCGAGGACTGCCAGCAGGAGCACTATCACGACTGGGACATGCTGCGCGCCAACCTGCTTCAACTCCTGGTCGACGGCACCGTCCGTCCGCACGAGCCGGCCTACGATCCCCGTCCCGACGCTTACGTCACCTGGGATTACTGCCGCGGATACGCCGACGCGGTGACCGGCAACGACCCGATCGGTCCCTGAGTTCCTTCGCTGACGCTGCGCCTCGTGACGCTCAGCGCGGTTTAGGGGCAGCCGGCCGCGCGCCGGAAGTCGTGCTGGGCACCGTATTTGGGCTGCTCGGCGTGGTGCTCGGCGGCGACGTGGGGACGGGCGTGGTCGATGGTGTCGGCGTCGTCGTCACGGCGGGCGGTAGTGGCGGTAGCGGTGGCGGTGTGGTCGGCACGGCCGGTGTCCTGCCCTGCGTCGTGCTGGCCGGTGCCGGCGCCGGTGCCGGCGCCGGGCCCGGGGGCGCCGGCGGGAGCGGCGGACGGGGAACCAACGGGATGGTGGCGCTCGGCACGGCCGGGTTCGTCGTGGGCGCCCCTGTGGGGACCGGTGGTAGCGGCTGCGGCGGCGAAGGCGGCGCCAGCTGGGCCGTCAACGAGGAGTACAGGGCGGTCAACTCGGCCCGGCGCGCCTCATCGCGCACCGACAGCAGCGCATCGCTCACCCGGTTCAGGGCCGTTCTGGCGGCATCGGGAGAGCCGGCTGCGAGTGCGCGTTCGGCCAGCTGGAGCTCGGCTTGGGCCTGGTAGGCCGCTGCGACGGACTGCGCATGGTCGGAGTACACCACCTTGGTGACGCCCCAGAGCGGGTCGCCGGGGCGGGCGTCATGAGCCACGAAGGCCACCCCGGACAGGGCGATTCCCACCGCGGCGGCAGCGGCGGCGACCGGGGTGAGCAGCCGGCGCCGGGCAGGCGGGCCCGTGCCGGCGGTGAGGGCAGTCTCCGCCGCCGCCAGGTCCGGCTGGCTGGGGAAGGGGGCCGCGTCGATATCCCGCTTCCAGGAGAGCAGCAGCCACGTGAGGTGGTCCTCGACCAGGCTGGGGTCCTCCGCGCGCACGGCCTCGACGAAGGCGTCATCGGCCTGCACCGTCGCCCAGCCCACCGGGCTCGGCGCCCGATCGGACGTTCGGTGTCGCTCATCCCTCACGAGATGTCACCCCCTCTTGCGCTGCCAAGGTCTCCTTGAGCCGGGCCAGGCCACGATGCTGGGCTACTCGTACCGCGCCCGCGGTGCCACCGACCGCGGCCGCTGTTTCCTCTGCGGACATCCCCACCACCAGCCGGAGCACCAGGATCTCGCGCTGACGCTCGGGCAGGGTGTCCAGCAGCGCCGCCATGCGGGTGCCTGCCTCGGCGTCCAGCGCGCGCTGCTCCGGGCTGTCGGCGTCGGTCTCCGAGTCGGGTACTTCGGAGACCGGTTCCAAGCGGTTGCGGGCCGCACCCCGATGCGCATCGGCCACCTTGTGGGCGGCGATGCCATAGACGAAGGCGAGGAACGGCCGCCCCTGGTCGCGGTAGCGCGGAAGGGCGGTGATCACGGCGAGACATACCTCCTGAACGACGTCGTCAGCGGAGACGTACCCGCGCTGCGACGCTCCGACCCTGGCACGGCAGTACCGCGCGATGATCGGCCTGATGACTTCGAGGACGCGGGCGAGGGCTGCACGATCGCCACGCACTGCTGCTGTGGCGTCCTCGTCCAGCTTTTCCCCCGACTGATCCATCGCGTGCATCGGCTCCAGCGTTACGCCAGGTCTGCGTCGTGTGACGCAAACGTTCTGCGTCTGGTCCCTGTCTGGTCTCGTTCTGGTCTCGGTCTGGCGCCGGATGGCTCCGTGGAAGCTGCCGGGCGGCCCTACCACCGTAACCGCTGGCCGCGTGGGCTACATCCCGACCGAGCGGCACCCGGCAGCCTCACGCCAGCAACCCGCCGCGCCTGGCCAACTGGTCGGCAATCGAGGCCAGCTGGGCATCGAGTGCCTGCTCACCCGAGACTGCGGGGCCGTCCAGTGCCCTGAGCAGCATCGTCGCGGCCCACTGCAGCGGAAGCAGGTCGTGGGCACGTGTGCGCCCGATCAGCTCCCCGGCGAGCTCAGCGCCGCCATCGGCCCCCAAGGCGGCGGCATGGACGAGTCGCGACTTCACCTGGTGCCGTTGCGAGGAACACTGCTGCGCGAGCAGGTCGCCGTGCGCGGCGTGTTCCCTGGCGGCCTCCACTGCACCCTCGCAGAGCGCGGTCTCCGCGCCGACCCAGCGCCAGCGCACCTGGCAGCGCCAGCCCGCCTCGTCGACGACGGGTCGGCAGCGCGCGAGCAATCGGCGAGCAACCTGGGTCTGCCCACTGCCCAAGGCGTCGGCGGCCAGACCAAGCAAGGCATCACATTGGGCCTGCGCCCGGTGTGCGGGAAGCTCCGAGGCGGCGCTGAGCAGCGCACGGGCGTCCAGTGGTCGCGCCGCAGCATGCCGGCCGAGTTGGCGCAGGTGGGAGCCCCGGGTACTGGCGGCGAGGGAGACGAACGGCGCTCCCTCCGGCTGGCGCAGAATGACGGCCAGCTCGGTTTCCGCCGCGGCATACCGTCCTTGGCCGCCCAGCGCCACCGCGCGCCACCACCGGCTCTGCATCGACTCCGCCGCCGGAAGCGGATACCGGCCCGGCTCGGCGCCGAACGCGGCGTCGTACAAGGCCGCGGCGGAGGTTTCGGCTTCGCCAGGTGGGCCCACAATGCAGCATTGTGCTCGGCGGCAACGGTGCCCGTCGCCTCAGGCCTCGGCGCGCGCCTGCGGCGCGGCGAGTAGTTCGTCGAGGAAGGAACTCGGCACCGGAGGCCATTCGGGCTGCCATTGCCCGCGCCGCTGGTCCTGCCGCAGTGCCGCGACAAGTTCCCGCACCCACGGGCCGCCGTCCAGCAGGTAGCGGACCATGCCGAGCTCGGCGCACTGGGCGGCGATGGCTGCCAAGGTCTGCTTGGCTTCGGCGGTCCGGCCGGCCGCAGCCAGGCAGGCCACGTGCAATCGCTTGGCTTGCAGCAACGCCCGGTGGCGTCCCCGGCCCTGGAGTCCGGTGATCCATTCCTGCGCCAGACGCAGGCGAGCTCGGCGTCGGCCGGTGAGTTCCCGGCGAGGAGCAGCCTGATGGCGGTGGCTTCCTCGAGCTGCGCCGTGACCTCGTCCAAGCCGTTCGCCGGGCGCCGACGAGCGGCGTACTCCACCGGAGTCGGCGTCGGGAGACCCGGGTGCTCGGGCAGCCCCAAGCGGATCCGCTCGTTCTCGATCCGGGCCCGCAACCGGGGCGCGGACAACGCCATTGCGGTCCGGGCACCGTCATCCAGGTGGTGCGCAGCCGCCGCCCTGTCGCCCTGCAACGCCTTAATCCGCGCGCCGATGACGTACCGGGAGAGCATGAAGTCGACGATGCCGCCTTCGGCGCCGAGCTCGAAGCTCTCGTTTATCAGCCTGCTGGCCTCGGTGACCTGGCCTCGCTCGTACAACAACTCGCCGAGCAGCGCACTGGCCAGCCGCGCGGCGTGCGACTGGGTGGCCGCCGACTTCCTGGCAACCTGGAGCGCCTTGCTGAAGTGGCGATCGGCGGCCGCGAGGTCGAGTTGCTCGTTGGCGGCGATACCGGCGAGGCAGTGGCCGTAGATGACGCTGAACGGACCGGCGGTGAGCTCGTGATACCGCCTCGCCCACCGCTGCCGCTGGCGCGCGGCGTCGAAGTCGAAGCGGTAGATCTCCACCAGCGTCGCCACATTGGCCGCCATGGACACGACCCACGGGCGCCGGGAATCCGGAGTGGACAGACATTCTTCGATGAGCTGCTGCACGCTGTCGATGCGGTCCGCGGACACCTCGGGGACACTCCGCACGACGGCCGCCTCCACCCGCAGGTCGGCCATCTCCGCAGCGGACAGCGAGCCCTGCTCCAGGGTGGCGGCGACCAGCCCCAGCGCCGTTATGGTGGGAACCGGCCGCTGGAGCAGGACGTTGGCCCACGCCACGGCGATCTGCAGCCGCGGCCGCGCCACGACCAGTCGCGGCGGAAGCTTGTCCACCAACCCGAGCAGACTGGCCATCTGCGAGTGCTCGAGCAGCTCCGTCCCGCCCCGTTCGACCAGCTCTACCGCGCGCTGCTGGTCCCCCTCGGCCAGGGCATGATCGACGGCCTCCCGAAGGTGACCGTGGTCGGCGAACCACTCCGAGGCCTTGCGATGCAGTTCGGGCATCCGCTCCGGGTGGTCATGCTCGAGCCGGCGCCGGAGGAACTGGGCAAACATGTTCTGGTATCGAAACCACTCGCCCTCGTCGTCGACGCGGTGCAGGAAGAGATTGCGTTCCTCCACCTCCTCCAGCATCGCCCGCCCGCGGCTGACATCGGCCAGCGAACCCGCGAGCTCTCCGCAGATCCGCTCGGTGACGCAGGTCGCCAGCAGGAACTCCAAGACCTCCGGTTCCAGGGTGTTCAGCACGTTGTAGGCGAGGAACTCACCGATCGCGTGATGGCGTCCCGACAGGTGATCGATGAGCTGCGCCGGGTCGTCCCTGCCACGTAGCGACAGCGAAGCCAACTGCAGTGCTGCCACCCACCCATCCGTCGCCTCCGTCAGTTCCTCGACCTCGGCGGCACGAAGCGGCAGTTCTCCCAGATCGACCAGGAAGGCCCGCGACTCCGCGGCATCGAAACCCAATGCCCTGGAACCGATCTCGACGAGCTCGTCGCGCACCCTCATCCGGCTCAGTGGTAGACCGGACTGGGTCCTGCTCGTCACGATGAGTCGCAGGTGATGGCAGCCGTTCTCCAGCAGGAAGTTCATCGCCGTGATGGTCGCGGTACTGCTCACCTGGTTCCACCCGTCGATGACCACGGCCACCCGTTCGCCGCCCTGGTGGATCTCGTTGATCAGCGAGGTCAGGACATACCGCTCCGCCTCGTCACCGTGCTCCTCGAGCATCTGCCCGAGCTCGTGCGCCAGCGTGGGCCGCACCCGCCGGATCGCCTCGATCAGATGGGCCAGAAACCACACCACGTTGTTGTCGTCGCGGTCGACAGCCAGCCACGCAACCGCCACGCCTTCCTCGGTGAGGACGTTGCTCCACTGCAGTGCGAGGGTGCTCTTGCCGAATCCGGGCGGCGCGTGAATGACCGTCAGGCGTCGCTTTCCGCCCGCGCGCAGGATGTCGATGAGCCGAGGGCGCTCCACGAGCTGGCGCGTCGGCGTTGGCGGGCGGAACTTGGTCGATGGAGCGGGCGGCGTCGGGGCGTAACCGCTGGGTGCGGCGGTGGCCGCGGTGTCCTGTCGTGGCTCGGCGAACTGCTCGGCCCGCAGCTCGGCGGGCAAGGCCATCGTCGCGGTACCCAGGTCGTGGTGCCGCTCAGCCGCTTGCAGTTCGTGACCGAACTCCGCCGCCGAACCCGGACGATTCGCCGGATTCTCCGCCATCGATCGTTCGATGGCGGAGGAGATGTCCTCCGGGATTCCGGACGGGCGGAGATCGGGAACCGGTTGCGTGGTGATCCGCAGGAACTGGGCGACGACGTGCTCACCGCTTCTGCGCTCGAAGGCGGCGTGGCCGGTGAGCGCGCAGAACAGCGTCGCTCCGAGGCTGTAGACATCCGAGGCAGGAGTGGGCGTCAGGCCCTTGAGCACTTCAGGTGCGGTAAATGCGGGCGATCCGGCGATTGCGCCGGCGACCGTCTCGAAGCCGCCGGCGATCCGCGCGATGCCGAAGTCGGCCAGCTGCGGTTCGTCGTACTCGGTGAGCAGGATGTTCGCCGGTTTGACGTCGCGGTGCAGGGTTCCCAGCCGGTGGGCGGTCTCCAGCGCACCGGCTAGCTTCACTCCCAGGCGGAGAGCCTCGCCCCAGGCGAGTGGGCCCTCCTGCCGGATCCGGGTGTCCAGCGAGCCACGCGCGTGGTAAGGCGTCACGATGTAGGGCCGACCGCCCGGCGTGGCCCCCACCTCGAGGACATCGAGGATGTTCGGGTGTCCCGACAACCTCCCCATGGCGCGCTGCTCGCGCAGGAATCGTTCCAGGTTGTCCGGATCGAGATCGGCCGAGAGGATCTTGACGGCGACCGTGCGGTCGAGCGAACGCTGCAGACAGCGGCAGACGACGCCGAATCCCCCGCGGCCGACCTCCGTCGCGTCCTCGAAGCCGGCCTCGCTCAGCTCCCCAGCGAAGTCGGGGGCGATGTCGTGCTGGGTGGCGAGGGGATCCATTTCGGCCATCGCCGACCTCAACCGCGCATTATCAGGACAGCTTCGACGCCGCGCCTCATAATCGGCACACGCGACGTGCGAGGCGTTCGAATCGGCAGGGCCAGTGGGCCGTCGGGCGCGTGGGCATGCAATCACCTCTTGACCGAGTGCACCTCAGCATATCCCCGATGGCTATCGGCCGACGAGCTCTGGCGGCGCGGGAGCACCCGATCCGACAAGGGCCGCTCCCCCGGCATGGGGAGCGGCCCTTGGCCGTTCAGCGAGCAGCAGCTCGGTCAGTGACCGTGGCCGTGCCCGTGGCCATGTCCGTGGCCACCGGGGGCTTCCTCGGGGGTGGGTTCCTTCTTCTCCACGATCGCGCTCTCGGTGGTGAGCACCATCCTGGCGATGGAGGCGGCGTTGATCACGGCGGAGCGGGTGACCTTCACCGGGTCGACAACGCCGTCGGCCTGCAGATCCCCATAGGACAGGGTGGCGGCGTTGAAGCCCTGCCCGACCGAGAGGGCAGCGACCTTGTTCACCACGACCGAGCCCTCCTCGCCGGCGTTGGTGGCGATCCAGTACAGCGGAGCCATCAGGGCGGTGCGGACCACGCCGACGCCCGTCGCCTCGTCGCCGGTGAAGCCGAGTGAGTCGGCCAGGGACTCGGCCGCATGCACCAGTGCGGAACCGCCACCGGGCACGATGCCCTCCTCGACGGCGGCCTTGGCGGCGGATACCGCGTCCTCCACCCGGTGCTTGCGCTCCTTGAGCGCGGTCTCGGTTGCCGCACCGACCTTGACCACCGCGACGCCACCGGCGAGCTTGGCCAGCCGCTCCTCGAGCTTCTCCTTGTCCCAGTCGGAGTCGGAGTTCTCGACCTCGCGGCGCAGCTGCGCTACCCGGCCCGCGATGTCCTCGGCACTGCCGGCGCCGTCCACGATCGTCGTGTCGTCCTTGCTGACCACGATGCGCCGGGCCTTGCCCAGCGTATCCAGCCCGGCTTCCTTCAGCGACAGACCCACCTCGGCGGTGATGACCTGTCCGCCGGTGACCGTGGCCAGGTCGTCGAGGAATGCCTTGCGGCGGTCGCCGAAAAACGGAGCCTTCACCGCGCAGGCCTTGACGGTCTTGCGGATGGCGTTGACGACCAGGGTCGACAGTGCCTCGCCCTCGACGTCCTCGGCGATGAGGAGCAGCGGCTTGCCGCTCTCGGCGACCTTCTCCAGCAGCGGCAGGAGGTCGGCAAGTGCGCCGATCTTGTCCCGGTGCAGCAGGATGTAGGCGTCCTCGAGCACGGCCTGCATGCCCTCGGTGTCGGTGACGAAGTACGGCGAGATGTAGCCCTTGTCGAACTGCACCCCCTCGGTCACGAACAGCTCGGTGTCCAATGTGGAGGACTCCTCCACGGTGACGACGCCGTCGGCGCCGACGGCGGTCATCGCCTCGCCGACCATCCGGCCGACCTCCTCGTCGCGCGAGGAGACGGTGGCGACCTGGGCGATGGCCTCAGCCCCGGAAACCGGGGTGGCTCCGGCCACCAGCACTTCGGCGATCTTGGCGGCAGCAGCCTCGATGCCCTTGCCCATGGCCATCGGGTTGGCGCCCGCGGCAATGTTGCGCAGACCGGCGCGCACCATGGCCTGGGCCAGCACGGTCGCGGTGGTGGTGCCGTCGCCGGCAACGTCGTTGGTCTTGGTGGCCACACTCTTGACCAGTTGCGCGCCGAGGTTCTCGAAGGGGTCGTCGAGCTCGATCTCGCGGGCGATCGTCACTCCGTCGTTGGTGACGGTCGGCCCGCCGAAGCTCTTGGCGAGCACCACGTGCCTCCCTCGCGGGCCGAGGGTGACCTTGACGGCGTCGGCGAGCTTGTCAACGCCGCGCTCCATCGCACGGCGGGCACTCTCGTTGAACTCAATCTGCTTGGGCATGTTTGTCTTCTGCTCCCGTTCGGGACCTGATGGGCTTGATGGGCTTGAACGCGCACCGCCCCGGGGCCCGGGAAGATCCCGGACCGCCGGGGCGGTGCACCAGCTGGGTGCTTACTTGCTGACGACGGCCAGCACGTCACGCGCGGAGAGGATCAGGTACTCCTCGCCGGCGTACTTGATCTCGGTACCGCCGTACTTGCTGTAGATGACGACATCACCAGGAGCGACGTCCACGGGGATGCGGTCGCCCTTCTCGCTGATGCGGCCCGGGCCAACTGCGACGACGGTGCCCTCCTGGGGCTTCTCCTTGGCCGTGTCGGGGATGACCAGGCCGGAGGCGGTCGTTGTCTCAGCCTCGTTGGCCTGGACGAGGATCTTGTCCTCAAGCGGCTTGATATTCACGCTCGCCACGATGAGACCTCCACTTTCAGGGGTCGTAGCGTGCCGGGGCCTTCCCCGGCACTGGGGGTGATCACGATGCTCGGTGCAACAACCCGGCCAGCTGCGTCGTCGCGGGAGCCGAA
>JAABVA010004015.1_pt1 | contig 13743 bp, 9 predicted proteins | sample 5560331 | NCBI WGS metagenome assembly JAABVA01 (sample SAMN12812661, study PRJNA571458) | rock metagenome | isolation source: Antarctica rocks | place: Antarctica: Victoria Land, Mt New Zealand sud | collected 2016-01-07 | reverse complement strand
AAGAGGGATGCAGTGTGGCCTGTGAACTTCAATCAGCAGGGAAATATCAGAGCCTTAAGGGCTAACTATGACAATGAGGCTGTTATGATGAACAATGCTGATGAGGACTGCTATGCTGTTTTTAAGGGCTATTATCAGTTATGTAAAGAAGAGAGAAGAGAAGCTGATGTAAAGACACATTACAGTATGCATTAAACTGAAGATGACAAATCACTTCAATTTAACAACAAGGTCATACACCTTAATCTACAACCAGCCTCTAAATCAAAGAAGACTGCCAAAGGCAACAAAGCAGAAATGTCTATTATGAAAGTCACAAAAGTCAGATCATTGAATTAAGCCAGCTCATTGTGTCAAAACATCAATATTGCTTCATCTACTGCAACAGCATCATCACCATCACCAAACCTGACTCTGTCCACTGTAATGATGTCATCATCTACATCAAATCTAGCAACAAAATTCATCTTTAACTTCTCTATTCAATCAACACTGTCATTAAAGCCAACACTTCAAGGCTTAATTGCATTCAATATCACTGTTGCATCTACTGAAATGATCACATCACTGTAAATAAACATCAGCTTCAATGTCTCTACATCACTTACTATACTTCACACATCTAAGCAGAAGACAGACAAGACAGAACTCAATGTTTTCTTGATGAATAAACAATGACTGATGAATCTACTTGTCTCAAGATCAGCCACAACATCAATTGAGTTACAATCTCTGCTCATTGCAATCCTTATCATCAACATATCTCTTCTACAAGTCATAGTACAAAAGTTACTTGATAGCTTCACCCAACTAGGTGCATGTCTGAATGAATAAATGGAGACAGTGACTGAGATATGAAGCTATATTGCTGAAGTAGAGAATTGCATCATCATTTTGAAAAAGAAACTGAACATCATTGAAGATTATGCAGTGAGAATTCAGAGCACTCTGATGAAGATGATCAATATATCAGGCTTCATTGTTGAATATCTAAGAAAGAATGACAGAACAGCAGATGCAGAGGTGATCAAGATGATGAAAGATGAATGAATAGTGCTGAATGTGAAGAATGAGAGAATCTTGGTGAAGTGCAAGAGCAAGAACAAACAAATGAAGTAATGTCAGAACAGATGAAGTAACATCAGAGACTGACATCTTTTTTGTAATCAGCAACTTGTTATGGTGCTGGTGCCTTTCTTTCTCTCACTACACTAATTTGTTGTTATAGCCTTTTCTCATTTCACCATTTCTTTTCATTTAGGCATTTGTTCTTGCTTTATTCACCATTATGGAAAATTGCTCCTGCCTGCCTGCCCTTATGATGTAATAGTCAGATGACTATATAGCTGAGGCTTCTTGCCCACTTAGCAAGACAGCCTTTTACCTCTTGACATTACCAGACAGTAACAGACTTTATATCTTATTTTAATTTAATAATTATTTTCACAACAACTTTTTTAGCTTTTTAATCTTTTTAAATGCTCAGAGTTCTATCTATTAACTGTTTACAATGATATTATTGAGTATCTGTGTCTTCAATATTGACAAATGCTTTAATGATATTTAAATCTTTAATATTAATGACTTCAACAGTATGTCTGCATGATCAAGAAAGTTGAAGAATAAATAGATAAAGAAATAATTTAAGACTTTATTAATTAATAGAGAATTAATAATTCTTTTATTTAAGATATAAGAAGTATTATAACTTTAAATATTAAAATATTGTGTATTTAAATAGTCTTATTGAATTAATCACTGAGTCTTATAAGAATAAGATAAACAATCTTCAGATTATGAAAAAGTTTTAAATGCAAAAAGATCTTTATTAAATTTATCATGATTATTTACAGCTCTATCTGTACAGCAATTAGACTTATCAGCAACTTTAAGATATCATAAAATTTTATTGAGATGATTAAACTCTCAATAAGCAATAATAAACATTTAATAAGACTTTTTTCAATGTTTAAATTGCTGTAAAGCAGACATTTAAATAGATTCAGAATCTTTAACTATTTAATGTCTTTAATATTTAGCTTTAATCTCAGCAGCAGTCTGTTACTACTTTTTATATAATATTTATCTTATTTATTAACTGTTTTATGTGTTTAAAAAAAAACAATGCATCTGAAAGTTAATTTTTTTTAAAGTCTCTGACTTTAAAAATATATTTATCAGCTATTTAAATAAAATTCTTCTTTAACTTACTCAACATAATTAATATCTAATTTGTTTATATGTTTAATTAAGTTTTCAATTAATTAATTTAAGTAAAAATCTTTCTTTCTGTTATTCATTCTTACTCAGTCTCATTAATTCTGATCTGAATCTTTAACAATCTCATTTCTATCTTTAAAACTCTTATTCTCATCTCTATAACATACATCTCTGTGTTTTAACTTGAATTCTCTTGCTAAATATAACTTTCAAACATAATGATAAGAATTTAAACTGCAGAGAACTCAGTATGAAAGAAATTTTATCTTAAATATTTAATGAATCTTCACTATCACTGTTATAGTTCAATGTGAACTGCTGAAGTGCTGAATTGATTGTAAAAGAAAGTTATAAATGATTGTTACTGTCAGGTAATGTTAAGAGATAAAAGACTGTCTTGCTAAGTAAGTAAGAAGTCTTAGCTATATAGTTGTCTGACTATTACATCATAAGAGTAGATAGACAGAAGCAATTTCTCATAATGATGAATAAAGCAAGAATAAATGTCTAAATAAAAAGAAATGATGAAATGAGAAAAGATTATAACAGTAAATTAATGTAGTAAGAAAAAGAAAGACATCAATATCATAATAAGTTACTAATTACAAAAAAGACATCAGTCTCTGATGTTACTTCACTCATTCTAATGTTACTTCATTTATTCATTCTTGCCCTTACACTTCATCAAGATTCTCTCATTTTTTATATTCAGCATTATTTATCTGTCTTCTGTCATCTCAATTATCTCTGCATCTACTGTTCTGTCATTTTTTCTTAAATATTTAACAATAAAGTCTAATATATTGATTATCTTTGTCAAAGTGCTCTAAGTTCTTGCTGCATAATTCTTAACAGTGCTCAGTTTCTTTTTTAAAATGATGATGTAATTCTTCACTTTAACAATATAGCTTCATATTTTAATCACTGTCTTCATTTATTTGTTCAGATGTGCACTTAGTTGAATGAAGCTATTAAGTAACTTTTGTACTATGACTTGTAGAAGAGATATGTTGATGATAAGAATTGTAATGAATAGAAATTGTAACTTAATTAATGCTGTAGCTAATCTTAAGATGAGTAGATTCATCAATTATTATTTATCTATTAAGAAAACATTAAGTTCTGTCTTGTCTGTCTTTTGCTTAGATGTGTAAGATATAGTAAATAATGTAAAGACATTGAAGCTGATGTTTATTTATGATGATGTAATCATTTCAGTAAATGTAACAATGATATTAAATATGATTAGATCTTGAAGTGTTGACTTCATCAAAAGCTGATGTTACTTCATTTGTTTGTTCTTGCTCTTACACTTCATTAAGATTCTCTCATTTTTCATATTTAACATTATTTATTTATCTTTTGTCATCTCAATCATCTCTGCATCTGTCATTCTGTCATTCTTTCTTAAATATTCAACAATGAAGTCTAATATATCAATCATCTTCATCAGAGTGCTCTGAGTCTTCACTGCATAATTCTTAATGATGTTCAGTTTCTTTTTCAAAATAATGATGTAATTCTTCACTTCAACAATATAGCTTCATATTTTGATCATTATCTTCATTTATTTGTTCAGATGTGCATCTAATTGAATGAAGTTATCAAGTAACTTTTGTATTATGACTTGTAAAAGAGATATGTTGATGATAAGAATTGTAATAAATAAAGATTGTAACTTAATTAATGCTGTAACTGATCTTAAGATGAGTAAATTCATCAATTATTATTTATTCATTAAGAAAACATTGAGTTCTGCTTTGTCTGCCTTCTGCTTAAATGTATAAAGTATAATAAATAATGTAGAGATATTGAAGCTAATGTTTATTTATGATGATGCTGTCATTTCAGTAAACACAGCAGTGATATTGAATGCAATTAAGTCTTAAAGTGTTGACTTTGATGACAGTGTTGATTAAGTAAAGAAGTTAAAGACAGATTTTGTTGCTAGATTTGATGTAGATGATGATGTCATTACAGTGAATGAAGTTAGATTTAATGATGATGATGATGCTGTTGTGATAAATGAAGTTATATTGATGTTTTGATGTGATGAGTCAACTTAATTCAACAATTCAGCTTTTGTGACTTTTGTAATAAATGTTTTCACTTTATTGTCTTTGACAGTCTTCTTTGATTTAGAGACTGATTGTAAATTAAGATGTATGATCTTGTTATTAAATTAAAGTGATTCATTATCTTCAGTTTAATGCATATCATAATGTATCTTTATATCTGCTTCTCTTCTCTCTTCTTCACATAACTAATAATAGTTCTTAAAAACAACATAGCAGTTCTTGTTAACATTGTTCATCATAACAGTCTTGTTATCATAGTTAATTCTTAAGACTCTGATATCTTTCTGTTAATTAAAGTTTACAAATTACACTGTATCTCTCTTGTTCTTCTGCATCTTTTATATGATCATGTAAACATTATAGTCATCAAGTCTTACTTTATCTAATGATGATTTATTTAAGTAATCTGACATTTCAGTGTAAAGCTTTCATTCTTTTCATACTATCTAAGAAATTTTGCTTACTCTGACTGTATCAATCTTTTTGTCTGATCTCTTATCACATCATAATTTATGATTCACTGACTCTGAGTTTTTCTTTTAATTAATTATTTTGATGTCTTGTGATAGAAAGAATGAATGAATGTTGTACACATCTTATAGAAATGATTGATGAGCTGAAATTGTGTAAAAGATGTAAAGAGTAGTAGTTGATAAAAGTTTTGATGAATGATGATGTTGTTTATTTCTAAATGTTTATTTACTTTTCTGATATCTGTCATTTTGATTTAAATCATGTATATGGAATTCACTGCTTAAATAAGAAATGCTGCTATATAGTTATGCATTAGATGTTTACTTCAATTTATACAGTCACATTAGCTTTTTAACATTTCTTAAATCTCTAATATTGACTTAGCTGTCAAATTCTGAGTCATACTTTAGTTAACAAGCTAAATATTTAATAGTTATGTCTCTATCTCTTCAGTACATTCTTTTAAACAGCAGTTTTTCAACTTCTCACTTCTTCTTATCATTCACTATAACTTCTTTTGACTCTTCTGATCTTAATCATCAATATGAGTCATTGATATGAGTTAGTTTCAGGTATGCTACTGATATAACATCATAAATGCATCAATTCAGTGATAATTCTAGCTAATATATCAGTTTTTTAACACAATTCAGAACTTTCAGCAAATTCATAAATTGCTGTCTTAGCTTCTTATTCTTTTCTTTTAGACTGAGTAACATATAGTTCTTGTGTAAATGTAGATTTATTAAATCTCTCATCTTGAAGTAGAGAGATTTATGTTTTTAATTATAGTAATACTTTATTGTTATAGTGACATATGCTATTGCATCTTTAACATCTATATGTGCTGACTGATACTGATTCATCATTATAAAAATAATTAACTTTCTTTTTATCTGTTCTTCATTATAATTAAAGTCTATTCACTTCATGTCAGACTCTTCTACTTAAAGCAAGTTCATAACTTTATGCATTTGCATATTAAAAATGATCTGATTAAAACTGAGCCTGATTGAACTGTACTTAGTTAAGTTGTTCAAAGCAACTTATAGATGTGTTAATATAAATAATTAGAGATCTAACTCTTTTAAAATCATTAATCAGTATTAAAGTGCAATTTTAGCTATCTAATTGATTGTTTCTGAGCTATCATTCATTTGTAAATAATAAACACTTAAGTAAAGCAAGTCTATCTTAAGTTGCTTGAATACTTCTTTTTATAGACTTACTAGAAATTTGCAGTTTCAATTTAATATAATTGCTCTAGGCAAACCTCAGTTTAGCAGTGCTAAACAGTTTAATAATGTGATCACTTAATCTTTCATCATCATAATGTCTCAATCAGATATAAAAGTAATAACTTTGCTGAATTTGTCAGTGACTGACATGATTATGTTATACTTATCTGACTTTGATAATGATAAGATCAGGATAAAGTTAATTGTCAATGTATAAAAAGAATAAGAAGATGTAATTATTGACTGTAAGACATTATAAGACTTGTAATGCAGCATTTGACTGAGCTGACATTGTGAGCAATGTTGTATGTACTCATAAAGGTTCTTTAATAGATCATAGAAATAAAGCAAATTAATTAATCTTTTATGAATTTATGCATATTTTAAGTAATCAATGTTGTCATAAACTATCTTAAACATTCTGTCATAAAGACTCTTTAATATACATAGATGAGGCTCTTTCTCAAGATCTTTATAGAAGATAAGATTATCTCTTATTTCATATAAAAGTTTTACAGCATCAAATCTTAAAGTATTGTTTCTTTCTAATATCTGTAAGATGCATTCTCATTTTGATTCTTTGACATATTTATACTTAATATTCTGTCACAATTAATCTGAGACTTTTATTAAGATCTTCACATAAATAATTATTCTTAAGTTGATCTGCAAGACTTTCAATATAAAGTTGTCTGTTTCTAATTGATTTTTCTGATTGACTAAATGCTCATAGATATTGTTATTGCTAAACAATCAGGACAGAGCATCTAATATTATGTTTGATCTTTTAAACTTATAGTAAATGTTTAGATAAAAGTACTGAAGATATTTAGATGTCTGAATAAGATATAAGTTAAGCTTCTTCACTGCAGTGATATTTAAACTGAACTGATGACTGATTCTTACTGAAATTACATAATCAGTGTAGATAATTACATTTTTTATCATCACTTCTATTATGTGTCTGATCTTCTTAACTACTCAGATCAATTCTGCCACTTCAAGTTTAGTTAATTAATATTGCATTTCAGCATCTTGAAGCAGTCTGCTTAGAAATAGAACAGACTTCATGAACTTTTGTTTTAAAGTATTATTTTCAGCAAACTCTTTTGTGTAATATACATATATTTCAAAGTCAAATTCTTTGAACACATTCAGATCAATGTAGAGTTGCTGTTTTGATGAGAAATGCATTAAAATGATTAATCAAGAGAATAGAGACTGAAGATAATGAAAGACATTTAGCTTCTTTAAGATTGACTTATTCAGTTTAATAATAATAATTATTCACTTTCTAATGTTTTCTTTTGTTTCTTTTGCTCAAAGACCTTGATTTAAGAAGATTTTTTGCTGCTGAAGTGACTTGACAATAGCTGTGTAATGTAAGATATATTATTATAGATAGTCAATTAAACTGAGATACTTTTCTAATTAACTTAGGCTCAAAGAGAACCTAATTCTGAATATTATAATTAACTTGTCTTTCAAAGTTGTAAGACTTAAAGCATCTACTCATTGACTCAACAGCTAAATGAATGAATATGTTAAATAAAACTTCTTTAGCAAAAAACAGCTTTTCATTTTGTCTAATATGTTAAATATGTTGTAAAGAAAATGACAATATCATTAACATAAACTTTGATGTATAATCTCTGTTGTCATAAAATTCTATTAATCATTCATTAAATATATACTGACAAGTTCTGATATCTTATAACTGCAATCTTGAAGATTTTCTGATCTCAGTGTGAGACAACAGTCAGACAGTATTGATGTGTCTGTTTTATTCTTTATTGATAGAAGAAGAAGCTGCAGTTAACTATAAAGATATATTTGACTTCTTAAATTGCAGTTAAAATGTCAGTCTGACTAGATATTAAATAGGTATTCAGCATAATGATTTTGTTAAGTACTCAGATGTCAACTACTACTCTGTCTTTTTAAGTCTCATCTGATAGATTTTTTCATATCACAAAACAGAAATAGATGAAAGAAATAAAGCTTGTAGTTCACTTTAAGTAATCTTGTGTCTGTAACTTGTCAAATGTTATATTAATTACTTTATAATTCTTTTATTCAACTAAATATACACATACTTGTTCTGATTTGTACTAAGTCTTTTAATTGTCAATGAGTAAAATATTTATTCATTCTTTCTTCAGAATCTTTATCAAGTTGTTTTGATTTGTTTAAAGATGAAAATATAAGTGCATAATTATTGTGATTTGAGCTGCTACAGTATTAAACTCATAAATTGTTACTTTATACATGATCTTTCTCTCAGAACTAGTTATCATTCTTAGATAAAATGTCATCACTATGATTAACAGACTTTGAAAACACATTCTGATTTAATTTGCTCATTTTTTAATTGTGAAGACTGCAAATTTAAAATTCTGTAAATTGACTAAATAACATCTGTTGACTTCATATTTTACAACATGACTGAGATGAGTTTTTTGTAAAATGACAAGAGACACATTCAAGTCATTTTGCACTTGTACTGTCAATAAAGTATAATTAACAATGTAAATATATATTACTGTGTTCTCTGTGTGGCAATCTGATTCAAACAGAAGATTACAATTTTAAGATAAAGCAGTCTTGATTATTAACACATTTATGTGACTTCTAAGCTGTATAATTGTATTTTTGTAAGTTATTATGACTTTTTGCACTAAATCAATTAACTATGTAATGACTGTTAATAATAGTTCAATATCATCACAACTATTCACAATTGCTTTTCTACTTAAAAGCATAATAGAAATATTCTTTAAAATGAGAATATCAATGTCTATAAGCATCTTAATCTTCAGATTATTAATGATATGCATCTCTTTAATGATTACTGCTAATCAGTCATTATTGTCAGGCAGATAGATGATCAGAATAATGTATTTATTATAATGATGAGTTTTAGTTTTCAATTCTTAAACAACAATGAGCAATGAGATTCATTTAATTAAGATATCTGAAATCTGTTTCTTTAAAAAGCTTCTGTTAATTAGACTCATAATGCAGTCTGTATTGAGGCAGATTAACTCTTCTTTTGTTGTAAATGTCAGTTTTACTAAGACAGTAATGTATCTTCAGCTCTGAAAATCATGACTGATAAATACATAAGAAAATGAGCTAGCTATAAATCTAATCAGTGTAGATTCTGACAGTTTAACAGATTTTGACTTTTAAATTGTCTTATTGAGCTTCTATTTAATCAATTTCTCATCATTGCATCTGTTGTGCACATACTTGTGCAATTTGTTGTTGAACAGAAAGATTTTACAGCAGCTGTAATAGTCATTTTGTGTTTTAATTATGTAACTTATATTTACAGCTTCTTCTTCATTCTTTTTGTTCTTCAGTTTTTGCTCTTAATCTGACTCATAGATCTCTTCTTCTTTCTGAATATTGAGTATATTGACTTTCTAATATATATTGTTGTAATAGATGTTCTCAAATTCTTAATAGTCAGTCTGATCATCAACAAAAGATCTGTTCTCAGAAGAATTCACTTTTTAAGTAAAGTACACTTAATTATTGTATTTACTGTAATTGTCTCATCATAAGAACTTATTGTCTCTGTTTAAATAGTTAAACAGTTTTTTAATCTGATTTCTAAATCTCTGATTTAATGTGTTTATCTTAGATGACAATCTTTCATTTTTAAAGATAATTTAAAGAGATGTCTTGAAGCTCAATTAAGTGTTTAACAAAGTGTCTTATAAACAGAGTTGAAACTATTATGATTAATTATTAGGCTGTCATTGTGATCTGAGTAAATATGAGAAATTGTTATATCTTGATGACAGATATGATGAGTAAGAGAAAGATTGACAGCTATAGTTATCTTAATCATAGTTGTCATGATCATACTGATCTTACTGATTTTATTGAACAAATCTATCAGATTAAGAATTACACAAATAGCTATTGTATCAATTTGTCTGTTTAACTAAAAGAGTATTAACAAAATCTTTGACAGATATTTCATTCTTAAGTTCATCAATGTCTTATTAAAGAGACATATTGATATGCATTTATATCTAAATTATTAGGTCAAATTCTAATTTGTCTTGATTACAACTTTTGATGACAGTCATAAAAATAATAATGTATTCTATTGAGCTACAGCAATTTCTAATGTCTTTAACAGTGTATTTAATTGAGTTAAACTTATTTCAAGCTTCACTGAGTAATATTTTAAAGTGTTTCTTTAGTGTTTTGCATCATTCTTCAACATCATTAAAGTGAGCTACTAATCTAAGATGAGTAATCTTTAATAGCTAACTATTTCATCTAAAGTGACCATCAAGTTAAGTCTGACTCAGATTTTAGAACTTAACCTGACTCACTGAGCTTAACTTTGAAACCTGACTCAACTCATAATATTAGGTAATTTTCATTGTTTCTTATGTAATTTTGATAATTTTTACATCATTAAAAAGCTCTCACAATTCTCTACAAAATGAGCCTAAAATTGCAAAAACAAATCACTTTCAAGCTCAATGCACACAACTGAAGTTTTGTTTAAATTCTTGAAGTTCCTGCCACTATGATTGCTCATGACTAACAAGGCATGCAAAATAAGCAAAAAATCAGCTTTGAAAAAAACCTGACAGCCACTCTAATTTCATCATAGTTTTGCTTCTCTGCATAGATTAACATTAAGATTTTAATGTATTTACCTAATGTCTTAAGTAATAGCTGTCACTCTGACTTAATTAATGAAGACATAGACATTTTAATAATAATTCTTATTATTCTTATTGACAATATTGTCATCTCCTCACTTCTTAAGCAAGTTTAAGTAGAATAAGTCAATATTGACTGACTTTTAAGTCAAATTATCTTCACAAAAGTTACTGTCACTGTTAACATTGCCTCTGTGAGAATCAGAAGAGCTGAGTGAATTAGATAACTCAGATGTATTTTGCTGTGAGACATTTTGTTTTTATGATTGAGTAATTAACACAGTGATGATCTGTAGAATCTGTGCTTAAACAGCAGAATTCATATTAGCTGAGAAAGATGTATTATCATTATTGTCTTATGAATCAACATTCTGATCATTGTTTATCATGCTTTGTAATGAATTTCAAAGAATATTTTCAGTAATGCTGAAGATAAACTCAGACTTAATGACTTAAGATGCTTACAATGTAATAGAATGTTCTAAGATATTCAGATCAATTTCTGATAAAGTAATGATGAAATATTGTAGTCTTTGTTTAACTGTAAAGAGATTTAATAAATTTAAATTAGACATACTGTTAATCTCTGACTGCTGACTAATTATTTTGACTGTTCACTGAAGAAAGAATGAATCTGTATGTAGTATTGCTGTGTTTTAATTAAAGATTTATAGTGTTGAATTGAATAGAATCTGATTATGTGCTTAAGCAAAAGAAAATATATCAAAAGACACTAAGAAAGTGACTCAGATTTCTTAGACACTTAACTGTTCATATAGAGTTGTAACTCTGTAAATAAGAATGACAATGTCATTAAGTATAAATGAGACAAAGTTAAGATTCACTGATTCATATTCTTTAAGCTAATAAGTTAGAGTTACTGTACAGTCAGATAGTCTTAATAGATTAGATAAAGAAGATTTGTTGAAGATCTTTGTTAGCTTGATGAGTTGAGAAGTGTTTTGGCTATAAGATGAAGTCATGAGATGAAAGAATGATGTGATGTAATAGTAAGATGATGAGATTTTTTGACAATTTAGCTTATTAATCTCATCATTATCTAATGCAGTGCAGAAGTTAAGCTGTAGAACTGATGATTTAGCAAGCTAGAATCTTAATGAATAATTGATAATTGTTTTGATGAAATACTGTTAATGTTATCAAATTGTTACTGTCAGATAATGTTAAGAGATAAAAGACTGTCTTATTAAGTAAGTAAGAAGTCTCAGCTATATAGTTGTCTGACTATTACATCATAAGAGTAGATAGACAGAAGCAATTTCTCATAATGATAAATAAAGTAAGAATAAACATCTAAATGAAAAGAAATGATGAAATGAGAAAAGACTATAATGATGAATTAGTGTAGTAAGAAAAAAAAAGACACCAGTATTATAACAATGAAGCAACAGATAAAGTGATGAATGAAGTGATGAATGAGCTGTAAATTTGTAAGAATGCAACAATGTAATGAATAAAAAAGCTGCATAAATTAAATAAATCTTTATTATTACTGTCTTCTGTATCAAAGTCATTTAAGAACTTTAATTATCATCTTTTCTTTTCTTTTCTATTCATTTAAAGCATCAAATCATTTCTTATACTTTTATCTTAACATTTTTGTTTTATCAGTTCTTCTACAATCTTTTTCTTTACTTATTTCTTTACTTTATCTTCTTTCATCATCTTAATTCATGCATTAAGAACTTTAATAAAATTAATTTTCAAATTCTTATTATCAATAATAAGATCAGTTAAATACTGCTTTCTTTTCTTTATTAATGATTTTACATGACACTTTAAAGAGTTATAAAATCACTTTACTTTACAGATAAACTTTACATTAATTTTTTGTCAGAACTCTATTTTCTTTTTAAGAACACTATATGCTGACTGCTTTTACAGACAGATTTACAGCAGAATAGTGTTTTTTTTCTTTATTAATTGAGAATTATGCATAGTTATGAGATCTGCATGAAAGATGATGATGATGATAAGAGTAATGAAAATGATGAGAAAGACAGTAGAGTGAATAAGAACAATGATGAGAGTGATGAGATGAATAGAAATGATGATGAAAGTGATGAGAAAAATAATGAAATGAATAAAAGTAATAAGAACTGCAGTTAGAGCAGAATTAATGAGCATTAAAACATTAAAGATAGATAAAAAAGACAGTATAACTGCAGATAATGAGTCTGACAGTTAATTAGATTTAAAAATGAAATTTATGAAGTTTAATTAATTTATATGATCAATTGAATAATCTGTATAACAGTAAAGTATAAAAGATATAATATTAATATATAAATTTAATGTCTAATTCTTGAGTCTTCATCACAGCATGAAGTCATAATAATCTATTAAGCTAGATCTAACTAGATTAGTTTCATAGTGTAAATGAAGTGTTAATGATTTTCATATTGTGAAAATCATTAACACTTTAGAACTCTGTCTAAAGTCAAATTTATAAAAATCTGATTCACTAAATCTATTCTAGAAGTGTAAATAATTATTTACACTTTGCAAAAGTTCTCTATTCTGTCTGATGAGCTGAAAAAGTTTTTGCTATTTAAAAAGAGAACTTTTGCAAAGTGTAAATTTTTATTTGCACTTCTGACATAGATTTAGCTCAGATTCAAAGTGTTAGTTATTTACATAAAGTGAAAACAGCTAACACTTCAACTCTTGTTTTGCCTGCAGTTTATACTTTTTACACTTCATTTACAGTTGATGAATGCTGAACTGATTACTTTTGGAAGATAATTATACACTAGTATTGTAAATTCTGAAGTGCAAAAAATTATTTGCACTTTGCAAAAGTTCTCTATTGAATGATTGAGGGGAGAATCGAGTGCGGCTTGGTAGCTGAAATGTTCATGTGTTGTCCCCTTCCACAGGGTTAGCGTAGACTTGTAGCTTGTCTTTTGACGCGCCTCGGATCATAGATTTTACGCTCCGACATCCAGCCTCGGCTAACTACCAATGATGGCATCCAATGCGATAACACAACCAGAAAGGCGGTACTTACCGTCTACC
>JAABVA010004014.1_pt1 | contig 13745 bp, 14 predicted proteins | sample 5560331 | NCBI WGS metagenome assembly JAABVA01 (sample SAMN12812661, study PRJNA571458) | rock metagenome | isolation source: Antarctica rocks | place: Antarctica: Victoria Land, Mt New Zealand sud | collected 2016-01-07 | reverse complement strand
GCGGTTTGGGACGCCACTAGGGCGGCCATTATCCGCCGTCATGCCCTGCACCCTGTATGCCGACGAGGACGACATCAAGGCGCACGGTTTGGGAGTGAGCGCGTACAAGGAAGGGCGCGATATCCTGCTGAGCCTCGGCCTCGTCACCAGGAAACAGGTGACGAAAAAGGTATCCGCGCCTGCACCCGGTGAGGACGGCGCGAACGCAGAACGACGGGCGCGAAATCGTGGGAAAGATTGGTTCTACGCCTGGGGACTTAACGGCGCCGCGATTAATGCGCTGTGGGCACATCTCTCCGATCTGACCGAGATCGCCCCCACCGAGCGCCAAATCAAGGCGGTTGAGAGTCGCAAGGAACGGTTAGAGCGCGCGATCAAGGAGGAAAAGCCCTCCTTGCACGTCGTACGCGCCCTCAAGCGCGAGGTCGCGGAAGTGCGCAAGGACCGCGAGAACGTCGTCTATGAATATAGGGCTGCGAGTCAAGAACGTGACAATGCGCGTGAGCAGGTCGACGCCACGGCCAGGGAACGCGACCAAGCGCTAGAGGCCGCCCAGCGCATCATTCGCGACAATCAGCGGCCATCAACAGTCACAGAGCGGATCATGTGCCGCGCCGGCTGCGGGTCCTTCATCCTGGCGACGGACTGGTGCTGTGATGAGTGCCGCGAGAGGGAGCGAGAGGAGGCCGGTGATTTAAGGTTGACATCCAACTTTGAATCACACGCGGCGCAACCCGTACCCGTTACTAACAGGTTGACATCCAACTTTGAATCGCCCCCGCAACCATCGGGCGACGATCTAAAACCCTGTCGGGGCGGTTGCGGCACGCTGACGCCGCACGGATGGGAGTGTAAGCCCTGTCGAGGACGACCTGTAGAGTTGCTACACATACCAGACAGCACCTCGATCACGCAGGAGGTCGCTCATGGTCTGTAGCGTCGAGGCTCCACCTGTCACGCTGACCGTTGGCGCTGACATCACCATCGCCGCCGGCGTGCCGTTGGCCCTACGTCAGGCTATTGCCTACGCGCTGACCGTCGAGAACCCGGCCTATCGCGAGGCCGAGGAGCACGGCCGGAGCACGCGCGACCTTGAACTCAACTTGGACTACTACCACCAGGGTCGCGACGGGGCGCTGGTCGTGCCACGCGGCGCCGGTGATATCGTACGGGCGTTGTGTAAGGAGTATGGCGTCCGCTACACGGTGGTTCACGAAACCGTTGTGGCCGAGACTGTCACGTTCGATGAGCGCGTGACCCTGAGCGCGGCGCAGGAGCGCGCTGTGGGCGAGATGCTGGCGCGACGGACGGGCGTCCTCTCCGCGCCGGCGGGCAGCGGAAAAACGGTGATGGCGATGTGCATGATTGCCAGGCGGCAACAGCCCGCCTTGATCATCGTCCACACACGCGAATTAGCGCACCAGGCGATAGCCCGCGCCGTGGCGGTCCTGGGGCTCGATGAGGCGGAAATTGGCCTGATAGGGGACGGCCAGTGTCGGGTCGGCGAGCGGCTGACGGTGGCCCTTGTGCAGAGCTTGGCGCGTGGTATCCCGCCGGCGCTCCTGCGCGTGGGTTTCGTGCTGGTCGACGAATGTCATCACATCGCGGCCGAGCAGATGGCGGCCGTGGTCTCTCAGTTCCCCGCGCGATTCATCGCCGGTCTTAGCGCGACCGTCTATCGCCGCGATGGGCTTGATAAGGTCATCCACTTCTACCTGGGCGATACGCGCGCGACGATAGACGCCGCGGACCTCACCGACCGCCTCATACATCCCCGTGTCGTCAAACGCGATACGGGCCTGCGGCCAGAGGGTGACACTTTCTCGGAGATCGTCGGCCAGCTCGTGGTCGATCCCGCGCGTAATGCGTTCATCGTCGGCGACGTCGTGCGCGGGGTGAAGGTTGGGCGGCGGTGCCTCGTGTTGTCGGACCGTGTTGAGCACGTCGAGGAACTGACCCGCCTGCTCAAGGCGGAGGGTGTGGCCGCCGCGGCGCTGCATGGGCGGCTTGGTAAGAGGGTCCGCGCGCGGGTCGTGGAGGACCTCGCTGCCGGCGTGCTCGACGTCGCCGTGGCCACGGGTTCCCTTGTCGGCGAGGGTTTTGATTGTCCACGCTTGGACACGCTCTTCTTGACGTCGCCCGTCAGCTTTCGCGGACGTGTGGTGCAATATCTCGGCCGCGTGAGTCGTAGCGCGCCAGGGAAGGTCGATGCATTCGTGTTCGACTACTGTGACGACAATAGGATGCTGTGGGCCACCTATCGCAATCGTACGAGCGTCTACCGAGCGCAGCAGGCTGTGAGGGCGTCGTGAGCGACTTACAATCCCTGATTCGCACGGCGCAGCGTCAAGGCTGGTCGGTCCAGGTGCGCCGCGGCGGCCACTTGTGCTGGCGGGCGCCCGGTGGGGGCGCGCAGGTATTCAGCGCGTCCAGCCCCGGAGACTGGCGCAACGTGTCCAACATCAAAGCCAGCCTCCGGCGCCACGGGCTTGATATGCGCGACGGAGGTAGACGCCATGACGGTTAAAGACAACGCTGACGATACGGCCACTGGCATACTCAAGCTGCACAGCCGCCGCGCCCTTGCCGACGACGGACGGCCGCGCATGACTCGCAAGATGCTACAGCTTATCGGTGGGGCTGAGGAGGACGGGCCTGACGTCGGCGCTGATAGGGAGTGTGACGAACTGGCCGACCTCGACCAGGAGCGGAAGGCGCAGGCGCTGGCACGGCTCCAAGCCGAGCATCCGCACCTCTACGGCATCGTCTACTTGGTCGACCAGCGGGGGCTGTCGTTGCGGTCGGTCGGGCGGCACTTGCACATGAGCCACCCCACTGTCGGCAAGCACCGGGATACCGCGCTGGCGACCGTGCGGGCGTGGTGTACGGATATACAAGATGCGTCGTAGGAAAATAGGGGCTAATAGAGGCGATGCGTATAAAGTATATTGACAGAGGGCTTACCATTATGCTACTATAGGGGTGTATTAGTGTCCCTACAAGGCCGCGTTTCCGAAAGGAACGCGGCCTTTTCTATTGGGGTGAAGGCGCCAGTCACCGAGGAGGTTTCCCATGACCACGGCCACGTTACCACGGCGTCGGGGGCAACGGCTCCAGATCGCGCCACGTCGGGAGATCGGCTTCACGCTGCTGCTGAGTGAAGTCGAGCGCGACGAGCTTGACCGGAAGGCGCTTGCGGCGCAGTGCACGAGTGCGGCGGAGTTTATTCGTCGGCAGATCATCGGTGGTGAGTCGCGTGCGGTGACGCCACCGGCGGCCTAAAGAGGACGGACGCATGATAGACAGGAAGCCGACGGCGCCGCTGGTTGCCGACGATCTAGCCGACCTGCGAGCGGCTGAGCAAGCGGTGGCGGCGCGTGTCGCGGCGATAAGCGTCCGCCGGAGCAAGATGGCGCGGGAGGCATTGGCCCTTCAGCAGCAGTTGGCCCGCCTCGCGCAGGCCGCCGATGCCGTGGTTGCGGAGGCGCTTGACGACTTGATCTTGACGGCCACTCAGGTGCGCGTGCCGGACACCACACAGGCGGCGGTGTCGTGGGCGGAGGTCGAGGCCGTTCTTACGAATTGCGTCGCCGCTATGGGCGAGTATCGACGGGCGCTGGCGCCGGTGATGGACCTAGCCGAGCAAGTCATCGGCCAGATCGCGCCCTTGCTGGCTGTGACCGAGGGCGAGGTCAAACAGCGCGCCGAACTCTTGGTCGAGGCGCGGACCAACGCTCTCGCGGCCCAAGCGGCGCACTATCCCGCCCAATAGCTCAGACCCCCTAGACATGCCCGCGCACTTGACGCGCTGGCCGTAGCCCCATAAAGGGGGCATTCGTATGAGCGAATCAGAAGGCGCGTCCATTGATCTATCGGTCAATGCCGACGCTGCGCTGCAAACACTTCAGGAGTTGACAGCGGCGGCCAAAGAGGCCGACGCCACGCTCGGCAAACTCAAGACGGACATGGCGGCTCAGGTCAATCAGGCGTTTGGGTCCGCGATGGGCACAACGGTTGATTATCCACACGCCGCCAACATTGTGCGTGGGTTGCCCCAGGCTGACATCGCGGCCGTCGTCCCTGGTGTCCCCGCGCTACAACAGCAGATCGCCGAGCGCGGGGCGCAGATAACTGGCCAGGCGATGGATTTCGCCGGGGCCAATCCACAGGCGGCGGGGCAGCCTATCACCCAACTGCTGGCGCAATTCCAGGAAGCACAAGCGCGGCAGGCCGAGCAGAGCCAGCGGCAGCAGGAGGCCCAGCAGGCCCGTCAGGCCCAGCAACCGGCGCCCGCATCCGTGCCTAGTGGCGCGCAACCCGGCGACCCCGTATCCAATGCCGCGCGGTATGGCCTGGCTCCCGCGTCAACGCCGCTGTCGCCATTCGGCCAGCCTGGCGCTTCGACGGACGCCCGTGACGCCGCCAAGCAACAAGGGGCGCTCGGACAAAGCAGCGGCGGTAGTTCGAGTACCGATACGACGCAGCAGGACCGGGCGAGCACGCAACTGGGTGAGCGGTTCGCCCAAGCCCTGACGCGTAGTGGTGTTGGCATGGTCACGGGTGGCATCCAGGGCGCCGCGTCGGCGGCCGGCATGGGCGCCACGGGCGACCTCGTGGGCGCGTTGGCGCGTCCCCTGATGGAGCTAGTGAGCGCGCCCCTAGCTATTGGCGCCGGTATCATCGGAGGTGCGGCGGGGATCGGACTCGGCGTCAATGCCCTGCAAAGCAAGTACGCCGGCGAACAGCAAGGACTTGCAGGCTCCGTGGGCACGACCACCGGCGCCACACCATCGTCTGAATTGACGACGGCGCAGCAAACGGGTTGGTCGATGATGTACCACGAGGCTGACAGCGTGGCCGCTGCTCGTCAACTGGGTGACATGGGTGTGCAGTCCGGTCAGTTAGGCGCGGGTCTTACCGCGTCCATGGCCCTTTCACGCGTCGGCGGTATCGGCCTCGACCAGACGACTTCTCTAACCGGATCGTTGATGCAATCGGGTATGTCTGGCAATCAGGTCGGTGACTACTTCGCGCAACTCGACCAGGCTGCTAGGCAGTCTGGCGTCAGTGTCGCTCGACTGACGGAGGGGATAGTCCATCTCAACCAAGCGGCGGGCATCGGTCAGATCTCGGTCAACGGGTTAGCGGCGGCTCAGGCATTGACGGACCAATCAGGGACGAAAATTGACATCGCGCAAGCTATGTCGGGGGCAATTGGCGCGACGGGCACGACAGCGCTTGCTCAGGGCGCATTGCTTGGCTTAAATCCGGCGCAGTTTGAGGCTGCAACGCAGGACCCCGCCCGCCTTCTAGATGCCTATGCGGGCTTGGCGAAAAGATACGATGTGGGCACGGGCGGCGTGCAAGTCGCGCAGCAGGCCATGTCGGCGGCGGGTTTCGACTTTTCCCATATGGACTCGCATCAAGCTGATGTCTTTACGCGAAAACTCGTGTCGGAAGGACCCAATGCAGCGCAGCGATATGAAGATACTTTGACTAGGAAGGAAAATGCGCCCAACGCGCCGGGGCCACACAACTTCGATGAGTTGACCAAGGCGGGCACGCACGTTGCCAACGACATCACAAGCGCGGGTGACAAGGCGCGCATCGCGATGGAGCAGGGCGCCAATGCCTTGGTACGAGGCGCGGGCGAGGCAGCCAAGGCGCTGACGCCCATTGAAGTGCGCAACCAACAGCAGCAACAGCACGACCGGCAGTATGGGCCGTCGGGCGTTGGCACATCGCACACGACGAATGTCAACCCCATGCAGCAGTTGACGCAATCGACACAGGGGCGTGGTGGTATCATGCCCCTCCCCGGTAGTTATGAGATCCCGAACGGCCAGGGCAACAGTAACCGCGTGCTGCCGTATCAGATGCAGTGGTATGAGGACGCCGCGAAGAAATATGCGCCGCCAGGGACAGATCCGAATCAGTTCTTGAGCGTCTTGCTAGCGCAGGGTAGCGCGGAGAGCGGCTTCAACGAAAACGCCGTGAGCCGTGACAAGAACGGCAACCCTATCGCCAAGGGCATCGCCCAATTTACGCCGGCGACAGCGGCGGAGTACGGGCTAAAGAACCCGTTTGACGCGCGTCAATCTATTGCCGCGCAAGCGCGCCTAGATGCCAATCTGTACGCGTCTCATGGTCACAACTGGCAGCAATCGTTAGCGGCGTATAACGGTAGCGGCGCGGACGCCCAATCATATGGACAGCATGTGTATAGCGCGTCTGAGCAAACGCAACGTTTAGTGTCGGGAGTGATAAAGCACACATCATCAGCCCCTGGGGATACTGCACAGGCTCATGACCAACAGGGTGGATGGACAGGAGGGCAAGGGACAACGGCAGGGGGGGCAAGTTCCCACAAAGTTGATGTAACTGTTCACGCGACCCTTGATGTGCGCGATCAACAGGGGAAATCAATCCCTGTCACAAGTCAACGGACAACGCACACAAGCCATGCCATCGACCCAAGCCGCCGTCATGTTGCGAGTCAATCATATGGCCCGCAAGACCGGACGCCACCGGCGCCGGGCATTCCGACGTTACCAGGTCACATCGGTGGCCCAATTCGACGTTAGCCGGCACACAGAGACGAAGGAAGCGCACACATGACGTTTGCAGCTAAAAACGGCGTCCCACGGGCGCAGGTGGTGACAGCCGAGCGGCTGCACCTTCTGGCCGAGGCTCAGGCACTCAAAGAGCGGTTGGGTGAGCTGGAGCAGGGCCACCGTGGCGTGATGGAGCCGCGTTATTACGAGGTGTGGCGTCTCTTGGGCCGCCAGCAGGAGACGATCGAGCGGGGTGAGGAGCCCGATTGGGCAACCATCCAACAGGCGACCTCGGCGTTGATTGAGTACTGTGGTGTCCACTCTCAGATGGTGTGTGAGCTGTATAACACCACCGGGGCCTATATAGCGCTCGCGGAGATGGCGTTGCAGGTCACGCACGAAGAGATCGAGGCCCGCGCCGAGGTCCTCGTCCAGGAATGTACGGCGGCCAGGGCCGTCGTCGTAGTGACCCCACTGCTGGCGCAGTAAAGGGCGAGGCATCAATGGGAACCTGGGCATTTAATCCGTCATATGACATTACCCTCACGCGCAAGAACCCGAAAGCGGGCACGCACGGCCAACCCGCGACCTTCTCGTGGCAACTGCGCACCCTTTCTGAGTTCCAGGGCCTCCTGGCGACCACGAACACGTCAAGCCAGGCCACCATCACGCTCAACGACCCCACGGGCGTCGTGATGAACACGGTGAATCCGCAGGCGATGGACGCCATCACCGTGCGCCTACGCAACCGCAGAGGCGTCGTGGCGGGCGCATGGGCTGGATATGTGGATGAGTGCCGTGAGATTCATGACCCGTCAGCGGGCCGTACCGTGTCTCTCAAATGCAGAGGGCCGTACAAGAAGTGGGAAGTTGGCAGACAGAGCGGCGGCGATGTGCTGGCGCTTGCCATGGCGGGCATGCGTAACGTGGCCGGCGCCGAGGTGGTCCGGTATTCGGCGCGGGCGGTGGGCTACAACCCCGCCAATATCACGTTTGACCCCATCGCCGACAGTGGCACGGGTTTGTATCCGTCTATCGCCCAGTCAACGATGACGAACCCCGATCAGCAGACATGGAGCGCGCCCGTCCAACAGATGCTCGCGTCCAGTGGGCTTGAGTTTTTCTTCGATGAGGATGGTTTCGGTCACTATCGACGCGTCGGGTTTCTGGGCAGCGGGCAGAAATATATCCCACAAATCCCGCTAGAGGACATGCTGCACGTCGATTACGGCACGGGCGATACGGGACTGGTCACGTCCGTCGAGGTGCGGTGGGGTCCGTTCCCAACCACACTCTCGTCCGCGAAAGCCGCCGCGCCGCAGAGCATGGCCGACCACTTAGGGTCTCGCCCGCTGGTTATTCAAGCGCCGTGGATACTCGGTGGCATCGGCGCGACTGCTACCCAGGCGCCCTCTGGGGCACAGTTCCTCGCTGAAACCTTGCTTGATCAATACGCCAGTGGCGCGACGACCGCCTCCGTCATCGTTATCGCGGACCCTGCCACCTACAGGTTGGGGACACTTGTAGACGTACCAGGCGCGCGCAAGGGACGCGGCGTCACGCGTTACTACGTGACCAGTGTGACCTATCTCTGCCAGTGGGGGGGGCAATGGGTCCAAACGTTGGGTCTCAACTATGGGCGGGCGCCGGGTAACAGATTTCCGTACGTCGGCGGCATTTCCTACCCTGTGCTGAAAGTAGACCCGACCTATGGACCACAGAGTAATATCCCATTCCTGTCCTTCGATCCGACCAATAACGCGAAGATAACATCGCCGCTTACGGTGCAGGCGCAGCGCGGCGTTGCCGCTAATCAGGCGTCATCGTCGTCACTTCCGGTGGGCGCGGTGATTGAGTTGCGCGGGACGGTAAGCGGTGGTGGGCAATGGGTGGGGCCATCGCATCAGTACACGGTGGTCGCGGCGCCACAAGGGCAGGACCCCGGCGTGATTGGCCTGCACGCGGGGAGTGGTACAGCCTACGCCACAATTATCACGCTCGGATCGGGGGATACTGGCGGTGGCACGGGCACAGGCACTGGGTCAACAGGCGCGGGTGCTAGTAATCCGATGGTGCAAGGACCGCCGACGCGCGCGCCGGGCACCGCCTCCAATGGGCAGTCCGTGGCCGATGCGACGCCGGGGTACAACGGGCATCCGACCACCTACGCGCAGCGGGCGCTTGCAACAGCTTTGACGCTCCAGGGGCCATATTATCGGTCATACGACGCGGGGCCGACGTACTTTGACTGTAGCGGTCTCATCGCGCATTGTTTCTCTGCCCAAGGGTTTACCGGGTTGCTCACGACAAGCGCCGCGTCGGGGGATGGGTCGAACGGCGATCTTGGGCCAAACGGTGAGTTCTTCTACTTCCTGAACCACGGGGCCAAGGAGATTGATCCGTCGCAGGCGCAGCCAGGGGACCTGCTTTTCTGTTATTCCCCGTCGGTGTCATTCCAGCAAGGATTCACCCATATCGCGTTCCTGTTGCGGCCCGGCGTGAGTTTCGGGGGGAACAGCCCATCGCTCGGCATTGGCTCCATCGCTATGGCGGGCTTCCATAGCGATGCAGGATCACCATTCAATCGCGCGTTAGACATGAGCGCCATCCACCCCTAAAGGCAAACAAGGCTCTCACAAGCCACGAGAGCACGTCACAGGCACGAAAGGACAGACAACCATGACAACCATGACCACCATGACCACCGAGCAGACGACGCCACAGGGCACCCCACCACCGTTGACCATTGCTGAGGCAGCGCTCCAGGCCGCCTCGCGTGCGGCCCTATCCGGCGCTAGCTGCCCACAAAACACGGTCGATGGCTAGGGTCGATGGTTGCCGAAAGTTGCCGATGGTTGCGGCGACGTATCAACCAGAGGATGCGATGACTGACGAACGACTCTGCCAAGCGACGAGGGCCGACGGGTCCGCCTGTCGTGCCCGCGCCCTGCCTGACAGCCGCTGGTGCTTTGCCCACGAGCCATCGCTACAGGGCAAGGCCACCACGGCACGCCGGGCGGGTGGACTCAACAAGGCCAACGCGGTGCGCGCCGAGAAGGTCTTGCCCCGCGACCTACGTCCCCTCCTCCCGCTGTTGGTCAAAGGGATGATGGATGTGCGCGACGGCAATTTAGAGCCCGCTCGTCTGTCGGCCATGGCGGCCGCCGCCGGTGCGGCTGTACGGCTGTACTCCGTCGTTGACGCGGACGAAATCGCGGCCCGTGTCGCCGCCCTAGAACAGCGCGAGGAGCGTAGCCCCCATGCCAACGGACCAGAGGCTTCTTAACCGCCTACGGCAACTCGAACATGACGCCGCGCAGGAAGAGCGCGACGGCCTGCTCAACCCCGACGCCGACCTGGGCGGGCTGGACCCGGCGTGGGTCGCCGAGGAAGTGGCGCGCTGCCGCGCCGACCCCGAATACTTCATCGACAACTATTGCAAGGTCGAGGCCGATACGGGCGCTGGCGTCATTCCGTTCCATCTCTTCGACTACCAGCGCGACGTGCTGCGCCAGTGGATGGAGCATCCCGAGTCGATTACCTTGAAGGCGCGGCAGTTGGGTATTACCGAGTTGGCTGCCGCGCTCGCGCTCTGGCAAGTCAACTTCCATGGGCACAGCAAAGTTATCGTCTTTTCGCAGGATGAGCCCAAGGCCAAGGAATTCGCGCGCAAGTGCCGCGTCGCGTGGGAGCACCTCCCGGCCTGGCTACAAGTGCCCCTCTCCAACGCGCAACTGACGACGACGTTAGAGCTTATCAACGGCGCGCGCATCCTGCCGCAAGCGGCGACGAAAAAGGCCGCGCGCTCGCTCAATTGCCAACTGCTGATCCTGGATGAGTTTGCCTTCCAGGAATACGGCGGCGCGATTTTCGAGGCGGCGGCCGTCACGGCGCGCTCGGCCGGCCAGCGCATCCTGGTCATCAGCACCGCCAACGGAGCGGGTGATGCGTTCAACCGTCACTGGATAGAGGCCCAGGCGGGCCGCGGCATGTGGCCCATTTTCCTGCCGTGGAACATCCGACCGGGGCGCGACGCCGTGTGGTATGCCAACGCCACCAAGGGCTATGCCGCGTACAAAAAGCACCAGGAGTTCCCACTGCGGCCCGAGCAAGCCTTTATCCTCTCGGGCCGTGGGCGCTTCGACACGGAGGCGCTGGAAGCCATCCTGGCGGCCTGTACGGAGCCGATAGCAACCGACCTGAACGGGGGGCTGCGCCTCTGGGAAATGCCCGTCCAGGGGCGCTCCTACGTTATAGGCGCCGATCCCGCCGAAGGCTTGGAGCGGGGTGACTACAGCGCGGCCGTGGTCATGGATCGCAACAGCGGGCTTGATGTCGCCTGGCTCCACGGCCACTACCCGCCGCAGGAGTTCGCGGGCTATCTCGTGGATCTCGGCCGTTGGTACAACGGCGCCCTGCTTGGCTGTGAACGGAACAACCACGGCGGCACGGTGCTGCTGGAACTGCAAAACACCCACGCGTACCCCAACATCTACGCGCACGTCGATTTCGACGCCGTGGGGAACGCGACGCCGAGGTTGGGCTGGCCCACGACCGCACGGACCAAACCGCTCGCCATCGACGCCCTGGCGGAAGCGATCCAGGAGCGCTGGCCCTTTCGTAGCGCCGCGTTCATCGGCGAGTGCCGCACCTATGTCGTCAAGGAGAACGGCGCGACGGGCGCCAGTGGCGCCTTACACGACGACCGGGTAATGAGTGCGGCCATCGCCGTCATGATGCGCAACTTCCAGCCGCCGCAGCAGATCGTCACGAGCCTGCACGATGAGCTTGAGGCCATCGCGTCGGACGACTGGCAGCAAATTGAGCGGCAATGGCATCGGGAGGTGGCCGGTATGCACGACGACTGGGGCAGCATGGGCGGTCTGCCGACAGTGGACTCACGGTACTGAACGCGCGTACGCACGCACGCATGAACACATAGAACAGAGGAAGCACGCATGCACGAGGGTTACATTCTTCAACTGAATCCCCACGGGGGCCGTATCCACCCCACGAAACGACGCCCGGACATGTACTTCCGTGCCCAGGATTCTCCCGACTTCAGCCGGCTGCGGCGGCTCGACCCGGTGTCGTTCACCTATGGCGATGAACTGGATAGCCAGGGACGGCGCTGTGCCGTGGACGTGCGCCTCGCTGAGACCGAAACGCCGCCTGCTGTCCTAACGGACCCTACCCTGCGCGCACGGGCTACCCCCATCGAACGCTACTACGATACCCGCCGGCACACGATCGCACAGCGTTGGGAGGCGGGGGAACTCTCCATCGACCACCGCGCAGCCCTATACGTGAACGTCGAGTATGCCCGCGCCATGCGCTTGCGAAAACTCATAACATGCCCGAACGACAACGACAACGACAACACGACCGACAAGGAGATAGACAGTATGGCAACGACAGAACGACAGACCGGCTCCGTGACACGCCTAACGGATCGCGGTTTTGGCTTCATCACCCAGGACGGTGTACAGCGCACCGTCTTCTTTCATGCTTCTGGCGTGGCGACAGAGGGCGGCTTCGATGCCCTCGCGCTGCACCAGCCAGTCAGCTTCATGCTGGCAAGCGACGACACCGGGCGTCCGCGCGCCGTCGATGTGCGGACGGTGCGCGAGGGCGCTAACGAGGAGGACGGCGACGACAATGATGGTGAGAATAGCTACGATTGGGGACAGAGCGCATGAATACGAGTACACAACAGACCGACGACACCGCTGATAATCCGGCCTTGGCACGCATCGGCAAGTGGGAGCCAGACCCACGCTACGGCGTGGTCTCCGGCGTGACGCCGCCGCGCTTCGTCGTGAAGCTCGCAGGCCCTCCCGCGTTGATACCCCTGCTGGCGGCAGCAGCCGCCGACCGCAAGCGGATGCAGGCCGAGGTAGAGCAGCACCACGCGGCGCGCATCCGGGCGGCGCGCGCCACGTTCGACGCCGGCGATAGCACGAAGCGGGAGTTAGCCCAGGCTGTCCACAAGGCTGACGCCGAGCGCATCGCCCGTGAGGATCGGCTAGAACAGCACTTCGGCCCCTATACCCGCGATGCGCTACTAGCAACGGTCAAGCAAGCCGCTCAGGCCGCAAACGAGGCAAGTTGGCGTGAGTCTATCGCCTCCTGGCAACAGCAGCCCTAACCACACCCACACATAGCAGGGCCTGAGAAGCCCTGAGAGAGAGGACAACCAGTGGCACTACGAGATTACCCCGCGAACCAGGACGCCCCGCAGAGCGCCTTAGAATCGCTCTTACAGCCCTCCACGCCCATCCGGCAACGGCTCGCCGCACTCGATGCCGCCCGCGAGGCGCGCATCGAGCAACTGCATCGCGCCGCGTCTCTACGGTGGGAATCGAGGGGCCGATTGGCTCGCCAGTGCATGATCGACGGCTCGCTGGACATCACGGCGTACCGTGGCGAGATTGCCGCGGCCGATGCCGCCCGCGTCATTGAGGAGGCCGACGTGCCGCCCGTAGTGGACCGTGCCCTGTTGGACGAAAAGGGCCTAATCGTCGCGCAGGAAGCCTTCGCGCGCTACTTCGACGCCGCTATTGTGGAACTGGAGCGGCAGCACGACGCCTGGACGCCGGCGGCGGTGGATCAGGCCGACGGAGGCAACGACGATGACACAATTTAGCACCAACATACTCGATGCCCTGGACGATCGCTTGGGGTCGATGATTGCGCCGGCGCATCAGTCACACACTCCGCAGTATATCGGCGCCCCGATGACGGCCACCTTCGCGGAGACTCAGGCGGCGCAAGGTCCGACGTTCACATGCAGCATCACGGACAACGCCAAGCGCTTCATCGAAAGTCGGCGTGAAGCCCGCGACGCCGCAGTCGGCCGGGTGGTCGACGTCTACCGCGAGGAGGCGAAGGAAGGCAAGCCGGGCGTGTGGGACCGACGTGCCGCCGGAATGGCTGCGATTACCGTCACGGTCCCCGATCGCGCCCAGGCCGAGGAGCGCGCGGCTATGGACGTTGCCGTCGCCGTCGAAGATACCTGGAATAGCGTGCACGACGAGTTGCGCGCCCTGTACCCTGACGCATCAACGAAAGGTTAAGGCAATGCTTGATTCCACCGCGTTTTACCGCGACCTCCTGGGTCCAGCGGCGACCACCATCCAGCCCATCAACAGCAGTCTGACCGGCGTCGTGGTGCGCGAGTCAGCGCACGAC
>JAABVA010004013.1_pt1 | contig 13745 bp, 13 predicted proteins | sample 5560331 | NCBI WGS metagenome assembly JAABVA01 (sample SAMN12812661, study PRJNA571458) | rock metagenome | isolation source: Antarctica rocks | place: Antarctica: Victoria Land, Mt New Zealand sud | collected 2016-01-07 | reverse complement strand
ACGAATAAGATTATTTGAATAATATATATTCTTGATGTCTAAATTTCTCATAAATCTATTTTATATTGATTTCAATGGCGACTGCTTCTTTCGAATTGTCTATTGTCTTTTTAAAATTAAACATAACTAGTAAATTGACGCACCTTTTGGTCTGTCAATCACAAATTTAAAGTGTTGCTAATATTAACCAATTAATGTAATTCTTTATTAGTTTATTGCTGCGAAGGTACTGTTCTCAAATGTATGATGACTATAAAGCCAGTAATATTTCTTCAAAATCGCAGGTACTTTTTAGCTATAAAAATTGAAATAATCTATTATGATTTATCTGTTTTCTTAACCAAAATTCATCCATCATACATTTAAGAACACAACCGCTGCGAACCAAAGCATTAAACATTGTTTTTATTTAGGTTGTAGAAGTGCATCATCATAAACAATACTAAACTCGTACTTCACTTTTTTGTATTGTCAAATTACTAGCAATACAGGACGCGTACTTCGGTTTTTGTATTGCTGAAGCTTGTTTGAAAATAAATGTGTCTATTACGATAAAACGAAGGTATTCGTGTAATCAAGGTTTTACAGGTAAAAAATAATCATTTCGTAAGACTTATTCAAATTCCATCACAAAAAGTTTTTGCATCAAAGGGAAAAACCATTTTTAACCAATAATATAATATATTAATTTAATAATTATTTTTGAGATAAATCATGGTGATGAAACTAAACCTTAAACTCAGGCTATTGCGTCACCTTACAGGTTTAGACCAACAGCAGATAGCCGAAAAGCTTAATATAGGTGTAGCTGATTATTCTAAAATTGAAACCGACCTGCTAAAGCCGGGTGATGCTGTTTTTGAAAATATGATTGCCTTATTTCGTCTTGGCCGGGAACAGTTTAACGCATGGCCGTATGATAAATCTGAGGATCGGGTAAAAGGGTACCTTGCTTAATCATAAGCGCCACCATAATTCAAAGGGTCAAAATTTGGATCGTTGATTATTTGTTTAAGCTTCTCGGTTAAAATAGCCTTTACTTTTTCTTCGTCTGGTTCTTCTTTATCTAACTGGAGATAAAACTCTAAAACGTAGTTTAATTTTTCCATTTTAATCTCTATGTCATTTAATAATTATGTATGTTCCAGCTTATTATAAAAATAAAAAGCAGGAAAAGACTATCAAGCATGAAAAGAAAAACTAAACAGATAAAATACGGACGCGCCTTTGTTTTGGCTGATCTTTTGGTACGGTTTTTAACTGAAAGTGTCTTTCGAAACGTGGCAGATAGTACCTGACCTTGCAACAAAAAAGTGGATAAAGGGTTAAGTTGCTATAAATTGTTTGCTTAGTTGTTTTTCAAATTCCTGCGGTGACACGTACCCCAGTGCAGAATGTAACCTTTTACGGTTGTACCAGATCTCTAGCCTTTTTACTTTCAAAAATGATATAATTGAAATTGCTGCAACTTTGCGCTTACATATCTTTATTACACAAAAAATTAACTTTTTCATTGTGTGTTTTAGCAAATCAGTACCAAAGGCCCGTACTGAAAAGTGCTCATTATTAAATCAAACTTATTCCTTAAAAATAAGTTCATAAATGAAATAAAAAAGAAAATAGTTAGAAGCATTTAATCCGATATTCCTACAACAGTAAAACTGTTTCATACAACTTGATGGACCAACATTTAAAAAAGTTATCATCGGCCGGATTATTAATTACGCTCGGGATAATATTCGGCGACATTGGCACCTCGCCGCTTTACGTCTTCCAAACGCTCCTGGTAGAAGGAAAGGCGGCGAATCAAAGTCTGGTTTTCGGTTCAATTTCCTGTATTTTTTGGACACTAACTTTACAGACTACTTTTAAGTATGTATTCATTACTTTGCAGGCTGATAATCATGGTGAAGGGGGAATATTTTCTCTATATGCACTTGTACGCAGATTTGGCAAATGGCTGGCAATTCCTGCTATTATAGGAGCGGGGACTTTGCTGGCTGACGGCATAATCACGCCTCCTATTTCCGTAACTTCCGCTATTGAGGGATTAAACCTGGTTCCCGCGCTTAGCAAGATAATTGTTCCAGGCAATGAATTGGTTTTATTTATCGTAATAGCCATCATGCTCCTTTTGTTTTTTTTCCAGCAGTTTGGAACACAGCGTATAGGATCATCATTTGGGCCAATCATGTTTGTTTGGTTTTTAATGATAGGCGTATTGGGATTTATACAATTCATACAATATCCCCAAATCGTTAAAGCTTTTAATCCCTATTACGGCATTAAACTTTTAATTGATCATCCGAGAGGTTTCTGGTTGTTGGGTGCAGTTTTCTTATGTACAACCGGAGCGGAGGCATTATATTCCGACCTGGGACATTGCGGAAAGAGCAATATCCAGGTAAGCTGGATATTTGTAAAAATTACATTATTGTTAAGTTACCTTGGGCAGGGTGCTTGGGTTTTATTGCAACCTTCAGGCAAAAACTTCGACGGCGTAAACCCATTTTTTGAAATTGTGCCTCACTTCTTTTTGTTACCGGGAATAATCATTGCAACAATGGCTACCATTATAGCCAGCCAGGCATTGATCAGCGGTTCTTTTACACTCATCAATGAAGCGATCAGTATGAACTTCTGGCCCCGCGTAACAGTTAAATATCCGTCAGATGTAAGAGGACAGATCTATATACCCAGCATTAACTGGATCTTATGCTTTGGTTGCATTGCAGTGGCCATGTATTTCCGTACTTCAGCAGCAATGACCGCCGCCTACGGCTTTTCCATTACCGTGGCGATGCTAATGACCACCATACTGATGTATTACTTTATGCGATATGTAAAGCATTGGCCGCTGTGGCTGGTCACCATTATATTATGCGTCTTTTTGACTGTTGAGTTTTCATTTTTTGTTGCCAATGCAGTAAAATTATTGAAAAGGTTATTCTTCCTGGTATTTGAGATCGGCTTGATCGGCACGATGTACATATGGTTCAGGGCAAGTCGAATTATTAACGTGTTACTTGAATTTGATGATCTGGAAAAGCAGATACCGTTCCTTAAAGATTTGAGCGATGACCGGGAAATACCTCAATTTGCCACTCACTTGATCTACATGACCAGGGCTTCCAATGGTAGGGACATTGAACGTAATATCATGTACTCCATTTTAAACAGAAAACCTAAACGGGCAGAAGTTTATTGGTTTATACACATTGAAAGAACCGATCAGCCTTATACCATGGAATATGCGGTAAAGGAGGTTGAGAATGACCTTGTGTTCCGTATCGACTTTAACTTGGGATTCAGGATACAACCGAAAGTAAATGTTCTTTTAAGGAATGTATTTGAAGAGTTGGTTTCGACAAAAGAGCTTGATTTAACCAGTCATTACGAATCATTAAAAAAATATAATTTGCTGGCGGACTTTCATTTTGTTATTCTGGAAAAATTCCTTTCGACTAACAATGAATTTTCGCAAAGCGAATCATTCATTTTAAAGACTTATTTTAACATCAGGAAATTTGCGCTTACTGAAGAACAGGCGCTGGGCATAGATACAAGTGAAACGAAAATAGAGTGTGTTCCGCTGGTATTTAAGCCGGTAAAAGTAAATTTGAAAAGAGTACCGTTTAAAGGTTAATGTAAACATTCTTAGTTTTTCTCTTAAAAATAGAAAAACATGGCAACAGCGGCTGCACCCATTGCAATGAAAGTAGACCAAAGTAATGCTTTAGATAGCCATCCGCTTTTATACTTGCCCATTACTTCTTCGCTTGCAGCAATATTGGGGTAAATTAAAAGAAAGTACAAAATCCGTCACGACTTCGCTGTAGGCAAGCTTCCAAATGCTAGGTAACCAATATTCAATTCTCAGGCGATAGAGGTAGCTCTGTTAGGATTTAAATCAGAGTTGTTTACCTTTTTCCATTTAAAAGACATATTATCCGCTAATTTAAATTAAGCCTCAGCCGGGTTATCTACAGATGCTTTTTATCCCAAGAAAGCTCAATTTTTCCTATGATTCGTTATTAAAAGCGATTCTTTTAAAACGGAAGTAATTTTAAGAAGGTGTCCGTGATGGATTTTGGTCTTTCTTTTAAAATACCCCATTTTAGAATAATCGGCTATGCTTATATTAAGTTTTTCAGGCATTTGTTGTTGGTCTAAGCCTTTAAGGTGCCGCAATAGCCTGATTTTAAGGTTTGGTTTCATCATCATTATCTATTCAAAAACAATCAATAAATTAATATATTAACGTGAGTTCGGGATAAGATTAGGAAAATTCAGGGCGAAGGTAAAATATATAATTAATTGATTATCAACAAGTAAACATATTTCGTTATATTTAAGTGCCAAATTTAAAGAACAACAATCTATGCTTACTCCCGATAAAATTATCGAAATTTTCGTTAAAGTGGATGACTTTTGTAAAGAATTTGAAACAGAAATAGTTAATCATCAGCTTGATGCAGGCAATTACAGGGTTAGGGACAGAAAAGCATCACTTGCAGACAGCGAGGTCATTACTGTCCTGATCGCCTTTCACAGCGGCCACTTTACCAACCTGAAACATTTTTATCTCGGGTACATCCGCTCTTATTATAAAGATTACTTTCCCGCCCTGGTGTCTTATAACCGCTTTGTTGAATTGCAGCAAAGAGTGGCTGTTCCGATGATGCTATTCCTGAAAACACATTGCCTGGGCACATCCAGGGGCATCAACTTCATTGATTCTACCCATATCAAAGTGTGCCATAACAGGCGCATTCATAACCATAAGGTATTTGCAGAGGTGGCCGAAAGAGGACAATGCTCTATCGGTTGGTTCTATGGCTTTAAACTACACCTTATCATCAACGACAAAGGTGAAATATTGTCCTTTTACCTTACCAAAGGCAATGTTGATGACCGTAATGTAAAATTAATGACCTCGATGACACAGGATATATTCGGCAAATTATTTGGTGACAAGGGTTATATATCAAAAGCTTTGGCCGATCTGCTTTGGGGAAATGGTATACAGATGATCACTAAGCCACGGAAAAACATGAAAGACTTCAATATCTCTCAGGCTGACAAAATCATGCTCAGGAAAAGGGCGATCATCGAATGTGTGAATGATGAACTTAAAAACATCTGTAAGTTACAACATACCAGGCACCGCTCTGTCAACAACTTTCTGATGAATATCATGGGCGCACTTTGCGCTTATCACTTCTTTCCTAAAAAACCTTCCTTAAATATCGTTTTTGATAACCAAGACAATCAATTACTTTTAGCTGCTTAAACCGAACTCACGTTATATTATTGATTAAAAAGCAATGCTTTGGCCTTTTATATAAAAACCTCTTATGATTATTTTTAAAACTATAATTTTAAATTTATTTTGTTTTTTAAAACTATAATTTTAAATTTGAATATAATTGTTTCTTAAATGAAAAAGAAAAAGTTGATGCTGGAGCAGTTTGATGAAAAATTAACCCCATTTAAAAAGGCTGAAAACATCCTAATGCCTGATAAAGGCTGGATCCATAGTTTAAGGACTACGCTCAATATCACCTTACAACAATTGAGTGAAAGATTGAATACCTCTCCACAGAACATCAGGGCAACAGAAGAGCGCGAAGCCACAGGGGCAATTACCATCAAAGGACTGCGTGAAATTGCCGAGGCAATGGATATGAGATTAGTGTATGCTTTAGTGCCGAAAGAGGAATCTCTGGAAAAGCTGATTGAAAAACGCGCCGTTGCTTTAGCACAGAAAATTGTTATGCGTACTTCCGGATCTATGCGGTTAGAGGATCAGGAGAACTCGGTGGCCAGGTTACAAAAAGCCGTCCAGGAGAAAACAGATGAGCTAATAGATGATTTGCCTAAGCATTTATGGGATTAGAGTTAACTTATGAAGAAGGCCAGACACCTTTAGACGAGGAAGAAAAAGAAGGCCTGCTTATCCCAACCATTACGACCAAAGGTGAGCTGGACGAATTTGAGCAACTGAATATCCAGAAGGCTGTCGAATGGTCTATCAAAAGAAAGTTCAAGGCTGAAAAGATATTTACGGAAGAGTTTATTAAGCAGCTGCATTACCAGATGTACGGTGAAGTTTGGGCATGGGCAGGAAAGTTCCGTAACACCAACAAAAATATTGGTGTTGACCGCTTCCAGGTAGGTTTGGAACTAAGAACCTTGCTCGACGACGTTAAATACTGGATTAAAAATAATACTTATTCTACCGATGAAATAACGATCCGTTTCAAACATAGGATCGTAGCGATCCATTGTTTTCCAAATGGAAACGGAAGGCATTCGAGGCTAATTGCAGACATCATCAGCGACCATATTTTTAAAAATGATGTTTATGGTTGGGGCCATTCCGCTTTGGTCAAACCGGACGAGTTAAGAAAAAATTATATAGCTGCATTAAAAAAAGCAGACCAGGGAGACATTAGTCCATTAATTGATTTTGCTAAATCCCAATAAAACGAATCTTCAATTTACATAGCTTCTACTTTCAAAATACATAACTTTTATTTCCAATTTACATAGAATATAAGAGCAAAAATTAGAAAAAAAACCGTTTTAAATAAATTAAAAACGGTTAATATTCTGCTTTAAAACTGGTTTGGTAAATTCATATATACACATATATGTATAGCTATATACACGGCTTTATACATATATACATATATACATATATCTGTATATAAGCAGCCGAGCGTTCCTAAAAAGTCTTTACAGAGTTGGCCGGAAAGGCTGTATATACGTAAATCTATATATAGCTATATGTTGTATTTTTTCTCTTCCTAAGTTGGTTTCACATTTGGTCTTAGTACCAACAGTGTTTTTAGTACCTATGGTTCCCACTCCTACTGGCATGATCTGAAAAGCATCCTGCAAATCTGGTTAAAGAATATTAACGCGTTTCAGCCGGTTCTACTTAAACAAGGTAGCAAAGCCTTTCTGTTGTTGGTACCGAGTGATATGACGAACATTTAGAGAAGTTTTTTTTCTTTTTGCTGTCTAAAATTCAGGCCTTTTTAATCCCCCCTCCTATCCGGTTAAACCGTAAAATCAACGTTTTTTTTCCTGTAAAATTCCAATGTCGTTTTGGGTACTGCAAGATGTGTTTTTGTACGGTGTAAAACCTCCTTACGGAGCCTTTCCCGTGTACAAAACTTAACTGCCTTTTTACCGCTTTCCAGGGTAAGCGTTAAACGGAATTTTAGAAAAAGTCGCAACTCCTTTTTCATTTAAAAGTGGACCAATTCCTATCAGAAGAAATAGAGGTGCCCAGTGCTTTTTAAACATAAACAGAAAATTAAGAGGTAATTTTATTTACACCCAGGGAATAAAGATTACCAGGGACATGCGTTAAAGCTTTTCTTATTACCGAAAGCGAAATAAAGCGATTTAAGAGGCTATCATCACGAAGTTGACGTATTGCTTCAGTCACGAAGCAGAAATAGGCCAAGGAAGGCTAAAGCAATTTAAAACGGCAAAAAGAAAAAGATTAGTGAAGAGACGCGCGGAAAATACAATGGAAGAATATTACAGACGAATTTTTAAGTTTGAAGTAATGAGGAAGATGTGTAGGATTAGAAATCTAAAAACTAATTATATGCTAAAAACTAATTATATGCGGACAACTAAAGACTAAAATATTATGAGTAATTATGTACGATAGCATCAATTGGTTACATATATCTGTATATACATATATCTACTTATACAGATATATGTATAGGTAAGTATATGAATCGATACTGAATAATTTATAGCAAAGCCAGTTATTAAGCTTAAAACGAAATTATTTGTATTTGCATAATTACATAATTATGTATATATTTATAATAAGTTATTTTTACCTTAGATTGTTTATGGTTATTAGTGAAGAAGTATTAAACTATAAAATTATACGGCAGCCTTATCGTATTACGATGGCCAAGTGGGATTTTACGGTTACCCAGAAAAGGATTTTGACCAAAATTATTTCCCTGCTGCAAAAAGAAATTTCTTTAGTGGCCAAAGGTATGCCTGTTGGGCAGTTGGAGATCTTCTCTAACCTGGACGATAGCATTAAGCTGACTTTTTCGCTTAACGACATCGTAAAAAACTCCAATAATTACACGCATGTTAAAAAAGCATTGCAGGAGTTAAGAAGCTTTGATGTGCAAATCGTCTTACCGGCAACGAAAAGTAAAACGAGCAGGCAGCCGGAAGAAGAAACGATATTAACCGGACTGATCGAGCGTGCTGTTCTAACCAAACATTCCAGGCATGTAACCATCGTCATACACAAGGCAACCGCCCAGGAGTTGGTCAAGGCCACTAACGGCTTAACCCAGTTTGCCGAGGAGATCATGTATCTAACCGATAACAGCTATACTCAAAAGTTGTATGAGATGATATCGCACTGGAAAGACAAAGAAGTGTTTTCTATTACTCCAACTGAATTTCGGGAGCGGCTCTCTTTGGGTGATAAATATCCTCAAATTAAAGATTTAGTACGCCGGGTCATTAAACCCGCTGAAATGGAGTTAAAAGAAATAGCCGATGTGTTTTTTGTTTTTAATACCTCCAGCACCGGCAGGAAAATAACAAAATTCAACTTCGTAATTAAACACAAAAAGACGTTGCATGAGGATGAGTTGAACCAAATACGTTTGAGGGAAGACAACATCCACTTATTAAAAGCACATTTAGGGTTCCGTTCCGAACACATACAGTCGGTTGCTGATATTCTTTCGAGAAACGACATTATAGGCGTTCTCAGGAACAAAATAGTCGAATTACATAGTTTTATTCAGGAAGCAGGACAAAGCCCTAAAACCGCCATTAAAAAAGTGCCTGAATACGTGATACAGTCGCTTAAAAACCAGTTTAACGATTAGCAAAGTATTTGGCCGCAATAGAATTCGTTAAATCTGTCCCCCATTCAAATTCAATTCGTTAAATCTGTCCCTGATAATTCGTTAAATCTGTTCCGGTAAGTCGTTATATCTGTCCCTTAAAGTCGTTATATCTGTCCCTATATTCCCTTGTAATAAGTTAAATATTAGGAAGTTGCAAAGGCTTCAATTTGATCTATTTGATAACAAATAATTATTCAATAATTAAGTTTTTAAGGAATTGATATTTTTCCAATTTGTTTTATTCAGTTTTATGTGTCAAAATAGCATGAAAATTGAAAAATGATGAAAAAAAATAATCAATCAAATGATTTGAAGTGGCCGGGCGCGGAAAGTCGTTAATTTTGTACACCATAGGAAGTACCTGAAATACAATAGGGACAAAATTAACGACTTATGTAAGCTGATAATAGCTTTTAAAGAGAAACCAAAACGCCTAAAAAACAATTCTTTTGAGCATATCGACATTAAAAATTTCGATTATAGTTAGTATTAATCAGGGACAGATTTAACGAATAAAATTAAATACATTTTGAAGTACATAATTATGTAATTACATAATTTTACAATTGTTGATTTTTGTAATTGACTAAATATAGAATTATGTACATCTTTGAAAATGGGGAAAATAATTACGATAGCACATCAAAAAGGAGGTGTTGGTAAAAGTACACTTGCTCTTAATCTGGCTGTTTGTTTCCAGGATCAATTAAGCGTTGCCTTAGTCGATACCGATTTGCAGGGAAGTATTGCCGACCTTAAAGATGATTTACCGGAACTATCCATCATACAAGAGGATAGTTTTGAAAATATAAGGAAGCTAAAACACGAGCTTATTATTATTGATACCCCACCTTACTTATCAAATAGATTACCGGAACTTTTTTTAATTTCTGACTACGTACTTATTCCAACTAAGGCCGGATTTTTTGATGTGATGGCCATCCGTTCTACAATCGCTTTAGTTAAAGAGGCACAAAAAAGACATAGCCAGCTAAATGCAGGTATTGTTTTAAATATGATTAAACCGCGTTCCGGGGTAACCGGCGAAGTGCAGGAGCTATTGAAAAGTTTTGACATGCCATTGTTAAATACCGTTATTCATGATAGGGTAAGTTTTACCAGGTCTCCAATAACCGGCGGTGTGCTTAGCGGAGAAGATAATAAGGCAAAAGAAGAAATAACAGCATTAGCTGAAGAAATCGTAAATTCTATTATTCTGTAGTTACATAATTATGTATAATTGTATTTGCATAAATGTATAGATTATGACGGATTATAAAAATAAATTAGGTGGCTTGGCAGACCGGCTAAAAAAGGAAGAACCGAAAACACCGATCCAGGAAGTAAACCCGGTAAAAAGCAAAATAGTAGAAAAGGAACCGGAGGGACAGCTTAATGTTTGGATACCAAAAAAGCTGCTAAAAAAAATGAAAACTTACGGTGTTGAACAAGAAAAATCTCAAAAGGATATAACAATACTTGCTTTAGAAAAATTCCTTTCCTAATTATTAGACTACTTATTTAGTTATGTATATATGCAAATATGTATATTTATAAAAATTTTATTTTGAAGCTAAATAATTAATTAAACCATAGTGTTGAAGAGAGGTTGGGATGTTCCTAAACTAAACAACCGGGTTATTAATTGAAAATATTTAATAAATTTTCCCTAAACTTTTTCCGGAAACAGGGTAGGAGCAACACCAACAAAACAAACTTGTAGTAATTTACCATGACGATTATACATCCGCTGGACAGCCTGCTTTACGATCTTTTTCCGGAGGCCAAAGGTGAGGGGCAAAAGCTGATCGAGGCCGCCAAACGGTTTTATTCGTTTGGCCCTTTTGAGCCTATAGTAAGCATTACGGACAGTATGCTTGTGATCGAGGTCAACACCAGTAGGATCGAACAGCAAAAAAGCCGGTATGACAAAGTGCTTTCCCTTTGCGGGCGCGGGCAGTTTGCCCAGGCCAAAAAGGATGTCCAGGTCCTAATTGACGAAGCACCCCAGGTTTCCGAATATCACCGTATTTTAGGACAGGTCCTGTCAGAAGAAGGCGACCAGGAAGGCGCTATTAACGCCCTGATCGATGCTTTGCGCTGGGACCCGAAAAATGAATTTGCCCTGCTGATGATGGGCAATATCTTTGCCCGTCACCGGGACGACCTGGAAACAGCTTTAAAGTATTACGAAGAAGTGTTAAAGGTAAAGCCTAACGATCATTTGGCACTCAACAACATTGGCGCAAACCTGATGCAATACGGTAAAAACAAACAGGCCCAGGCTTATTTCAAAAGGGCAATCGCCGTTAACAGCAGTTACCCAAATACACATTATGCGCTGGCGTTAACTGCCAAGATGCAGGGGGATTTTGAATCCGCTTTTGAGGGCGCACTCGTGGCCATACAAAAAAACAATAAAAAAGACGGGCTTTACTCCAACAGTTTTCATTTGGCCATCGAAGCAGCAGGCGAACTAAGCAAAACTATGAATGCCAAAGCCGTGGTTGAGGCTTACGGCGTGGAACTAGCTGAAAAGTATGGTAAAAGCATCCAGATCAGGGAAGATGCTTCCATACCAACAGCAGCCAAAATTGAGTTTGCCGAGAACTATAACCGGGACCATCATCTGGTCAAATACAAGCCGGGTTACCCTTCGGTTGAACATCTGGTCATGCACGAGCTGGTTCATTTGGAACTGGCGGAACAGGCCAGGGCAGAAGAAGTCAACCAGCTTTATATAGCCAAGCAACAGCATAAAAACAGCTTTTTTTATTCCCTGGAAAAAGAAGCTGGCCGTATGCAAAAGCAGGGCCTGCCCGAAAAGGATATTGCCAGTTATTTGAACGCACTTTTTGAAGGGATCAACCGCCAAATTTACAACGCGCCCATTGACCTTTTTATTGAAGATATCCTGTTTGACCGTTACCCGGCTTTAAGGCCGTTCCAGTTTCTTTCCTTGCTGGCACTTTTGCAGGAAGGGATCGAAGCTACCACTAAACCGGAAATCGTTCAAAATTCGCCGGTGCTGATCCTTTCCAAGTCCAAGATATTCAATTTGGGGTAAATTAAAAGAAAGTACAAAAAGCGCCACGGCTTCGCTATAGCATTTTTTCTTAGAAGCTGTTTAAAAACGGTTCAACATAATTTTTATGGATGATAAATGCAGCATTGCAACGCTTGTATCATTTAAACGTTCATAGTTTTTCGAGTTTCGCCTATTGGCATCCATCCAGGAAAAAGTTCTTTCTACTATCCATCTTTTAGGCAGTATTTTAAAAGTGTGCAGTTCGTTCCGCTTTATGATTTCCATCTCTATTTTAAACTTGGTTTTAATCAATTCTATTAGTTTGCCACGGTAGCCCCCATCTGCAAATATTTTAGTTATGTTCCTCCAGCTTTCCGCCATTTTATTGATTACTTCCATAGCACCGTCCCGGTCTTGTAACGATGCACCCTGTACCACTACGGCAAGCACCAACCCCAGGGTATCAACAATAATATGCCGTTTGATGCCCTTTACCTTCTTGCCCGCATCAAAACCTTTGCTTTCGCTGCCTACAAGCGTAGATTTAACACTTTGGGCATCAATGACACCCATTGTTGGCTGCCCTTTCCGGCCGGCTTCCTGCCGCGTCTTTTCCACTAATGCCTCCTGTAACACTTCAACAACACCGTTCTTTTTCCAGCTTGAAAAATAATAATAAACTATACGCCAATCCGGAAAACCACCGGGAAGCATCCGCCACTGGCAACCTGTTTTTAACAAATAAAGTATCCCGTTGAACACTTCCCGTAATTCATATTTCCTGTTTCGTTTTGTATCTAAAAAATTTGATATATATTGCCATTGGCTGCCCGTCAGGTTGCTTGGATAATTTGTCATGCTGATTGTGTTTGTAGTTATTCACAAGTAGCAAATTATCCCTCAATTAACGGCAGCCCTTTTTTAACTTTTTCACATGAACCTTTTTTATTAGCGTTTCTAAACAGCTTCTTAGATTTTCCCTTAAATATTTAATCGTCAGCGATCACATGCTCTCGGAAAAATCATACCTAACAAACTCTGAAGAAGAAAAGCAAATTTTATTAAAGAAGATTATACGTACATCTACCCCAAGTTGGGCACATATAAACTTATTCGGGAATATGACTTTTCGGACGAGAAAGATTACAAGACTTTTGATTTGAACTCTCTAATGGAGCTGATCCTAAAGCCCGAGAATTAAATATACCGGGCAACGGTCAGGGAATTTTATACAGAGAAGTCGTGACGGATTTACTCCCTTTCTTTAATTTACCCCTATACCGCTGGCAAAGGCGGGATAAGCAGGCGTAGTTTGCGACCCGAAAATGATCTTCCAGGCCGCTATCCTGGCCCATAACCACCCATCCGGCAACTTGAAACCCAGCCAGGCTGACCGGAACCTTACCAAAAAGCTTAAAGCAGGCGCTGAGCTGCTGGACATTGTGCTTCTGGATCATTTGATCCTGACCGAAGAAAATTACTTTTCCTTTGCAGATGAAGGGCTGTTGTAGCCCTTTTAAAACCCTTTGGGGTTTTTTGACCTAAGCCTTGCCACGCTATTATCATTACTGGTAAATAAACCTATTCAGCTTAATTTTATCTGTCTTAGCGTTGTCTTATAACATTTATTATGTTAAGCAGGAGGTTGTTAATTAAACCTATTTCAACCTAAGTAAGGGTACAAAATTAAGTGTTATATAATACGTTATAGTTTTTGTGAGCAGAAAGGTACGGATTATAGGGTTAAACGACGTTCAAAGGGAACAATTAACGAATGGTTATCAAAATGGCAAAGC
>JAABVA010004011.1_pt1 | contig 13746 bp, 24 predicted proteins | sample 5560331 | NCBI WGS metagenome assembly JAABVA01 (sample SAMN12812661, study PRJNA571458) | rock metagenome | isolation source: Antarctica rocks | place: Antarctica: Victoria Land, Mt New Zealand sud | collected 2016-01-07 | reverse complement strand
CATGGCCGCCGCCGCCGTGCCCGCCGTGGCCGCCGCCGCCGTGCCCGCCGTGGCCGCCGCCGCCGTGCCCGCCGCCGCCGTGGCCACCACCGCCGCCGTGCCTGCACAGCACAGCAACACATCGTCAGACAACGGGCAGTCAATCCTCCGCCTCGAGCACTATGACGTACAGTGCATGACATACAGAGTAACATGGAATGAAACACAGCGCAAGTCCGATCATGGAAGACAGTCCAAAGTAAGTCGTGAAGGATGGACAACAGCATGCTTTACCAGGAAAATCAGTCGGTGCCCGTGCCCATGCTGCAGCAGGTGGCGGCCACAGTGAAGCCTATGGCCCTTTCAAAGAGCAGCGTGCGCACCCGCTACGCCAATGGCCGTGGCCACCGTGGCCGTGACCGTGCCTGGCGCAAAGTGTTAGTTTCAGCCCAGGCAACAAAGAACCACACAATGCGCCACATATAGTTCGCAGTAAGTTGAAACAGGTGCACAGGCACATGGATGCAAAAGATAGCACACAGCCAGACAAGGCAGGTGCGCGACAGTTGTTTCAGACACGGCCAAGCGCTGGACACCTTGAGAAATTCCTCCTCAGTAGCAGTCTGCCTGCACCTGCTTTCAACAGGAGCTGGGCTGCCCGCCAAGGGAGCCGGGGCCCGCGTGCAAAGCTGCTTCAAGGTCACGCGAGGCCCTCGTGTGGGAGGGCAGGCGCAAATCCCTGTCGCACAACTAGGTAGACCAGGAGCGCACCCCCACCACTGGCCGTTCACTGGCGCCAGCGCGAAGAGCAGGACAGCAAACAGCACGCACAGCGAGCTCCGGGTTCCCAACATGGCCGCAAAGGCGCTTCGACCTCGACACCTGCTGTTGCTTGTGCTTGTGTGTGCTTGTGGCCTGTGCGTGTGCATGAATGAACTATTACAGCCGTGGATCAGCCATCGTTGTGCGATTTGCAAGCCAGGTTCCCCTGAAGTGCAAGCCGAAGTGCAGGCTGAGTGGACCCTGGAGGATTTCGGCCCGAACATCACCAAGCAGCACTCGATGACCACAGCGCGCCAGCAGTGTAATCCAGCAGTGGCTGCTTCGGTTGCAAACAGTGCGTGTAGGGGCGCCGGAGCGTCTAGCAGGCAATGCGCAGCCAGCTCCTAGCAGTATTCTTAAATGGCCCAGGAGGGGCGCCGGTGTCGTGGGCCACTGCGCATCTGATCGTACCACACCCCAAAGCCGCGGCGGACGGTTGCCGACAGACAGTTCTGTGGCCTGGCTGGGTGCTGCTGTGCAGTCAGGAGCTGCAACTCGACAGACGCTTCACCTTCCCGCCCACAAGTTGGCCTTCATGTTGGCTGCGGCCCCTCCGTGCCGTCAGGGTATGTGCACTGTTTGCGGCCGGCTTGGCCGGCTGCAAGCAGGGCGCGCAAGTCACCCAACAATAGCTTGTTGCCTGCGGCGCAGTGGCGTTTTAGCGACGTGTATGACGTGGCGGCCAGTCAACCTTCATGCAGCTGTGACAGCGATCTGGCACAGCGTGCCTGACGGAACGCATCTCACAGAACACTTCCTGTCTTGATGAAACGCGGTGGAAGTGGAAAGAAAGTGTAGTGATATGGGCTGAGTCTCGATGCATAGAACCTGTTGTTTATAGACTGTGACTCCATGCCATTTACATACACATGAGAACCTAGCTTCCATTCAACTGTCGGCATGCTCGGGCACCATGAGATGCTGGTCAGGAGCCAAAGCACCTGGCAGCAATTTGGGCACTCTTGGCCAGGTGTATGATGCGGTGGCCAGTCAAGCTTCATGCAGCTCTGGCGGCAACCTGGCACAGCGTGCCTGACTGAAGCTGCCCCCAGCTCCCTGGACTCTTTATAATACAGCGCATTCAGCAGTTTTTGCATATCAGCGCTTGCAGTCTTCTGATATACTTCTCAAGAGCCCGCAACCACCAGCCTGTCAGCAGTTCATCGCCTCAAGAGCCAACATGATGACCTGTCCCAAATACTGGAACCCGCGCTGGGGCCGTGGGCCTGCGTGCAAAAGGTCCGCTGACGCGCGAGCATGGTGTTGGTAGTATGTCTATACTGTGCTTATTGAAGTGGGCGGGCTGTGTTCAAGTGTTCCTAGAGTTCACGCAAGGCGGGTCAGGTCATCACACTGGAGTGCCTTCTTGTTTCACACCTGTTACTTTGTCTCACTTTCGTTGCCTGCAGGCGGTGATGCGCGGCAGAGCAGCGCAAGCTGGCGCTGCGAAGCACTGCGCAGGAGGCTGTGCGCAGCTGGCCTGCGCAGCACGCGCCGCGCCGCTGTTGCCGTGCGTGGCCGTGCCTGTACTGTAGCTGCTTCACAAGTGTGTTGCCGTTGGACTTGTTCGCTCTAGCCGAGCAGACCGGCTGTTGGTAGAGCACTGCTGTAACATTTAGATGCATCATCCTCACTCTCCGGAACTCGCTCTCAGGCAGCGCCCTACCCAAGCCATAGTAGCCGGCTGCCAGCCACCTGCCGCTGCTGATTGAGAACTGACCGACAAGGCCGCGACCTGTAATACATGCGCCCCTCCCGCCATTTGGGGTTTATTTGCGCACCGGCTGCACCGCGCATTGAGTGCAGCCTCTGGCCGCAGGCTCTTTTTGGAACCTGCTTGACCGTAGCAGGAAGCGGGGCTCGTGGGGCGGCGGGGTGCAAGCGCTGCCCGCGCCGCACCGCTCTCGCGTCACACAGGTGGCACTCATGATGGGCTTGTGAGGAGATTTTAGAGCACAAGGGCATGGCAAAGCGTTCGACATGTTCCTGTCATGCGAGGCACACATCTTCAACCTCTGAGCAGCGTTGCATCTCACATGCACTTGCTGTCTTCACAAAAAGCGCGCAGTACAATGACATGTCTGTACGGTGAAGTGGGCTGAGTCTCGTAGATGCTTTGAAACCGATTTTTTTGGCAGCTGTGCAGCAGCACAGGTACAGGTGCGTGGCCTGCTTGCAGACAGAGCTCTGATTCCAACAACATGCCACCAGCATACATCCGACTGTCGACATGCTTGGGAGCAGCATGGTAGCGCGTAGGTCAGGCTTTGGAAGCAATCACTGGGGGCACCGAGTTATGTTGGCCAGGTGTATGATGATGTGGCCAATCCAGCCTCATGGAGCTCTGGCAGCAGCCTGGCACAGCGGGTCTGGTAGAAGCTACCTGCAGCTCCCGGGCCCTTTAAACTAGCGCAGTCTGCACTCCTGGCATATCGGCGCTTGCAGCCCTCTGGCATATGTCCTAGAAAGCACACCCTCCAGCCCTCGAAGCAGTTCAGTGCCTCACGAGCCAACATGTGGGTGGGGCGTTGGAACCCGCGCACGGGCCATGAACCTGCAAGCACCTCAAGCGCCAACCAGTGGGTGGGGCGCCGGAACACGCGCTCGGGCCGTGGGCCTGCTAACACAAGGTGCGACAGTGTGCGTCTGTTGTAATAAAAGGACTATGCAAAGTAGTGGTCCATTGACGTCAGGTCAGGTTCGTGTCAACAGAGACCGGTTGTCTCACCGCCCAACGTTGCCTGCACCAGGTGACGAAACGTGGCAGCGCAGCGCAGGCAGGCGCTGCAAAGCACTGCGCAGGAGGCTGTGCGCAGCTGGCCCGCGCAGCCTGCGCACCGCAGCTGGTGCCCGACGTGGCAGCGCCTGTAGCTGCCTTACAAGAAAGTGAGGATAGGCGCACGTGTCCTTGAGTGAGCCAGCTGAACAGCGGCATGGTGATGCATGCTTTAACAGCTGGTAATTGTGCGTGCCGGGCAGATTATGACTCACTCCCGCCGCACCGAGCTGACCGACACATAGCGGCATGTGTAAGAGACATACTTGTCTGCCATGCGGCCTGTCCACAGGTGTCATGGGTGGGCTACTGGCAGCTCTTACATCTCTACCTCCTACCGAGCAAAGGCACGGCCTACTGCAATCAATTGCGCACGCGGCATAATTTTGCTGAGTGCGGAGCAAGAAAAGCGCAGCACCCACTCGACTTGCCCCGGTGGGGTTTTGGTGCTTTAGAACGTGCAACCAGCAGATGCTCGTACAGGCGCATCAACTTTGTACGCCCAGTTCAGAGCGCGGCTGTTGAAGAAATTATATAGCATCGCAACCTGCGTGCAGCTGCGCCCGCCAGTATTACTCTGTGCGTGAGCTTCAGACAGTGCTGGACTGCAAGGAACCTGTCCCAGTCAGTCTGTGAGTCAGGTCAGCGCCTGAGGCAGCGCTCTTACCGGGCCATGGCGGCGGCTGCTGCGCCTGCGCGCCCGGTCGCACTGGTGCAATCGCCGCTGGACCGGCGCGACTACCGCCGCCTGACGCTGGACAACGGCCTGGACGTACTGCTCATTCGTGACCCAGAGATGGCGGACACGCTTGGTGAGGAGGAGGAGGTTGAGGAGGACGAGGACGAAGACGACGAAGGCGACGAGGAGGACGACATGGAGGAGGGCGAGGAGGAGGATGCGGTGCGGCTCACAGCGGTTGCCTGTCGCAGAGACGTTCGCACCTGCATTGCTGCAGCCTGAGGTGTGCTGCGCTCAGGACGAGGAGGGAGCAGAGGGCGCGGAGAAGGCCGTCAAGAAGGTGCGCGCAGTTGCACAGGGCGCCGCTGGGGCTGTCATGTATTCCGGCACTGCAGTCCTCACCGTTATGCCGCGCTGCAGGCCGCAGCCGCCGTCTCTGTGGGCGTGGGGTCCTTCTGCGACCCAGACGATGTCCAGGCGCGCTGCTTGCCTCAAGTAACACTGTAATGGTATGTAGTGTTCAGCGCGGCTTGTGTCATGGCGTGGTTGAGTGCGTGCAGGCTTGTTCAATTGGCCAACTTGAGCTGCTTTCCATGCAGCTCTGATGCTGGTGGTGTTCGAACCACAGTGCGGGCTTTGCTGCACTGTACATGGGGATACGTGAGGCCAGCACAGTTTAATGTCAATGTCGTAAACCAGGCACCTCAGATGGTTGGCCGGGCGTGCATGCAGGGCCTGAGCCACTACCTGGAGCACATGCTCTTCATGGGCAGGTGCGCCGCAGCCCCCAGCGCGGCGCAGCTGCCAGCGTGTGCCTCAGCGCATACGCATGACGGTGTCGGTGCATGTTCCTGGCTGTTAAGTTCAGGAAATCTGGACGGCTATGTTGTGTATACCTGTGATGCCAAGGAGTGCTGGCCCCTGCCCGCGCATGTAGAGTAGTAGAGCACAAACTCTCCCCTGGGCGGTGCGCAGTAAGGGGTTCCCAGACGAGAACGAGTACGACTCCTTCCTGACGTCGCACGGCGGCAGCGCCAACGCTTTCACAGAGATGGCGCGCCCCCTGTCGGCAGGCCCCACCTGCTGCCGACGCGCGTTGTTAGGAGATGCAACTCGCAGCTGTGGGGCATAATCTGGCAACGAGAGCCCAGGGCTGCTATTAAGCAGGTATTCTTTCTGTACGTGTAATGAAGCGAGGCGATATTTGCACCATGGCAAGCAAATTGCGTCCCTTGGTGATGTGCGGCTAGCACGCCGCACATCACAAAATCACAACAGGAGCTCGCATGCTCTACTTTCAGAGCTAGCATGCCCTCAGTGCTGAGGAGGGGGGCCCCTGCGGCGATGCAGGAGACGACCAACTACCACTTTGACGTGAAGCCCAGCTCGCTGCGCGGCGCGCTGGAGCGCTTCTCGCAGTTCTTCATCGCGCCGCTGTGCAAGGCGGACGCGCTGGAGCGCGAGGTCAACGCGGTTGACAACGAGTTCAGCGGTATGCTGCTGCGCTATCCCTTCCAGCCTGTATGAGCCTCCAAGAGGCATGTCGGCTGCCGTGTGGCTTGTAAACGGGGTTTCAACATTGAGGCGTCCATGCGCCGTGCATGTGGCAGGGCTGCGTCCTGCCTGTGTGTGGCTCAATACAAACAGTTCATGCGGCTGCTGAGGCACCTACTCTGACCCACTGTCTGACGGATTGTAAAAGAAGCCTAAGAGGGAGTGAGCTGCCAGTCTTGCTGCAGAGCGGCTGAGTGCTGCTGGCGCGCAGGCGTGCAGCAGAGCGACCACTCGCGTCTGGCGCAGCTGCGCGCGCACACCGCGCGGCCGGGCCACATCTACCGCAAGTTCAGCTGGTGCGGTTCGGCAGCCGCCCGTGCCGCCTTGCTGGCCTGCATATGGCATCGGCATGTGTCGCCGTAACCTGCACATGCCAGCGTCGAGTCCCACAACATGTTCCTCAGGCAGTTCCTGTGCGTGGCGCTCACCTGCCTTTTTTGGGGGGTGAGGGAGGCCAAAGTAGCGCACGTGCACATACGTGCTTGAGCGGTGCCCATGTTGGCGATGCCTGGCTGCCGGGGGAACTGGGTAGGGCTTAGATTCCAGCCCAGTCATGACTGGCTGCAGGGGCAACCGGAAGAGCCTGGTCGACATGCCCAAGGCCAAGGGCATCGACGTGCGCGAGCAGCTGCTGCGCTACTACAAGTGCGGCCGCGCCTGCCGCCCCTGCTGTGCGCTTGCTGGGCGGCGCAGGGCCGGCGGGGCGAGCAGAGTCTAGACCATACGGCCCGTGGCTCTTCTCCTTTACATCGCAGCAGGGTGCATCATTGCGCATGCCCAAAGCAAGGTGCAGAACATGTTTTGGTGCCACAACAGTACCGCTGTTGTGCATGGTGTTGACGTTTCGGACAGGGAAGCCTGCCAGGGCGTCATCAACTCGTAGCCAGATCCGGCGCTCTGCCGCAGGGGCGAGTACAGCGCGGAGCGCATGGCGCTGTCGATCCTGGGCGCGCAGCCGCTGGAGGAGCTGGAGGCCTGGGCGCGCGAGCTGTTCGCCGCGGTGCCCTCCGGCGCCGGGCCTCGGCCCACCTTCCCGGATGTCGGGTCGCCGTATGAGGCGCGCGCGCAGCTGTTCACTTGTGCAGTGGGTTTGCCTCTGTGGCACCTTGCTGGTCTGTTTGTCACGACAGGTCTGAGAGTGCTGTGGTGCAGGCTCATAGTTCCTGTGCGTATTTGATTGCACTGCATGACCGCCACTGGGGCTGCGGCCTACAACACAGGCTCTACATTAACAGGTCTCTTGTTCACTCCACATTGTTCACCCGTATTGTGCGGGCCTGCAGGGCGGCCGGCTATTCATGCTGCCGGCGGTGCGGGAGGGGCACGAGCTGGCGGCCATGTTCGTGTTCCCGTCGCTGCAGCGCGAGTACCGCGCCAAGGCGGAGGACTACATCAGCCACTTTGTGGGCCACGAGGGCGCGGGCAGCCTGCTCAGCACGCTCAAGGCGCGCCGCCATGCCGGCCTCTTGGCGCTGCACGCAGCGCGCCGCCAGCACTCTCCCAATGTGCATGAGCCCTGCTTCATCGCTGCCCTCCCCACTACAGTGCTGCCATGCCGCCAAGAAGACATGCTTAGATTTGTTGTGTGCTCCAGTCATGTTAGGCTGTTCCGCTTGCAGATCAGCGGCTCTGCCGACTGCACAAGTTGCCATGCAGTGGGCTTCCAAGCAGCACGGGCATTTGACCAGCAGCATGGGCACTTCGGCCGCACCAGCATCACGCGCGAGATGCACTTGTGAGGCCATGGGCTTGCAGCCGCGTGCACACCAGCTTATGCGCCGCGCGCGGGCAGGCGCGCGGCTGGGCGACCGCGGTGAGCGCGGGCGTGCACGAGGGCGGCATGGAGCGCAACAGCGCCGCTTACGTCTTCGACGTCTCCTTCACATTGACCGAGGCGGGCCTGGCCGCAGCTCCGGGCGCGCGCCCGCGCTCGGCCCGCTCGCCACGCCGCTCGCACACGCGCGCACAGCACATGCTGTGGTGCTGCGCGGCTCGCTCCCCCCGCCGGCTTGCCGCGCGGGGTCCGCGCGTAGCGCGAGTGCTGTGTTTGCTTTGGGGCCTGCTTCAAAGCAAACACGCTGGCATGATTCTCAAGGGGTCCAGCGCATTGTGTGCAGTGCTCTGCATGCGCACTGGCCGCATGCACCAGAGCGTGCGGCGAGCAAGGGCCGGGCCGTCCTCGGTCTGCATGTCGCGCACCTCGCATTGTTGCTGATTTGCAGCGCGCAGTGCCTCAGCAGGTGGCGCGTCAGGTTTTCCCTGCCCACTGCTTGCCGCCCTGTCTGCAGGCGGGGGCCTGGCGGTCGTCGGGCTGCTGTTCGAGTACCTGGCCCTGCTGCGCGCGGCCGGGCCGCAGCGCTGGGCATACGACGAGATGGCCGCCATTGGCGCTATGAAGTTCCGCTTTGCTGAGGAGCAGGCGCGCCCCAACCCCGCCCTACCCTACAGCAGGCGCACACGGCGTCCAGGCCACAGAATTGCGTGCCTGGCTCAGCGGGTGTCAGACGTGGGCATCGCTGGTGGGGTCTCCTGAGGCCGTGTGCCTGCACTTACGAGCACGCAACAGTGGGCCAGGGGTGTCTCCTAGACGGAGGGGTGCTGGTCACAGACCCTCGGAGAGCCGACGCGTAACCTGCCGCCTGAGCTGAATGCCTTATGCAAGGGCGGTGCGCATGCTGCCACGCAGTGCATCTGGCGGATGATGTACAAGCTATGCTTCTGCTCACCAAAGGCTGCATGCGAGGCCAGGACGCGAGCGACTATGTGGTGCAGCTCGCGGGCGACATGCCGCTGTTCGCACCGGAGCATGTGCTCAACGGCTCCTTCCTGCACGACGACTGGCGGCCGGAGCTGGTGTGCACACCCTGTGCTGCGTAGGGTTATTATTAAAATAGAGTCTGGGCTGTCTTTTGGACGTACAGCCTGGGCGCTGGGAACGTGCTGGCATGTGAGACACCAGGTGGCTATGTCGCCAGGCTGCGGTGCTGTGTGCGATGCGCGGGGAGGCCTTAACCTATATGCCTAGGTGCGCGGAAGGGCACGCGCACCCAAGAGCCTTTCCTTTCCTTTTCCTCAACGAGGATCGCGCCTCGCGGCGCAGGTGGCGCGGCTGCTGGAGGGCATGACGCCGAGCGCGGTGCGCCTGGACCTGCAGACCAGCGACTACGGCCGCCTCAGCGCCGAGTGGGCGGCCAAGATGGGCGGCCAGGCGCGGCGCCTGGCAGGGACAGGGTCAAGCTCCTGATGCCACCTTAAAAGGGACAGTGTTTTGAGCCCTTCTGCAGAGCGCCCCTGGCGTATGCGCCGCAGCTCGCGCGCCGCCCCCGTGATGTCATGGCAGGCGTGTCATTGGTGCTGGCTCGGTAGTCTTTCCGACTCTCTGTGGTCAAACAGTACACACGGCGTTGCCTGGTTGCCTCAACCAGGTGCGGCTTCTTTTTCCGAGCGGCCGCCTGCACAAGAAGGCGCAGCAGTGGCACCGGACCTCCCTAGTGTAGCAGTGTTCGACAGGCCTGCGTTGCATGACAATGGCTTTTGCTGAATCACCAGAACTCACAGTAAGCGCAGCGTCTGACTGCAGCGCTGGGCGGCGCCAGGCCAGCACGGAGCCCTGGTTCAACATCCCGTACGTGGAGGCGCGCCTGCCGGCCGAGCTGCTGAGCGCCTGGCGGTCGGCCGCGGCCGAGGGCAGCGGCCTGGCGCTGCCGCGCCGCAACGAGTTCATCGCGACCGACCTGTCGCTCTGCTGCGACGCCGGCGCCAAGCCGCTGCGCTCCGCCGTGTCCAACGGCGGCCTGCGCTCGCTGCGCAGCGCCATGAGCGGCTCCGGCATGGTGCGCCGCACGCCCGCTGCGATGTAGGGGTGGTGCTTGCTCCCGTTTGCGGTACATATGGAGGGTCGCAGCTCTAGACTGGGGCGAAGAGGCAGGCTGAAGCGATGCGAGGGCGTCATTTCAGCACACTGGCGCTGTGCGCCTGGTAGCGCACCAGCTGCCTAGGTGCAGCGAAGCCGTCGCCCGCATATATCACAGCATGACATGTGTCGGCACCGCGCTTGGCACCGCGTACGGAATCGCACGCCTAGAGCTGTTTGCGCCGCACCGCGCAGCCGGTCGTGGTGCCGCCGGCGCTGCTGGCGGACCGCCCGGGGCTGCGCCTGTGGCACAAGCTGGACGCAACGTTCCGGCTGCCGCGCGCGAGCGCGTCCTTCCTGCTCGCGAGCGCCGCCATGTACGACTCGCCGGCCGCCGCGGCGGCCACGCACGTCGCGGTCGCGCTGCTGGAGGACAAGCTGTGCGAGACGGCGTACCTGGCGGAGGTCGCCGGGCTGTCGTACGAGGTGCGCGGCGGCCGGCCCCACCCGGCGGGCGCCCTGTGGGGCGCAGCAGCAGCAGCAAGAGCGCGCCCGCCTGTCGGCAGTCGGCGGCGAGAGCATGCCTCGCCTGTCACTGGAGCGCCGGGAGCCGGCCGGCGAGCCGAAGCGCGGCCTCGGCCGGGCCAGCCGCAACGGCTGCGCCGGGCGCGCCCGCGGCGCGACACGGGGCGCGGCCGGCGCGCAGGTGTGGTCGGAGGGCCGCACGGGCGTGGAGGTGCGCGTGGAGGGCTTCAGCCAGAAGCTGAGCCTGCTGACGCAGACCATCTTTTCGCGCCTGGCCGACCTGCACACCCAGGCGCGCCCGCCCGGCTCCTGTCTTCTTTCTGTGCTTTTCTGACAATATTCAAACGCGCTTGCTGTGCGAGCTTGGGGGACCTGCGCATGAGACGCGCCACAGCTGCAGTGCTTGTGTGACGCGCAACGACCCGGGGGAGCGTGCGAGGCGCGCCGCCTGACGAGAGCGCGACGCAAAGTCAATCTCGGCCATGCGCCCGCCGTACAGGCCGTTCCACGCCGCCGCGCTGGCGCTCCCTGTCTGACTCCGTTGCACGCGCGCGCGCGCGCAGGTCGACGCCGAGAGCTTTGCGCGCGTGCGCGAGGTGCTGGTGCGCAAGTTCCGCAACGCCAACATGGCGCCCTCGCGGCACGCCAGCTACCTGCGCCTGCGCTGCCTCAAGGCCACCTGGCCGGTCGAGGCGGTGCTCGCCGAGCTGGAGGCGCTCACGCCGCCCGCGCTGCAGGCGCGCCGCCGCCCCCGGCGTGATGAGTTTTGCGTTAGGGTCACAACCCCATACCCTAACCCTAGTGCTGGCCGAGCTGGATGCGCTCACGCCGCCCGCGCTGCAGGCGCACCACCACCCCCGGCGCGATGGATATGGTAGGGTTAGGGTAAGCATTACCTTGGTGTGTTGAACATCACTCGCTCTCGCTGGCGGCCAAGCTCGGCTTGTGGGTCCGTGCGGCGTCCGTGCACCGTGGCGTGCCGGGGCGAGCCGCGCGCCCGGTCATGTGCCGCCAGGCAGTAAAGCAGCTTGGGCAGCTGTGCCATTCGCAGGCACAGCCGAGTGCCCAGCTCCTGGAGATGTGCAAACATGCCTTCGCGACGCGAGCAGATGCCCAGCAGGTTGATCTGGCGCTGCAGGCGCGTCCCCTGAGGCCTGCGCGGCCCCGCAGGCGCACCTGCAGCGCCTCCTGGCGCGCGTGCACATGGAGGCGCTGCTCTTCGGCAACCTCACCGCGGAGGACGCCACCGCGCTAGCGGACGCCGTGTGCGCGGCGCTGCCGGGCGAGCCGATGCCCGCGGCCGAGCGGCCGCTGGAAGAAGTTGCGGCGCTGCCAGAGGGCAGCTCGCTCCTGGTCAGGCGCGCTCGCAGGGGACAGGCTTGGGTAATGCAGAAAGGGCTAGGAGGGGGCCCGGCGAATCCTGGTTGGAAAGCTCACGCGGCTGGCGGCGGCGGCGCCTTGGGAGGGCAGCTCGCTCGCTGCTCGGGCGCTCACGCGGGCGGCAGGGGGAGGCACAGCCTGGGCCGCCACTTTATAGCATGGCCCGGAGCCAGGCCGCCTGTCCGACCGGGCGCAGCGCAGGCGGTGCGTGAGCGGTTTGCGTGATCAGGCGACTGGAGGGTCAGCGGGCCGGAAGTGGTACACTTTTCATGGCGGCGTAACATACGGCGCATCATGCGCACTTCGGTCACAGTCCGAAGCACAGGCAGCTCTGCCGGCCCGTGTGCGGTGGTGAGGCGCGCGCGTGCTGGCAGGGCGCCGTGCAAGAACGCGGAGGAGGAGAACTCGGTCGCGGAGGTGTACCTGCAGCTGGGGCCCGACACGGTGGCCACGCGCGCGGTGCTGCACCTGCTCGAGCAGGCGCGGCGCCTGGGGGTCGATTGCAAACCCCCCCCCCCTCCCCGTGCACCAGCAGGCTGTGGCATAGGGTGCTGGAACACCCCCTGGCGGGCCCGTCAGCAACCTTACCTGGCCCACCCTAAGCCCGCCAGCGCCTGCTCAGCGCATGGAAGCGCCAGCGGCGCCCGCGCGTGAGCCTTGCCGCGCAAACAGGGAGCATGTGCCGCATGCGTTCCGCATGCGGCCTGGCAAGCCTGGGATTAACTGGCCAGGCTTCACAACAGGGTGTGCTGGCGCTTCAGCCGGCGTTGAGAGTCGAGGATGGCGTCACCAGGGTCTACCAGGGTTTCCAGGCTGCGCCGACGCGGCGGCACGCGCGGGCGCAGGTGGCGGGCGAGCCCGCATACGACACGCTGCGCACCAAGGAGCAGCTGGGCTACAGCGTGCACGCGGGCGTGCGGCTGACGCACGGCATGCTCGGCTACGGCGTCAACGTGGTGTCGGGTGCGCGGCGCGCGCTGCGCGCTCCTGCTTGGCCGCCGGCCAGCGCTGCTGGCGGGCGCGCGGCGCTCCCGCGGCATGTCCTCGTAGCGGTGGACGGGGCTTGCGTCTGTCGCTGCCCGTGCCAGGCGCTCGCTTCACGCGCGACCGCCTGTGTTGCGCATGCGTTACGTTGTCGACCTGGTCTGGGGGTTGTGCAAGCAATTGAGCGCAAAGCCATGCTGCTGGGGTGCTTGAAGCACAGATTCTGACCAGCTGGCATGCACCGGTTGCGTCAGCACTAGCGCGGCCGCAAGCGTGCGCCAGCGTCGCCGGCGCCCGCGCCTGCAGCGCGCGAGGGCGTACGCATTGGCTGCCCGTCCCACGGTAGCAAGGGCCGCCGCGCGCCGCGCCGCAGGCGCGCACGGGCCGGCGCACCTGGACGCGCGCATCGACGCCTTCCTGGCCGGCTTCGAGGCGACGCTGGCCAAGCTGGCGCCGGAGGAGCTGGAGCGGCACCGCGAGGCGCTCGTCGCGGCCAAGCTGGAGAAGGACCGCAGCCTGGCCGACGAGGCCTCGCGGCACTGGGAGCAGATCGTCTCGCGCAGGTACGAGTATCTGCCATCAATGAGTGAATGACTTTCACACAGTGTGGTATCGACGAAGGGGCTCAGGCTCAGGGACGACCAAAGTCCTCCTAGTGTCGGGCCGCACCAAGCAGTCCATGCGCTGCTGCAAGGGCTCTCAGGTGCACTGCAGAGGCCCAAGCGCGGCTGGGCGCCTTGTGACAAGGCCTTGCGCTGCTGGGAGCAGCTTCGCTTTGTGTGCCCCTCCTGACGTAACCATGGTACGGCAGGCTAGAGCAGTGCCGTGCAACGGTGGGGGCTGCCAGTGCACCGCTGGCCAGCGGCATTGCTTGCCGCTTGTCTATTTCCTGCACGGCAGAAAGTTTGCGCTTTGCCCTGACCTGCCCCATCTGCTCCTGTAGCTTGCAGTGCGGCCCTCGCAGTCAGCAGGTGGGGCGTGGAGCGCGCGGCTGCGACGGCCCACACCCGCGCCCAGGTACAACTTTGCGGCGCGCGAGGAGGAGGTGGCGGTGCTCATCGGCCTGGGCCTGCCGCAGCTGCTGGCCACCTGGCGGTCCGCGCTCGCGCCCGGCTCGGCCGCCCGCCGCAAGCTGGCCGTGCACGTGGCCGGGCGCGCGCACCGCGCCGATCTGGACGCGCCGCCCGCCGCCGG
>JAABVA010004009.1_pt1 | contig 13747 bp, 16 predicted proteins | sample 5560331 | NCBI WGS metagenome assembly JAABVA01 (sample SAMN12812661, study PRJNA571458) | rock metagenome | isolation source: Antarctica rocks | place: Antarctica: Victoria Land, Mt New Zealand sud | collected 2016-01-07 | reverse complement strand
CTGTCCATCGGTACCCTCCATCGGGCACACTGAGGGCGTTTCGACCGCCCGTGCCCGTCGTGAGGGTACCGCTTTTGTGCCTGTCACAACCACCCACCGTCACTGTCCACTATTTCGAGGTGCACCCGGTTGCCTGACGTGCAGACGACTGGGCTCTTCAAGACTGCCCCCATCCGTCACGATGATGACCGGAATGGGTACCCTTCCTCTGACGAGGTCTGTGACGCGCTGCGACTTTGCCGATTTTTCGAGCTTCGCTACCTTAAGGCCTGATAGGCCGACGATGCTCCACACCTCACAGTAATGGGCCGTGCAGTTCGGCTCGCTGCCAAGTTGCGCCTGCCAACGGAAGTTGAGTGTCTGAGCGTTGCCCAGAGAAGCGGTGGGGTACACAGGAACGGTGAAGGCAGGGAGCCAAGACGGAAGGTACACAGGGATGGTGGCTGTGACAAGTTGCGGCAAGAGAGGAGTGAAGGATGCCGCAAATGACGTGGTGGTCGTGGCGCGCGGAGGACCGCCCGCATGGACAACCTCTGCACGGACGTAGAGCGCCCGCAAGACCTGGGTCACCCAATGGTATTCCGCGCTGCACGGATACGATCCCGGCAGCGTAGCGCTGTGGAAGTTCTGAATCTCGGCGTCCAGCGTGATGGCGTTGTAGCGGACTCCGCCACGGGCGACGCAGAGGGTAGCCGTGCCATTTTTCTTCGCCACGCCGCGCAGCCATTCGGTGCCAGCATCCACGGGCGCGGCAATGGGTAAAAGCGGCGTCGTCTGCAAACCACTGTTTGCGCACGAGGTGTGTCTTGGAGTGCTTGAACTCGAAGTTTCTCCCGAGGCCCCTTGTGGTGCGCACGTCTTGGAGCGCAGCGTCTATCTCCTCCATCGTCTCACTGACGACGATGGACATGGCGCAGTACGACAGGGCGCCACTCTTAAAGCCAGGATCGCCCGGCCAGTCTACGGCTATATGCACGCGACGCTCTCCCTCCCATCCTGGGTGAGCTGCGCCGCACCATCGCGCGCGTCGCGGTTGTACCGCTGGGCGACGGCGCCACTGGCGAAGATGGTCGCGCCATAGGTGCCGGCCGCGCCCGGTTCGGCGATGTTGGGCGTCGCGCCGTACTCGTAGAAGACGCATGGGATTGGTGTGGTCTGTGTACCGCAATCGCCCGTCGCACTGGTGCCCGTCGCGTGGCAGTGGTCGTTCGATGCATCGCACGCACCGCCCTCGGACAGTTGTCCATAGAAAGCGGGCCGACCGGCCACGGCTGCCGGGAGGCGAAAAGACGAGAGCGGCGGGTTTGCCACGGTGCGCATAGCCTCGGCGGGCGCGGCCATTGTTCCAAAGATGCAAATTGCCGTGACGGCGGCTCCCAGATATCTCGCAAGCATTCGTTTCGTCCTTTCAATGCGTCCATTTATACGCGGGAGGGTTGCACTATAGCTCCCATAACTAACGCCGCAGGTGCGACGACCAAACCAATCGTCAGCATACACGGTCGCCGCGACGGTCGGGGACGGCCCTCATAATTATGTCCCTCGTCAATAGCTGCGCTTTTCTACCCCAGCCGCATGGCCGGAATCAACGCGCCCTATACCTTGTCCTGGATGCGGCGCTGGGTTTTTGTAACGCTTGCCCGGCCCCTTACCCGCCTGCCCTACGTAGAGTAGGACTCGTGTATGTCGGGTCAAACTGATAGCCTGCACAGGGAGAAGAGGGAGAGCGTCGCGTGCATATAGCCGTAGACTGGCCGGGCGATCCTGGCTTTAAGAGTGGCGCCCTGTCGTACTGCGCCATGTCCATCGTCGTCAGTGAGACGATGGAGGAGATAGACGCTGCGCTCCAAGACGTGCGCACCACAAGGGGCCTCGGGAGAAACTTCGAGTTCAAGCACTCCAAGACACACCTCGTGCGCAAACAGTGGTTTATGGAGCGTATGGCAAAGATAGCATTCACAAGTATTGTGGTGATCTATGATAAGAACGTCATGGAGCCACCATGGTCCTGGGGCAAGAACGATGACCTGCTCGCGCAGCTATTACTGCGTGGCTTGCTACAGCTACCGCGCCCGGCGATTGAGAACGCCAAGATGGTGATAGATGGTGACGCGGAGGCCAAGAAACTCGGCAGGATGATTCGCCGCATGCTCTCGCACGACGCGGCCGCGCGTGGCCTCGACTACCGCATCGACAAGATTGTTAGCGGAGACTCTACGGCGCATGGGACGCTGCAACTCGCCGACATGATTGGTGGCGCGGCGGTCGAGGCGTGGCAACAGGGCGTGCGAGAAACACCACTCCTGCGTCTGGTACGCGGCAAGGTAGCCATCGACGTGATCACGCCAGACATGGAAAAACCCGCTACGTAACTCCCCCTCCTGGAGGGAGAACGGCCCCCAATGGGGGCGCTGTCCGTAGCGGGAAAAAGGGTTCGCCTCTCATCTCTCCCTCGTGTGCGGCCGCCGCGCACAAGTTATAGCGGAGATGCGCCCTTTTATCTGCCTTCAGTATACCGTGCGCAGCGCCCGTGTCACAATGCCCCTCTTTTCCCCCGCTCACCGGTGCGTGAGCCCGTCGTATGCGGGCGCCGTTAAAGGGTGCGTCCTTCTCGGTCGATACAGAAGGTACGGGCGCTGACGATGTTTAGGGCTGTGCATCGGCGGCCGCCTCGACGGGCCGGACATGAGGTATGGGCTGTGCCTCACGTCCGGCCTTTGCTATACGGTCCCCTTGTGCGCCCCGATCGTCACGCGCGCCCTGAACGGTTAGGGCGCGGCGTAGGGGACGCGCGTGCGCCGGGACGCGCCGTGGGCCTTGATAGAGCCGTGTTGCAGCTCGTGGTTAGCGGCGGCGCCCAGGTGCGCGAAGGCGGCCGCCATGGCCGCGTCCGCGTTTTGCTTGGGACTATGGCCCGCGCCGTTGATATTGACCGTGACCGCGCCGGGGTGGACGTGGGTGGCGTGCTGGGTGTAGTGAGTGGTGTGCGTGGTATGCATATGCGCGGGCGCGGCCGGGCCGAACGGCAGCGCAGCCGTCCCCCTCCGGCGCCTCGTCTACAGCGGTGCTGACCCCAGGCGGCAACCCGGCCGGATGCCCCCCCCCAGGCGGCGGATTGACCCACCCCACCCGGTCGCGCGCGGCGTTCCCCCCGTCCCGGTATACGGGAGGTCGCGCCCCTGACGCTAAGGACCGTCCCACCCTGTCGTTCCGCTGACCGGAGCCGCGCGCCTGACCGCACCACAGACCGGGTTCACCCCGCTTTTCGGCGGCTGTTGGTTGGATTGCACCGTGTTTTTCGGGGTAAAAAGCGGGTCTCGTGCGGTTTCCATCGAAAAAAAGGGCCTGTCGACCCGCTTCTGGACGACATGGGGCGGGTTTTTGGGCACTTTTCGGAGCTGGAACGCGTCCGACGCACGGCGGCTCCACGCACAAAACCTGGGGTCAATACGGGGTAAAAGCGGGTCGTTTTCACCATCGCCTCGCGCGCGCGCGCGAGGCGTCACCGTGCATTAGCGCACCGCTTCATCGGCCGTGCTCAGGGCGCGCTCGATACCCATGCCCGCATCGAGCAGGTCGTCCAGCGTCCGCACGAACAGGGGCAGCCGTTGAGCATGTCGCTCGACCAGCGCGGCCTGGTCAGCTTTGGCATCGCGCAATTGCCGGCTGGCCGCAGCATAGCGCCGTTGCGCGACGCCTTCCTGCTCCTCAGCCTCGCGGATAGCGCGCTCCAAGGTGGGAAGCTCGGCCTCCCGTTGGTGGCGCACGGGATCGAGCACGTTTCCCCCCGCGATCAGCCTGCGCGCCGTCGTCAGCCGGTCCCGCGTGGCCGCGGTCTCGCGCTCGCTCAGACGCAGCCCTTCTACGCAGGCGTCCTAGTGCGCCGCGAGCGACTGGACCAAGGTCGCCGCGCTACTCAGCGCGCTCGCGGCGCGGCGTTCGTCGCGGTCAACCGTCGCGCGGCGTTCAGCCGCCGTACCGCTCGTCATGGTCTCGCGTGCAGACACGTCTAGCCGCCGCGCCTCCACGGTGAGCTCGTGCGTCCAGGCGGCCACCACGGCGTAGCGTTGTCGCGCGGCCGCCAACTCACTCTCGGCCTGATTCGCGGCGACCTCATACCCGTCAACAAACGAGGCGGCATAGCGGCGTGCGTCGCTGTCAAGGACGTTTAGTGACGATAGGCGGCCTCTTGCGTCGGCCAGTTCTTGCTGGGCCGCCTGTGCAGTCTGCTGCACGGCCGCCAGCTCGGCAGCCCGTGCGTCACGGTCGCGCTCGGCGACGGCTAGGCGCGCATGCACACGGGCGGCAAGGAGGGCGGCCCGGCGCCGCGTCAGCTCCTCAACCTTACGCCGCGCAGCCACCATGGTCTCCCCGTCGGCGTGGTAGAGCGACTGAGCATGGTCGGCCATGGCCGCGGCGCGCTGGTCCTCGATCTGTGCCACCTGCCGCTCGATGGCGGGCAGGGTCATGGCCTCTTGCTGCGTAACGCTCATCGTCAAGCCCCCCTGTGTACAAGGTCGCGTACCCAGGCGGGCACCTCGGCTATGGTCGTTGCCCGTGGCCATCGGTCCCAGGGGACGCCCTGTGGTGTTGGCTGTGCGGCGGCCGGTTGTTCCGCCGGCGGCGTGGCGGGCAGGCCGACACCGGCCCAGCGACGCGTGGGAGATGGTAGGAGCACCCGGTAGCGTTGTTCGATGAGGCGACTAGTTCGCTCGTTCAGCACGCCCTCGACGGCCAGGGCGCGGGCCTTGCCGATCATCGCGCCGGGCGTTGACCCGTCGTAGACGCCGCTTACTTCGGCCAGATGGGCGTTTTCAATGGTGGCGCGCGCGACTTCGGGCGGTCCCTTGACCGTGCCGGCCTCGTCGGTCGGCGTGTAGGTCATGCCCAGCAGGTGAGGGCAACTGTCGTCCCCAAATAACTGCTGCATATCCCGTTGGCACAGCTCGCACCTCCACACCCCGCCGTAAAAACCGACCGAGAGATCTTTGACGACGCCAGCGCGGATTTTGGCGAGGTAGGGCTCGGTGGCCGGGTCGGTCAGGGCGTAGAATGAGGCCTCGACCCGTGCGACACCATCGCCTTGCGGTCCGACAAACAGGCCCGAGAACGTCGCCCCGATTGGATCTTCCGCGTTGTTATGGTTCCGCAAAAAGGCCACGCCGGCCTGGGCCTCGGCAGCGTAATTCTTGAGCGTGCTGGCGCCCATCCTGGTGTCAAAGGAATCCCAGCGGCTGCTACTGATTTCCCCGCGCCAGGTGTACGGCGGGTACTGATCGAACACGCTGGGGTCAATGGCCTGGCTCTTGATCCGGTCCAGGACCGCGGGGTCAGTCAGCGGGCCGGACGTTCCAGCGCGCGTGTCGAGGTGGAAAAGCGGGGAGTACGTGATGGCTGCCTGGTGGTCAAAGGTCGGATGCATGTGTCTAGCCTCCTAAGAGGGCTAACGAGCGGCGGCACGAATGGCCGTCATCGCTTGATTGATGGTCACCATGGCGCTGTGGGCGCTGTGCTCGCCGCCGGAAACGTCGGGGTGATGCATTTTTACCAGCGCTCGGTGCGCGGCCTGCACGACCTCAGGTGGAGCGCTGGGCAGCAAGTGCAAGGTGCGGTACGCGTCCGAGAGGGGATCAGTCGCTGAGGGCCGGGTGTATCCATACCCGCGCGCACGGGGGTCTACGTCGTCAATCCACACGAGGTCGTCGGCCCCGACGTGCAGGGTGAGCCAATCACGTAGGACGCCCCGCTCGCTGGTCGGGACGTACCAGGCCCGCTCGGCACGGCTCCACCGCGGCGAAAAGCGCCGGCGAAAGATTTCCTTGAACGCAATGAAGGTTGCTTCCTGCTCAGATGAAAACGTGACCAGTAACCGCGAGGGGTAGTCGCGAACCTGGACGGTCAAGGTAGAGTTGGCGCTGTACACAGGCACACCTCGTGGCTGCGTAAAGGGGCGCGATTGTAAGGGAGCGACTAAAGCCAAGGAGGTGCCAAGTCCACCTTAGCCGCTCCCAGGGCGGCTGCATGACCAACTCTGCCCTGTCCTACTTATACGCTTTCACGGGATCAGTGGCAAGAGCTTTATCAACAATAGAGGTCTTTGCGCGGATATCCTGCGTATTTGTAAAAGAACATGTCACATATTCTAAGGACCGCCTATAACGGTCAGTAGACGCCATAAACCCGGTCCGGATTGTACCGGCGGCCAGCGAATCCATGCCCGCACACAGCGCGGTAACACGCCACCAGGCACACGTCGCGTTAGGCGCAAAACTTTATGTCTTTGATAATCTGCATGTCCGCCCACAAGTCGTCCTGGGAGATGTTGTCCCACGCTATCCGCACGGCTTCCTCCTTGTCGAGGATCACACCCGCCACGTCGCACAGGGCGGCGTGACCTTCGGTGTCCTTGTAGACCTGTTGGGGCACCAGCGTCACGCGAGCGATGGGCTGGTGTGAGGTGTACAACGCTTTCATGGTATTGAACACATCCATTTTGATCAGGCTCGCCGTCAAGTCGTGAATACCAGCATCCCGCTCCTCGAAATAGACCAACACCTCAGTCCCATGCGGCGGCGCAGATGCGGGCGCGACCACCTCGCGCGTGATGCGGCTCGCATCAATCTGTGACGTGATGATGTCATGGATGCTCGGACCGGCTGTTGGCCGTGGGGTCGCCAGGGCGGTTGCGAGTGGATGGGTAACCACGGGTGCCGCTGCTATGCTTGTGCGCGGTTGGGGTGTGGGAGGGAGCAAGCTACCCACGATAGCCAGGACGACAAGTAGGGCAAAGAGGCCAGCAACAGCCCCGATGACATAGCGCCCCCAGCGGCGGCGGGGACGCCGCGCGGTAAGAGGCGTCACTGGGGCAGCTTCCTGGCCGACGGGGCGCTCGGCGTCCACCAGGGGCGCACCACACGCGCCACAGAACTCGCTCTCAGGCGCGACGCGTGTCCCGCAGTGCCCGCAATAATTCATGGTAGCCCCTTTCATATCGCCCGGTCAGACGCCCTCAGTGCGCTATCAGTGTACGGGGGGAGACAACGATTCCTGCATTTTTGGGCCATTTGCCTCCCCGGCCATTTCTGTGACGAGTTTTAGCATCCTGTTTGGGGCTGGTAGAGGAACATGTCCTGCTCTTCACGCCTGGGGAAGGTCGGTAAGAGGCAGGCACTCGTCACGAAAGAGTTCTTCTGCAACGAGCTTTCTGTCATGAGCCGTCCCAGGTGGAACGGATTTCTTCCAAGACCCCAATGCTTATACGCCACGCGGATAGCCGTTTTGTGGAATGGAATTTGGACTGGAAGCGCTGACCGTCAGCGACGGTAAGGAGTGGGGTGCCACTATGAATACCTACGCCAATGTCATCCTCAAAGGGCCACAGCGAGAGGCGATCGTGGCCAACCTGACTGCACACAAGCAACGCGCCTTCATCGGCCCCACTGTCAACGGCCTCACTTTCGTCTATACACCTTTCGACACATGGACTGAGGGGGCCGAGGGGTTGTCGTCCGGCTTGCAGTGCTCAGCCCTCTTCGCTTACGGCTACGATAGCGATGTCTTCGGATATACACTCTATGATAGCGGTCAGGTTCAAGACACGTACGTATCTGCGGTGGAGGACGACTTCACCGGCGATGGCCCCGAGCTGAGCGAAGGCCCAGCGGGGGGAAACACCGACGCGCTCTGCCGCTTCGTCGGCGCTGACCAGGCCGTCGCCCAGGTCGATGTGATCCTGCATCCGCCGATCGAGGGGTCGCTATCCCATGCCGGAATCGATGCTTTCCACCAGCATTGGGCGCTCGCTGAGGCACTCGGCTTGCCTCCCCATGCGTGCGTCCAGAGCTACGAAACCCTCCACGTCGATGAGTATTCGCGTGCTGACGTCTTTGGGGGCATCCCCTTGATAGAAACACCGTAGTCTCTAGAGCCAGGGCGTGAGCCGTCAGGATGCGGTAGTATTCATCGCTAAGACATGGTTCAATCGGGCTTGACAGTTTTAAATCGGCGCCGTAGGCATGAAATGGCCGCTGCCGATTTGTTTTCGACTGTTCAGAATGTCAAGCTGGAACGCGCCTGTGCTGAACCATGTCTAAGGCGTGTAAGCGTGCGGGGCCCGATTACGCGACCTCATACGAGGAGCCTGGATAGCACAGTTTGCTTGATGCAGCGAGAAGTCACGGAGGCCCAGATCCATATGGCCCCAAAATGCAGGAATCGTTGTCTCCCCCCTGTACAGGGTGAATTACGTGCCCGCCCTACGCTGGGCATGCCAGCCAGCACGGCGACAACAACCGTGCCCACGTTCGCACCCACCACAGTAAAACGACCGTAGCCTCCAGGTGCTCACACCACCACGGGTACGTTAGGCACCCTAGCCGAACAGTCCCTCCATGGTCGCCGCAGCCGCGTCCAGGTCCTGCTCGTCGACCGTAGCCACCGGCGCCTCTGTCGGCCATGTGGCCGCCTCGTCGCCCAGGCGGTCAGCGCAGGCCCCGCAGGCCCATAACCACCCCTCGTCGGCCGCTTGGGTCCCACGCAAGCGCCAGGCGCGGCCACCGCACGCGGGGCATGGCTGCGTCGGGATCTGCTCTCCGCTCGACGGAACCGCCGGCGTGGATCGCCGGCGGCGCGGCGCGGGGGCGCGAGTGGGCGCGGGTGTCCCGGATTGCTCATCGTCTGTCACGGCGCAACGGCCGCCAGCGCAACGGCCGGGGCACCCGCGCTCCTAGGAGCCATACATGGCCTCCTGCGGGGTCGTGGTGTGGGCCATGCTGTGCAGCGCGCCGTCGGTGGGTCGCTCCCGGCACGATTTACACTCCCAGCCGTGCGCGGTCAGCGTTCCGCAGCCGCCGGCGCAGGGCTTAAGTGAGGTGGGAGCCGCGCCGTTCATCGTCGACGTGACCCTTTGACCCGATACCGGATTACGGTATCCCCGCTCAGACGTACTAAAGTACCCGGATTCCGGTATCGGGTCAGCGTGAGAGGAGCCATGAGCCACGGGACTGGGTGGGGTTTGGCCTGATACCGGATTCCGGTATTGGGTCTCGTCCGGCGTCGCCGCTGCGCCGAAGTCGCCGTCATAGGCCGGGACGCCGGGGACGATAACCTCGGCTGTTTCTCGATGAACGAACAGCCCGTTGCCGCGGTCGTCAATCATCTGGCCCGCTTCCACGACGTGAACGTCGCTCGATACGGTGTCACAATCCAGGCAGACGTGTGAGGCGGGCTTGAGGTGCGTGCTAAAGCAGTGCGGGCAGCGCCTGGGTCGCTCTCGATCAATCTTAGCGCGGGTCGGTACGTCCTTGGCGTCCTCCCGTTTGATGTGTTCTCCTGGCAAGGAGAGGGTGTCGCTATAGCGAAAGCTTGTCGTCTTCACATCCTTCTCGTAGGTGTGACCACGGTCGTCTTGTTTGGTGATCACCCGGTTTTCGTGTATCTCCTCTCGTGTGCACACGCCGAGCGTGACGATATCGGCCAGGTTCTTGGTGACCGTGTTCAGCTTGGTTGGCCGTTCCTTGCCGTCCTTTAACGTCAACTTGCTGCCAAGGTCGCGCGCGATAGTACCGGCGCACACTTTCGTGGGTTCAACGGGTTCACCGTTGGCGCGTGGTCGTGCCAGGCGGCTGGTGAGAGCGATGGTCACGAGCTTTTGCCCATCGTTCATGATGGGGTCGGCGAGAATGGCCTGCACGCGGTGGTAGCGTGCACGTAGTGTTGCCGTCGCCGCCGTCTCTTTGATCAACCAAGCGAGGAAACGTGGGTCGACGTTGAGGATACCGTCCTCGGTTGCGTGCGTGAGGAGGCCGGCGCCGTGTCCACTCTCATCAGCAGGCCGTGTGTAGCGCTCTAGCGTGAACGTGCGTCCGGCCGCGAGCAGGTCGTCGATGCCTTTCGCGTGCGTGTGGTCCCAGGTCGCCAGGCGCACGGCGTAGCCGAGTGAGACAGCGGCCGCGGCGATCGCCGTTTGGGCACGCTCAACAGCGGCGACGGTGCGCCCTTCGTTCTTCTGCGGATCGTCCTCATCTAACATTAGGACGACGACGTTGCCGGCGAAGCGCTCGATGACGCCCACGGCCGCGCGCCAGGAGCCCACGCCAGGGATGCTGACGACGGGGTAGCCCAGGGCATCGGCCGCGTAGTCCGCCTTCTTGACGCCCTCCGTGACGCCGATCACGCCGTCAACCGTGACGCCTCCGGCCGGGAGGGCGACGTGGGCCGGCGCTCCGGGGCTGGGCGCGTCCTCATCGCCGTCGGTGCGGCTGGAGAGCTTGACGTAGCGGCTTTGCTTGGGCTGCACGACCTCGCGGCGTAGGTCGATAGCATGTATCTGTCGGTCGAGGTCGCGCGTCGGGAGCATCATCATGTCGCCGCCTCGGATCGTGATGTGCCCGTTGTGCGCGCGGAAGCCGGGAACCCCGAGCAGCTCCTCACGGGTGTACGTGTCGAGTAGCGCAGTGACGATGCGCGCCTGGTCAGCCAGATCGCTGGGGAGCCAGCCGTAGCGATGCGCCTGGGCGTCGGTGAGCTGGTGCGCGGCGCGCTGATCCTGTGACAGCGGGCAAAGACGGAGCAGGTCTGCGTAGACAGCGTTCCTCAGGGTGAGGTCGGCCGGCGTGATCGGTGGCGTCGAGGGAGATGGTAGGCGCCGTGGGACAGGTTGATGGCCCGTAGTGCCCAGCGCGCGGTGCCAGTAGCCACCGATGAAGGAATCCGTCCAGTTACCTGGTTCGCCTTCCCGGTGGCACAAAACGTCCCCGTTGTCGAAGTAAATGCACGGTCCATCGTGATCGCAGTGAGGGCAGCGATTGCGTGTCGTGAAGCGGTGGAACCGGGCACCGCGGCCGCCGCACGGGGTGCCGGTGTTGTCGCGAGCTGTAGCGCTCATCGTGGGCCTCCTACCGTGTGAGCGGTGGGAAGCCCGTTGGGTGGACGCGCGACACTATATCGCGCCCTGATACAATTAAGCGAGGGTGAGTTTTCCCCAATCGGGTATACCAGCACTATGCTGGCATTTGGTATACTGTTCACGGGACGTACTCCGAGGCGCTTGCTGGACTGACGGCGAAATCTGACCAGCGGGCGCCTTCTTGCTATTCTCGTTAAGCCGGCGTCATGCTGGCTCTTTCACCTTGACACGCCTGGGATTCGGCAGGCTCTCCGGCTGAAAGCCCTCCTCTGCTAACCTCTCGGCGATCCAGCCACGGACCAGTCCGCCCATGGCCACGTTTCCGTTTCGGGCGGCGACTTCACGCAGCTGGGGCATCATATCGCCGGGCAACGGCACGCCCAGCTGCGGGCTCCGGTGCCTGTCTCTCTTACCGTTTTCAGTCATGGGGTTTTTCTCCTTCTCGTGTCTTCGTGGGCCATACGCGTAGTCTATCAGCATATCCTTCGGACATGCCGTGATCTGTGCACTATGGCGGATTACCACTCGCCCACGGTGGCCTGTAGTCGCTTGTTCGACCACTTGGCGTAGACCCGACTGGTCTCGACGTTGGCGTGGCCCAGATGCCGCGCCGTTTCCTCGAGAGAGCCCGTCTCCTCCATCAGGCGCGTCCCCGCTGAGTGGCGCAGGCTGTGGATGGCCCGCGGCTCGACGCCGGCCGCCTCGCACAGCAGGCGCATGCGGCGGCGCGCGCTGATCGGTGCACGGTACGGCAGCACATAGCGGCTGGCGTTCCCTGGCGCCCGTGCCCCGCTCTCGTCGCGCCAGGCGTCCAGTGCCGTGGCGAGCGTCCGGCTCATCGCCACCGTGCGCGGCTTGCCCCCTTTGCCGTGACGCACGCCTACCTCATGCCGGCCGAGATCCACGTCGGCCCAGCGGAGCGCCAGCATCTCCGCGACGCGCAGGCCGGCATGTGCCCCGAGCAGGACCAGGACACGATCATCACCCGTTGCCTGGGCGAGCAGCGCGTGCAGGTCCTCCACGCTGTAGGGCTTGCGCTTCTCCCACGGGTCGACCGGGTCCTTGACGGCCTTGACATCCTTAAAGGGGTCCACCTCAGTCGCCCCCGCCCAACGGAGCGCCGCGTAGAGCGTGCGCGCGGCCGCCAGGTAGACCTGGATGGTGCGGGGCTTGCGGTCGGCCGCCTCCATGGTGCGCAGCCAGAACGTGGCGGCGTCGCGGCCTGGCCGCAGCAGGTTGTCGTGCGCCCACGCGTCGAGGAGCACCGTGACGCCGCGGCGATAGGTGGCTCGCGTCTGCGGACTGACTTTCTGGCCTGCCCGGCCGTGCAGCGTGAGCCACGCATCGGCGAGGCCCTGTAAGGTGTCCGTGTCGTGCGACGCCGCAGCCGCCGTGGCGCGACGCCGGCGCTCGTCCTCGGCGAGCGCCTTCCAGGCGCCTGAGCGCTCCAGGGCGTTGCCCCCGACGTAGGGAACGATCGTGGTCGCGGTGCTCATCGTCGTCGTCGTCGTGCTCATCGGGCGCCCCTCTTTCTGGTCGTCGTCGTCCTCATCGTCGGGCGCATGGGGTACCCCCTCTTTCTGGCGGCGCGGCGGGCCTGTGTCCAGGCTACCTTAACTCCTCTTAAAGAACATGCGGCCATTGACGCCGGTCCCCTGACCAGCACAGCCGGACGCTGGGGACATGCGGGACGCTAGCGGCGGTGCGGTCCCATGATGCGCCAGGCGCCGTCATGGGCGTAGATCGCCGTGGCGGCCGCGCCGGCGTAATAGCGCTGGTGTCAATCATCGCCGCGTCCCTCGACCTGACGCACATGCTTCAAGATGAGTTGACGTATAAGCGCCGACACCGATGTAAGGTCGCGATCAGCCAGGGCCTTGAACTGTTGGGCCAACTCGGGCGGCAGTGACACAACCACCCTCACATCACTGCGCGGCGGCGTCTTCTTTGGCATGTTTGTCATGGTGTCCTTCCTTCCTACTTATGTATACCACCATTATAACAGATGCACGCAATATCGTATACAATGGTTGACATTACGCATACATTGGTTGTATACTAGAAGGGTGATGAGCGAATCGCTCCACACAACAAAAATGCCCGTGAGCGCGTCCAGCTCGCTCACGGGCAGCGGATACGGAGCACGAGGAGGTCAATCGCCATGCAAGCATCCAGTGTTAAGTCTAGCGTGAAGAGCGCGCCTAGAGTCGGCACTTACACACCCAGCGTCAAGCTCACCGCTCATCGGGGTTGGTATAGGGTCCAGTCGGGCAGTAACCCCAGCGTCTACTACGAGACCAGCGCCAACTCCTGTACCTGTCCGGCCCGCAAGCCCTGCAAGCATCAGCGCTTCGTCCGCGCGCTGAACGTGGCCTTCTTCGTCAGGAAGGAGGTCGCGCCGCCGGCGACCGTGCCGACCGTCCAGTGCGACGACCTCGTGCGGGTGCCGGTGTACGCCCAGCCCGTGCGCGTGATCGACGCGTCCGACCCCGACGTGATCGTTGTGCAGGACGGCACCTTCACCGCGTGCGTCGCGCGCGCCAGCGTCACGGAGATTGTCACGCCGGCGGCCTCAGGCATCACGCGACCTGTGCGCAACGTCGCGGGCCAGGTCGCCAGCCTCGACGACCAGCTCGCCGCCGCCGAGCACCGTCTGGCCGCCGTGTACCGGGCTCTGGTGGACGCGGACGAGCAGAGCGATGAGCGTGCCGTCTTGTTGCGCCAGGTTGATGGCTTGGAGCGCCTGGTCGCGGCCCTAAGCTCCAGCGCTATCAGGGCGGCGTAGATGAACGGGGATAACGATGATACGCGGGCCATGATCCAGAGCGACCACTATGACCC
>JAABVA010004007.1_pt1 | contig 13753 bp, 16 predicted proteins | sample 5560331 | NCBI WGS metagenome assembly JAABVA01 (sample SAMN12812661, study PRJNA571458) | rock metagenome | isolation source: Antarctica rocks | place: Antarctica: Victoria Land, Mt New Zealand sud | collected 2016-01-07 | reverse complement strand
AGGTCAAAGCTCCTCGGGTTGCTCCGGCGATGCTCTGCGGCTCTTCGACAGGACAACAGCGGTTAACCGTTCGGTGCTCCGTCGCCTACTGTGTGTCCTTCGGTTAAGTTCTCACACACCCTCTTACTGCTGGGTATGACTTGGTCGAGTATCCGCCAGACCGCTGGAACCCGAACGGCGATAAACAGATCGTTCATCTGCACCGCACAGCGGCGGAAGTCGACGCCCACCACTCGCTGGCCGTCGGCGTGGAAGGCAACATCTCATATACCCTTGATGCCATAGCCGCGGCAGCCACGCCCAAGGACAGGGATCAGAAGCTTCATGCGAAGATCCGTGAGCTGCTACGGGCCGAGATCGAGCAGGGTAAAATCGACGATTCATTCCCACTGAAGCCGCAGCGCATCGTTGCAGACATCCGAGCCGCGATGGGAGAGTCGGACATCGTCCTGGCCGATACCGGGGCGCTCAAAATGTGGATGGCCCGACTCTATCCATGCTACCAGCCAGAGACGTGCCTGATATCGAACGGACTAGCTACGATGGCCTTTTCCTTGCCGGGTGCGCTGGGGGCCAAGCTGGCTTATCCAGAGCGCAAGGCGCTAGCCGTAATGGGTGATGGCAGCTTCCTTATGAACTCTCAGGAACTCGAAACCGCCATGCGAGAGAAGGTTCATTTCGTCGTGCTCGTGTGGGTCGATGAACACTACGGCCTGATCAAGTGGAAGCAAGAGCTGGAGCTTGGCCGCCCGACTTTCGTCAAGTTCACGAACCCTGACTTCGTGAAGCAGGCGGAGAGCTACGGCGCGAAAGGGTATAGGATCGAAGCCTCCGACCAGCTCCTGCCGACTCTTCAGCAAGCGTTGGAAGAGAAGACGGTTTCGATCATCGCCTGTCCCGTCGACTACTCAGAAAATATGAAGCTGACCGACAAACTAGGGGAGTTGACCCGCCCCGTGTAATCTCCAGATCACCTTATTCATGTTGCTTCTACAGCGGTTTCCACTGTTGTTGACCTATCCGTATCGTCATTGCGCGCTTCCTGCCGAGAACGTCTCCTGCGCAAGCGTTAGCATGCCTGTGGTGTTGCGGTTCAACTGCACTGCAAATCGCTATAGGGTAGAGGTTGGTGTAAATTGACCTGGCGTACTCGCCAGGGCGACCTTTATTGCCGGAAACGCCGACCCCCAGAACAACACCGGGAATACGAACGCCAGGACCGCGAAACGCCGATCCGCGAGCAACAAGGACAACCTCCAGACGGCGGGGACGGCGCCGAACCCGCTGCTGAAGAACCTGCCGGTCGAGCTCGACAAGCGTGGCGCGGTGCTGGTGGACGAGAACCTGGCTGTGCCGGGTCACGAGGGGCTGTGGGCGGCGGGGGACTGCGCCGCCGTGACGGATGCCAGGACCGGCGAGCCCTCCCCGCCCACGGCCCAGTACGCGCTGCACGAAGCCTACGCGCTGGCGCACAACATCCACGCCGGCGTGCGCGGAAAGTCGCTCAAGCCCTTTCACTACAGGGGATTAGGGACGCTGTGCGTCGTGGGGCACCAGACTGCGTACGCCGAGATCAGGGGCGTGCGCTTCTCCGGGCTGTTGGCCTGGATGGTGTGGCGCGCCGTCTACCTGTCCAAGCTGTCAGGGTTGGAGCGCAAGGTGCGCGTGTTCGTTGATTGGAACATCGAACTGTTCTTCCCCCGCGGTATCGTACAGACGATCGAGCTAGACAGATGAGCTCCTCACGGGCAATAGGAATGGTCTCCGGCCTCGTCGTCGGTTGCCTATGCGGGACTATGATCCAGGCGCTGGGGCTGGCCTCGTTGGTGACAGGCATGGTGCTCGGCGGACTGTATGGTCTGCTCTTTGCGCTGTTGGTAGCGCGGCGGGCGGTCAGTCCGGGTGCGGGGTTGCTCTGGGGGGCTACGCATTCCTGCTCTGGCTGGCCGGTCCCGCGGGGCTGTTCCCGTTTCTAGGCGACTCAGGCGAACCCCCGGCGATGGGAATGATCGTCACCGCCCGCGCCCATTTTCCCGAACTGGTCGCGTATGTTCTCTGTCTCGGCTTGCCACTGGGGCTGGCGCTGGGAACATTGGGTAGCCTGCGCTCGCCACCAGAGCAGGAGCGCTTCAGCTTGCCGCGGGCACTAGTCGTCGGCGGGGTGGCGGGTATCGTGGGCGGCTGGGCCTTCGGCAGGTGGATGGCGCAGGTCGACTTCTTCCCGCTCATCGCGGGCCTGGTCGGCTCCGACTCTCCCACGGTAGGCATGGTAATTCATTTCGCGATCGCGGTCTTTATCGGCGCGAGCTTCGGCATCCTGTTTCAGCGCGATGTGCGTGGTTTCGGGTCGTCTCTGGGCTGGGGGGTGGGCTACGGCATCCTCTTGTGGTTCCTAGGACCGCTCACGCTCCTGCCCATCTTAGGGGTTAGTGTGCCCGACTGGTCGTACGAGCGGGGTGACGCGTTGTTCGGCTCGCTGGTAGGGCACGTGATCTACGGCCTGCTGTTGGGCCTGGTCTACGCGGTGCTCGACCGGCTCTGGATAGGCTTCTTCTACGACTCCGACCCGATCAACCGTGAGGTCGAGGGGCCGGGGACGCGTACGCTGCGTTCGTTGGGCTGGGGCGCACTGGCGAGCCTGGTGGGAGGGCTACTGTTCAGTCTGATGATGGTCGCCACCGGCGTGCTACCCACGATAGCCAACCTGGTGGGCGGCTCGTCGCCGGTGCTTGGTTTCGTAGTCCACATGGGGATCAGCACCCTGATCGGCATGAGTTACGGCTTGCTGTTCAGCTACGAAGCACCCGACGCCGGGTCGAGCGTGGTCTGGGGTATGCTCTACGGCTTGGTCTGGTGGTTCGTGGGTCACCTGACGTTGTTGCCGGTCTTGCTCGACGGCACGTTCGTCTGGACCACCGAAGCCGCCGCTGACGTATTGCCGTCGCTGATCGGGCACCTGATCTACGGCGCGGCGCTGGCACTCTTGTTCCTGCTGCTGGAGCGCCGCCACACCGGCTGGGCGCGCCTCGATCCCCGTATCGCCGCCCGTGAGGAGCGCCGGCAACGCCCGGTGGGAACGTCCGCGCCCGCGCTGTGGCTCTTCGTGCTGGGGCTTGGGGTGCTACTGCAGACGATGTTGGGGCAGTAAGACCCGTCGCGGCAGACCCCGGAGCCAACTGTTCACCAACGTGTAAGATGTGGATAATCGTTTCGTAAGGTCCGTAGCCTAAGCTTTGAACGGTAAGCTCGCGAGTCGCGAAGCGCCGGGCGGCGCCGATAGGATTCGGAGGCGAGGGTGGGAGCGGTGGAACGGCGGCAGTACGTCGAGGATCGGAAGGAGCTGCGTGCATGACGGCACGGATGGAATCTTCTGGAGTGTTGGCCACGCGGACGGAGGAGGTTCTGCGCCAAAACGACACGGGAGAGTGGACCAAGGCCGGCCCGGACCTCTACCCTCACCAATGGAGCTGGGACAGTGCCTTCATCGCCATCGGCCTGGCCCACCTCGATACCCGGCGCGCCGCGCGAGAGCTCGTCTCACTCATTCACTGCCAGTGGGCCACCGGCAAGATCCCCCACATAGTCTTCAACCCGAGCGCCCCGCCGGAGAGCTACTTCCCGGGCGCAGAGCACTGGGCAACGGCGGCGCCGGAATCCCCCGACGCCCCGCCCATGCCGGCCCTCACGAGCGGCCTGTGCCAACCGCCGGTCCACGCTCTGGCCGTCCGACGCATCTGGGAAGTCGCCCTTGAGCGAGGCGGGGAACCCCTCGCGGAGGCGCGGGCCTTTCTGGGCGAGATCTACCCCGGACTGTTCGCCTGGCACCGGTACCTCGTGACTGTCAGAGATCCGGAGAACTCCGGGTTGGTCACCATCTATCATCCCTGGGAGAGCGGCACCGACAACTCCCCGCGATGGAACCGCGCTTTGGAGAGGCTCGAAGTAAGCGAGCTACCGCCCCATCCCCGCCCCGACCTCCAGTTCGCCGACCCCTCCCAGAGACCCACCCAAGAGAAGTACGACCGCTACATCTGGCTCGTCGAGCTGATAGAGCGCGTCAGCTGCAATGAGGCCGCCATCTACGAATCCCACCCGTTCCTGGTCAAGGACGTCCTCTTCAGCGCGACCCTGGTGAGGGCGAACGAGGCGCTACTGGAGATCGCCGAGGTCGCCGGGGCCTCCGACGAGGAACGTTCGGCTGTCCGAGGGTGGATCGAGCGGGGCCTGCGGGAGTTGGAAGGATGCTGGGACCCTGAGCTCGGGCTCTGCCTGGATTACGATGTACGGGCTGCCGAGCCGCTGCCGGCCCGCACCGTGGGCGGCTTCGCGCCGCTCATAGCGAGCACCGGAAACCCCGAGCACCTCAAAGCCCTCCTCGAGGTCCTCGACTCGCCCGCGTTTCTCGGGAATCCGGAATTACGCTGGTCGCTGCCGCCGAGCACCAGCCCACAAGATCCCGAGTTCGATCCCCGTCGGTACTGGCGGGGACCCGTCTGGCAGGTCTTCAATTGGCTCTTGTGGTGGTCCCTGATCCAGGCCGGCGAGCCAGAGAGAGCCGAACGGCTGCGGAATGCCTCGCTAGAGCAGCTCGAGAGCGGGGGCTTCGGGGAGTACTTCGAGCCCTTCACCGGCGAACTCTTGGGCTCCAACGACCAATCCTGGACCGCGGCCGTCGCTCTAGATTGGCTGGCGAACGGGACGAGATCCGAATAAGGAGTACGCCATGACCTACCAGCCGATAGAGAACTACGGAATCATCGGGGACATGCACAGCGTGGCTCTGGTGGGGATGGACGGCTCTATCGACTGGCTGTGCTTCCCGCACTTCGACTCGCCGAGCATCTTTGCGGCCATACTCGACGACGAGAAGGGCGGGAGGTTCAAGATCGCTCCCGCCTCTGGCGATTTCACTTGCAAACAGCTCTACTGGCCGGATACCAACGTCCTGATCACGCGGTTCTTCTCTCCGGAGGGTGTCGGGGAGGTCACGGACTACATGCCGGTAGGCATCCCCGAGAACGGTCACGGCTACCATCAACTAATACGCCGTGTCAAGGTAGTCCGCGGCGAGACGACCTTCCTGATGGAGTGCTTCCCGGCCTTTGATTACGCCCGGGAGGAGCACGAGACAGAGATCGACACCCAAGGCGCATGCTTCCGCTCACCGCAGCTTGGCCTGGGATTGGCAACGCGTGTCCCCCTGGACCAACGAGGCAACGGGGTCGTCGCTGAGTTTACGCTGCAAGAGGAGCAGACGGTGGTCTTCGTGCTCCGGGAGATCGAGGCCGGAGCAGGCTGTGGCGTTTCTTTCTCCGAACAGGAGGAAGAGGAGCTTTTGGGGCGGACGGTGGATTACTGGCGCCGGTGGCTCTCGAAGTGCACGTACACCGGCCGCTGGCGCGAGAGAGTCTACCGCTCGGCGCTGGCGCTCAAGCTCCTGACCTTCGAGCCAACGGGGGCGATCGTGGCGGCCCCCACTTGCAGCCTGCCGGAGGGCGTGGGCGGTGAGCGCAACTGGGACTACCGGTACACCTGGATCCGGGACGCCGCCTTCACCCTTTACGGCCTGCTCCGCATCGGGTTTACAGAAGAAGCCGCCCAGTTCATGGGCTGGCTAGAGTCCCGCTGCCAGCATTCGAATCCCGACGGCTCCCTACAGCTAATGTACGGGATAGACGGGAGAAGCAACCTGACCGAGGAGACTCTGGATCACCTCGACGGCTACCGTGGCTCGCGCCCGGTGCGGATCGGGAACGGCGCCTATGACCAGTTACAGCTCGACATCTACGGCGAGCTGATGGATGCGGTCTACCTATTCAACAAGCACGGAAACCCTGTCTCGTACGACCTGTGGACCCGTCTGCGGGCGCTAATCAACTGGGTCTGCGACAACTGGCAGCGCAAAGACGAAGGAATCTGGGAGATCCGCGGCGGGCAGCGGCACTTCGTCTACTCGAAGCTGATGTGCTGGGTTGCCGTGGACCGGGGCCTGCGCCTCGCCTCCAAGCGCTCGTTCCCGGCGGACCGCGATCGGTGGCTGAAGGTCCGCGACGAGATCTACGAAGAGATCATGAACAAAGGGTGGAACACCGAGCGTAAGGCGTTCGTGCAGTCCTACGGCGACGACACCCTGGACGCTTCGAACCTGATCATGCCGCTCGTGTTCTTCCTGGCCCCCAACGATCCCAGGATGCTCGGCACGCTGGACGCCACCAACCGTTCTCCGAAAGACGGCGGCCTGGTCTCCAACAGCCTCGTGTACCGGTACGATGTCGAGAGGTCGCCAGATGGTCTCAAGGGAGAGGAAGGGACATTCAACCTTTGCTCGTTCTGGCTCGTCGAGGCGCTTACCCGCGCGGGGCGGGTCGATGATGCTCAGCTCATCTTCGAACAGATGCTGGGTTACTCCAACCACCTGGGGCTCTACTCCGAGGAGATTGGACCCTCCGGCGAGGCGTTGGGCAACTTCCCGCAGGCCTTCACGCACCTTACCTTGATCAGCGCCGCCTTTAGCCTCAACCGGGTGCTCGGAACCGGTAGCCCGGGGTAACAGCAACCCGCCAGGGCGATTTAGCCAGAAGAACGAGAAACGAGAAGGAGCTACATGACAGAAGCAAAGAACGAGTTCGTAGTAGTCAGGCTGGGCCGGATGGGCGGTGACCTCGTCCTTCAGGCCCTGGAGAGAGGCATGCGGGTGGTCGGCTCCACACGCAAGGGCGCCCCGGACGACATGCTCGGAGCCGGGCTCGTCGAGGTTAGCTCCCTTGAGGATTTCGAGGCGCAGCTCGCTCCCCCAAGGGTGATCTTTATCTACATTCCGGCGGGACCGCCAGTAGATCAGGTCCTCGGCGTCCTCGCGGCACGGCTCGACGAGGGCGACTTCCTTATCGACGGCGTCAACTCCTAATGGGGCGACTCGATCCGACGCCACCGCCGGCTCAAGGAGCGGGGCATCCACTTCGTGGACCTGGGGACCAGCAGCGGCACAGAGGGCGCGCAACGGGGCCGGCTTTATGGCCGGTGGCGAGGAGGAGGCTACCGCCGAGGTCGAGCCGATCATGCGCGAACTAGCGGTGGAGGGCGGCTATGTTCACGCTGGTCCCCCGGGAGCAGGGCACTTCGCCAAACTAGTCCACAACGGCATCGAGTTTGGGATGCTCCAGGCAATCGGGGAAGGCGTGGTCCTCCTAGAGCATTACCGCGACAAACTGGACGTAGCCGAAGTCCTGCGCTGCTACCGTCACGGGTCAGTCATACGCTCGTGGCTGATGGATCTGATGGAGGCGGCTTACCGCTCTGATAACGGCACACAGAGTATCCCCGCCTACGTCGAGGGCACGGGTGAGGTAAACTGGTTCGTCGACGACGCCCTCCACATGGAAGTGCCGATCCCCGTTGTCTCGCAGTCCGTGATGCAACTCTTCGCCTCGCGCGACGACGAGAAGAACTGGGCCCGCGCCATCGCCATGATGCGCCACGGATTCGTCGGCCACGCCTACGGAGCCGACGAAGGCGCAGCCCGCGAACGCCGAGAGGGACGTATAGGAGGTTTTCCAAACGAGTAGCACGAAGCAACCAATAGCAGAGAGGAGCTCTTCTTCATGACCACGGAACAGCACTACGACGCCATAGTGATCGGCTCCGGCCAGGGCGGAAAGCCGCTCGCGAGCGCGTTGGCCGGGGCCGGGCATAAGACCGCAATCATAGAGCGGGAACATGTAGGAGGCTCCTGCGTAAACGTGGGCTGCACGCCGACCAAAACCATGATCGCCAGCGCCCGGGCAGCCTACGTAGACCGTCGTTCGGCGGATTACGGAGTCCACAACGGCCTGGTAACCGTCGAGATGACCGAAGTGAGGCAACGCAAGCGGGACATAGTAAACACCTTCCGCAACGGTGTCCGGCAGGGCATCGAGAGCACCAAAGGCCTGGACCTGTTTCTAGGCGAGGCTCGCTTCACCGGCCCGAAGGAGTTAGAGGTCAACCTGAACGATGGTGAAATGGTCCGGCTAACCGCCGACAACATCTTCATCAACGTCGGCGCCCGGCCCGCCGCCCCGCCTATTGACGGTCTGGACAGCGTGCCTACCCTGGACTCCACCTCGATCATGGAGCTAGACAAGGTCCCCGAGCATCTGCTGGTACTCGGCGGCGGCTACGTAGGTCTGGAGTTCGCCCAGATGTTCCGCCGCTTCGGCAGCGAGGTCACGATAATGCAGCGGGGTAAGCAGTTGCTGGCCCGCGAAGACGAGGACATCGCCGGAGAGGTGGCGAAAATTCTGCGCGAGGACGGCGTAGAAGTGCTGCTCGAAACCGAGGCGCTGCGGGCCGGGCAGAACGGCGACGGCAAAGTAGAACTAACCATTAGCACACCGGACGGGGAGCGTACGCTGTCCGGCTCTCACCTGCTGGTGGCCATAGGCCGACCACCAAACACCGATAGCCTCGACCTCAACGCAGCCGGCGTGCAAGCCGACGAGCGTGGTTTCGTCGAGGTCAACGAGCGGCTGGAGACGAACGTACCGGGCGTCTACACTCTGGGCGACGCCAAGGGTGGATCCGCCTTCACCCACATCTCCTACGACGACTTCCGCATCATCAGCACCAACCTGCTTGAAGGCGGAGGCGCCACCATCACCGACAGGCTGGTGGCTTACACCGTTTACATCGACCCGCAATTGGGCCGGGTGGGGATGAGTGAGAGGGAGGCCAGGGAGCAGGGCCGCAACGTTCGGATAGCCAGGATGCCCATGAGACACGTTCCCCGGGCGCTGGAGATGGACGAGACCCGCGGCATGATGAAGGCTGTGGTGGACGCCGATACCGGACAAGTCCTGGGGTGTACGATCCTGGGTATTGAAGGCGGTGAGATCATGTCGATGGTACATATAGCCATGATGGGAGGTCTACCCTACACGGCCCTTCGTGACGGCCCCTTCGCCCACCCGACGCTCGCCGAGTCGTTGAACAAGCTGTTCGCTACCCTCGACGGATGAGAGGAGAGTCAGAGAGCGACCACCAACCTGCGCGTCGGCGACGCCTTTCCCGACTTCGAGCTGCCGGATCACCGCAACAATCCGCGCCGTCCCAGTAAGTCCACTAAACCCAGCCCCATGGACGAGAAGCTCGGTTTCGAGGACGGCTACCCGCTTATCCTGATCTTCGGACGCGGCTTCTTCTGCCCGCGCGACCAGCAGCATATGCGTCAGTTGGTCCAGTTCCAGTCCGAGCTGGCGGTGAACTTCGGCAAGCTCGCGACGGTCAGCACCGACGCGCCACTAACGGGAGCGGCCTTTCGCGCCGGGCTGGGAGCGGAGTGGCCTTTCCTATCGGGCGAGAAACGGGAGGTCATCGAGCGCATCGGCATCCTCGACGAGACCGAAGGGGAGTACGCCTACGTAGCTCAGCCTTACACCTTCGTGCTGCGCCCCGACCTGACGATACATAGGATCTACGACGACTGGTTCTTCGTGGGGCGGCCGACGCTCGAAGAGTTGCGGCACGACCTGCGGACGATTATGGAGACCCGGTCGGACTATCACTACGAAGCACACAACACGCCGGAGTCAAAAAGACCGCATCCCGCAGGAGGAGTGAGTCGAGGGCACGCCACCGCTCGGTAATAACGGTTTACCGGTGGCAGGAGGCGTGGTGCACTGGTTCGATGTCGATGCGGGTGTAGGGACGATCCAGAGCGACGTATCGGACGATGCATTCTTCAACTTCACTGCTATTCCGGGCGAGGGTTACCGAACCTTGAGACCGGATATACCGGTGAGATTCGAGGTCGTAAAGAATGAGGCGGGGCTGACGGCCCGCAACGTCCAGAAAAAAGAGGAAGCGTAGGATGAAACTACTCTCCGTGAACGTCTCGTTGCCCAGGGAAGTCGAGCACGGGAGCGAAACAGTATCGACGGGTATCTTCAAAGAACCGGTCGGGGACAGGGTTATGGTGCGGACGACGAACCTCGATGGGGACGAACAGGCGGACCTCGAGAACCACGGGGGCATCTACCGGGCAGCTTACGCGTACTCGATCGAGAACTACGGCTACTGGCGGCGCGAGCTTGGCCGGGCTGATTTCACCTTCGGTCAGTTCGGCGAAAACCTTACCGTCGAGGGAATGATGGAGGACGACGTCCATATCGGCGACGTCTTCCGCGTGGGACAAGCGCTGGTCGAAGTCACTCAGCCGCGTCCCCCATGCTTCAAGCTCGGCATCAAGATGGGCATGGCTCGATTTCCAAAGATGTTACTGGCGAGTGGCCGCGTCGGATTCTATTTGCGTGTATTAGAAGAGGGAGAGATCGGCGCGGGAGAGGCGTTCGAGCTCCTCAAGAGCGACCCAGAGCGGGTGTCGGTGCGGGAGATGAGCCACCTGCTCTACTTCGATCGGGAGAACCTGGAGGGTGCAAAGCGGGCGCTGCGCGTCACGGCGCTCTCACCCGGGTGGCGAGATTCGTTTGAAGAACGCCTGAGCAAGGCCGGCGTCATAGATGGGCACGACGGAGCGTCGTGAGAGAGGAGGCGCAGATGAAGTCGGTCAGCGTCTTACCCGGCAAACCCGATAGCATCCACCTGGCCGATCTTTCAGAGCCGGACGTTGACGACGTACCCGGGGGGCGCGGCGTGCTCGTCGAGGTGTTGCGCGTCGGCGTAGACGGAACGGACAAGGAGATCAACGACGCCGAGTACGGCGCCGCCCCGGAGGGCTACGACTTCCTGGTCACCGGCCACGAGTCGTTGGGGCGAGTGCTGGAGGTCGGCCCGAACGTGCGCGACCTCGCGCCCGGCGCCTACGTCGTCGCGACGGTGCGGCGGCCCGGAGGCAGCGTATGCGATCGGATCGGCGCCTCCGACATGACCACCGACGAGACGTACTACGAACGCGGCGTCAACCTGCTGCACGGCTACCTGATCGAACGATACGTGGACGACGTGGAGTATGTCGTCGAGATGCCCGCCCCCTGAAGGATGCCGGGGTGCTGTTGGAGCCGGTCAGCATCGTGGAGAAGGGGATCGAGCAGGCATACAAGGTACAACGCCGCCTGAAGGTCTGGCAACCGGCGCGCGGCGGTCGTCGGGGCCGGCACTCTAGGGCTCCTTGCGACGCTCGTCCTGCGACTGCGCGGCATGGAGGTAACGGCCCTGGACCGAACCGAGCCGTCCACGTTGAACAGCGAGCTGGTAGAGACCTTGGGGGCACGCTACGAGAGCACACGCGGGCTGCCACTGTCGCAGGCCGCCGAGAGGTATGGTCCTTTCGACATTATCTTCGAGGCGACTGGGACGAGCAGCGTGGCCTTCGAGGCGATGGAGGCGCTTGGGAAGAACGGTGTGCTGGTCCTGACCGGCATCAGCGGCGGGGATCGCACCAGAGTAGCGCACAGGAGACCGGCGGTCTTTGTCGCCCGCCTCGTCCGGCGTCAGCAGGTAGCCGGACGGTAAGAGTCTTCGCCGCCGTTGGATGCACGGGGCTTCATACCATTTTCGGTCATATAGTCGCGCAACGCCTGAGACTCTGCCACGACGTTCGACACTGATGTACGGTCCACGACAGTACTAATAGCAACGGATCAAACGAATTCTGTACCAAATCACGTCTGACGAAGCGGTCGGGCCGCCAGAGTTCTTCACAAAGCCCCGCCCGGCGGAGGGTCAGGCCTTTCTGTACTTCGTCGTTACCTGGTGGGTGCCGTCGGGGAGACTCTGGAGTTGGTAGTCGCCAAAGAGGATCGGATCGATACTCACGAGGCAGAGGAAGAGCCGCACGGCGAGGGTCCGGATCTCGCTCTCCGCGTGCTCGTCGGCCCGCATCTCGATTATGTGCCGCAAGGCCCTCACGTTCCCGGTAAACACCATCGGCGCCTCAGTCTCGTTTGGCAACAAAGAGCGCGACGTCTGCTGCACCTTCTTGCGCGCATCGGTCCGGTACTCGGCGTCGAGCAGCGCTTCGCCCCTCTCCTGCCGCTCCAGTAACCGTCCCGCCATCTCCTCGTACTCCGCCGCCGCTCTATCCACCCGCTCCTCGAAGAGCCGGTGCAACTCCCCGTCATCCTGGTACTCGGGCCGCTCCACGAAGCGCAGCACGCTCCCCGAAACGTACCGCTGAGAGACTTGCGAGATCCCGACACCAGCTCGATGCCGAATCAACTCGTGCGTGACGCTGCGGCTGATCCCGTAGAGCAAGAAGCTAAAGCTTGCGTGCTCCAACACGCTTCCGTGCCCCGCCGAGGTGAGCCGCTCGAAGTACGCGGCGGCGTTCTCGTTGGTCGTGCGCCGGGGGCCGAATGACGCGTAACATAATTGTCCCGCCGTCTTGCATAGCTGCGAGGAGTCAGGCAGCTCGGTTGGGTCGTCGATGTACGCCGGGAACCCTAGCTCAGGGTCGAAGCCCTCCAGGAAGCCGCCAAAGCCCCGGACGTTGACTTGAGGTTTCGAGAGCATGACCACACCTGGCGCTTTGAGATACACAGTCCCCGTCTGTGTGCGGGAGACCGACGAGTGGATGGCCGGGAAGCCGTCCGCGACGGTCCCTCCCAGGTTTTCGAACAGCTCTGTCGTACGCCCGCGCTCGGTGGTCTCCAAGTGGCTCCCTTCTCCGTTCTTTCGAGGGAAGGTTAGCGTATCCGGAGGCACTCTACACGGCATCCGAAAGGGCGCGCCTTAGGGTGCCGGCGTAGCGTCCGGTGCGAATAGTCCTCAGCGCCTTTATCTCGACCTGCCGCACCCGCTCCTGGGAGAGCCCCAATGCCTCGGAGACCTCGCGCAGGGTGCTGGTCTCGCCGCCGTCGAGGCCGTGGCGCATCTTGAGGATGCTGGCCTCGCGCTCGGGCAGGGACCTCACAGCCTCGCGCAGGGTACCCTCCCACTGCCTGACCTCAATCTCGGCGTACTCGTCGCCGGAGCTTCCATTGGAGAGGAGATCGCCCATCTCGGCACCCTCGTCATCGGCGGTCCCGAGCCTCGCGTTGATGCTGCTGATGGGCTGTCCGACCTCGCGCAGCCTCCTCGCCTCCTCGGGCTTTATGCCGAGGTGTTTGGCTAACTCCTCCTCGGTAGAGTCGCGCCCGAGCTCGATGGAGAGCTCGTTCTCCGTGCGCCTGAGACGGAACAGGGCGTCCACGACGTGCCCCGGCAGGCGGACGGTGCGCGCCTGATCCGCGATAGCTCGGGTGATGGCCTGGCGGATCCACCATGTAGCATACGTCGAGAAACGGTTGCCCAAAGACGGGTCGAAGCGCTCGACGGCCTTTATGAGCCCTGCGTTTCCCTCCTGGATAAGGTCCTCGAACAACACGCCCCGTCCCCGGTACTTCTTGGCTATAGAGATCACCAACCGCAAGTTCGACTCTACAAGACGCCTTCTGGCCGCCAGATCCCCCGCGCGGGCGAGCCGCGATAGCTCGCGCTCCTCACCAGCGTCGAGCAGCCGTCCGCCTCGTATCCCTGTCAGGTACTGTGTGAGAGTATCTTCTTGCGCCATCCCATCCCCTTTCTTTAGAGCCAGCCCGCTAGTCAGCCGGCTAGTTCGTCGGCTTTTCGTTTTTGGCTGGCCAGCTTCTCTACTACGCTGCTGGGTATTTCCCGCCTACCCGCGGCCCTCCGCGCATGACGAAACGTTCAAGGACGCGGCCGTCGAGGCTGCTGGTAACCTGCCAGGCCGAGCCGCACGCTGGGCACGGCAGCTCCAGAAGCCGTCTCTCGCCTCGCTCCACGACCGCCTCTTTGAGAGAACGAAGGCAGCAGGCGG
>JAABVA010004005.1_pt1 | contig 13758 bp, 13 predicted proteins | sample 5560331 | NCBI WGS metagenome assembly JAABVA01 (sample SAMN12812661, study PRJNA571458) | rock metagenome | isolation source: Antarctica rocks | place: Antarctica: Victoria Land, Mt New Zealand sud | collected 2016-01-07 | reverse complement strand
CGACAAGATCACCATCCGGCATTCCATTCCCGTCCGCAGCAACACCGGCAATCGGACCGCCGGCAGCACCGACACCGACTCGGAGGGCGAAACACGGCCTGATTGCCAACTGCGTTGGAGGAGTCAACGGCGAGCCCTGCGGAGTTCCCGCCTCGACTTGCCAGACGACCCCGCCCTCGAACACCCCGGCCCGAAGCCAGCACCGCAGCAGCTTGATCATGCGCCGATCCGTGACGCGCCGCTGCACCTGGGCGATTAGCGCGTCGTGGTCGATGCGGTCAAAGCACGCCTTGATGTCAGCGTCGAGCACCCACACCCGGCCCTGGTTGGCCGCGACGCGCACCACCTCCAGAGCCTGCTGAGCCGAACGTTTCGGGCGGAACCCGAAACTGACCGGACAGAAGTCGGCTTCGAAGATCGGCTCGAGCACGAGCTTCGCTGCCGCCATCACCACCCGGTCGGCCACCGTGGGGATACCGAGCGGGCGGTACTCGCCCCGCCGGCCCGGTTTGGGAATGCGCACCCGCCGCAGCGGCTGGGGTCGGTAACTGCCCGACCTCAGCCTTCCGGCAAGTTCATCGAGGAAGACCCGCACCGGCTCCGGTCCCCCGGCTGTGATGTCGGTGATGCTGACACCATCGACGCCGGGAGCGCCTCGATTGGCTGCCACGTCGTTCCACGCCCGGACCATCACGTCGCTGCGGGCGACCTTGTCGAACAGGGCATGGAAACGGCGTCCCGGATCTTGCTTGGCACTGCGGTACAGCACGCGTTGCAGAGCACCAACGGGGTCCAGGCCTTCGGCCTGCCTGACGGACCTAGCCGACGTCGCGGCACTCATCAGCGTCCCTCCCAGCAACGACATGCATCGGTGAAGTAGGGGCCCTTCGCTCACCCGGGGTTGTGTTGTCCCACGGGCTCAATCGCTACTACGACCCCCTCCGACTCCCCCTCGACAACCCGCCACTTCCCGGGGCTACCGGTTATAGGCAGGCCACGCTCTCGACCCCCGCAGGGCCGAGGCCAAGGAGGGCCTCTCCAGTTCCCGCGACACCCTTCTGGCCATTCCACGTCCCCTACGCCGGAGGATTCTTCAACACCCGCTCCAGGTTCTCAGGTGTCTTCCATGGCCTTCGCCCAATCCACACAGGCTCGGCACCCTCTGTTTCCCGCTTTCGCGGGAACCTTGACGACGCTGCAGACTTCGCTTCACGCTGCGGACTGGTCAGTCGCTCCACCCCGCTTCGACCCAGGCCTCTCGACCGGAATCGGGGGCTTCACTACCGGGGACCCTGGCGTCTCCCCGGACCGGACTCTCACCGGCTGGCTGCCGCGAACTTTGCGCCCGGTTACGTCATGACGTCTCCTTCAGTCATGGCGCCCGGACTACTGGACGCACGTGGATCGAGGCTTAGGCGACACGCCCTGGGTCGAGATGACCCGCACGTTGAGAGTGGACCTTGGGCGAGGCGACCGCTGAGGCCGCTCCGCCGCCAGCCCGCCCTAAGCTGATCAGTCGGAGGATTCGCCCGGGCGTTCCAGGGAAGGCTTGCGAGGCCACGGCGCTGGTCGTGCGCCCTCGCGGATTTCGCCAGGAGGAACAGGTCAACGGGCAGTTGTCGTCACACCAAGTTTGGGCCGCAGCAGCGGACGAACAGTCAAACCTATGTCGGGTCTGCAGGCGAGGGGCGACGAGAACCGGCGCGTGTCTCTACCCTCATCGTCAACCCCAACCGGAGGAGGCACAGGTGCGACCACATGTTGAGCTCATCCACGAGGACGACTACGTCCGGCACGGGGCAGAGCTCCCGGGGGGTGAGGGACAGGCCGAGCAATGGACGAGGAGGATGGTTCGTCCTCTCTCCGGGTGGACTTCACCACGGACTGGGCGGCATGACCTAAAATTTCGGGGACCTCGACCCGGGCACGTACTTCTTCCGTCCCGCCAAAGTCAAGCACGGGCACTTCCTCAGCAGCGAGCCGCACGATGCGTCTGGCTTATCCGAAGTGACGGGGAGCTGATCAACTGGTATACCACCCTGGAGTACGTCACCTACGGCGGCGATGCGGAGAACGACAGTTCGAAGCAGGAGCCGATCATCTCGTCCTACCCGATGCGCTCCCGCTCGCGAGGCCCCTGGAGCGGGGACTGGATGTGAGCGTGCCGTCGGCGTGGGAAATCCAGACACGGGGCATCAGGTTGGACAGGACATGGCGTTAACCCGGGAGGGGACGATCGGCTACTTTCACGGGCAGGGGGACGGTCGGCGCCAGTATGGAAGCGAGCGCTTCGTAGCCAGGAGGCACCCCGACGGACAGCGAACGTTGGTCGCGACCTGTGAGATTGACGCTGGCGTGGTTGCCGACCGGCATGTGCTCCGCGAGGTCATCTACACGATGGACGCGACCCTACACCCGGCGGACTGCTTCGTCCGACTGCACCGAAACGGCACATTCCTCGGCTCCGGTTGGTTCCTCTTCTCTCCGGGGCTAGCGGAGTGCGAGGCCGTGAACGCGGAGCAGGGGCGGTTCTCCCAACGGATCACGACACAGGGGCGGACGCCCTCTTTCGGCGCGCACGCTTTGGTCTGCGACATGACCCACCTCGCCAGGTTCGACCATGGGCTAAGCCAGCGGGTCCAACCGATTCAGGGAGCCATTCTTTCCTCGCTTGAGCACGACGGCTGCTCCGGTCCATTATTGTCGCCCGTCGACTTCGCGATTGAGTACGTCGGTCAGGAGCGTATTGAGGTACCAGCTGGGGAATTTGAAACCGATCACTATCGAATATTGCTGGATGGGGGGCGGCTCAGCGAGCATCCCACGGAGGAACTGTGGTGCTTGCCAGATGAATTTACCTTCGTCCGCGTCCGGGTGGGCGGGTACATGAACTCATCGTTCGAGCTGATGGAGTACCGCGCGACGGGAGACGTCGCGCCGGTGCCGTGAGCACGGCGGCGCCCCGGCGCTCTGGCGGTTCACGCACGGTTACGCTACCTCAGCTCTCAGCCGACGATTCCTTGTCGGAACAGTCCCACTGGCACCGGCGGATCGGTGACAATTCTCGTCTCCAAGAAGTCCCACCAGTCCTCCTGGGAGATCCGCTCCGACTCCCAGGACGGCTGCTTCTTGAGCCCGGCCAGGGCCGCCCGGTAGGTGCCCCAGCCCGCCTCGTCATCAAATGCGGCCCAGTTCTCCATCACGTAGACGTCACCGACCAGGCTGTACCGGCTCTTCGCGGTGAGGCGTGAATTTCGGTGGTTCGGGGACGGCCGGTCACGCGGCGGTTGCTGCGTTGGCGAGCAGAATACGGCGCTCGTAGTTGGTCTGGCTGCGAAACCCACGGGCGGTCCGCTTAATGAGTTTGATGTTGGTGTTGTAGCCTTCGGTTCTGGCGTTGGTGATCCGTAGCCGCAGGAATGCCTCGACCGCTGGCCACCAGGTGTCGATGGTGGTCGCGAGCCGAGTCAGTTCGGGGATGTTGGAGCGGGCGGCGTGGCTGTAGAACACGTCGAGCCGTTCGCGGATCTCATAGGGCCGGGCGCCGCCGTCGATCTTAACCGGCAGGTGACGCAGCAGCTCCTTGCCGGCCCAGGCGTGCAGGATCTCGCGAGTCGGGTCATGGTGGCGGAACGTGGCTTGCAGCCTGCTCTTCTGCCGTCCGGTCAGGCTGTCACCGGCGCGTAGCAGCAGCCGGCGGTAGGCCCACACGTCGTTGGTCAGCCGGCCGCGGTGCCCGAGCCGTTCGCGGGTGGCGCGCTGGCGGACTTCGGTGAGCATCAGCGCCGCGAGGCGGTGCAGGTGCCAGTGGTCGACGACCATCGTCGCGCCCGGCAGCAGCTCGCGCGGCGCCCGGGCGAACGGCGCCGACGGGTCGATCGCGACGACCTCGATGCCGTCCCGGAACGTCTGGCTCTGCAGACCCAGCCAGCCGCGGACTGACGCGCCGGACCTGCCGGGAGCGAGTCCGAGCAGGCCGCCGGGGTGGGCGGGGTCGAGGTCGAGGTCGACGAAGCTTGTCATCCACGGGTCGGAGCGTTTCCAGCCGGCCTCCGAGAGCATCCAGCGCACCGACCGGGCACGGGTCTCATCAACCCCCAGGAGCCGCACCCCTTCCGGTGCCGGGCCGCAGACCCGTGCGGCGGCGACGACCAGGGCGTGGTTGACGCTCCACCACGACACCCCGTACTCGCGGGCCACGTCCGAGACGGCACGCCGCGAGCCCGACACGGCCCGCTCGAGGTGGCTGCGCAGCCTGGAGGTCAGCCGCTGCCGCGGCCCGAGCTGGGTCGAGCGTTCGACGAAGGTGCGCCGCGGGCAGCGCGCCTGGTCGCAGAACATGCCGCGCTTGTCCCAGCGCACCAGCCACGGCCGGCCGAACGGCAGGTCCCGCACCTGGACCGGCCGCCGCGAGTGCACCCGATCGGTCACCGTCCCGCAGTCGGGGCAGCCCTGCACCTGCACGCAACAGAGCACCAGCACCCTGACGCCCAGCGGGCTGACGGTGACCTCGGCGACGTCAAATCCGACCAGGTCGTACAACAGCGACGTACCCTGCTCCATGCTCGCGGCCTCTTTCGGTGGCTGACTCGACACCAACCACCCTCGGGGGCCGCGGGCCCCTCAGCCCGCTACGACACACGCACCAAGATCAATCACCTTTCACCGCGAACAGCCCCATACCTACGAACGGAGCGGCCAACGGCGCTGGATGCCGCGCCCAAGCCCGCCGGCCTCGTCGAGCGCGCTCGACGCATCCGGAGTCGCTGACGGGTAGGCGTCGGCCTGCTGTCGTTGTCCCGGCGAGCGCTGCGCGCACAGCGCGCCGCGCGGGCGCAACTGTGGGCGACGCAACTTCGCTCCTCGTCTTCGGAAAGCTCGAGCAGACAACCTCTTGGCCTAGCGCTACACAGAGGCTACTGTCTGGAACAGCATTTCAGATAGCGGAATAGGTGATTCGATGATGCCGCTGGAGGGTCTGCGCGTACTCGACGTTTCGACCATTCTGGCCGGTCCCCTCTGCTGCCAGATCCTCGGTGACTTCGGGGCCGACGTGATCAAGGTTGAACACCCTCAAGCCGGGGATGGCCTCCGGGGCCACGGGCAGCAAAAGGACGGCGTCCCTCTGTGGTGGAAGGAGGTGTCCCGGAACAAGCGGACCGTCGGCCTAGATTTAGGGCGCCCGGACGGGGCAGCGCTCCTCCTCCAGTTGGCCGCGGCCGCCGACGTGCTAGTGGAGAATTTCCGCCCGGGAACGCTGGAGCGCTGGGGTGTGGGGCCCGAGGAGCTGTTGGCTCGGAACGCGAAACTCGTCATAGTCCGCGTGACCGGCTTTGGGCAAACCGGTCCGTACGCCGCTCGGGCCGGCTTTGGGACACTCGCGGAGGCGATGAGCGGCTTTGCGGCGATGACGGGTGAACCAGCCGGTCCACCGACGCTGCCCTCCTTCGGCCTGGCCGACAGCATCTGTGGGATCGCGGCCTCCTCCGCGGTGCTCATGGCGCTTCGACACGGCGACCGGACGGGGCGCGGGCAAATCGTTGACCTCAGCATCTTGGAGCCCATCATGGCCGCCCTCGGGCCGGCGCCGACGGTGTACGACCAACTCGGCCTTGTGGACGGGCGACATGGCAACAGGTCTACGAACAACGCCCCGAGAAACATCTACCGCACTGCGGACGGGTCCTGGGTCGCCGTGTCGACAAGCGCACAGCGGATAGCCGAGCGGGTGATTACCCTCGTCGGCCACCCGGAGCTTATCAACGAGCCGTGGTTCGCGTCCGGGCGTGAGCGGGTGGAGCACGTCGACTTGCTTGATGAGCACGTGGGTGGCTGGATCGCCCAGCGCACGCGACAGGAGGTCATGGAGGCGTTCGCGCTGGCGGGCGCCGCCGTCGCCCCGGTGTATGACGCCCGTGACCTGGTCGAGGACCCGCATATCCGCGCGACGGACATGCTGACCCGGGTCGACGACCCCGACCTGGGGTCGCTCCTCATGCACAACGTCATGTGGCGCATGTCCGCCTCGCCGGGACGCATCCGCTGGACCGGTAGGAGGCTCGGCGCGGACACCGACTCTGTGCTGGCGGAGCTCGGTTGCAGCCCTGCGGACATTGAAGCGCTCCGGCGGCAGGGGGTGGTCGCGTGAGTAGCCCTGTTCAAGCCTCCCTCTGGATGATCTTGTTCTGCTTGTGGAGGACGCGCTGGAGTGCGTGGTGTTGATCGGGGCCGTAGGCGGTGTTCTTCTGCCAGCAGTGCCAGATGACTTAGAGCCAGGCGGGGGCGAGGATCCGGACGGCGTGTGCGCGGTCGTGGCCTCGTGTGCGGGTTCTGGAGTAGAGGTCTTGGGCCCAGGGGTTGGCGCGTCGGCTGTCGCCGGCGAAGTGGCAGGCGGCGTCGCGGAGTTGTTTGTCGCAGGCCCAGCGGAACCCGACGTGGTGGCTCTTGCCGGAGGTGCGGGTGCTGGGGGCGACGCCGGCCAGGCAGGCCAGCGAGGCGGGGGTCGGGAAGCGGGCACGGCAGCCGCCGATCTCGGCCAGCAGCCGGGCGGCGCGCATGGTGCCGGAGCGGGGCAGGCTGGTGAAGATGTGGCTGTCGGTGTGGGCGGCGAGCTGCTGGCGGATCTGCTGCTCCAGGGCGGTGATCTGCTCCCGCAGTGCCCGCAGGGTCTACAGGTAGGCCGCTGTGATGTGGGTCAGCGCCATACCGTGCTCGTCTGTGGGTCCGCGGGTCGTTGCGGCCAGGCGGGCGTGCAGGTCCTGCGGGCTGGTGCGGCCGCAGTACCCGGCGGCGTCCAACCAGTGCCCGAGACACTTGGGGCTGAGCCGGTCGGCCAGGCCCTGGTGGGCGAAGCGGGCCAGGAACGCCAGGCTCATGGTGTTGTCGACGTCGGCGAACAGCACCGCCGCGGCGGGGGAGGAGTTGCCCAGGCGGGCGCGGAGCTGGTTGGCGACCGCGACCCGGGTGTCGACCAGGTCCTTACGGGCCCGCACGATCGCGCGCAGGGTGAGCGTGTCGGGGCTGTCGGGGGTCAGCGGTCGCAGCCGGGCCCGGTCGGTACGCAGGGTGTCGGCCAGCACGAAGGCGTCGAACCGGTCGTCCTTGTTGTCAGCGCTGCCGTGGCGCGACCGCAGGTTCGTGACCTGGTTGGGGTTGCTGACGACCACGGTCACGGCGGCGCCGAGCAGCGCGTCGACGACTGGGCCGTCGGGACGTTCTATTGCGATCTTGGTGCAGCCGAGCTTGGCCAGCCGGCGCACCAGACCGCTCAGGCCCGCGCTGCTGGGCTCGACGGTAAAGCGGTCGCCGACCTCGCCGGTCGTGCAGTTCACGACGCAGACGACGTGGTCGTCCTTGGCCCAGTCGAGGCCGGCCGTCACACCGCCCGGTGCGGTCGTCGGCAGGCTGGTCAAGGTCGGGTCGTTCGGGGCATGCTTCATCACAGCCTCTTCGCTGCGAGTCCCAGTGGGGAGGCACCTGTCGTGCGGTGCCAGGACGCGGCTGCCGGTTTGCTCACTGATCGGCGCTCGGAGGCGCTCAGCCCTGTCGACGGTCGGCACGTCCTGGGTGACCGCCGGGTCTCGCAGAACTCGCGCTGGACGTCGAAGCGTCAAGCGAGCAGGGCGATGCCCCGGCGGCACCTCAGGTGCATCGGTAGTTCTTCAACCACCCACCTGACCAGGGTGCACCAGTGAGCGACCCTCTGCTCGAGGCAGTCCTCCAGGGCGTGCGAGTCGTCGACCTCGGGCGGCCGCTCTTCTTCGGGATGCCGCAATCCCCGAACCATCCGGCCTACTGGCACACGTTGCCCCGCCGGCACGGCGACAGTGTGCGTCGCGACGGCGGCTCAGCCGCCAACGACATAATCGTCACAGGCACGCATGTCGGCACCCACATCGACGCGCTGGCGCACGTCTCCCAGGACGGAAGGCTCCACGGCGGCGCGGACGCGGTGGAAGCGGGCAAGGGCGGGCGCTACCTCGATCTCGGCGTACACACCGTCGCGCCGATGATCTGCCGCGGCGTGCTCCTCGACGTGCCGGAAGTCTTGGGGTTGGACATCTGTGAGCCTGGTTACGAAATTGGTCCGCGCGAGCTCGAGCGCGCGCAGGAGCTTGCGGGGACCGGGCTGAAGTCGGGGGACGTTGCGCTGATCCGCAGCGGCTGGGGTCAGCGGTTCGACGAGGGTGCTTCGGCGTACGTCGGGGCGGGGACCGGTGTGCCCGGCGTCGGCGAAGCGGGTGCGTCTTGGCTGGCCCGTCGCGGAGTCCGGGCCGCCGGCGCGGATACCATTGCCTTCGAACGGCTACGACCTGGTTTCGGGCACAGCGTCTTGCCGGCGCACCGGGTTCTGCTGGTCGAGCACGGCATCTACATCATCGAGGCGCTCGACCTCGAAGGGCTCGCGCGGCAGCGGCTGCGCGTGTTCACCTTCCTGCTCATCCCGTTGAACCTCGTCGGTGCGACCGGTTCACCCGTGCGGCCGCTGGCGGTGACGTCCGGTGCCTGAGCCAACCTTGGCCGAACGCATCGGTGAGTTCGCCACTCGGAGCCGGTTCGACCGGTTGCCTCCCGAGGTTACGGAGAGTGTCCAGATGCGGGTTCTGGACATCCTCGGCATCGTGGTCGCCGCTGCTCCTTTGGGGTCGTCGAGGGCGGCGCGGGACTGGGCCGCTGAGCAGGGGGGAGCCCCCCAAGCCGTCGCGACCGGAGTGCCCGTGCGGCTACCGGCCGGACTCGCGGCATTCGTCAATGGCGTGTTGGCGCACAGCCTGGACTACGACGACACACACCTGCCCTCCGTTCTGCACCCCAGCGCGTCTGTCATCCCGGCGGCGTTGGCGGCGGCCGAGGCCGTCGGCTCTAGCGGCCGCGACGTCGTCGCGGCCGTGGCCGTTGGCCTCGAGGTCTGCGTGCGCCTCGGGATGGCCGGTTACGACCAGGAGAGCAGCAATTCGACCTTTTTCGAGCACGGGCAGCACGCCACCTCCATCTGCGGGGTCATGGGTGCCGCGGTTGCCGCGGCGCTGCTCCACGGACTAGAGGCAGACGGGGTGGTTCACGCGCTCGGCCTCGCCGCATCCATGTCTTCCGGCATCATCGAGGCCAATCGGACCGGCGGCACGGTTAAGCGCTTGCACTGCGGCTGGGCTGCGCAATCAGCCTTGGCGGCAGCTCAACTCGTGGCTCGTGGCCTCACGGGTCCCCCAACGGTGCTCGAGGGGCGGTTCGGATTTTTCCAGGCATGGCTGCATGGGCGTTTCGAGCCGCGCGCGATTACCGACGGCCTGGGGGAGAAGTGGGAGGTGCCCTCGATCTTCTTCAAGCCTTATCCGGCTAACCACTTCACCCATGCAGCGATCGATGCCGCACTGGCGATGCGCCAGCGTGGCATCGCTCCCCACGACATCATCGCCATCGAGCTCGGTGTGCCTTCGGCCAACCTGCGCACCGTGGGAGAACCGATAGCGGTCAAGCGGGCACCGCAGACCGGGTACATGGCGAAGTTCAGCGGCCCATATGCAGTCGTCGCCGGCTTGCTGGGGGGCGATGGTCTTGGCGTGGGCCTCGACGACTACACTGACGAACTGGCAACCGATCCCCGACGGCGAGCCCTAATGGCCCTCGTCGACGTGGTGGCCGACCCCCGCTGCTCGGCTATCTTCCCCAGGCAGTTCCCCGCCGTGCTCCGGGTCTGGACCCGAGACGGTCGCGAGCTGTCCGAAGAGGTCCTGACCAACCGCGGCGGCCCGGACCGTCCACTGTCTTTCGAGGAGCTTGCCAGGAAGTTTCGGGATAACTCCTCGCGCGGTCTGCCGGACTCTGACGTCAAGGCCCTTGAGGTCGCGTGCGCCGGGCTCGCCGGTCTCCCCGACGTCGGCCGGCTCATCGCGCCTCTGCAGCGCGTCGACCCACGGCCGGTGGTTGATGCTGGGACTGCGTCCCAGCCCTGATTATCCATCCGTCCATTGAGGAGGCCTAGTGGCCCTGTACGACCTTCTGATTAAGAATGTCCGCGTGGTCCGACCGAATCAGCCGCAGGAGGCGATTGACCTCGGCATCGCGGGCGGCAGATTCGCCCGCGTGGCGCCGGATCTGCCTGAGCAGGATGCCGCCGAAGTCGTCGACGGTGGTGGGCGACTGGCCTTTCCCGGAGTCGTGGACGTTCATCAGCACTGGGGGATCTATAATCCTCTCGAGGAAGACACGCGCTCCGAGAGCCAAGCAGCAGCGCAGGGCGGCGTGACCAGCGGGATCACCTATGTGCGGTCCGGTCGCTACTACGTGAACCGGTCTGGCCCGTACGCGGAGATCTTTCCGGAGGTGCTGGGGGCCGCAGAGGGCAGGGCTTACATTGACTACGGCTTCCACGTCGCTCCCATCCTCCGAGAGCACATCGACGAGATTCCCGAACTAATCGGCCGGTTTGGGGTGTCCTCTTTCAAGATTTTTATGTTCTACGGAGGGCACGGGCTGCACGGACGCTCGTCCGAGCAAGGGTCGTTCCTGATGCTTCCCGATGACCAGTGTTACGACATAGCACACTTCGAGTTCGTCATGCGCGGGATCCAAAAGGCTCGCGAGGAGGAGCGGTTCCTGGAAGCGGCCGACGACATCTCCCTGTCCTTACACTGCGAGACGGCCGAGATTATGCGGGCCTACACGCGGCTCGTCGAGGAAGAGGGCACGTTGAAGGGCTTGGAGGCCTACAGCGCCTCTCGGCCGCCCCATTCCGAGGGGTTGGCCATCACGATCGCCGCCTACCTGGCACACGAGACGGCGTTACCCACCATCAATCTTCTACACCTTTCTTCACGGAAGGCGATGGAAGCGGCCCTGATGATGGCCGCGACGTTCCCGCACATCGACTTCCGCCGAGAGGTGACGATCGGTCATTTGCTCGCCGACATTCACACAGCGTACGGCATTGGTGGGAAAGTCAACCCGCCGCTGCGTCCGCGGGACGACGTAGAAGCGCTGTGGGAGCACCTGCTCGCTGGCCACGTCTCGTGGGTCACGAGCGATCACGCCTGCTGTCGCAATGAGGCCAAATTCGGCGACCCTCGGGACGACGTCTGGCTCGCCAAATCCGGCTTCGGCGGCACAGAGTACCTCCTTCCCGGGTTGCTGACTGAGGCACGGCGACGGGGGCTTCCGGACGAGCAGGTCGCGGCGCTGACCTCTTGGAACCCCGCACGTCGGTTTGGCCTGCACACGAAGGGCGCGATCGCAGAGGGGTACGACGCCGATGTGTGCTTCGTGGACGACACAGTCACCTGGACCGTCCGGGCAGAGGACTCGCAGTCCACTCAGGAGTACACGCCGTTCGAGGGCTTCGAACTCACCTCCAAGGTGACCGACACCTTCGTGCGCGGCATGCGCGTCCTCGAGAACGGCCGGGTCGTGGGTGAACCGCGTGGAAAGTATCTTCACCGGCCCACAAGGCGATGAACGCCCTCACGGAATGGTGGTGATCAGTTCATCTCAGGGGTGCAAGGGGGCCGACGTGCTCCCCGCCGCTGTGGAGTGGCACCGACGCGATGGGGGACACCGTGCTACACGGAAGGGGACGACGTTCCGGGACCAGTGATCTGACCGCGCCTTGCTGCCTGAATGAGGGAACTCCGATGCGTTGCCCTCCTCGCCGAATCGCGACGTTCCTTAGCCCGACGGCCAGCTCATGCCATCTCAGCAACTTCGACGCGCCCGACGATCGGGTCAAAGTGGACCATCGAGAGTTCGCCCCGGCCCAAGGCGAGGGTCAGGCACCCTCGACCTCCGCTTGCTCGGGCGCGAACTCCCGTGAGAACGCGTTTCGCTGCCCGTGGATCTCGACGGCGTGCTTGGGTTCGGCATCGACAACCAGGCGAAGCAGATCTTTTCGCGAGTAGTGGCCGGTCGCATCGACGAAGATGTGCATCCCGGCGATCTCGTCCAAGTCGACCTCGGCGACGATCAACTTGTCCTCCATACCTCCGTGAGGGCCAGCGAGATATGCCGTTGACGGGTGAATGACAGCGGACCAACCCGGCCCCGGCGTCTGAAACTCCTGCGGACCCAGCGCGTCGGCCATAACGTCCACCATCTGCTGCGTGAAGGGGCTCATCGCCACGACGACAAAGCATTGGCCCGTGATCGCGTGATTGCGCGACATCGCCTCCACCTGCGGCTCCCAGACTCCCACGAAGCCGGGAAGCGTAGAGAGATCCGGCCAGGACGCCGCGTGGATCTGCTCGCCCTGACCAATCAGCGCGTGGCGGGCTAGGTTCATCGTGTGCTCCCAGCAGACGAGGCCGCCGACGCGCCCAACGCGGGTGTCGAACACCGAAAGGGTCGAGCCGTCACCCTGCCCCCACACCGTGCGCTCGGCGTACGTTGGTTGAAGCTTGCGGTGCACGCCCGTGAGCTCGCCGGTCTCAGCGATGTGGACCTGGGTGTTGTAGAGACTGCCGCCTTCCCGTTCGCTGACCCCCAGCACCACGGCAACGTCGGCCCGGCGAGCGGCGGCGCGCACTCGGTCGATGTCCGGACCGGGAACCGTTACTGACGCCATGGCGTATCGAGCGTGGAGTCCCGCCTGGACGATCGGCGGGTACAGGTTGATCCAGTACGGAAACCCGGGCACGAACACCTCGGGGAACACAAGCAACTGCACCCCCTGCTCGCCGGCGGCGGCGATCAGGTCACATGCCTTCTCGACGGTCGCCGGGGTGTCGAGGAATTCCGGCGCAGCGCGCCGCGGCAACTCGGTAGATCTTGCTCAACGGTCTGGCCCTTCAGCGTAGACGAATACGACATAACAAATATTCTGGTTCAGGCGGTCTCATTCACCTAACCCGCTTGTTGCAGTAGGCCTGTGATCTTGGTGGCGCGACACGGGTCGTAGATGCGCGAAAGCGCCTGTCCTGCTTGGGATCTTGGACTTGTCGAAGGTCAAGGTCCGCAACGCAGGAGAGGCACTCCGCAGATGCACGGTAACTCGCACCGTCCCAAGATCGTGTTCTCTGGCGGCGGGTCGGGGGTGGTGTCGCACGCCGGGTCGCGGCTGCTGGCCGAGCTGGCCGACCGGGCCGGCGTCACCGGGTTGTTCGGCGACGTGCTGGCCGGGTTGCGGGAACGCCGCTCGGGTCATGACCCGGGCCGGGTGCTGGTCGATCTGGCGGTGATGCTCGCCGACGGCGGGACGACGATCTCGGATCTGGCTGTGTTGCGGAACCAGCCGGAGCTGTTCGGCCCGGTCGCGTCGACCGCCACCGCCTGGCGGGTCCTCGACCAGGTCGACGGGACGCTGCTCGACGGGCTGCGGTCGGCGCGGGCGGCGGCCCGGGAGCGGGTCTGGCTGCAGGCCGCCGACACCGGACGGCTGCCGTTGGAGACGACGGCGGGCGGCCGGGTCTGGTCCGGCATCCGGGTCCAGCTCGACGCCACCCTGGTCACCGCCCACAGCGAGAAGGAGTCTGCTGCGGCGACGTTCAAGGGCGGCTACGGCTTCCACCCGTTGACGGCGTGGTGCGACAACACCGGCGAAGCGCTCGCCACCCTGCTGCGCCCGGGCAATGCGGGGTCGGTGCGACACGAGGTCGCACATGGTGAGTTGGTTGCATCGATTGGAGGTCGGCTGATGTCGACGGTGTGATCACGGGTCAGTGTCCAGGGACCTGTCCCCGCCCTGACGTGCGTCGCTGGTAACGGCGGGGTGCGGAGCTCAGGGAAGACGCCGAAGGGTCCGCGCTCCGTCCGCGGGCCACGGGCAAGGGG
>JAABVA010004004.1_pt1 | contig 13760 bp, 10 predicted proteins | sample 5560331 | NCBI WGS metagenome assembly JAABVA01 (sample SAMN12812661, study PRJNA571458) | rock metagenome | isolation source: Antarctica rocks | place: Antarctica: Victoria Land, Mt New Zealand sud | collected 2016-01-07 | reverse complement strand
AAACAAATTTTGAGGGGTAAGAAACGTTTGCCGTAACGGTTCGAGTGGTGTGCCAGCATTCAATGGCTCCTCTTGATAGACTGTCAATTGCGAATAGTTTGAACGGGCGCTCATAAATCTCCTTCTTGTGACGTACCTCCCCATTGAATGGGAAGGCTTCTACACCGTTGCCGATGTTGGGCGCGTCCCGCCCGAAAGTGTTGTGTATCCCCTTGAGAGGATATTGATTGCGGCATTGACATCTCGATCCAGTTCCGCGCCACACTCGCACGAATGCCAGCGTTCGGACAAGTCTTTCTTGCGTACCGTACCGCATGAACTGCATAGTTGAGAGGTATACTTTGGGGAAACCTTGAGCAGTGTTCTGCCAGCCCATTCTGCCTTGCAAGAACACAGACTCACAAACATCCCCCAACCTGCATCTACTATACTTGTGTTTAACCCGCCCTTTGCCGCCGCGCCGTTGGGGACATACTTGCCTTGCTCGTCTTTCTTGGGCCTGGGCTTGCGGGTCAAGTTGCTAATTTTGATATCTTCAAAGACCATCACCTGATACTGACTCACCAACCTGGTACTTTCTTTATGCAGAAAGTCTTTGCGCTGGTTGCGTACCTTGCGGTATGCCTTGCCTAATTGCGACTTCGCTTTGGTGCGACGATGTGAACCTTTCTGCTTTCTGGAGAGTGCTTGATGAGCAACCTCTAATTGTGACTTCGCTTTCCAGTGGTAACGAGGATGCTCGATCATGATGCCATTGGACAACGTAGCAAGATGTGAGACACCCAAATCTATCCCGACATCCTCAGAGGAAATAGGGAACTTTTCAGGCTCTTTGACTTCACACGAGAAGGTGACATACCACTGGTCTACCTCGCGCTTGATGGTGACCGTCTTGATCGTTCCCTCTATGGGTCTGTGCAGCTTGACCTTGATCGTCCCTATCTTGCTGAGATGCAAGATGTTCCCTTCTAGCTTCCAACCAGCGATATCAGGATACGTGAAAGAGGTGTACCGGTCCCTTCCTTGAAAGCGTGGGTATCCAGGCGTTTGCCCTTCTCGAATGCGACGGTAAAAGGCTTGCATGCCTTTGTCTAATCGCCTCAATACGTCCTGTAACACATGCGCGGCGATATCCTGATATTCCTCCCGTAACTCGCTCTTGATTTCAGGCAACTCATTTTGTTGGTCAAGGTAGGAAACATCTCGTACTCTGAGATTGGCTTGCATCTGCATGGCGATACACACGCCTTGCTCATTGTGATACAAGACGGTACGTTCGTGTTTTTTGTAGCTATCCTTTCTCTCTGAGAGCGCGGCATTGTACAATTCTCGGCACCTATTGAGTGTCCAGTACAGCTTTGACGTGGTTTCTTTATTTGGATACAAACGATACTTAAAGGCTTTTCTTGCCACTTGCTTTGTCCCCTTTCTGTGAAGCAAGATAGTATCGCAATGCCCACACAACCTCACCATTGAACGAGCGTCCATGCTCACTCGCAAGGCGTCTCATTTCGGCTAAAACATCTTGTGGATAGCGGGTATTGATGCCAGTTGGCTTGTCATTCTGTGTTTCTTTCATGTGACCATTTTAGCACATTATCGCTACATTGTCAAGTGCCACCTTTCGCGCCGCTCACCCCTACCTAAAGGTGAGGGGAATGCGCGGCGCACGTCTTCACTCTCCACTTCGTCGGGCAGCAAGAAATGATTGGTCATTCTGTGCCGAACACGCACGATCTGAGAAGAGTGTTTTGCTCTCTTGACTAGCAACGCACAATCAAGAGGTTCCTGTCAAGAAAGTTCTTGTAACGGTGCGCGTAGAAGAACGACAAGAAATGGTAAGCGGATAAAAAGACTCGTGTAGCGCGTGCGCTACACGAGTCTTTTTATCCGCTTTATGCCTCTGGCTTTTTCCAATCCTCTTGCGTGACGTGCGCGACGAAGAGCGGTTGATTGAGCGTTGGACGTTCGCACCAGACGAGCATGGGACCGTCGATAATAAGGTCGGGGCGAGAGGGACGTACTATAGAGGTCATGCGTATACCGAGCGCAACAGCACTTTTGGCGTGCGCTCCTTTTGTGTCCATCGAGAAATGCGTTTCCTGCAGAGCTTGCGAAATGAAAGCAGGTTTGTTCATATCGGTGATGGTACTCATACCGATGAGCCAGCTTATATCTACCTTCTGCTTCAAATCGACCATCGGGAACACTACACCCTCGTAGTCGTAGTTAGGGTTTAGAGCAGCCGAAAGTTGTTTGGTGTAACGTAACAGATCAAAGCCAGTCGGGGCAGTATCGAGACGTGACAGGTAAACGGCATCGTTGGATTGCGTTTGCAGTTTCGCGATGGCATATGGATGTTGCGAAGCGCTATGAAAGCTAACACCTTTTACCATCCGCACGGCTGGATACTCTTTCCCATCATCTGCGGCTGGCACAACCTGGCTATTTGCTTTGAGAGGAACTTCGCGCCCCGGCTCAAGCCACGTCACAAGAATGTCTAGCACACTTGCCACGCCAAATTCTGCTTCAGTAGCATTGCCCCGAAAGGGTACGAGTTGAATCTCGAACCCTCGCTCACGTAGAAATCGGTTGATGACCTCGGCATCCCAATCGGCGATACTCTCGATCTCAGGTATATCTAAGCTCTCTGCGCGGCTTGCCTTGTCAAAGAATTTTTCTAAGAAAAGGCTCTGCGTAGCATTGTCGGCCTGCCAATTTCTATCTGGTCCCAGAATATCCTCGGCCTTCATCAGGGCGGCAATAAGAGGATAGATGACGCTTGTATTGCTCATGTCTCTCTCCTTTATGCGATAACCTCTTCCTGTTGCGCGGCCTTCGAGAACTGCTCGTTATACAACTGTGCGTACAGTCCATTGCGTTCGAGCAACTCCTGATGAGTGCCGCGCTCCACAACTTCGCCTCGATCAACCACAAGGATGACATCGGCGGAGAGGATGGTGGAGAGGCGGTGCGCGATGGCAAGCGTCGTGCGACCCTTCATCAATGGCTCTAATGCCGCCTGAATCAGTCGCTCGGAATGGGTATCGAGCGCACTGGTGGCTTCGTCCAGGATAAGGACGCGCGGATTCTTGAGAATGACACGCGCAATAGCGATACGCTGTTTTTCACCGCCGGAAAGCTTGTAGCCACGCTCACCAACGATGGTGTCGTAGCTATCGTCGAGTTCCATGATGCGATCATGAATGGCAGCCGCCTTTGCCGCCGCGATCATCTCTTCCTCAGTCGCATCGGCGCGTGCGTACAACAGGTTATCACGTACTGATGAGTGAAACAGATAGGTCTCTTGTGTCACAACACCAATCACGGTCGCCAGCGATTCGAGCGTCACATCCTTTACGTTGTGCCCATCGATCTCGACCGCACCGCTATCAACATCATAGAGACGCGGCACCATATAGGTGATCGTTGTTTTGCCTGCGCCGCTAGGCCCAACAAGGGCTGCCAGTTGTCCTGGCTGAATATCGAACGAGACATTGTTGAGCGTGATACGTGGCTCCTCAACCTCTTCTGATGTTTGAGCAAGGGTAACAGGTTCAGGTGATACCGGACGTTTCACTTCGCTGTTGACCAGCCCCTTCAAGATGCTCGGCTCGTCGCGCTGATAGGTGAACATGACATTTTTGAAGGCAACCTCACCGCGTGTCGTATTGGGGTCCAGTGTGATAGCTCCTGGTTTATCCTTAATGTCGATGGGTAGATCGAGATACTCGAAAATACGGTCGAACAAGGCCAGCGCACCCTGCACCTCTACCTGTGTTGTCAACAGTTGCCCAATCGGGAAGAAGATTCTGCTCTGTAACGTTGTGAAGGCGACAATTGTACCGAACGTGTAGCCAGGGACGTTGTGAATGGACTGCCAGCCTGCAATCAGGTAAATGAGTGCTGGTGTGATCGAGAAGAAGGTGCCAATCAGCATGAAGAACCACTGTCCAATCATCTGCTGACGTACCTCTAAGTTCGTTAGTCTCTGATTCTCTTCCTTGAACTGATTTTGCACAAATGCTTGCCGCCCGAAGGTCTTCATGAGCAGAATACCGCTCACAGAGAGCGTCTCCTGCATTATCGCAGTGAGCGAGGCAAGACTCTTTTGCGTATCCTTACTCGTCGAGCGCCTGACGTTACCGACCTTGTAGGTAATCAACAAGAAAATGGGTAACACACCGAGCGAGACGAGTGTCAGCAGTGGACTGATAATAAGCATAGCAATGAGCGTGCTGACAAACGTTGAAATGTTGGAGACAATGCTTGTCGCGGTATTTGTGACGACCGCTTGCACACCGCCAACATCGTTCGAGAGGCGCGACTGTATCTCGCCTGTGCGTGTTCCAGTAAAGAAACGCAGCGACATACTTTGTAGATGATTATACAGCCTGTTACGGAAGTCGCGCATGACGTTCTGCCCGACTACGTTGTTCAAGTACGTTTGTCCCACACCAACCAAGCCTGAGACGATGGGCGTAACGATCATTAGACCGACAAAGAGCAAGAGCAGGTCAAGTCTCTTTGGTGTGATCGCATCGTCGAAGATAAATTTAATCAAGAGGGGATTGACCAGTCCTAGCACCGTCGTTAAGAGAATGGCGATTAAGACCAGAATCACTTGTAATTTGTAGGGTTTGAATGCCTGCGCGATGCGCCGTACTGTACGTGCATCGGTTTTACGTCCCCTACGCTTTTGTTCTTCCGCATATGCAGCCATACCGCCACCGCCCATGCCATGAAAACCCATATGTGTATACTCCTCTATTACAATGCCCGAAAATAGACATTTATAATGCATAATGTAAAGAATTGTGTGTACGGGCGTGATAAATCAGGCCCGTACAGAATTTATTTTTATTTCCTCAATATATAGTATACCTAATTTTTGTGTATAGCACACTGGCTATGGCAAGAGTTCGACACCTGTAGATTTTGACAGGCTAATGCGTTGGAGCAGGCCAGCAAGCAAGGCACCGCGCAGAGCTAGCGAGTCGGCGCGTAGATGTTCGCGGTCGAGATTGTGCATGCCGCCACCAATCGGTCCCAGGCTATCGAGCGTGGGAAGGCCAGCCGCCATCAATGTATTTGCATCGGAGACACCCCCCTTGCCCTCGGCGACAATTGTCAGGCCGAGCGCATTCCCCTCGATCTGGACCATTTGCAGCAGGTCAAGCATGGCTGGTGTTGCCTGATAGGGTCTCCTGCCGGGGAAACGCTGCAGACGCGTCTGGGTATCGGGAACACTGTGACCAGCCACAATCTGTTGCAGAGCATCGGCAGCCATGTCCAGACCACTCTCACTAAAAGCACGTATAGAGATGTGGCACGAGGCTGTATCGGGTACCATATTCAGTTGTTCGCTACTGCTAATGCGCGTGACGTTGCAGGTGACGCCATAGAAAAGTGTATTGATATTGTTGATGGCAATAATTTTGTGTGCCAGTTCAACAACGGCGGATCGTCCCTTATGTGGCTCTGCACCGGAATGGGCCGAGATGCCTGTCACCTCAAGCACATATTTGTCGGCCCCTTTCCGCGCCTTCGTGATGATATTGGGGGAGCGCGACGACTCTAGCACTAGTCCGATATCGACCCGTTGCGCGATATCGCGTAGCAGAGATGCACTTCCGGTTGAGCCAGTCTCCTCATCGTTATTGAACACGACATATACATCGCCGAACTGGTCGAAGCCTTCCTCTAGCAGAGCGCGTAGCGCATACATGCACATCACCACGCCTGATTTCATATCAATCACGCCTGGACCATAGACGATACCATCCTCAATTCTAAATGGTTGTGTCTGTGCCGCCCCCTGTGTATACACAGTGTCGATATGCCCAACAAGCACTATGCGCGTACTACCCTTGCCACGAAGATGCGCGACGAGATTATTGCCAAATAGCTCGGTTGGATGTATTGTCACCGTGAAGCCGAGTTCGCTCAGCCAGCGTTGCAGGTAGGAGACGATCTGGTTGATACCTGCAATCTGGCCCGTGCCAGAGTCGATATTGACAAGCGTTTCAAGTCGTGCAAGCATCTCATCTTGATAAGCTTGTAAGCGTGGCAAGTAGTGCTGTGCATAGGTATTAGTGGGCGTATCCTGTTGATGTGAGGCTAGCATGTATCGCGTTTCCTTTGAGCATGTTACATATCACTGGAAGAGAATTGTTTGATATTGTACCACGAAAACAATTTTTATATTGTCTGCATGCAAGAATGGAAACGTCATCGCCGATGACGTTTCCATTCTTGCATGCAGACAATAGTATATATGTTATATTGTTGGCAAGTCTCTCCTATTGAAAATCACCAAGCCAACGAGACCACAAAGTAGGCCAGCACCGACCAGCACCCAGGGGTACCAGCGCGTGAAGTCGTGCGTCACGAGTGCCTGGATAGCGGGTGTGTAGTAAAACGGCTCGGCTTTGAGCAGCCAGTTGAATTTGTCCGAAAGGCTACCAAGGACATTCATTGCGTAGGCGAGGAAGATGATGCCAACGGCTGCACCGCCAGCGCTACGACTGGCATTGATGAACGAGCCAAGCAACATACCCATGCCAGCGGCAAAGAATAAGAAGGCAAACTGAAGCAGTTGCGTAATTATCAACCATTGCCAGTCCATATTTGCATTCTTGACAAAGAGCGTGCTGAGCCAGACGGCAAACACCGTGAGGACGCTGAGAATGATTTCACCGATAATTGCACTAAGCCATAGTTCAAGGTAGTAGCGCGTGCGGCTAATGGGGCGTGACAGCGCGAGATCAAGCGTGCCATTCTCGATGGTGAGCGGCAAAGACGAGCCTGCTATATACGAGAGGATGCCACCAAAGAGCAGGCCGTAGAAAGCTCCATAGAGTTCTAAGCCCAGAAATGTCGAGAAACCCGAAGCGTTTTGGAGATGAAAACCTGTGCCTACGAGACCCTGCACAGTACTCGATGTCAGGTACGCACCAATGTTGAGGGCAGAAATGGTAGGATATAACAGGCCCACAACCAGGGCGATAAACATAGCATAAAAAGCACCCGCCGACAATGGGATACGTCCATTCATGAGAGATGCTGTCATCACGGGCAAGCCACGCATCCGTTTTTTCGGTGCTGCAACCGTTTTCGCGAGAGTAGCCATAACCAATTCCTCCTTTAGCGTGTCACGACGGATGATGCTGCAACGTTCGCGGCTGGCACATCTTCATAGAATTTCAAGAATACCTCTTCAAGTGGTGCCTCTTCCACTTGTAGACGCAGGACTTCATGATGGCTCAAGGCTTTGATCAGCGGGTCCATCGTGCCGCTCATACTCATGTGATACACGCCATTGCTAGCGATGACATCGCTCATTCCTGGGATACGCCGCAACTCCTCTAGCGAGACAGTCCCAACGTCGCCAAATTCCACGATGATACGCTGTCCAGCTTTTTCGCGTAAGGTCTCCACTCGCTCCACCGTCACTAGTTCGCCACGACGAATCACCGCGACCCGTTGGCACACCTTCTCAACGTCGCTCATGATATGCGAACTCATGAAAATGGTTTTACCGCGTGCCTGCTCCTCTAGCAGAAACTCGTTGAAGGTTTTTTGCAGCAAAGGGTCAAGTCCAGAGGTTGGTTCGTCCAGAATGAGCAGGTCGGGATCACACATGAACGCGAGTACAATGCCAATTTTCTGACGCATACCTTTGGAATAGCCCTTCAATGGACGCTTCATCTCGACATCGAAGCGTGTCACAAGGTCTTTGAGCAATACAGACTGTAAGCCTTGAATACGTGAAAAGTAGTCGATAATCTGTCTGCCCGTCATCTCACCTGGCAAGCGCACATCACCGGGGAGGTAGCCGATGCGTTGATGTAGAGCTTGCCTGTCATGTTGGGCGTCGAGACCAAGCACGCGAATTGTGCCTGATGTAGGACGAATAACATCGAGCATACAGCGAATCGTCGTCGTCTTGCCCGCGCCATTGGGACCGAGAAAGCCGAAGATTTCGCCTTGCTCCACACGCATCGAAACATTCTTGACCGCTTGGACTTTGCCATACGATTTGTAAAGTTGATCAATCTCGATTCCCGCTGCGAGAGGTGTTTTCATATCTCTGCCTCCTTACGCTCTTGTTCTTTCAACAGGTCTATGCCATCTTCGAGATACTCGTTGAAGGCTTGTGTTAATTCTTGCTGCTTCTCGGATGTCGCAGGTGCCCTCGATGCAAACGTGCGCTTTATCGTGTCCGCAAGTAGGTCCGCCGCCTCTTCGTCCGACACTTTATACTCTTCCGGTAAAAATGGGTCGATGATCAGAAAGCCTACCGTAATGGTATAGATGAGGTAGAGAAATTGTTTCATATCGAGGTCTGTACGTATCAATCCCTGCTCGCGCAACACATCAAAGTATATTTTGAAATTCTCCATACTTCGTTGCGCTGCGGCCTCATTTTGCACCAATTCACCTAGCATATCGGAATCGCGGAGCATAATAGCTTTCCAGATTGGTCGCTTCATGGTGGCAAGCGTGGCGTGTTTGAGCATACCATGCAGAGTGGTACCTTCTGGATCACTGGCGATGCGTTGCTTCATATCTTCCACTAGCTCCATCTCATCATGCACAATGACCGCCTTGAATAGCTCCTCGCGTGTCTTCCAGTGCAGATAGATGGTCCCTTTGGCAACACCTGCCTGTTTCGCGATATCATCAATAGTGGTCTTTTTGTAGCCCCAACGCGTAATCAGTGTGGCTGCGGCCTCTAAAATGCGTTCTCCACGCTCATCATAACTCTGTGTTGGCAATTCCACGCTTCCTTTCTATTTGACCTTGTGACTGAATAAGCTTATTTAGTCACAAGTATAATCAGCAATAGGGGAAAAGTCAAGGGGGGAAAGAGAGATTTGGGAAATGTGGGAAAATTTGTCGGGTGACAATCGTGATGTACTATGATATAATCGCAGCGAAGTTTGAAAAACATGCGGTGTGTAGATATACGTGTACACACGAAAGCGAGGAAACTCTTGGTATTAAGCACCTATCTTCCGGCAATCAGAATTGTGCAGATTATTCTATGTATTGCCGTTATCATTTTTATTCTTTTGCAGGCACGGGGCGCAGGACTCGGTAGTGCTTTTGGTGGCAGTAGCGCGGGTTCGGTGTTCAAGACGCGACGCGGCGTGGACCGCCTCATCTTCAATACCACTATCGTCTTTGTGGTGCTTTTCTGTCTCATCTCAATACTCAGTGCAGCAATTCGATAAGCTGTCGGACAGAAAACGGGCCGACTCTCTATGGGGATGGTTGTGTAACCGCCAACGTAAGGTAGCTACTTTTTTCGTAGTGCTTTGTGCGGTGCTGTTTTGTGCTTCCGGCTGTAGTATACTTCCAAATGGGCAAACAACCACCTCTTCCGCACAGAATTTGAGCGTGCAGCAAGCACCCAAAGCACGTTTGACCTATGTGGCGATAGGGGCTTCCGATACGTATGGCATCGGCACAGATGATCCACAGGCACAAAGCTGGCCTGCGAACCTTACGAACAAATTAGGCAGTGGCGTGCGTCTTGTCAATCTCGGCATCCCCAGCGTCCATGCTGATAACGCACTGCATGTCGAAGTCCCGATTGCGCTGGACAGTCACCCAGACCTGATTACCATATGGCTTGCAGTCAACGATCTTGCTGATGACGTGCCGCTTGCCGATTACACGCGTAGTATGAACAGCATTCTCACCCAATTGCAAGTGTTGACACCACACACGCGGATTCTGGTTGCAAATGTTCCCGATGTCACCTTGCTACCACGTTTTCAAACAGCAAATATGGATGAATTACACACACGTATCAGCGCATATAATACAGCTATTGCGTCCCTCGTACAGCAACATCACGTAATACTTGTCGATTTATACGCCCGCTGGCAAGATTTAGCCAACCATCCCGATTATATCAGTGATGATGGCTTTCATCCGAATGTGTATGGCTATGCGGCTATCGCGGCAATCTTCTATCAGGTTCTACAGGAAAACCCTAAATGACGCAAATCTTTGGTATTCCTCTCGATATACTCACAAATGTTCTTTTGATTATCACCATTGTTATCATCGGCGTAGTATTGCTCCTGGCACTGACAAATCGTATCTTTTTTAAGATTGGTGTACGCAATATTCCACGTCGCCGCTTACAAATGGTGTTGATCGTTTTTGCGCTGATGCTCTCAACCACACTACTCTCTAGCGTACTGGCAACAGGCGATGTGATTACGGCGGCGGTTCAAAGTGTCGCAATTTACAATTATGGCAGTATTGATGAGATTATCGAAGGGGGACATGGCACTCTCGGCAGCTATTCCGATGGCGTCTACTACAGACTGCTGTACGACGGAAAGCATAATCCTGATATCGTAGCATTGGGGGCAGCACTTCGTGAACAGAACCTACTCGTAGCCGACCAGACATCGCGGCAGGTACGCTCAAATGTCACAGCACTAGGTATCATCCCCGGCAGCGAACAGGGCTTTGGCGGAATGCAAGATGTCCAAACGAAAAAGCTTCTCACCATCAAAAGCCTTACCACCAATCAAGTGTACCTCAATCAGACAGCCGCGCAACTGCTCAATGCAAAAGCTGGCGACACGCTTTATCTCTATTCGCAACGCTGGACAGGCCAACGCTATACAATGCATATTGTAGCAATTGTACAAAACGGAGGACTTGTCGGCGACAATCCTTATCTTTTAAGTTCGGTAAACACTTTTCGGAATATCGAGGGCAACGACGATATTATCAATCAGGTCTATATCGCTAATCGTGGTGGTGTCAATGGGGTCGGCCTTTCAAATAGCGTCACCGCATTCCTCAATCGGCGATTGCAGCGATTGCCGGATGATGTTCATGTGCTTCAGATTAAGCAGCAAGGCGTGACGAACTCACAAAAAGCTGAGGATATCTTCTCTCGTATCTTCGGTCTCTTCAGCCTGTTCGCGCTAGCTATTGGCCTGTTGCTCATCTTTTTGATCTTCATTCTGCTCGCAGCCGAGCGACGTGCAGAGATGGGTATGGCGCGTGCGATTGGTGTACAGCGGCGGCACTTGATTCTCATGTTCCTCTTTGAAGGTGCGATCTACGATGTACTTTCGTCGCTTATAGGACTTGCCGCTGGTATTGGTATAGGTGCTTTGCTTGTACTCTTCCTGGGGCCGATACTTACGCGCTTCAACTTTCCACTCAAGCTCACTTTTCAGCCGCATAGCTTGATTATCGCCTACTGTCTTGGCGTCATCTTTACCTTCTGCTCTGTTGCGATCTCTTCCTGGCTTGTCAGCCGCATGACAGTGGTAGAGGCGATGCGCGACCTGCCAGAGCCGGGTCATTATGCCCTCTCGCTAGGAGAGTTGGGGGTAAGATTCCTCGATTTACTCAAACAGTTGGCACAATCGCTGTCACGGCGACCTACGTTTAATCTTCGTCGCGCAAGACGTATAGTGCTAGAACATATCCCCGATACCCTGATCGGCTTTGTGCGTTCGCTCGTTTTGCTGGGCTTTATTCCACTTTTCGCGGGTTACTGGCTCGTACAAATCGGGCTAGAAAACACGCTGATTATTCCATTTTCGCTTGGCCTCTCGCTCATTGCTATTGGCGGTGGCTTGCTCCTCAAAAACATCTTACTACAACTCTATCGTTTTGCTCTTGGACTAACATCACTACGTATCGCTATTCCTCAAAAGCAGGCCGAGGCTACGTTAGAACGTTCCCAACGTATCGGCGATGTTTCGCGCTTCCTCAATCGTCTATTCTCTACCTGTATTGCGCTGGCTATTGCGGGCTACTGGGCACTCCCATTCGATGTATTAGGACAATTTGGTCTGCCGCGCTTTCAGGGTGGCATCGAGGTCTTTTTTGTCGCTGGTATCATGATGGTGGCGGGGACCGTCTGGGCGGTTGTCATCAACGCCGAATTTATCGTAGAACCATTGTTAACACTCTGCTCACGGCTCCCCAGCATCTATGCAATGACGCGACTGGCCGCTGCCTATCCACTGCATCGGCGTTTGCGAACGGGGCTTAGCGTGATTATGTTTAGCCTTGTGGTTTTTGCAATGACCGTTATGGCGATCATCACCAATGCAATGCAGAATTCGTATGTCAATATCAACACGCAGACAGGCGGCTACGATATTCAAGCAACGGCGTACTTCAAGCCGTTAAACGATATCAATACAGCACTGGCACAGCACGGTATCAACAAGAATATATTTTCTGCTATTGGCGAGCGAAATACAACAGTAGTAGGTGTGCTACAGCCCAGTGCAGAAGCTCCGCGCTGGTCAATTTATCCGGCGCAAGTTGTGAGTGGAAGCTTTTTACAGGGCTATGGACTCCATCTTACTGGACGTGCAAAGGGTTTTCCGAGTGACGCCGCTGTATGGCAGGCATTGCAAACGCATCCCAATTATGCCCTGATCGATAGTAGTGCGCTTCCTTACAATCCAAATGCAGTCAATAATGCAGGTGTTTACGACCCCTCTTCGCCTTCTGCTGGTGCTGCTGGTGCGCCCGCGACACCTCCAGGCTTTGATCCGGATTACACCTATGCAGTAGATGGTATATATCAGGGTGATACAAACTTTGCAGCCGCCCCCGTATGGATTACAGGTCTGCCGGTCAAAGAGTCGGTCAAAGAAACAATTATCGGTGTTGTTGATAACAGCGACAACGCGCATTTCGGTCTTTACATTCCGCAATCGTCATATAGCAATGCCAGTATCGCGGCAGATGCAAATGGGAATGGTACTATCAATGTAAACGCTAACAACTCCAACACGCCTGGTTTGAACGCGCCCAACGCACAGAGTTACTACTTCAAGGTCGCACCTGGGCAAGATAAACGGGCAATTTCGTTAGCACTTGGCTCCGCGTTTCTCGATAATGGTTTAGAGACAACCGTGCTGGAAGATGCCATCTGGCAGCTACGTGGGCCGCGCATCCTGCTCAGCGATGTTTTACTAGGTGTAGTCGGTATGACGCTTCTGCTGGGCGTTGCAGCACTTGCTATTACAGGTACAAGAGCAGTCATTGAGCGGCGGCAGCAGATAGGTATGCTACGTGCGCTTGGTTGTAAACGCAGTCTCGTTCAGGGTTCGTTCTTGCTTGAGTCATTTCTAGTTGGGGCGGTCGGGAGTGTTCTTGGTATTATACTTGGTGTGCTACTAGCCCGTAACGTCTTCGCCGCAAACTTCTTTGAGCAATATCAAACTGGCTTGACCTTTACCATACCCTGGGATCAGCTAGGCATTATTGTCGGTGTTGCGCTCTTAGCATCATTTTTGGGAGCTATCTTACCTTCATGGCAAGCAGGGAAGATTGCGCCTGCTGAAGCACTACGGTATCAATAAAAAATGGCACTTCTATTGCATTGCTAGGATTAAAAGCAAAGAGGAGTGGGAAGATTAACAATTGTAATCTTCCCACTCCTCTTTGCTTCTCTTAACTGTACACTACTGAAAAGAATAACTACCTCAATTTTGCCGAACGCCCTTACTTGTACTACAAGAGTAGAAAGCAGAGGAACACTAGTACATCATCGCTTGACCCATCTTTAAGATACGATACTTATATAGAAAGAAGCCGTTAGGTCATTAGGGCCGCTTCGCTGCGTCTGTTACCAGAGGTCCGCGTGCGGTCTATCTACCAGGTCTTCTTCCTGGGACCTTGCCTTGCTCACGAAGAGCAAGCGGGAAGACTCATCTTGGGAGCGGCTTCGTGCTTAGATGCTGTCAGCA
>JAABVA010004002.1_pt1 | contig 13762 bp, 16 predicted proteins | sample 5560331 | NCBI WGS metagenome assembly JAABVA01 (sample SAMN12812661, study PRJNA571458) | rock metagenome | isolation source: Antarctica rocks | place: Antarctica: Victoria Land, Mt New Zealand sud | collected 2016-01-07 | reverse complement strand
CCCTTCAAACCAACACCCAACTTACAAATAACACATACATGCAGAGGTGCTAACGGCCTTCCTTTGAACCGCACGCGTAGAAATGATTCAGCTGCTCCTGAAGATCGCGGAAGATGCAATGCCCGAGGTCAATCGAAGGTTGGCTGCTAATGCGGCAATGGAGGAGGAGGAGGCTGGTCGGGAGGGGAAGGGGGCGTGGTATGAGGCGGTTTGATGGGTATCGGGGTGGGAGGGGTTGATTGGGGCCGGGCAGGCTTGGTAGGTAAAGAGGGCGGAGGGGGATGACGATACGAGGGGATTCCGAAAAGGAGGTGTAAGGGGGGTGCGAGTTTTTTGCCTGTTCCTTTAAGTCGTCAACAGTAATATATACATATGAATGGGATAAAACGCCGTTGGTTTTCGAAATCATCTTCTTCTGCTGCGTTTTATAAAAAAAAAAAAAAAAGGAATTATAACATCTCCAAGCCAATGTATCTATCTAGAAGACCAGCTTTGCGTATGTATGTACATATGCTCATCGAAAACCGCAACGACTCCAAAAATCCCCATTTCAGTTCTTTCTTTGAAAGACAAAAATACCCAGGAGCTATGAAATCAGGAAACTACATGCATGCTACGTCCCTATGTTTAGTCCTCCAGGGAGTCTTGAATTTCTCATCTCTTCTCTTCTCATATACCCCCTTTTCCCTGCCTGCACCATGCCCCTCATAGCCCCCCACCCCCAACCCTCAACCCTCAACCCTTTCTCTAACCCCTCCCAAAACCAAAACCAAAACAACCGTACAACCAATCTTCGCACCACCCGCGCATCCGCCGTCGTTGTGCGTGCTCGGGGAAGTAAATACTTTTTGCGCCTTTCCCACTTTCTTAAACACCACACAAACACCCCCCCCCACCCCCCCCACCCCCCCCTTCTCCCCACTCACCCACTCACCCACTCACCCACTATCCATCCCTCCCTTGTCCGATAGATTCCGTTGCACCTACACCCATTCTAGTCTCAACGACCAAAAAACCTGGGACACGCGAGCGAATGTTATGGCTTCCATGCGCAAGGGGAAGGGAGGGAGCGGGGTGGGTCTGTGGGAGAGTGTAGGGGTGGGGATTGGTGGGGATTGGTAGGTTGGAGGGGGGTGGGGGTGTTGCTTGGCCGGGGCGCGGGGGGGCCTTTGAGGATAAGGGGGTTTTTGGGAGGGAGGGGCGGGAGGGGCGGGAGAGGAGGACGTGGGGAGGAATGGGCGTGGTTAATGGGATTGGGAGGGGGTGTTTTTTGCTACGTATTGAATGTCTCTGGGCGCATGATTATCGGGCGCTAAGATGTCAATATAGGCTTGGGTTTTGTTGACGCTTCTTGCGTGAGTGGACGAAGGATACAATGTGGTGATGAGGATTGGATAGGGCGGAGAGGTGGTGTGATGAGGGGGTAGGAAAGGTAGAAGCAAGGGCTGCAGGAATGGGGAAAGACATTGTTGATCTCCCTTTGCGTGGGACTTGGGAGATTTCCTCATTCAGTGTTGATTTTGAACTAGGAAGTAAAATGTAGCAATGACAAATAGAGAGGCTCGACAGATTGTTGAGTGTCTCGTCTTTCTGGCGAGGTCTTTCGGTTGGCACAATGTTCACCTTGACCCCAACCCACCGGCCTTGCATATGAGTGATTGATAGTTTGCAAATGTCCAAGGCAAGGCCGTTTAGATAGGTGGTAAGGCTAAGGCAGTTCTTCATGCGTGGGTACCCATATCAGGCATCTCAAACGCTGATCACGTCTGGCGGCATGCAGTTAATCTGACAGCCGTTGTCCGGATGAAGGAATTTCGGTTGAGTAGTACTGAAAAGGGTACGAGGAGACGTGTGGCAGCACTCTTAGATTCATCACATCGGCTGTAGATCAGGAACAGTGCTGTGATGATAACGAAATTCCAGCATTCTGCGCGGGAAGAAGAAATAAATTGAACAAAGAAGCCTTTTTTCGTATTCGGATCTTTCCTCGATGTGCCTCGGTGAACATCTCAAGATGGTCGTCAGGAAAGAAAGCATGCCAAGAGGCAAGCGACGACTGGTAATCACAGATGCCAAAGAATGGCGCAAATAATCTTAGTACTACAAATGTTCCTCGTGAACGAGAATGGTGGAAGTGAGGCAATGCACCAATAAGGGTAATAACGAGGCAATGAAAAGAGGAACCGAGAAGGATAGCAACGCTCCCAAGACGGACATTGCTCCGAAAGAGAAGAGGCATTTATTGACCTTTTCAGCGACGTGGAAATGGCTCCACCGTTTCCGGTCGCATGCTGCATGCATTTGTCAACTCCTGCAGGCTGCGCCTCGTGTGGCAATTACTGTCCCACACGGCACTTGGGCACACGTGATAGACGCACCCCAGATACCGAGTCGGGCAATTGCTCCGGCATATGCGTTGCATCCTGCAGGCTGGTCTGACACCGGATGTATGTACTACAGTATGTCTGTTGACATTTCTGGGCAGCTGGGCTGAGCGTGGAAATGAAGACATGCAGAGGCCGCGTCGCATGTACCTACCATGTAGAACAACGATCAATCTCGATCTGGGCTCCCGGTCACCGCGACCTAACTGTTGCACGCAGTAAGGTAGATCATTGCGCGTCACGGTGCAAGGACTAGAGCCCTGTTTGTGGCAGCTCGGAAGGCGCCCAGGACTCGCTGTGAATGCCGGTACAGCTTTTGTTTTCACTTAGAGTACTGCGTAAGAAGATAGGTATGTTAGTGATGATTGAAGGATTAGTTTCGTCGCGTAGCCTGTATGTAGTGAGTAAGAAGGAAAGCCGATTGTTAACGTGGGGGCCTGATGCGTTGGGACTGGACCCGGGACAGAATACCTCGCAAGAGCGCTCTTTGACTTTCGGTCTTTGACTTTCGGTCTGATGGGCATGGGAAAAGCGCCAAAGCTGTTAGGTAGGGGTCCAGATCCCCCCCCCACGAAATAAAAAGAAGGAAAAGCTTAAAACACTACTAGGACAGTACCTTACGGATGAATGTGAATAGCGTCATTATAGCAAGTTCACTCAAGCGAGCATTACTGAGTCCATGAGAACTAGCAATACCGACTCGGGAATCGGGATCTTCCCGATCAGAATCGAGATTGACGATATAAGATAAGGTACGGGTCTTGAAATGTTAACGACTACGAGTAGTACTTGGTATGTATACTACAGTACTAGAGTAATGCGACGATAGGAGGCCAATCGCGATTCAAAGCAACCTGGCGACAATCAGGGCCCAAGTGTACCAATCTGTATTGTTGACTACCTTACTGTACCTTACGTACTACGTAATATACCCTCTAGTAACTAGCGTAACATCCCCCTTTCTGGGCTGGTCTGGTAGTCGAATCCGGTTACCTGCTATTTTTATCCGGCATAGAGAGTTGAAAGATCTTCTGGACTGACCTCACCGCCACCAGCTAATGCAGGTACAGGGTGTGCTACCGCAATCAGGGAGACCAAATTTCCACGTCGCGTGTTTCCATTGTTTGCCGTTTTTGCGACGGCAGTTCTGGGAAAGAAAGGAGTCCGCCACCAGGCGACCTCTGAGCGATGAGATACAGAAGGAAAAGGACACCACCACGTCTTAGCAAAATGTAAATCGTCTCTCGAGACGATACCTACGTAGGTGATGGAGAGGAGGACCCAGTAAAGGTGAGGTGAAGTAAAGTAAAAGAATTACAGGAGTAACGTAGGGAGGGGTAGGTAAGGTACATGTAAAGTACTCTAGGGTAATTACCTACCCACCATTCTAGGTCAGTGATCCCTGTAGAGTCTACTGCGGGCACTACTGGCGTGCCGGTCATTCCCACTAACGATTTTTCAACGTCAAATCATAACAATACGGATTAATAATGACAATGTCGCAATTGACCCTTTGAACAGCGCAAGGGTAGATCCAATCGGATGCTTACAGGCATCCTATGCTTTCGCTACGATTGGCTAATGGCCAGACATCCCAATGGACGCTAGGTGACCCCTTGAACGGCCCGTGAACAGATCGAGCGGATCTCAGAGAATCAGCTATGCGAGGATCTCACAAAGTAGCCGCCTCCTCGGAGACTGCCGTCTTTATGAGTGTGCAGGGACGAGCCCTTTGACTCCTTTCCACTTGGATCCTTTGGTTAACGCATTTAAACGCCTGCCCAAAATGTGGCGAATACGGTAGTCAAGCTGAAAAAGGCAGGCCTCAGCTAGCCATCTGCAGCATTTCGGTTTGCATATGGTAGTCGAATACTAGGACTCGAGGTTACTCCGTAGTAGTCACTATTCCCAATCAGTTCGCTCGTCTGGCCAGTGCGGCTCATGGTCTCGACTGGTGCCATGCCACTGAGGTTGTCGAACAGAAACAACGGTCCACCAGTCACAGTCTGAACAACGAGGCGTTTACACACGACTTTTCATTCCGGTACTTCCTTCCTCGATGAAATAAGTCTTTCGCTTCTGACTCTCAAGTACGGTACGGTATTGTATTCAGACCAAACTCAAATACTGTGTGGCTTGTACCGTTGTCTTGTCTGGTCTGGACATTTGACACGCTGAACACGTTTGATAAAGAGGCTAGTGCTGGATCTGGATGGCCATGTGGTTTGCCAAGGCCATGTGTCAAGGATCCCTTTCGACCACCATGGGTTAGCCTCATCCCCGCGGCCCGCTCTGGGCAGCTCGAAAGGCCCAATTCGCGCCTCGAGCTGTCTCCTTTAGGAAAGGGGACCTATGAGGCTATGATGCTTAACCTTTCTGCTGGGACTATCCAGGTTACTATACCTCTTTCCGCACAGGCTACTTTAAACGCTACCATTGAACGTTCCACTACTGTCCTACCGCTTGAAGACTACCTTCCAGCCTATCTATAATGTTTTCTCCATGTGAACTTCGATTTTTCCACCTCATCCTCTGCGTATCCTGTTCTCTTCGTTCAGTCTCTTATTCTCTCGCTACCCTTTCTCCTACTCGGCGGGCATTCAGCTACCTACACTTTCATTAATCTTATACGTATCGCCCAAATCCGATCATCGCAGTAATATTACTTCTTCGTCGTTGCATGGTGCATTCCCTCACTCTCTGGGAGTCGACTTGAGTCTACTACAAACTCCATAGCCCCGGTCACTCGCAGTCTACCATCTCAGAAACATGAACTTCCTCAAATCCTACGTCAGGCCCCATGGTCAAGGGAAAGCTGCACCACCTCCTGTAGCTGCTCCCCCGATGGAAATGACTGCATCTGGGAAAACATCGTCTACGTACTCGCATCTGAAAAGCCAGGGCAGCTCGCGCCCCGGCACTCGCTCTATCTCTCGACCTGCATCTCTGTATCCGGAAGGCGACTTTAGAAACGCCGATTTTGCTGGAGTCAACGCGGTAAAGTGTGCAATTGCATCAGAATGGCTACATCAACAACAGCATAAGCTGCAGATATACCATGCTACCCCTAATGAAGGTGTGGTTCTCAAGAAAGCTCTAGGTGAATTCATAGCATGTCCCGAGTTTTTAGCCGGTAGACAATACGGCCTTTTCGAAGCCGCAAGTGGTCTCAACAGCAGGGTTAGTCGAGAGTCATGTGGTGCTATTTGGATAACGGATGAGCTGACTCGAGGATTAGGTGGCAATGACGGTGAAGACCTCTGTCATCACTCTTATCCTGTCTGGCGAGGAGGTCATATCTGTACCTCTGCGGAGCGGCCTTCGCGTACAGGTGATCCCGGACCTTATGCATCTACCGACGTGTCAGAGGTACCAGAACGCTGCATTCATCAAAGATTGTGGAATGCTGGTACTTTGGGGCGATAGTCCTCAAGAGGTTATTGCTCATTCACATGACATTCAGTCACAGATGATGGAAAACTTCTCGCAAGGAATGTCCCCGTACGACGAGAAATCTCCTGCCAAAGAGAGCAAAGCCGTACTCGTTAGCGAAGTGCCCGTGGAAGGCTATGATGAGGAGGGGGGTGTGCTGTCTGAAGAAGGTCCTCGCAGAATAGTTTTGAATCAATCTGTGCTCACAGGAGTTACCCTTATGCTGATAATAGCTGCGCTGGGCGGTGGCTGGCGGCAAATGGCGGTGGAGATATCGGTTGATCACTCATATCTCCGTCTGGCGATTCTGGTCGTGGTCCCATTCCAGATCTGGCTTGCTCTGGTAAGCAGCCCACGCCATGTGTTAATCGGATGCCCGCTGACTTTTCTACTTTACAGTTTTTCATGCAAACCGTGGCCAACTGCGCCGCACAGTTACTGGGACCAACGAGCCAGATGATCAAGAATTCAAAGTTCTTTTCTGGTGTCAGTCCTCTTAGGATATCACGTAATGACCTGCCTCACGTCACGATTCAATGCCCTGTTTACAAAGAGGGTCTTTACTCTGTCATCGACCCAACGATGAGATCGCTTCGAACTGCTATCTCAACTTACGAAATGCAAGGAGGAACTGCCAATATCTTCGTCAATGATGATGGTATGCAACTAATAGCTCCAGAAGATGCCCAAGCACGAAGGGATTATTATGATGAACACAAAATTGGTTGGGTCGCCCGCCCAAAGCACAACCCTAAGCCCGCCGAGGGTGAGGAGAAGTTCATCCGTGCTGGGAAGTTCAAGAAGGCTTCTAACATGAACTATGCCATGGCAGTCAGTGGCCGGGTCGAAGACAAGCTTGGACAAGTCATGCGTGGACAGGGATGGACCCAGGCGGCAGAGACTGAAGCTTACCAACGGTGCCTAAGAGCGGTCATGGAAGAAGATCAAGGTCGAACCTGGGCGGATGGCAACATTCGTATCGGTGACTACATTCTACTCATCGACTCCGACACGCGTGTACCTGCCGATTGCTTTTTGGACGCAGTCAGCGAGATGGAACAGTCACCTCAAGTTGCAATCCTTCAATTCTCCTCTGGTGTCATGAACGTTACCTCATCATTTTTCGAAAACGGCATTACGTTCTTTACCAATCTTATTTACACCGCTATCAGGTTCGCTGTTGCAAACGGCGACGTAGCTCCGTTCGTCGGACACAACGCTATTTTACGGTGGAAGGCAGTGCAAGATATCTCATACACAGATGACGATGGGACAGAAAAGTTTTGGTCAGAGACGACTGTGTCTGAGGATTTCGACATGGCCCTTCGCCTACAGTGTACAGGTTACCTCGTTCGTCTCGGTGCCTACACCGGGGATGGGTTCAAGGAAGGTGTGTCACTGACAGTTTATGACGAGCTTGCTCGATGGGAAAAGTACGCCTACGGATGCAACGAGTTGATCTTCCATCCCCTGAAGTACTGGTTTGTCCGAGGTCCTTTTACTCCGCTTTTCCGAAAGTTCATGGGCTCGAGCATGCCCCTGCCGTCAAAGATCACAATCATGGCATACGTCGGGACCTACTACGCTATTGGCTCAGTCTGGATCTTGACCTTGGCAAATTACTTCTTCGTTGGTTGGTTCAACGGACACCTCGACCACTACTACGTCGACTCTTTCAAAGTCTACTTTGCCATTATTATCGTCTTCAACGCCCTGGGCAACACCGCCCTCGCAGTGCTCCGATACCGTCTCGACGAAGCAGACATCCTCAAGGCGCTTGCCACCAATTTCAAGTGGGTCCCCTTGCTCACAATTTTCCTCGGAGGTCTATCTCTGCACGTCAGTCAAGCGCTGCTCTGCCACATGTTCTCCATTGACATGAGCTGGGGCGCTACCGCCAAAGAGATTACGGAAACCCACTTCTTTGAAGAAATGGGCAAGGTCCTCAAGAAGTTCAAGTACATGTTCATATGGTGCCTTCTTTGCATCGCCGCCATGATCTACTTCGCCGTGGCAGCGCCACCGTTCTGGCGCATCGACTTTTTCACCGCCATCTGGCCGCTCTCGGCCATTGTCGTCAGCCATTTCCTATTACCAATAGCGCTCAACCCCGGGCTGATGCTGTTCACATTCTAAGCGACCCTTCGTGGGCTCCTCTTTGGCATTTTAAGCATTTAAAGATTCGCAGCACTCTGGTTTATCAGCGACATTTAGCGGAGTTTGCAGAGGGTTTTTACAAAAAATTCGGTAATGATAATAGGCGGGGACGTTCCTGTAGATATTTGATAGGCAGTTTGGATGGGGCATAGGATATGCGGCGCAAGATCTTCTGATACTGAAAGTCGAACGAAAGTCGGCATGAACGGTCGTTTTGTCTGGTGGCTGAGTATCTGAGAACGAGGGAGTATATATAACTGAGGTCTTAAACCCTATACATAAACCGTCATCTACAGTACACCACTTGTCCCGTTCTGCTCATTTGTGACGGTTGGGCATCTCCTCAGACAGACAGACCTCCCCACAACCCCCCATCATTCCCCAACAATTTTGTGTTTGGTTGATCGAATCGGCTAAAAAATGTGGGAACAATTCTATTCAGGTATGTACTGTACGTATGTATAGCATATTTCCACATCTTCGGGAAGTTATATATACTATACTATCTCCTTTTCTAGTACATACGGCCACAGACAACAGAAAACTGGGCATCCCGTCCGCTCTGCCATACATAAGCTGTTGATCGGAAGACTAGTAGTTGGGTCGGTGACGACCAGCGAATCCCTTCTGCTGTATGTTTTTGGTTTTTTTTATGTTTTTTTTGAGGGGGGGGTGTTGAGGAGGGGTGCAGTAGAAAGTCTGATAGAAAGAAGCATGAGATGGTTAAGATTGAGATGTGTAAGAAAGATCAAGTTGGTAAAGTACAGTCATTTTAACATTCATAGACACGGCTATATTTATCGGTAACCCAAACGTCCTTCCCCTCTTTCATCGAAGGGTAAAAACATACAACGAGGAGAAATTTATATCAGCGCGAAAGAAACATATCGAGAATGCAAAGAAGGAAAATGAAAGGGTTTGCTTGGCATGGGTACCATTGGCGCTGACAAGGGGGAGGGGGGGTGGAGGGGGGTTTCAAAGTGGCAAAAGAGAACAAAGTCCGAAACGAAATCACTACCGGAAAAGGAATGAGTGAGTGCGGGGAGATGTGGGATGATGATGCAAAAATGAGAATTGCTAGAATATTTTTTGCTGCAGATAAAGAGGGACCAACGCTTCGAAGCACATAAATGCACTCATCGTCGAGATCTCGAGACATCTCTTACAAGTCGACAGAATCTCTCGAAGCGCTGACTGGGGGACAAGCGCAGCACCAAGAACATGCCACAATTGGTACAGGACCAGAAGGCAGAGACTGAACAAGAGAATGGCTCATCGTCTGCGCTCGAGCCAGCGCGCAAGGCTCTGAGCTGGAGCCATGATAACGATGCGTCAGCGACCGAGAAGGAGGGGAAGGGAGCACCCGACAGTACAGATGCCGCGCGAGAATCTACGCAGTCGTTGAGAGCACGAATTGACTATGTTGAGCGAAAGCTAAGAGAGCAAGGGATAGTCTCAGATGATGAAGAGGTTGGCAAGCCAAAACCACCAATTGACGAACCTGTTCTAGTTATACCGGAATTGCGCTATGTTGAATGGATAGAGTTCAAAAATAGGCAGGTGGGCGAGAAGCAAGCATTTGCGATAGAGGTTTTGGTGGGAAAAGCAAGGTACTGGTATCAGCGCGAGGCGTCAGGAGGTAAACCGCAGGGTGGCTACGCTGAACATAAGGGTATACAAACAGATTCTGTTGAAGAGAACGGGGACGGCCCTGAAGGAGGCTCCGAAGGTTCCAAAGAATTACCTGAACGGATCCGTATAAATTCACGTTCTGTGATCGCTATACTATCGGAAATTGACTCTAAGGGCTCTTGGCATCGTGCGCCAATGGTAGTACTCCGGCCCTATAAACCGTTCGTGTATTATGAAAAGCAAATCCGCGATACTTTGCGCAGACTTGAGACGGACTGGGGCGAAGCAGAAAGCTCAGACGAAGCAACACTTGACATCAGGTTCGACAAGATGAACAATGTAAAGAATCTAACGGATGGCTTACAAGCCCTAAGGGATCTCCGCTGCTTGATCCAATTCATGGATCAGGAGCTTAAGCTCGTGATAGATCGTTATAGCAGAGAATTCTGCAAAAAGATCGCATTCTTCGAACTGTGGCATCTTTCAAGCCAGGGAATCTTATCTATTCGCCGCTGGGTACCGCAGGTGATAACAAGGGTGCTGTCGGCGAGCCGGCGCATCGTCAGATGAATTTTAGAAAGCGGAACGACAGATTCCAATATTTGTGGCGAGTCAAAAGAGTCTCGGGTGGAAGAATTAATTTTGTGCCTAGAAGGAATATTCGACGTCGGCGCTATTCATTATCATCTGACTCAGACTATGATCCATACAACGATACACGAGCCGACGAGAGATTGAACCACTCTCGGAACCCTTTCAGGGCGATTGCGTACTATTGCGACTTTGACGGCGTCAATTTTGGAACTTGGGACTATCGGTTTTATATCAGGCCCTTTGATGGCTATCAAGACATCACTTCGCTTGTGTTCTACCCTCTGAGTTATGCCTCCAAAGCCACAGAGCTGGCCACAAAAGCTACCGAAAGAGGATTGGCCTGGGAAGAATTTGTAACATTCAAGCACAAAAAGTATCCTGGTAGAAGTCTGTTCACTCATCCTAGCGGTCACAGCGATAGGGATTTCCCCAGGCACGCGGGAGCTATCGATAGCCCGGTGGTTGTCGATTTCAATGAAGCCCTCGCTGCCGAGCCAGACTGGAAGCCCGATCTCATCAGTATTGACATAACAGAGATTCATGAGCCCGATGATGTATTCACGGAGAAGTTTCGTACAATGTTTTGGAAGGATTCTGATCACCAGAATCTGGAGCGCTCCGAGGTAGACCGCATCTATATAGACCGGCATATCGATATGATGATGAGCAAGGACTCCGAGAGAACTGACTTAGTACTGAAGAGGCGTGATGAGCACAGCATCATCGAGTACCAAGATCTACCCGATATTTATCGGCTTCTACTCCCAAACAGAGTATTTGCGTTTGGATTCAGAAATCGCAAATTTGGTATGTTATCGTTCTCCAAAATCATTACTCCAAAATCTTCACACTGATACGTTAAGTAGCGATTTTAACTGTCGACAAGACCCACGAAAAGATACAGCCGTTGCTGGAATGATCTTATTATACCCAAAGCGCATAAGCTCATAGTGAGATCTCTAGTCGTCAATCACTTTGCCAACAAGGCAGCAGAACAGAACGATCCGGATGCCAGTCATAGTTCCGATCTAGTAAGTGAAAAGGGCAAATGGTTAGTGATATTGCTGCACAGTGTCCCGGGTGTCGGGAAAACATCGACCGCGGAATGCGTTGCAGAGTTTTATGGAAAGCTTTTGTTCCCAATCACTTGCGGCGATCTTGGCCTAACAGCATCCCAAGTTGAGGAAGAGCTCTCCGAGAAGTTCCATCTAGCAGAAAAGTGGAAGTGCGTGCTACTTCTAGACGAAGCTGACGTCTTCCTTGCACAAAGAACGAGAACCGACGTGAAGCGTAATAGTCTCGTTTCGGTGTTCCTTCGAGTTCTGGAATATTTCAGTGGCATCATTTTCCTTACCACCAACAGAGTGGGAGCTTTTGACGAGGCTTTCAAATCTAGAGTCCACATGCAGCTCTACTACTCACCTCTGCGATACGATGGAAACAGACCAAGTGCATCTGGGAGACGAACATGAAGCGATTGAAAGAGAAGAAAGACAGAAGAAAGAGAAGATGATCATCGACGAACGTGCAATCTTCGAATATGCTAAGGAGCACTACGATGAGACATATCGACACAAAGCAAATTGGAACGGGAGACAGATACGAAACGCTTTCCAGACGGCAACTGCGATGGCTGAGTACGATGCGCTAGTGAAAACCAACAAAAGAAAAGACGACGTGAAGAAAAGCGCCCAGCTACTTACAGGTTTCGTGCCTACTGAGCCGGTACTGGAGATTGACCATTTCAAGACGATTTCCAAAGCGACATGGCAGTTCAACGACTACATTCGGCAGACAAAAGGCTTCACCGACGACCACCTGGCATATCTCAACGAGGAAAGAAATGATAATATTCGTGTAACACCTGGACCACCAGGACGCAATGATCGCAGTACGAACAGAGTTTCACTCACTAGTCGAGGTAAGCACTGACTCAAGCTGAGATGGCATTTTTGCTCACTCATGACACGTATAGGCTCCCTTAAATCAAGCTCTCAGAAACGACCGCCGTCATTTGGGAGCAGAGCTTTCAGTTACGAGGAAGAAGATCTGCCTTTTGAAGACAGTTACCAGGACTTCGATGACGAGCCTCGAGAGGAATTTTTCGACCATGGTCGGGTACATCAATTGTCAACCCCTAGAAAGACGGGCAACCTCAGTGGTAGACCGCGAGCTAAGATCCCTTTGAGTCATCTCAGAAGACGTCTATCGCCGTTACGCACCCATCTTTCCAGGACGACTTTGCAATGGAGGAAGGCTCTGTGTATGGCGACAGTCTTAATGGCGATGATTATGATGCGGAATTCTAGGTCGGAGTATTCATGTAGAGACTTGGTAGTGACTTGGTTCTCTAAAACAGAACGCAATCAAATACGCAATCCTCTATGCTGAGTGTCGGTTTATGTCGATCTAAACTACCGTTAGCATGGGTTTCGGTCAGAGTTTTTCTCAAGAATAAAAAGTTAGATAGTGGGATTTCTTTCACATACGGCCACAGACAACAGACAACTGGGCATCCCGTCCGCTCTGCCATACATAAGCTGTTGATCGGAAGACTAGTAGTTGGGTCGGTGACGACCAGCGAATCCCTTCTGCTGTATGTTTTATTCTTTTTTGGTTTGGTGATTTGATGATGGTTTCGAGTGAAAGAATGAGAGGGAGCGAGATAGTATGAGCAGAATTTGAAGAGACGTATTAACGTGCTGGCAAACGGGGTTGCGTGCGTGCTGGAATATCGCTGGTTATTGTAGAGGGGTTTCAAGTGCAGAAGAGGGCGGGGGGGATTCGAGTATGGGAGATGGGGATGATGGGATGAGGTGGAGGTGGAGGTGGAGGTGAAGGAGGTGGATATGTTTAAAGGTGGGAGCGGTGGGGTCCAAGTTCGTGATCGGATCATACCGCACGGATTCAAAAGAAATTCCATCTTTTCTCCTCTCCTCGAGAAGATTCTTGTAGATTCGTTGCATCTAGTGACCTGGCGTTTTAAAATCAAACAGCCCAGCTACTATGAACACTTCCCCTTCCTTCCCTTCGTTTCTTTTCGTTTTGCGGCTAAGGGGGGGGGGATACAGGGATTATGTTTCTAATGATATTTTTAAAAGCGTTTGGTTTGTCGCGGATTTCCCTCTTCGAGCTTTTCTAGCGTCATCGGATCTTTGAATCTCTCGTCGTTGAAGTTTCTTCTCTTTTTTTTTATAAATCTTTTTTTTCGTTTTTTGGTTATCTAGATGCTATGTGCTACCGTCTTCTATCCAGTCTACAAGTCTGCCCTATTATCTCACGCCGCCTTTCTCACGCGCACGCCGTCCCCCTTTCCATATTTTTACTGCTCATCTCCCCTCATGTCTATTTGACCCCCCTCATCCCCTTCCCCTCCCCCCCCCACCCCCATCATCCTACCCCCTCGCCCCGCCCAATCCCGCTTCCTCCCCAAACACCCCTCACACTCCACCCTCGTCTTCACGACCGCCTCGACGTCTCCGCAGATGATTTTCCGGCCCGGTGTTGTTGGCTGGTCTTGCGGGGGTTTTTGTGCTGTGAGGCAGGGTTCCTGTGGGGGTTAG